>Ga0194132_10003321_pt1 | contig 28775 bp, 28 predicted proteins | sample TA2KigOf80mmetaG_FD_148612 | JGI IMG/M metagenome (GOLD analysis project Ga0194132, IMG submission 148612) | Freshwater microbial communities from Lake Tanganyika, Tanzania - TA2015054 Kigoma Offshore 80m | ecosystem: Environmental > Aquatic > Freshwater > Lake | place: Tanzania: Lake...
GCCACCGCGACACGCCGTCATCAACAACATGCTCGCAGCGACGCTAAACGACACACATGTTTTCCAATCCAAAGCTCGTTTCATAACTAGATTCATAACTAGATTCACTCCTTGTCCCCATTGATTCTCGTGACTCAAAAACAATCGGGACGCGCATTGCACGGCACGTGCCAGTTTTAGCAGCACGAAAAAACATGCACGAAACACCGTAAAATAAGATGTTTCGTGCACTTCGAAAATTAAACTATGTCAATTTAGCGCTGAAAGAAATCAACCGCTTGACCGTTTTTTCGGCCGTTTGGTGGCCACCGTGGACACTGGCAACTGCAGCATCAAACCGCACAACCGCATCACTTGGCGTAGATACAGCCCTTCTTCTCACCAACGCCCCTTTTAGCTTTAAAGGCAGCGTTGGACCATACTGTGTGCAGGCGCCACTTCGAACCATCGGATAGCGTCGATAACTGGCCTGGCGTAGGTGCAAACGTGGTGTAACATCTGTCGCCAACTTCACCATAATCCTTCAGCGTATACCAGCCGTCACCCATAGGATTCGCCATCGTTTCCCAAAGTTCATGCGCACTAGCCATGGCGAGACTGCTTAACAAGCTTGAGTGGCCCGCCGCGTCTTTATCCGCCCTCACCCCTGACACGTCCACTTTTGGCATCCAGGTAACTTGAAACGGCTTGCGACCGCAGAGACCGGGATAATGCATAGCGGGAAATTTGAAGTCACCCAAACCTGCATCCGTGTAGACCATGTAGATCACTTCCGGGTCTGGATTGTTCTTCGTCAATTTGCAGACCTCACCCATGATGGTGAAGAGAATCGGGCCCCAATCTGGACGAGGAGTTGGCGTATCGTCGATTTCATAACCAAGATATTCCGATTTTGCCGTGATCGGACCGTGAATATCGTAATATTCACCGAGTAAAGCCGCCGGACCAGAATCGCCCCACGCTCTCAGAAAGTGGTCGATGCCAGGGATGACGTCGCTGGTGTCCTCTTTCCAACTCGTACCCCAGAAGATCGCCTTGGTCTTATTGTGGTGCATGACTTGACCGAGTAGGGGGTTCAGTACCAGCAGCGAACCATCCTCGCCGAAAAGAAAACCAAGAAATTCTGCCGTCGCGATCCTCATCAGGAGCGTAATCAAACTTCTTATGACGATCGCGATGATTTCCAACACGCTGAGGTCACGTAGGCCTAGACTTCCCGAAGCGGCTAATTGCTCAGGAGACATGCGATTCACTGCGCGGCAGTGTTCGAAATTCGTCTGATAAAATGATGCGGCACTGAACCGGTCCATGTACGGGGTGGGATCATCTTTGCAGTCCTCTTTACCCTGCAAAAAATAGGCATCAGATGCCGTGGTGAGGCGTGACACGCGCCGCAATAAACTTTGTGCGGTCACTGGTTCCGTACTCGGGGCGGCATCGGTGAGGCCTAGTCCAACCGGCTCCCCTGGTGCTTTGCCTGCCGCGACAGCTTTGAAAGCCTCGCCGACGTCCTTGAGTGAGGCCGCGTCTTTTTCTATATCCCCTACGATAAGGGACAGCGAGTTCACTAGTTCTTCAGGCTTCTTCAAACTGTCGTCAGGCTGTTCGACTTTTTGTTGGAGGTCTTCAAGCTGGGTCTTGAGCTTTATGATGCGCTCAAACGACTTTTTACCCTCATCGATTAACCTTAGCTTTTCCGAGGCCTGCTGCTTCGCATCGATACTCGTTGCGCCGTAGGTGGTGCCCCCAGATCCGGAGCTAGCACCGGCCCCGCGACGGGTTAATTTCGCGTAGTCGCCTAGACTGCCTCCGCAGCTGGTGACCAACAGGCTAAAGATCAGCCCATAAGATAGAGAAAGCGGAGTCCTCATTGCTTACCCCTTGAGTTCGCGTTTCTCTATTTTCCGAACCTGTACATTCGTTATCGGCAGATAGGCGTGCAAACTTTAGCGGAAATGTTAAATTCCGTTAATAGTTCAATGATTATTGCTGGTAATGTGATGTTTTGAATCTTGAGAGAAGGAAAACTTGGTAGGCCTGCCCGGACTCGAACCGGGGACCTCTACCTTATCAGGGTAGCGCTCTAACCACCTGAGCTACAGACCTATTGGAGGGCGTTTTATATGTTTGTCGCCGCCCCAAGTCAACCGCTAGTTGTGGCTTTCGCAATTTTATCCACTTGTGGATAACTTGTGGATATAAATAGAGCAAGGCCAGGGTCCCCGCTGGGCGGGGACCCCCCTACTAGGCGTCCGTCTGATCTATGGAAAACGGCTGTGCGCCGTACTGTTTCAGCTTACGCTGAAGCGTGCGAATACCAATCCCCAGCACCCTGGCGGCGCGCGTACGATTGAAATTGTGTCGCTTCAGTGTCTCCATAATAACGGCTCGCTCAACATCTGCAAGCGTCATTCCGAATTGGAACGTCACTTGGGCCAAATTCGCTTCCTGATAGTCAGTTTTCATTACGCTCATCATTCTTACGGTCCTCCTACGCCAGACACTGGTGACTCAGCCTAACTGACTAAGTGCAAGGCCGGTGCCAAGCGTAGGGCTAACCGCAAAAAACGACGCAAATCATCATAAACACTGGATAAAAAACTAATCTTTAGCTGATGCCCAAGAGGCCAGGGTGGTCGCAAAAGTAAACCAGGCACAACTAAGCCAAGTATTACTTTGGTCCCACCAAGCCTCGATAAGCCTCTTAGCTCCGCAGCAGTGCCAGAGCGATTTCTGGCCCTGAGTTCGCTTGCGCAAGGACCGACATACCAGCCTGCTGGAGGATGCGGTTCTGGGTGAGCGACGCGGTTTCAGAAGCGAAGTCGACGTCACGGATGCGGCTGTTGGCAGACTTGAGGTTCTCAATCTGGACGCCGAGGTTGTTGATCGTCGAGTTTAGGCGGCTTTGCTGCGCACCTAGGAACGAGCGGTTGGAGGCAACCTTCTGCAGCGCATTGTCGATGGTCTCGAGCTTGCTAGCGGCGGTGGCACGATCGAACGGATCATCTGGGTTTACTGGGCCGACTTCGGCATCGGTTCCGAGACCGAGGACATTGACGTCGACCTTCAAGTTTTCAACGCCGATACGCAGGGTGTCTGTGTTTTCTTTTTCGCCGGTGCCCATTCCGACATGTATCGTAAACATATTCTCATCAGGCAAGGCCTCTTGACCACCGAGCAGAGGCCAACCATTGAATTGCGAGGTGTTGCTGATCCTTTGAACCTCGTTGACGAGCTGCACGTATTCGCGGTTGGCGAACGAGCGCTCCTTGTTGCCGATCGTATCCGATGCAGCCTGGGTTGCTAGTTCTCTCAAGCGCACGAGGATGTTCGACACCTCGTTGAAGCTACCCTCAGCCACCTGCACGAGCGACACGCCGTCGTTAGCGTTGCGCTTGGCCTGGTCAAGGCTGCGGATACTGGCTTTCATGCCCTCTGAAATTGCCAACCCTGCTGCATCATCGGCAGCTTTGTTGATCCGGTACCCGCTAGACAACTTTGTAATGTTGTCTTCGAGAGCACCGGTGGACTGACTCAGAGTGCGCTGGGCATTGAGTGACGCGACGTTTGTTCTAATCCTAAGACCCATAACTAATGCTCCTTATGAACAACTAACCGACTACCATCACGACCTCCATCGACAATTAAAATGGTTACATTAGTTTTAAAATAAAAAAATATTTTATGACTTCGCGCGAAGACGTCGAAGCCGCTCACTAATTTTAAAGAAGTTTATTTTTGGCAAACCGGGCAAAAAAACGTGGAACGCCCGCCTTGCTTGATCTGGCGGATAGTTGACGCGCACTTTTTGCAGGCTTGACCAACCCGGTCGTACACATTCAAGGCAACGACAAAATATCCAGGATTTCCGTCTGGAGTCTTGAAGTCGCGAAAAGTGGTGCCGCCAGCTGCGATCGCATCGCTTAAAGTTTCTTTAATAGAAAGGGAAAGTATTTTATACTTTTCATAGCTAACTAATCCAGCTTTGCGTCTAGGGTTAATACCAGCCCTAAAAAGCGCTTCACTAGCATAGATATTGCCGACACCCACTACCGTGTGGGCATCCATAATAAAGTTTTTAATGGGAGCTTTGCGACCGCGACTGAGTCTGTAGAGATGATCGCCTAGGTCCTCGCACTCAAGTGGCTCGGGGCCCAAATTCACAAATAATTCGTGTTTACTTAGTTGATCCAGTGGCATGGCCTCGATACGTCCAAAGCGCCTGGGATCTACAAAATGGAGGTAGGTGACCTTGCCACGTGGTTTTCTCACCGCAAACACCGCATGAGTATGCGGCAATCGCGGCACAGGGGAGTCCTGCTCGAGGATCTTGCCAGTCATGCCAAGATGAAAGACGCCGTAGCCGTTGCGCGACTTGATAAGCATGTATTTAGACCGGCGGGTCACAGCCTCGATCACTTCGCCCTCTAGTAGAGAGCGGAACACCTCGATAGGGATCGGGGTCCGCAAGTCGGGACGCAGGAACTGCGCTGACTCAAGGCGGCTCCCCTCGAGGACCACCCTGATGGCACGTGTTAACGACTCGACTTCTGGTAACTCTGGCATACCGCTCCGGACCACACGGCTAAAGTGCCGTTAATGTGGTAGCGGAACGACCTTTAGCACAATGCGCCGATTGGCCTCAACATGTCCCGGAGCAAAGGTCGGATCAAGCGGCTCACCATCACCATAGCCGACGGCGACCACGCGTTTTTCATCAAATCCAAGCTCATGGAGTAGTATTTGACGCACCGCCATGGCGCGCTGATAAGACTCGATCTGGCTGATGTTGGACGGACCATCATGGTCAGTATGACCCTCGACCATCAGTAACGATAGACGCGCTGCCGAAAAGGCCTTGGCGGCCTCTTTGAGCTGCTTGAGGCCCTCGGCCGTCAGCTCAAACGAGGTGGGGTTGGCTTTGGGATCGGTAAATAGCTCGGTGTAGGGGATCGTCAGGGCCGGTGTCATCTGCTGGCGCCGCGTGAAGTTGAAGCTTTGAATGACGGCAAGGTCACCAACCATCATGCTCGGAAACTTAGGGAACAGCGCCTTGGCCAATGCCGAGCCCTTACCGTCAACCTCCGCAATAATGGCTCCCTCTTGCACTTCAACCACGCGCAGATGTCCCGTCTCCACCCATATCGGATGTGCCGTCACCGAGAGGCGGTAGGTCCTAAACTGCGTGCCAATAACGATACCACTGTCCTTACCGGCACCGATCACGACAAGAGCAGGATCCACCTCAGTCGTGATAAAACGCTCCACGGTATAGATGCGCGGTTTAGCCTCGGCATTGAGCTCAGCCCAAGTGGGACTGAGTGGGCCAGCTAAGGCTTGGACGGCACTCGAAAGCCAGAGACATAATGCAGTGAGGATCGAACGCATCGGCTAGCCCTCGCAATAGACACACGGACAACTAAATCTTATGAGAGAATTATGGCACGATCAGCACCGCGAGGAAATCCATGCAGCTACCGCTCGAGCGTTTACTCAATGGGTCACGTCTCACTGTAGATGAGAACCAGGCAATGTTTGCCGGGATGCTCGAAGGGACCCTAAGCGAGGTCGAGGTGGCGGCAATTTTAGCCGCCTGGCGCCTCATCGGCGAGGACGCAGGCGAGCTCTATGCTGGTGCGCAGGTGATGCGCCAGCATGCTGTTAAGCTGGACTTACCGTCTTCGGAACGACCACTGATCGACAACTGCGGCACCGGCGGAGACGGCAGCAACAGCTTCAACCTCTCCACCGCAGCCGCCATCGTTGCATCGTCGGCTGGAGTCAAAGTCGCCAAGCACGGCAACCGGAGCGTCAGCAGTAAGTGTGGGTCGGCAGATCTTCTCTTCGCCGCTGGTTTTCCTCCGCATCTAGGGACCGCAGCAGCAGGACAGCTCCTCGCGCAAACTGGCTTCACTTTCTTTTTTGCACCAAACTTCCATCCGCTCCTGGCGCGTCTCGCACCGGTGAGAAAACAGCTACGGGTGCGCACCATTTTCAATCTCCTCGGTCCACTCGCTAATCCCATCAGACCAGAGTGCCAACTCATCGGCGTCGGTGCTATCAAGTACCTTAAGCCCATGGCCGAAGCCGTGCGCTTGCTTGGCATCGAGCGCGCCTTAGTCGTTCATGCGCGCGACGGGCTTGATGAGCTGAGTCCTACGGCACTTACCGACGCGTATGTAGTCGAAGGGCAAAAACTTCAACAGCTAGTTATCGACCCGAAAAATTTGGCGATCAGAGGCACATCCGAGGATCTCGCAGGTGGTGATGCCAACTTTAACCTTGAGCGCCTTAACGCTCTCCTCGCAGGTAAAGCTCCCGGCCTTGCTGATGCCGTGGCCCTGAATGCCGGTGCCGTCATTTGGCTTGCTGGAAAGTCTAGTGACCTACCGGCCGGAGTGTCTACCGCCAGGGAAAAGCTAGCAAGCGGCGCCTCCGAGGCTTTTTTCAAATCATGGCTAGCTGCCGCACATACGCTAGCGCTTTAAAATTTGTTGGCTCTGGCATTAGCAGGAGGCATTGAGCACTCATGAGCAAAGTCGATATCCTCGCCGCAATCATTGCCGACAAACATCGCGAGGTGGCAGCCGCAGCGGTGAATTTGCCGCTGGCGGAGGTCAAAGAACGCGCGGAAAAAGCCAAGCCAGCTCTCTCCTTCTTGGATGCCATAAGGGGTCACACCAAGCCGCGTATCATCGCCGAATGCAAGCGTCAGTCCCCCAGTCGGGGCATCATGCGCGTAGATTACGATCCCGTAGCCCTTGCCAGAGAGTATGCGGCAGGGGGCGCCGCAGCGATTTCCGTACTGACGGACGAAAAGTATTTCGGCGGTCACCTGAACCACCTGCAGACCGTCCGCGCAGCCGTCACGCTGCCGCTATTACGCAAGGACTTTATCGTCTCGGAATACCAAATCTACGAGGCACGGGCTCACGGTGCCGATACATTTCTCCTTCTTTCCGGTCCGCTGTCTCCTGATCAGCTAAATCAGTTCATCGCTATCGGTCGTAGCCTCGGCATGGAGCCACTCATCGAGAGTCACACGGCGGCCGAGATAGCGGCCGCACTGTCTACGGATGGCAAGATATTTGGTATTAATAACAGAGACTTAAAGACCTTTAGCACCAACCTCAAGGGTGGGGCTGACCTCCTAAGGGACGCGTCCGCCAAACGGCCTGATGCCGCCTTTGTTTGCGAATCTGGCATTAAAACTCGGGCTGATATTGAGAGGATGCAGGCGCTCGGGTATAACGTGTTCCTAATCGGGGAAGCCCTCGTGACACATGCGGATCCACGAACCGCTCTTGCGACCCTCATCGCCTAAACTCTGGCGACGTCGGCTTCCTCCCTAGACGCCGTTAGGCGGGAGGTAGCCTTGACTCACCAAGCGAACAAACCAGATCTCTATAAACAAGCTGGCGTTGATGTTGATAAGGGCGACCGTTTGGTCTCGTGGCTGCAAAGCGCCGGTGACGAGAGTGGTAAGACCAAGCACGGCAGCATCGTCTCAGGTATTGGTGGCTTTGCCGCTCTTTTTCGCCCCAATTTTGCTGGGCTCAAAGATCCCTTGCTCGTAACGAGCACGGATGGCGTCGGCACGAAAGTCTTGCTGGGCATAGAATCAGATCAGCTGGCTGGCCTTGGCGTCGACCTTGTAGCCATGTGCGTCAACGACCTTTATACCGTCGGTGGGCGGCCCCTATTCTTTCTCGACTACTATGCCACCGGTACGCTTGATGAGAGCCAGTTCAAAGATGTACTCACCGGTATCAAGCTTGGCTGTAAGCAGAGTGAGGCAATCTTACTTGGCGGTGAGACAGCTGAAATGCCTGGCCTTTACGAGAAACGTCATTTTGATTTAGCGGGTTTTGTCGTCGGTGTCGTCGACGGCGCCAACATGCTGGGAGCTCACAACGTCAAGGTAGGTGATGTGCTCCTCGCCCTCCCCAGTAGCGGGTTTCACAGCAATGGCTACTCGCTGGTCCGTCGCTGGGTCAAGGAGAAGCAACCCAGTCAAGACGTACTGGCCAAACTAATGCTGCCCACCCGCATTTATCACGAGCTACCTCAGCTCGTTGAACGGTTTGGCACGACCAAACTGCACGCCGTCGCCAACATCACCGGTGGCGGTATATCTGGCAATCTCCCGCGCGTGATGCCAGAGGATACGGCCTGCCACATCAATTTTGCAGCCTTGCCCATCCCGTCTTGGATGAGGGAATTTATCGAGAACCACGGTAGTAACACGCGTGATCTCGAGAATGTCTTTAATCTTGGCTGCGGCATGATTGCCTCCGTCAGTAAAGATAGCGTTAACGAGATCACTAAGGCGTGCGACCAGTTAAACTTGCCCGTAACGGTGATCGGCGAGGTTCAAGCTGCCAAGGGCGAGCCTGCTGTCGTATTTCATTGAACTAAATTCTGACCTTATTGGAGATCGGCCCCATGAAGAATAGTCTAGGATTTGACAGGCCTAAACATATCCTCAGTGCTAGTCAGTTCAACCGCGCCTTTCTCGACTACATGTATGAGTTGATCAATCAGATTCGTAAGTTTGATAAGACCAAGGACGGACTCATGTACCTGCAGAGCCTGCTGCCACACCGGCGGGCGATGCTGTACTTTACGCAGCCCTCGACGCGGACTTTCATGAGCTTTCAGGCGGCCTGTCACATACTTGGCATCAAGCCGTCAGAAATTCGCGATACCGCCACCAGCTCAGAGCGTAAAGGTGAGTCCATTGAAGACTCGCTACGCACGTTCGCGAGCTACGTGGACCTGATCGTTATGCGTTCACCCGTAGCCGGCCTGTCTGACCGCATTTCTGGACTACTCGATGCCACGCCCAGACCAGTTCCCATCATCAATGCCGGCAGTGGGCCCGACGAGCATCCGACCCAAGCCCTGCTCGACATCTATACGCTGCAGCGCAGTTTTAAGTCGGCCGCCGGTATTGAAGGCAAGACGGTCTGTATGGTCGGTGACCTGAGACGCGGCCGCACCATAAGGTCACTCAGCCGCCTGCTGACCAACTACCCCGGGACCAGGCTGATCTTTTGCTCGCCACCAGAGTTTAGGATTGCCGATGACCTGCGTGGTTTTCTGCGCACCAAGGACATTAGTGTCGAGGAAACGACCGACTTTCAGGCAGCGATCGCTGCAGCCGACGCTATTTACATGACCAGGGTTCAGGATGAATACGACCAGGGCGGCGAATCAAAGCGCGTCGACTACTCGACTTACTGTTTGAAAAAAGGGCACCTGCCATCACTAAAATCGGACTGCGTCATTATGCACCCACTACCACGCCGCGATGAGCTTGATCCTGCTATCGATCACGATCATCGTGCTAAGTATTGGCGCCAGGAGCGTAACGGTATGTGGACCAGAGTGGCACTAATTACTATCCTATTAGGAGTGGACAGTCACATCGTGTTGCCAACCCTCTAAGCGCGAGTTTGCTCTGGGGCGCAACAGCTCGTTGGGAGTCAAACGCCATGCCAAGCGCCCCTAAGTCGATCAAAGCAGCCGTTATTGCCATGAATACGACGGCAGATAAACAGCGCAATATCGACACAGCAGCAACTATGGTGAGGCAGGCTGCCAGCCAGGGAGCCGACTGGGTTCAGCTGCCCGAGATGTTCCCTTACCTCGGTACTTACGACCAGGTTTATCAAATGGCTGAGCTTGAGGGTGGGCCACTTTATCAAACGCTCGCCGGTCTTGCTGCGGAACTCAAGATAGTGCTCTTTGCCGGATCCGTCGGGGAGCGACCAGACCGGGATAGTCTCCCGAAGTTCCGCCTCCACAACGCCGAAGGGCAAAAACGCGTCTACAACACGTCCTACGTATTTGGACGAGACGGCAAACTCTTGGCTAAATACCGCAAGCTTCACCTCTTTAATCTCAACGGCGATGACGGCCTACCCCGTTACTGCGAAAGCGATGGCTACATCGCTGGGGACCAACCCGTAGCCGTAGAAATCGACGGCCTTAGAGTCGGCCTGTCCATCTGTTACGATCTGCGCTTTCCGCAGCTCTACTACTCTATGGGTGAGTCGCGGGCACTTGACGTCATCGCTGTTCCCGCCGCTTTCACCCTGGCTACCGGGCGAGCCCATTGGGAACTCCTACTGCGCGCCAGGGCCGTGGAGAACTTAGCCTACGTATTTGCGGCAAACCAGACTGGGACTCATGGTCCCGGCAAGGAATCTTACGGCCACTCTCTCATAATTGACCCATGGGGTGCCGTCATGGCAAACACCGGTGAGTTTCCCGGTATTGGCTACGCCAACATCACGCCTGCTGTGCTTGCTGAGGTGAGGGGGCGGCTGCCGGCACTCAAAAATCGGCGCCTGGATGTCTACGGTAGGGAACCTGAACCCCCAGCCCTGAACATCGTTGCCTCCCCGTGAATCACGAATAATGGCTAAAAAGTGAAGCGATGTTAGGGGTGGGACCTAGCTCACTCAGACCGCGTCATCTCCCTTCACTAAATAAATTTGCCCCGTGGCCGAACAAGTATCTGGTAACACCAGCCACCCACTCGGCTAGAGGCATCAGATGGCAGACAAACTCCTAGTAAAACTTGAAATGCTTGAACGCGCTGTCATGGAACTCGGCACCGAGCTTTTCAATCTCAAAGGAACCATGGCAAAGACGCACGAAAGCCATGGACAGTTTCTCGCCACCGTTAAGGGCCTCAAGCAATTACTCGACGAAAAGGGCCTAATCACCGGTGATGACTTTGAAGCTGCGATCGAGCTCGGCCAAGCTATCGAACACTTCAACTCTCAGGCTGAGCACGCACTTAGCAATGAGCTCGAGAAGATAAAGAAAACCGGACACTGACAGCGCGCGCGGCGATGTTTCCTATGGGTTTACTAAAGACAATTTGGCTGCCCTTAGTCATGCTCAAAGCAACTGCTCTAGGCGGTGAGAGTAAGGACTACGAGCTGAAATATAGGTTCAACCAGCCCGGTGGTACGCAGAGCTCGCACACTTTCTTGTTAAAGTGGAACGACCCTGACTCCAGTCTAAACTCCATTGAAATTATGGAGGCCGGTTCAGACAAGAAAGTCCAGACGATCACCTTCCCACCAAACCGCGTAAAGCTCATTTGGCGTGAATTAGTGGGGCCAAGCAACGGCATTCGCGACAAGATCTTGGAGTACATTGACTACAACTTCGATAGTTTTGGTGACCTACGACTCACGCAGGTGTGGCCCTATAAAGCTGGGCAAAAAAAATATTTAGTGTGGCTCTTTGACGACCAGTCTAAAACCTATCAGTTCGCACCCGAGATCAGTCGCCTGGATGCCCCGGTGCCCGATGCCAAGGCCAAGCTGATCCATAGCACCACCTTGGGCGAGTATGGAGGCGGCGAATTCACTTCCAACACTTACTCGGTCGACTTCGCAGGTACTTTGCTGCTGGAGACCCAAATCTCGCAGACCATTAAGGATCCTTCGAAACTTACTTTCGTGAGAGAAGTAAACAGCATGACCCTCTCCACACCACGCCTTGTGTGCCGGATGGAGATACCGACTGAAGGGCGGCCCAAAATTATCTGGGGACTTCCTGAGACCTGCGAAGATTTTATGCTTAAGCCTAGCATCGATGAGACATCGACGGCGGCGCCAGCCACCACCGTCGCTCACTAAGCTCGCTTCACACGGTCCTTTTATCGAGCCCGTACTTCTCAACTTTCATGATGAGACCCGCGCGACTAATCCCAAGCTCCTTGGCCAGCTTGGACTTGTTCCAGCGTGTACGCTCCAGACCCTCTCGAATCATCTCTTTCTCGAGCTCTTCGAGGGCATCTTTCAGACGTCCGGCTACGCGGTAACCTGGATACTTGTTCTTAGCGTTATCGTAGATGTGTTGGCTGAGCACATCTGGCTGAATCTCGCCTTCGTTGGCAGATAGCACGCAAAGGCGCTCAACTTCGTTCTCAAGTTCACGGACGTTGCCTGGCCAATCGTGGTTGATCAGACGCTCTAGGGTGGAGCTACTGATGACCTTGTTCTGGCCACGCTCTTTGTTGAACTTCTTCAGAAAGTGCTCCGCTAAGAGTGGGATGTCTTCTTTACGTTCACGCAGCGGCGGCACTGTTAAATTGATGACTTTTAGGCGGTAATAAAGGTCTTCGCGGAAGAAGCCCTCCTTGACCATCTTTTGTAATTCACGGTTGGTAGCGGCCAAGATGCGCACATTGACGCGTTTAGTCATAGTCGCGCCAACCGGCGTAAAGGTGCCCTCCTGGAGGACGCGCAACATTTTAACCTGCATTGACATGGAGGTTTCGCCGATTTCGTCGAGGAACAACGTGCCACCGTCGGCCTCTTCAAACAGGCCCTTCTTGTCTTTAATGGCGCCGGTGAAGGCACCCTTCATATGACCAAAAAGCTCGCTCTCGAGCAGGTTTTCGTTAAAGGCACCGCAGTTGACTACCACAAATTTCTTATCTTTCCGGCGCGAGTTGTAATGCAAAGCCTTAGCTATGAGCTCCTTACCTGTACCGTTCTCACCGTTGATAAGGACTGTTGCGTCCGAATCGCAGACCCGGTCGAGCAGGCGGTAGAGATCCTGCATCGGCGAGGACTTACCTATCATGCGGTCGAAACCATACCGCGTACCGAGCTCTTTACTCAGCTCGCCAACTTTTTCCATTTCGTCCGATACGCGTTTTTGCGAGACAATGATCTCTTCGACCACCATTTCAATGAGCTCGGTCAAGTAGGCAATGTCTTTTTCTGAAAGTACTGGCAAAGCATCGATGTGGGAAATCAGCTCGCGTTCACGGCCTGGGAACGAGCGTTCTAAATAAGATTTAAGCCGCGTCTTTTGCTCGTCAACACTATCGGCGACTAAAAAACCGTCACCAAAGACACAACCCATGTACTTGCCTTCGACACGAATCGGCACGGTAATTGTCGAAAACCCCGCATGGCAGCGAGAGAGACGCGCGTCTTTACTACGCGTGGTCTCCACAGTCGTCTGACGCGCCGTGCCTCGACAGGCCTCGAAGCCCTTGGTGTCGTTCGTCACCGCCTTGCAGATTTGGTTCAAGGGGTTAAAAAACTTACCCTCAGGGACCCCGCGCAGTAAGCCCTTGGTGTCAGTAAAATTGATCTGAATCTTCCACCACTTGCCGACAAGCTCCCGTAGTCTACGGATCACATGCAGCTTGTCAAATTCACTCCACCGTACCTTGTCAGTCATAGGCCGCTCCTAAATGACTGTAATCCATGATGAGATTCCAGGGAGGTAGTCACAATGACCACATCCGCTAACCTCATCGGCACAATTGTGCAGCGGCTTTACATAAAAATACCGTCGCAGATTCGCCATCTTGGCGCACCAGTGACGGAACTATCGACAAAGTGACGTTTTTTTCTAGATGCTATCGGTTATTTTGACACTGGTGGGCAGAACAAAAGTCGTCTCGCCAACGGCAGTCCTGCTTGGATTTTTGAACTCATGCGTCAGTGAGTTCTTGTTGGTAAGGTCCATCTTGAGGAACGAGATGAACTCCTCCCTCTTTGCCAGGTGCAACTCAATGCTGGCAATATCGCCTGGCGTTTTGGGGCGTAGCTGGATCTTGATGAGGTCACCACTCTCCTCTGCCGCAACTAGGTCGTAGCGTTTGAGCAGAGTGTCGAAATTAAGGACAAGATCTATGACCTGACGCAACTCCTGCGACTGAGCCCCGTTGGGTGCGTAGCGACGCGCGGTATTGGTATCCGGGCTAAAATCGTAGAACGATTTGCCGTCATAGATCTTGAACTCTTTAGTCGGAGTCTGAAGCATCCACTTAAAGAGGTTGGGTTTGACAAAGATCGCTTTGCCTTCCCGCTTAGTGCTCTTTCCACGCAGCCCGGAGAATTTGGTCTGCACAAAATCGACAGTCAGTGCGTCTGACGACTTCATTTTGGCCTGCAGATCCCGCAACTCGTCGACCGTCAAATATTTGGCGCTAGCGGTGTGCGACCAGCTTACAGCCATTGCTAGCATGATGAGAATTTTATTCAGCACGGGAACCTCCAAGCTCGGTGACATGGGCCATATTGCGCGAGCGATGATCGTGTCGTCTAGGAGTTTTCGATGCCAAGTTTCTGTCCTAGCAGCCGCAACGCTGCGAATGCTGCCGCCCGCCTAACCGTAGCCCGATCGCCAGTGAGATTCAGTCGGACCGACTCTTCTCCTCCTGGGGACGCTATGCCACAATATACGGTACCAACTGGCTTATCCACAGTGCCTCCGGAGGGCCCGGCGATGCCCGTAAGCGCAATCGCGTAGGTTGCTCCCAAGCGATCGCGAACCCCTGCTGCCATGGACTTGGCAACCGTATCACTGACTGCCCCAAATCGGCTCAAATCCTCGGGACTCACTCCAAGAATTTCCATTTTAACAGAATTTGCATAGGCGCTGACACCCCCGACATAAGATGCTGAACTACCAGACAACTCAGTTAACAAGGTCGCCACCAAACCACCGGTGCAGCTCTCGGCGGTCGCTACCGTTTCCTGACAGGACTGAAGTTTTTCTTGGATCTGCCGAAGAAGTAGATGTGTAGCGTCCAGTTCTAAATTTGGTGTTGCTTCCAAAGGTTTAGCCCTCCAAAGTTGGAGCAGTGTAATCAACTTAAGGCTAGCTGCACCAGGATGAAATGATCCCCGTAACATTGCCCCCGGAGGTTAAGGAGTTAGCATGAACTTAGGATTTGGCAAGTCACCCAGTCAGGCTGTTTCAACCAATGTAGACTTCTCGCAGTGGCGCAATCTTACCGACATGCTAGAGCAGGCCTGCAACAAATACAGCGAATCGGTCGCGTTAACCTGCCTCGGCACCGATCTGACTTTCCGCCAATTTGACCGTTTGGCAAGTCAGTTAGCCTCTTATTTGCAAAATGACCTGGGACTCAAAAAGGGAGATCGGCTCGCGATCATGCTGCCCAATGTCATGCAGTTCCCGATAGCCTTTTACGCCGCGCAAAAAATCGGCGTTATCTGCGTCAACACCAATCCCCTATATACGCCTCGTGAAATGCGTCATCAATTCAAGGATAGCGGTGCTAAAGCTATCATCATCCTCGATCTCGTATCCAAGGGACTAGAGGAGATTTTACATGAGACGGATATCAAGCACGTCATTGTGACGTCGATTGGCGACCAACTTCCTGGCTGGAAGGCCGGCCTGATAGGAGCTGTGCTAAAGCTCAAAGGTCAGGTGCCTAAATTAAAGATTCAGACCATATCGTTTAAGGCGGCACTGGCTGCCGGTGCTAAAAAGAACTATACAAGGCCAGAAATCGAGTCGGACGATATCGCTGTTCTTCAGTACACCGGTGGCACGACCGGTGTCTCGAAGGGCGCTATGCTCCTGCATCGGAACATCCTTGCCAACATGATACAGATTCAGACTCTGGCCCGAGCTCAAATCACTGACGGTGGTGAACTGGTGCTCACGGCACTGCCGCTTTATCATATTTTTGCTCTCTCGGTTAACTTCCTCGCCTTCATTGCCATGGGCAATCGCATGATTTTGGTACCAAAGCCGGTACCGATCAAAAACCTCATCAAAGTGATGCGGAAATATCCGATTACGGTGATGACAGGGGTCAACACCCTATTTAATGCGCTACTTAATGACAAAGAATTCTGCGAAAACCCACCGAGAACTCTTAAAGTCGCCCTTGGTGGCGGTATGGCAGTGCAAGAAGTTGTAAACAAGAAGTGGACTGCTCTGACTGGTCAGCCCATTGTTGAAGGGTTCGGACTCACTGAGGCCTCACCCGTAACGCACGTGAATCCCCTCGACAAGAACCTCATTAAATACGGCTCCGTCGGCTTCACCCTGCCTGGTACTGAAGCCAAGATCATGAACGAAGACGGCCAAGAGGTAGCTCTTGGCGAGGTTGGTGAGCTTGTAGTCCGTGGGCCACAGGTGATGGCTGGGTATTGGCAGCGTCCGGATGAGACCGCTAAAGTGATTCGCAATGGGTGGCTCTGGACTGGTGACATCGCTAAACGCGACGGCACTGGGTACTTTTACATAGTCGACCGTAAAAAAGACATGATCTTGGTGTCCGGATTTAACGTGTACCCGAACGAGATTGAAGAAGTCCTGATGTCACACCCCAAGGTGCTCGAGGCCGCAGTAGTCGGCGTTCCTGACCCCTCGTCGGGCGAAGCCGTCAAAGCCTTTGTCGTTGCCAAGGATAAGAGCCTGACCAAAGAGGAGCTGAAAGCCCACTGTCACGCGCAACTTACAGGCTACAAGCGCCCGAACCAATTTGAGTTTCGCGACGAACTACCAAAAACTAACGTGGGTAAAATCTTACGCCGGAAGTTACGCGACGAGACCGAAACATCGACTAAACTTGCAGCCGTTGGTTAACTCACTGAACCTCAAGGGTCAGCGAACGATCGGCACCACCGCGTTTATAGGTGACCTGAGCCATGTTTGCACCCTTGAGGCTATGGAGTAGTTGGATAGTGCGACCAACGTCGCTAAGGCGCTGTCCGTTCACACTGGTGACGATATCGCCGTCTTTAAATCCAACCTTGTCGTAGATGCTTCCGGCATCAATCGCCATGAGTTTGAATCCGCTCAACTGACCGTCCTCGTAGTACGGTAGAGCCGCAGCTTGCACCAACACGCGGCTGAGTTGTTGACCGGTTAAAGTGTCACGTAAACTCGAGCTGATGCGCACCTTGTCACCCTTGGTCTCGATTCCTTCGGAGATTTGATCCACGTTGACCACTGGCACTGGTATCGCATCTGCTCCTGATTCCTCACCCACGCGGATCCGTTCAAGACGCCCACGCACGCTGAATGTCACATATTCTCGTGCGATACCGGCAACCTCAACCCCAGGCTCGATTTTATGTCCTACCTTTACAGCAAAGGTGGCACCTGAGGCCTGCGACTTGAGCAGAGCGACACCGTTACTGCCGTTACCAGAAGCGATAACGCCCAAAACCAAATACGTCTTTTCACCACCGTAAGCGGTTGGATCGAGCAGAGATAAGGCAATTAAGAAAGTTAGAGCGGGAATGACCTTGAGCAGCAATTTCAGCATTTCGTTACCAACGGGAGGAGCAGGAGGAAGAGTAGGAGCAACAGGGGGAGGAGGAGGAACCACTGGCGAGGCATGATGCCTGCACCTGAGTCCTGTGCAAAATGCGAGCCTGGACATCACCACGACATAACCAGCTAACATGTATGCATCTATCTCACGCAACCCCTCACTTGCAAGGTCGTGAGTGGCAAAGTTTTTGACAGTTCCATAGGCCGTGATCAGCTGGTGCCTGCTGGCTACCGACCTCTCTATCCTTTGGCTGAGACTTCTGGCCGAGACATTTGTTAGAATGGCCGATAACTTTGCCAACCAACAAATTTCGGGTCGCACTTGATTGAGCTGCTACATTGCCTGGCGCGACTTATGATCGCCTTGGAGACACCGCTATACGCTGCGGTGTTTAGCGTTGGCACTACGGCTGGGGTCATGCAGCAGCCTACGAGTCACTACTACCATGCGACCTACGGAGCAGAGTTTACCTCAGGTACCAATTCTGAGGCCTTTTTAGTGCGAAGTGCCTATCTGGAGCGCCCGGAGTTTCGCGGGGGAGACTACGCCGATAAAGACTATGGATGGTTTGTTCTCGTGGGCAGCAAAGTAACTAAAAAATCAAACCACGGCCTTTATGCCTATATGGGCGGTGGCCGCATGGCTGGCTACACCAAAGACAGAGCACCATCCTCCACCACCTTTAGCACCCCAAGCAATTACGTCCAAAGTGGCCTCGTGTCGGGAATTGAATATGCCGTGACGCTTGGCGGCTTTGAGATGGCTGCCGAACATATGCTTTTCGTCGGTGCCGTAGATAAAGTGCAGCTGCAAAGCTACGTGGCTTGGCCGTTTACCTTCTTCCAGATCCGGGTTGGTGCCAAATGGTGAAGCACCTCATCCTATTGCTCTCCTTGTGGACGGTAATGGACACACCTGCCCTGGCAGCAAAGTCTAGGTACACTCTGTCGGCTCAATACGAATCGCTGGCGCCGAATGCTGGGGGACAGATCGCCTACGGGCTGAGGCTAGCTACCAACAAATGGGAGGCCGGGCTTTTTAGTAATCAATATCTCACCGCCGGTGGCATTCCGGTGACAGGAGTGGTTTTTGATCGCCGCTTTCCCATCTGTGATGACTCTTGCTGGTGGCAGTTTTTTGTCCAAATAGGAGCCGGGGGCTCCAACGCGGGTCCTATTGCCGAGGTCACCTGGGCGACTATCATACCGCTGCTACCCATTTGGCTGCCTACCAGTGCACCCCGATTTGTACCCGCTTTGAGGCTCGACATCACGTCACACATGATTTTTGTGCGCTACCGCGGCATTGCCTGGAGTTACCCACTATGGCTCGGAGTTTCGGTACCGTTCTGAAATTTAGCCTCTACGCCGCAATGCTTTGCCTTGGCACAAGTAGCGAGAGCTTTAGTTATCCCACTCCGGTCGATTTTGGGGGAAGACTCCTGCGTTGGGATATCAACATCGACGCGCCGACCGTTACCCTGGGTATCGATGCGGAAAACCCTGACGACGCCACCTATTATGAATCCATGGTCAAAGAGGCTGCGGCCCTGTGGAGCGAGGTCCCTGGCAGCTACTTTAAGTTTAAATTTGTGGCGTTAGAGGAATCTCCCCAGGTGACCATCTACCTGCGCAGCTCCCTGAGCGGCGTACGAGATACGGCTGGATTCACAATGTTTGACGACTATGACGGCGAAACACCTAAACACTGCTCGATTTATGTGTTAGTCGATACGGCAACGGCCGACTACTGGATGGGTAAGGTATTCCTCCATGAGCTCGGCCATGCCGCAGGACTCGGACACAGCCTGGTGCCGGAGGCCATCATGAGTTACAGCCTTGATACCAATAGCTTTGCCCTGGACATCGATGACTTTGCCGCCATCGCCCATAGCTACCCAGCAAACGGCGACAAACCTAGGTTGCCTCTCGGCTGTGCCGTCAGGCCCGGCTATGACAGTGGGGACTCTGATCCCACAATTGCGCTTATATTCGTGGTTCCCCTGATCTTTAGCCTATGGCCAACATCCGGTCGATGGAGGCCTTGGCGCGCAGCCTAATGTCTTCGGGAACATCGACCTCGTATCTGAGTTCCTTCAACGCGGCGAGCGTGTCCTCAAGGGTGATCTGCTTCATATGAGGACACCGGATGCTACAGAGTCGAAGCACGTCGCGATCCGGGTGAGCCGCAATGATGTTGTCGCCCATCGCACATTCAGTAAGTAATAAATAGCGCGGCGCCTTAACGTTCTCGACATACTTGATCATGGCCGACGTACTGCCGGCAAAATCGGCAGCCGCAGTGACCTCGGGACTGCATTCAGGGTGAGCCAAAACAACCACATCCGGGAATTGCTGACGCACGCGCGTAATATCGTCCACTGTGAACTTCTCGTGCACCTCGCATTTGCCATGCCAGCTAATAAATACCTTATCTATCGTCGTCTGACCGGTACCCAACTTACGCGGATCGGTCTCGGGAAAAATGACATGTTTGCCCGTCTCACGCGCGACGTTTTGGGCCAAGTATTCATCAGGGATGAAAATCACCGTGTCCGTATTCAAAGACTCTACCACCTTGACAGCATTGCCTGAGGTGCAACAGATGTCAGTTTCCGCCTTAACGTCAGCGTAGGAATTAATGTAGGTGACAACTGGCACGCCCGGGTACTGAGCCTTCAGGCGGCGCACATCCTCGGCCTTTATGCTTTGGGCTAAGGAACATCCCGCGCGGTTAGACGGTATCAGCACCTTGCGCGTGGGATTGATAATCTTGGCTGTCTCAGCCATAAACTCTACGCCGCAGAAGACGATGACTGCGGCATCGGTCGTGGCCGCCTTGCGGCATAGCTCAAGAGAGTCGCCGGTAAAGTCAGCTACCGTATGGTAAAGCGCAGGCTCCATATAATTATGGCCTAGAATGATAGCGTTGCGCTCCCGCTTCCATTCGTTGATCTCGACTACGAGCTTGGCTTTCTCCTGCAGCTCAAAATCAGGCACGAGCTTGCCCAGCATTTGGTGCATACGCTGATACGTAGAGTCATAGTTAGCGGTTGATTGCATAGTCGAGCCTCACCCTCAGAACAACAGGTCCGCTAGCTATAATGCGGGGCTAGAGGAAAAACAAGGGGCGGCCTGAGCCGCCCCTAAACCCTCATGATGTCTTGATTTTTAACCGCGCAGCAGCTGGAGTACGGCTTCTGGGGATGCGTTGGCTTGGGTCATTACGGAGAGAGCGGCGGTGGAGAGGATGCGACCCTGCGTCAATTTCGCGGTTTCCGATGCGTAGTCCACATCGCGAATCCGGCTCTGCGCAGCAGCCATGTTCTCACTAGCAATATCGATATTATTGATCGTGCTATTCAGCCGTGACTGTACCGAACCCAAGGTTGCTCGGTAGGAGGCTATGGAGTTCTGCGCCGTATCTAAGCGACTGAAGAGTGTGGCCGTGTCCCCATCGGGACCGAGGTCCTGAGCGCCGATGACGGCAGTCGGGTCAGGCATGATAGACATGGCCTTATCCCTTACTTGATCGATGGCGTCCTTGAGCGACCCAAGCTCGTCGAGCTTGATGGTGAGCACATCTGGGTCGCTATCCTTGTCGATATCGGGCAGATCGCCCGCGGCATCTCTCCCGCGGTTGGAAGCGCCAACAAATATCTGAATGGGCTTGTCGCCTTCGCCCGGAGTGAGCACCTTGGTGCCGTTGAACTCGGTAGAGTCGATAATACGACCCACCTCGTCCCTCAGCTGAGTAAACTCCTTGTCGAGGAACGATCTCTCCCTCGGTCCAAGAGTGTCCGAGGCAGCCTGGGTGGCAAGTTCGCGCATCCGGATCAGGATGTTCGACACCTCATTGAGCCCCCCCTCAGCAACCTCGATGTACGAGATACCGTCGCTGGCGTTACGTTTGGCAACCCCTAAGCTCGACATCGTACCCCGCAAGCGCTCACTCACGGCCAATCCGGCGGCATCGTCAGCGGATTTATTAATCCGCAAACCCGATGACAACCTCTCCAAGGATTGGCTGAGAGAGCCCCTTTGTTCACTCAAGCGCCTTTGCGCCACCAACGAATCCACGTTTGTCCTGACTCTTAATCCCATGACAAAACTCCCTGTTATTGATCACGGCGAACCATCCGCCGTGCAAGGTGAAGAACTTGCAAAACTAGTCTCTTTGCACGGCTATTAGCGCAGCAGCTGCAAGGCCAGTTCTGGCGAGGCATTGGCCTGGCTAAGAACGGCCACGTTGGCCTGCGTCATAATGCGAGCTTGAGTGAGGTTTGCGGTCTCTGAAGCAAAGTCGACATCGCGGATACGACTCATCGCTAATTGTTGGTTTTCCATCGACACGCCGAGGTTGCCAATCGCACTACCTAAGCGGTTTTGGATGGCACCGAGGGTGGCTCGTTCGCTGGCGAGGCGACCCAGGGCATCATCAATGGTCGTGAGCTTCTGGGCGATATCGTCACGCGACACGGTGTCACTGGCAGTGGCGCCGCCGATTTCTGACTCCTTACCGAGACCAAGTGTGGCTGAATCGAACTTGATACCCTTAAGATCAATGGTGATGGTGTCGGAATTGGCCTCCGGTGCAGTGCCGCGGGTACCGATCTGAACCACAAACTGGGACAGTCCTCCGTCGGGCAGGAACATCTTCCGGCCGTTGAACTCGGTCGAGTTACCGATCCGGTCCATCTCGTCGACTAACTGGGTGTACTCCCGGTTTAGGAACCCTCTTTCTTGCTCACCGATCGTGTCGCTGGCAGCTTGGACGGTGAGTTCACGAAGGCGAATAAGGATGTTGGTCATCTCATTCATTCCACCCTCTGCCACCTGAACCAGCGAGACGGCGTCGTTGGCGTTGCGTTTCGCTACGTTCAAGCCCCGCAACTGACCGCGCAGGTTCTCACTGATGGCCAGACCAGCGGCGTCATCAGAAGATTTGTTGATCCGGTAGCCAGAGGCCAAGCGCTCTAAGCTAGAGTTCATCTCGCCGTTGTTGCGCTCCATAAAACGCTGCGCCACGAGACTGTTCACATTAGTACGGATTCGCATTCCCATTGTCAGATCCTCCTTGATATGTTTTGACCGGTCATAACCCTATGACCTGCCGCAAATTCCATTTGGAACTTGCAAAGTCACCAACGGCGTTTTGGCGCGGATCTTTAGTTTTTTGGTAAAAACGCAATTGGCAGGGATAAGCCTAAGGACCTTCGGGGAGTAGATTATAAAGACCAGTTTTATCGATCAGTTGGCGGCTTGGTCCGAGCTCAAAAAAGAGCTTAAGTCCAAGCGATTTCAGGGCGTTATGGTGTCGCTCTCGGGAGGCCCTGATTCGACAGCGTTATTACAGGGAATTTGGCAACTCTACCAAAACGAAAAATTTTTTGACTTGGGAGCCTACCACTGCGCCTATGGCCTGCGCGGGCAGGAGTCTAAAGATGATTTGGAGGCATGCCGTAAACTAGCTGAAGAGCGCGGAATACCTTTTGTTTTCAGAGAGATAACTGAAGAAGAGCGCAACGCACGCCACGGTGAGGGCATCCAAGAGTGGGCTCGCCGTATCCGTCGGGCAGATTATGAGCAACTGGCCCATGCCGGTTGGATCGTCGCATTGGGCCATCATTCCGATGATTTAGCTGAAACTGTGTTGCTTCGCATCGCAAGAGGGGCCAGTCCGGGCAAGCTCCTTGGGATGAAACCCTGGGATGCCCCAATTTGGCGCCCATTACTTCACTTTTCCAAAGATCAGCTGCGTGACTTCACGACTCGTGAGGGATTAACCTTCCGTGAGGACAGCAGTAATTTGCGAGATGATTACGCCAGGAACCGGTTGCGTCACCACGTTCTCCCGGTACTAGAAGAGCTATATCCTGGGGCCGCGGGGCGTATTGTGGCTTGTGCACTGGAGGCCCAGGCTCTTGAGGGGGCAGCCGCCCCGCGAGAAGACTCTGGCCCTGAAATGCCTCGGGATCATCATCTAGCCAGGCATCGCCTTGCTAGCCGCATAAAGGCGAGCGATACGGCCTCGAGGCAGCTGTCGCGCCGTCTGCTAGACGCGGCCTTGAGAGGCGAGAACCCCTGTCTCCCAGGCGGTGACGGACTGCGGGTCGGGCGCGATCTCTGTGTTGAATCCCTGGATGGCTTGACCAAAAGTGCGCGCAGTGACCAACATGCCCGAGCCCTAAATGGCCCAGCGAGGCGCCTGATCTTAGAGCCCGGCTCTCATGCTCATCTCACGACTGTCGAGGGAAAGTACGAGCTGCGTACCCCCAAGATTGGGGTTGCCACCCCGGCAGCCTCAATCGATCTATGCATTGGCTCGGATTCATGGCTGCAACCACTCGTACTTGCCGGTACTAGGCAGCGTTTAACTATGAAAAACCTAATGCAGCAATGGGGCGTGCCAGTTAAGCTGCGAGCAGAGTGGCGCAATTTGACAAGTCAGGGCAAGACGCTCGGTATCTTTGATGGGCAAAATTTTCACCCAGCAAATACGCTATTTCGTCAAAGCGGATGCAGTAAATTGGACGTCAATCTGCGATACTTAAAGGATGGAACCTAAGTGCGCCGTCCTCTTGTTTTAGCCCCGTACTATTCTCGTCGTAGGTATCAAGGAGCTGTCGATGGCTAAGCCTCCACAAAAGCAGAATCAACAAATGCGAGTCACCATGGCGTTTGCAGGACTTTTGGGCCTGCTGCTGTTGGTACACTTGATGGTCAAACCTCCGGAAGAGCCGAAGGTGCTCAAGTTTTCAGAGTTCATGGCAGCCGCTAGTTTGCCGGAAAGTGACCCGAATCACGTCGCTGAGGTGACTTTCAAAGAAAATGAAATCGCAGGTGTGCGCGTTGATAAAAGTACTTTTAAAACCTACGGGCCTAATGATGCAGATGTTCGCAAACAACTTGCGGATAAAGGTGTCAAAGTTAATTTCGAGCCGCCAGAGGAGATGAGTTGGTGGAAGACTCTTCTCATCAATTCGTTGCCATTAATTATCATCCTGTTCCTCTTCGTGTTTTTCATGAGACAACTGCAGATTGGTGGCGGCAAAGCCATGTCATTTGGCAAAAGCCGGGCAAAGCTACTTAATGAGAATCAAGCGCGCGTGACCTTCGAGGACATCGCGGGGATCGACGAAGCCAAGCAGGAGCTTGAGGAAATCATCGAGTTTCTGAAAGATCCAAAAAAATTCACCCGCCTTGGCGGCCGCATACCCAAGGGCGTACTACTCGTCGGTTCGCCGGGTACGGGCAAGACCGTGTTGGCGAAAGCCATCGCTGGCGAGGCCGGTGTGCCGTTCTTCTCGATCTCGGGTTCGGACTTTGTCGAGATGTTTGTCGGTGTCGGTGCCAGTCGTGTGCGCGACCTTTTTGACCAGGCTAAAAAACACGCCCCTTGCATCGTCTTCATCGACGAGATTGATGCGGTAGGACGCCACCGCGGTGCTGGTTTGGGTGGTGGGCATGACGAACGTGAACAAACCCTCAACCAATTACTCGTGGAAATGGACGGCTTTGAGGCCAACGAGGGTGTCATCATCATTGCTGCCACCAACCGTCCCGATGTGTTGGACCCAGCCCTCCTTCGTCCGGGCCGCTTTGACCGCCGCGTCGTTGTGCCTAAGCCTGATGTCAAAGGCCGCGAGGGCATCCTCAAGGTTCACACCCGCAAGTCTCCACTGGCCAAAGATGTCGATTTGCAAACCATCGCTCAAGGTACCCCTGGCTTCTCCGGTGCCGACCTGGAAAACCTCGTCAACGAGGCTGCTCTTATTGCTGCGCGCCAGGACTGCAAAGAAGTGTCGATGCCGCACTTTGAACTCGCTAAGGATAAGATCCTTATGGGTCCAGAGCGCAAAAGCATGATCATGAGCCTGGATGAGAAACGTAACACCGCCTACCACGAGGCCGGACACGCGATTGTCGGACTCTACATTGGTGGCGTTGACCCGGTTCATAAAGTCAGCATCATCCCTCGCGGTCAGGCACTGGGCGTCACGGTGATGCTCCCTGCCGAAGACCGCTACACTTTGACCAAAGAGTACGCCGAGGGCATGATCGCTTACGCTATGGGTGGACGTGCTGCTGAGGAGCTCATCTTCCGCAAGCAAACCACAGGCGCTGGAGACGACATCAATAAAGCTACCGACATTGCACGTAAAATGGTCTGCAATTGGGGAATGAGCGAAAAACTTGGGCCTTTATCTCTTGGCAAGGATCATGAGGAAGTATTTCTCGGCCGTGAGATCAACACAGCGCGCAATTTCTCAGAAAAAGTTGCGGAGGAGATCGATAGCGAGATTCACCGTCTAGTTACCTCGGGATACAAAAGAGCCATCACAATACTACGTGATAATCGCGATCAATTAGAGGCGCTGGCGGAGTCACTGCTGATCAAGGAGACTCTTGATCGCAGGCAAATCGATGATCTCATGACTGGGCACGCTGTTGTCACCGACGAGGAACGTAAGGCCTTTGAGGAGGCGCAAAAGAAGGCATCTGACAGTAAGAAACCTGTAGCTCGCGGCAGCAAAATAAGCGAGGGCAACGGCACTCAACTTGCCGAAGCGCCGACTATGTCTGCGCTGCCGCAGGGCACTTAACGGTGGCGGCTGCGGCGGCTGGGGCCGCTAGCCGCAAACCTCTCCTGATGGGCGTGGTCAATATCACGCCCGACTCCTTCTCGGATGGTGGCCGTAGCTTCGCTCCAGAAAAAGCTATGAGCCACATAGAGCGTCTGGTCAAAGAAGGTGCCGATATCGTCGATCTTGGTGCTGAATCTACACGTCCCGGTGCCACTGCCATTGACAAAAAAGAAGAGTGGTCTCGTCTTGAACCCGTCTTGAATCTTCTCTCTCGTGAGTCTCTCCCGGTCGCTCTTAGTATCGATACCCGCAAGCCAGAAATTATGATGCGAGCCGCTGATTACGGTGTCACTTGGTTTAATGATGTAGCTGGTCTTGCCGATATCAATGATTTAAGAAAACTCCTTAGATACTCAGGAATGCAATATATCGCGATGCACATGCCTATGACCCCTGACATTATGCACATGCACCCGCTCGGTCCACGGGCCGCACTAAGTGCCGTCGATAGCTTTTTCGCGGCGCGTTTAAGCACTGCTAGTGATGCAGGTTTCGACGCGGATTGTGTATGGCTCGATCCCGGAATCGGTTTCGGCAAGACCGACGCGGCCAATGCACAGCTCATGCAAAAGGTTGGAGATTGGTCCAATACGCATCAGGTCGCGGTCGGGGTCTCGCGCAAATCTCTGATCGGCCGAACCCTTGATATTACCACTCCTGAGGACCGCGACGCCCCGTCAAAGATGCTTGAGTTTGGTCTCATCATGCTTGGTGCAAGACTCGTGCGCACGCACCAAGTTGCTCCGTTGCGCCATTTGGTAAACCTCCTAACGGAGGCTCATCATGGTTGAAATTCTCGATCAGTTCGGGTTTTGGGCCGCCGTCGATATCGTCATTATTGCCTTTATCATCTATCACACCCTGCTCCTCATCAGAGGTACTAGGGCAGCCCAAATGCTCACGGGCATTCTCATCGTGGTGGCAACCTTTCTCCTATCCTCTATTGTGCCGCTAACCACGCTTAACTGGGTGATGAACAAGTTCTATTCGTCGTTCATTATCATCATCATCATATTGTTTCAGGACGACATAAGGCACGTTCTTAGCCGCATGGGCAAAAAGTCATTTATCCCCGGCTCAGACACTTTATCGTCGAGTCAGATCTTAGACGAAATTACGCGTGCTGCGGCAGCTCTCGCCAATAAGAGAATTGGTGCCCTTATCGTGCTCGAGAGAAATATCATCTTGTCGCGGTATGTTGAGGTGGGCACGCTCCTTGATGCGCGTGTCTCCAAGGAACTTCTACTCTCTATCTTCCATCCGTCGTCACCCATTCACGATGGTGCTGCCATTGTTCAGCGTGGGCGCATCTCAGCTGCTGGCTGTTTCTTGCCGCTTACGCGCGACGAAAATCTAGATCCTAACTGGGGTACCAGGCACCGGGCAGCAATAGGGATTTCGCAAGAAACCGACGCGATAGTCGTACTCGTATCTGAAGAGGGGGCCTCAATTTCCCTTGTGGTCGAGGGTAAGGTGTCGCGTAAGATGGAGCCTAAAGATCTCCGCAAGTCCCTTACTGATCTTCTTGCTGATGAACGCACCGGCGATGACCTAGACCAGGAGCCACGCAACGGTAGCGGTCTATTGAGATATTTTAAAGCCGGAGGACGCTACCGATGAAAACCGGCATTGTGAACTCCTTCCTCCGTAATTTTTGGTACAAAGTCTGGGCATTGCTGCTGGCATGCCTCTTTTGGTACATCGTCCAGGGCGAGGAGATCCTTGAGATCAATAGGCGCATTGTCGTTAACCTGAAAGTTCCCGACAACTACCTGATCACCGGCCCGGACACCTTGATTCTCGATGCGACTCTACGTGGATCGCGCGTCCTTCTCGGCGACTTCTCAACCCGACCACTCGAAGCGACCATCCGCATTCAAGAGGGCAAAACTGGTCAAATCCGTTACCGTATCGATCGCGAACACATAAAAAACTGGGACAATCGCATCAAGCTCACCGTACATGAGCCCTACATCACGATCAATGTGGATGAGAAAACCACAAAAAAAGTACCCGTACGTGAATTCCTAAAAGGTGTTCCGGCCGATGGTTACATCATTGAAAAGATCCAAATCAAACCGAATATGGTCACATTGACGGGACCAAAGTCAGAATTGGCCAAGGTGGAGGAGGTGCTAACCGCACCCGTTGACGTCACCAACCTATCGAGCTCAAAAAACTTTGAAGTCAAAGTTTCGTCGAAAGACCTAATTAAAACGGAGCTCTCCAGTGACAGCGTGACCGTGAGTCTCATGCTAGGGGAGCAGAAAATTAATAAAAAGTTTAATGCGGTGCCGGTCGTGGTGGTCGGAAGTGAGCAATCGACAAGTGTGACTCCAGCAGTTGTATCCATCATTATCCAGGGGACACCAGGAGTCCTGAGCTTTATTAATAAATCCGAACTCGAAGCCTTCGTGGATGCTCGTGACCTCCCACCTGGCAAAAAGTATAATCGGCCGATCCAGGTGAAGATTCCACCGGACACGGTCTTAATTGAAACCCAACCCCAAGCTGCTGCGGTCGAAGTTTTTAACTATAAGCGACCCAATTGAGCGGAATATTCGGGAGTATCGATGAAAAAGCTATTCGGCACCGACGGCGTTCGTGGCGAAGCCAACGTCTACCCAATCTCACCTGATCTTGTACTCAAACTTGGCCAGGCCATCGGCCTCTACTTCAAGAGCACCCATGCTCATCCACGCATACTCATCGGCAAGGACACACGGCTTAGTGGCTATATGCTCGAGCAGGCCTTAGCCTCGGGCATCTGCAGTGTCGGGGTTGATGCCCAATTTCTTGGGCCGCTCCCCACACCCGGGATTGCCTACCTAACGCGCGGACTGCGGGCATCAGCCGGAATTGTCATCTCGGCCTCGCATAATCCCTACAGTGACAACGGAATCAAGATATTCAGTGCCAATGGCTATAAGCTTCCTGACGAGGTTGAAGAAAAGCTTGAACTTATGCTCGAAGACCCTAGCCTTAGCGATAACCTACCGACGGGGTCGGGCATAGGCCGCGCCAAACGTATTG
>Ga0194132_10003323_pt1 | contig 28741 bp, 24 predicted proteins | sample TA2KigOf80mmetaG_FD_148612 | JGI IMG/M metagenome (GOLD analysis project Ga0194132, IMG submission 148612) | Freshwater microbial communities from Lake Tanganyika, Tanzania - TA2015054 Kigoma Offshore 80m | ecosystem: Environmental > Aquatic > Freshwater > Lake | place: Tanzania: Lake...
GTCGCCCGCGTTCATCCAGCTCTTCGACCAGACTTCGATACTTAGACCGAAGCCAGCACACAATGGTCTCGTCTCTCATCCCTGCTCTTGTGCAGAGGCTCTCCACTCCGGTCAATCACTATTGCGGTAAGTTGTTTCCTGCCACCGCCTTAGGCATCGATCTCATCCACAAGCACAACGAGCGGTTTGGGGCTGGCTTCTGCCCACCGTGCTAACACTCCGTATAAGGCCGCATGCGCACCGCTCTGGGCAAAAATCGTCTGCCAGTGAGCGGGAAGAAACTCATCATGTAAGACACTCTCAGCTTGATACGCGAGTTGACTGAGGATGGCCTGCATCGCCGCTGCCACATCCTCACGCGCTGCCTGGGCCAACTCGACATTGATATACACACAGCGGTATTGCCCCTGCGTATTGAGATAGTCCATTAACGCCAACAGGCACGAGGTTTTCCCGGCTTGTCGAGGTGCGTGCAATACGAAATACTTTTCTTGCTCAATTAACGGAAGAATCTCATCGAGCCTGATCCGCTCTAACGGCGAGAGACAGTAATGAGCTTCAGGCTTGACCGGGCCCGCGGTGTTAAAGAAACGCGCCATGCCCGCCAGCGTAGCAAGTGGAGGGCGAAGAGAAAAGGAGAAACGCCACGACATAAAACTGTGAGAGGTCTGCATCTGGATTTCAGCGGTCATCCAATTGACAACAACCCCCTGAAATCTCGACGCTTTCTCTTCTACTCGCTACCGCTCGCAGCTTGCGCTTTGGCTGGGCTTTCTCTATAGATAAAGATGATAGGGGCAACGTGGGGCCATTTATTAGTAAGGAACATCATTAGTGTCCAGCCTGAGACAAGAATACGCCACTATTCTGCCGCTCGTCTCCCAACCAGCGCGCTACACTGGTGGCGAACGTGGAACTGTTATTAAAGATCCAGCACGGATTCGGTTACGCTTTGCGTTGGCATTTCCCGAAGTCTATGAGATTGCCCAGTCTCACATCGGGTTACAGATTCTCTACGATCTGCTGAATGGGCGTGACGAGATCCAGGCTGAGCGAGCCTATGCACCGTGGGTCGATATGGAAGCGCTGTTGCGACAGCGTCGGCTGCCACTCGCATCGTTGGACACATGTACGCCGCTCTCGGAGTTCGACATCATCGGATTTAGTCTGCAGTACGAATTGACGTACACCAATATCCTCATGATGCTCGACCTAGGCGGTATTCCGCTTTTGTCGCGTGACCGCGATGCTCGTCATCCACTGATTATCGCGGGTGGCCCGTGCGCATTTCATCCTGAGCCAATCGCAGACTTCGTCGATGCGTTTCTGCTCGGGGATGGCGAAGAGGCGATCTTCGATATCTGCGATGTCTATCTGGCGTGGGACAAAAAGGATCGACAAACACTTCTTACAGCGCTCAGCCGGATCCCAGGCGTCTATGTCCCAAGTTTGTTTGTCCCAGAGTATCAGGCCGATGGCACTCTGCGTGAGATTCGTCCACTCGACGCAGAGTATCTCGAAGTCAGCAAACGCGTGGTGCGTGACCTCAACTCGATTCCGCCACTTCGGAATCAGGTAGTGCCAAACGTCAACATCGTCCACGACCGCATCGCAGTAGAAGTCATGCGCGGATGTGTGCGTGGCTGCCGTTTCTGCCAGGCCGGTTATATCTATCGCCCGTTGCGTGAACGCGACCCACGTGCGTTACAGCAACAGATCGAAAAGCTGGTACAACAAAGTGGCTATGAAGAGGTTTCGTTACTGAGTTTGAGCACCGGCGATTACAGTTGCGTTAACCCGCTGTTGCGCGAACTGATGAACCGCTTTGCTGGTCTCAAAGTCTCGGTCTCGTTGCCGTCAACACGTGTGGATGCCCTCTCACCGCATATACTCGAAGAGATTCGTCGCGTACGCAAAACCGGGTTCACGCTGGCACCAGAAGCGGGCTCGCAACGCCTGCGCGATGTGATTCAAAAAGAATATAAGGAAGAGGAGTTGATCGAAGCGGCACGCATGCTGTTCAGCTTGGGTTGGAAAAGCGTGAAACTCTATTTCATGCTTGGACTTCCGACGGAAACCGAAGAAGATTTGCGTGGCATTGTTGATTTGAGTCGTCAGGTTTCTGCTGCTGGTAACCATCGGCGACAAGTCACTGCTAGTGTTTCTACGTTTGTGCCGAAGCCGCATACCCCATTTCAATGGGCACCGCAGATCAGCTTAGAAGAAACCGAAGCACGGCAAGAGTTTCTGCGCCGTGAGTTACGTCGCTCGGGTATTCAGTTCAAATGGCACGAGGCAAGTTCCTCGTACCTCGAAGGGATCTTTGCCCGCGGTGATCGTCGCTTAGGCGCGCCACTTCTTTCGGCTTATCGTCTCGGTTGCCGCTTCGATGGCTGGACTGACCAGTTCCGTCTCGACTTATGGCAAAAGGCGTTTGCTGAGCACAACATCGACACAGATTTTTATCTGCGGCGGCGCGTGCTCGACGAAGTCTTGCCTTGGGATCGCCTCGATAGTGGCGTCACCAAGAAGTGGCTCCAACGTGACCTAGCCAAAGCCTTTGCTGCCACCTTAACCCCAGATTGCAGTGTGGAACGCTGCTCGTATTGTGGCGCGTGCGATTTTAAGACCGTGCGCAATGTCACGTACCATATCAATGGCGCGAAAGGAGCCGAACATCGCGGCGCACAGGTTGATACCTGGGCCAAAGCCATTGTTCCTGAACGTTCTGCTTGGGGCACACGACAGTGGCAGAACATGCAGGAAAAACGGCCCATGCAGGGGTTAGGGGTTGGGGGTCAGGGATCAGAAGTCCAAGATGCTGAAGTTTCACGTTCCACGTTTCACGTTCCACGTTCAGAGTCGAGTGTCCAGAGTCCAGAGTCCAGAGTCCAAGAATTGCTCAGCCAGAGCCCAGAGCCCAGAGCCCTGAGCCCTGAAGACACCGGACACCGGACGCCGGACGCCGGACCATCCCAAGCCTCCGGGGCAGCGGAATCCTGGCTCGCGGGTGACCCAAATACAATTGCCGACAGCGGAGGGGAACACAAACCTGCTGTGATGCGCGTACGTGTTGTGTATAGTCGCTTGGACGAGGCTCGCTTTCTCGGCGCGAAGGAAATGGCGACACTCTTCTCGCGTGCATCACGACGTGCCAACTTACCAGTAGCATACAGTCAAGGATTTCATCCTCTCCCACGCATCAGTTTCGGTCCCGCGTTACCATTAGGGATCGAAAGCGAAGAAGAATTTTTAGACATCGAGTTGCATGAGCCGCTGCAGGCGGAAGAGGTTCGCTCTCGTCTCGGAGCAGAATTACCGCGTGGGTTCTCGGTTCATTGGACAGAGGAGATCCCACTGAATGCGTTAAGTGTCGACGCCAGTATGCGCGCCTATCGCTATGTTGCCGCGCTAGACACATTGCCACCGGAGAAGTACGAGGCGACAACGATCGCGCAACGGTTAAGCGCCTATCATGCGGCATCATCACTGCCAATGCAAAAGCATAGCCGTGCGGGCAACAAGACGGTCGATGCCAAACATTTCGTCGACGAGGTAGCGTTAACCACACCTCATCGACTCAGTTTTACTGTCAAGAAAACCAGCGCAGGGACGATCAAGCCTCACGAATTTGTCGGAACCTTGCTTGCTCTCACGCCTGAGGAAACGAAGGTCTTGCGCTTGACAAAGATTCAGACCCTTTTTCACTCCCTCGTTGATCATGTAGAAGGAGCCACTGACACAGTGAGTGAGGAGGTTCCCGTACCGCCGCAGTAAGCGGCAGACACATAAAGAGTCGTGCGACAACGGATTATTATCAATGTAACACCACAAGAGACAAGGGTCGCCTTATTGGAAAATGATACCCTTGCAGAGATTCACATCGAACGTGCCGAGCAACGCAGCATTGCCGGTAATATCTACAAGGGGAAAGTTGCTCGTGTCTTGCCAGGCATGCAAGCTGCCTTTGTCGATATCGGGTTAGAGAAAGCTGGCTTCATCCATGCCTCAGACCTGTTTGGCGGTCCACTGCCAACCGGTCTTTTTGAGGATGATGAGCATGACGATGCGGCGAACGACGATCTTCCTGACGAAGAAGGAGGCACAGAGGATCAGGCCACGGAGGAATCTCCGCGACCTCGCCGTGGACGACAACGACGAGAACGCCCACCAGTCTATACCCCTCTGGAAGAGCGCATCAAAAAAAATCAAGAGATTCTCGTCCAGATCGCCAAAGAATCGATCGGCACCAAGGGACCACGCCTCGCCTCCCATATCTCACTTCCCGGGCGACACTTGGTCTACATGCCGACGGTGCGCCACATTGGGGTCTCTCGTCGGATCGCTGACCCTAAGGAACGCAAGCGGTTACGCGATATTGTGCATGAACTCCAACCACCCGATGGTGGTTTTATCATCCGCACTGCCTGTGAAGGGTTAACGAAGAAAGAGATTCAAGACGATATGAAATTCCTCCTCAAATTGTGGGGAGGCATTGCCAAACGACAAGAGGAACGTGCCGCGCCGGTACTCCTGCACGATGATATGGACATTAGTATGCGCGTCATTCGCGACCTCTTTAGCCTCGATGTCCATGAAGTTGTCGTGGACAATGCACAAGATTGTGAACGCATCAAAGAGTTTATCTCAACCTTCCAACCACGCGCAGCCAGTCGCGTGAAACTGTACGACCGGTCAGAACCGATCTTTGACCATTACAATATCGAGCCACAAATCGCGAAAGCCCTCGATCGCCGAGTGTATCTCAAGTCTGGTGGGCATATCGTGATTGATCATACCGAAGCGCTGACGGCGATTGACGTCAACACCGGTCGGTTTGTTGGCAAAAAAGACCAAGAAGAAACCATGCTGCAAACCAATCTCGAAGCAGCCAAGGTCGTCGTCGAACAGCTCCGACTGCGCAATATCGGTGGAATGATCATTATCGACTTCATCGATATGGAGCGCGCTGCTAATCGTAACAAAGTCACCGAGGCCTTTCGTGAGGCTCTCAAACGAGACAAGACCCGCAGTAGTATGCGGAAGATTAACGAACTCGGACTCGTGCAGATGACTCGCAAGCGCACGCGCGAAAGCCTCCAACGCCAACTGTGTGACCCGTGCCCGTACTGTACCGGAAAAGGCACCATTCGCTCGGTGTCAACGGTAGCCAGTGAAATCTTGCGTCAGATCCGTAAGCACGCGGCGTTGCATGAAGCGACCCGAACGATCCTGATTAAAGCCCACCCTGAAGTCATCACCTACTTGTATGATGAGGAAGGAGAACGTCTTGATGACCTGGAGCGGGCGTTACACAAGCGGTTAGTTTTTCGTGCGATGCCCGGGACCCACCATGAGCAGTATGAAGTGAGTGCCGCCGCCGTGAGCCAGCTTATTGCCTGAAGACATATTGTAGCGCATTGACCCTACTCGGACTGTGACCCTGGTATCAGCACACAGCCGCCACGAGAAAGAGAAAACCAAATATGAGGAGGACGACCATGTTGCAGAGTAACATGTACCGGACGGTAAAAAGTCTTATTCCCGCATTACTCGTGTTCGTGAGCACTCAAGCAAACCCGGTCCAGGCAGATAATGTCATCGCCGATGACCTTATCGTTCAGGGAGGAATTTGTGTCGGTCCAGAGTGCGTTAATGGCGAAGATTTCACCGAAATCGACTGGAAGATCAAATTTAATGACAACCCAGGGCTCCGATTTCAGCAAACAACCACTGGTGGCAACCCGGCTCAGAGTTGGGACCTCGGTGGCAACGAGAATACCTTTTTCATCCAAGACTTTACCCGTAATCTGTTCCCATTCACTGTTGCGACGAGTGCACCAACAAATAGTTTCTTTATCGGCAGTACCGGTACCGTCGGATTCGGGACGAATACTCCGATCGGCAACGCAGCAGCAGGCCTGGGTGGTATTCATATCGCTGGTCCAGCTACCGCCGATGTATTCTCCGGCATTGGCCCAAACCCTAACGCTGGCCCAGCGTTCAACTTTGGCTACTCTGGCTCAAGCTTTGGTCGTGGCTCAGGCTTCTTTAACGTACGTCCCGATGCTTCAGCCGTTGCTCCCAATCCTTCCCTCCGCTTCGCCACTGTCAATACGCAACGCATGATTATCACCAATATCGGTCGTGTTGGTATTGGGACATTAGACCCTCAACAATTGCTGGAGGTCGCGGGCACCGTACGTGCGCAAACCTTTCAGGTAGGAGCGCAGAACCTCAATGTCCCAGACTACGTCTTTGAGCCCGATTACAAATTGTTACCACTCAAGCAGTTGGCGAAGTTCATCGAGAAAGAGAAACATCTTCCCGAGATTCCCTCAGCTAAAGAAATCAAAGCAACAGGCCTTGACGTCACTGAGTTACAATTGTCCTTACTCAAGAAAGTCGAAGAGCTGACCCTCTACACGCTCCAACAGGAACAACAGCTTTAGTCGTTGCAACAACAAAACCGTCGTCTCAAGAGACACAACCAGCAGTTACATCAACGCTTGTCAGCAATCGAGGCTGCGATCCAGAAGATCACTGGTCGTTAGTTACTTCGCCGCGGTGAAGCCCCCCTTCCTCACCTTCCCCCGTGACAGGGGGAAGGAATCCGGCTCGGAAAACATCAATAGTGACTATGTCGAACCTTATCGAAATCAAAAATGCGACAGTGTACCGTGGGCAACACTGTGTCTTTGACCGCTTTTCTCTCACGATCCCACAACATTGCAATACTGCTATCCTCGGCCCCAACGGTGCTGGCAAGTCAACGTTGCTGAAGTTACTCTTTCGCGAACTGTACCCGGTATACCAGGAAGACAGCTCTATCCATATTCTCGGCCAAGAGCAGTGGAATGTCTGGGATCTCCGTGCCCATCTCGGCATTGTGTCTCACGACCTCCAGCAGCAGTATCTTGGAACGGTCATCGGACGCAATGTGATTTTGTCTGGCCTGTATTCAAGCGTCGATACGCCCTTCTTACACCACGTTACTGCCGAGGAACGGCAGCGCGCCCTGCAGGTCATGTACACGTTGGGCATCACCGAACTGCAAAACAGAATGTTTGGTGAAATGTCAACCGGTGAACAGCGACGCTTTCTGCTGGGACGGGCGTTGATCAACGACCCCGATACCCTCGTGTTAGACGAGCCCACCAGTGGCCTCGATCTCAAAGCCTGTTTTTACTACCTCGACACCATCCGTAGTCTCATGCAGCGAGGGAAAGTCGTCATTCTCGTCACCCATCATATTCACGAAATTCCACCAGAAATTACCCGCGTGATTCTGCTGAAAAGTGGCGCAGTACTAGCCGACGGAGACAAGTCGGCCATGTTAACCGAGAACACCCTCAATCGCCTCTTTGACACTCGGATCAGACTCGCGCAGGCCAATGGGTTTTATCAAGCACTTCCAGGGTAGCTTGCCTCCTGGAAGGCGCCAACAGTACAGCAATGGAGGTCATCATGCATCGTTCTCAGGTACGTTTCACTCGTCGAGATCTGTTGAAGATTGGCGTCATGACGTTCAGCGCAGCCGCCCTGGGAAAAGTCACGTCCGTTTCTGCACAAAGCAGTGGGACAATTACCCTGCCGCCCCTCCCCTACGCCGAAAATGCTCTCGCCCCGGTCATCTCCGCCAACACCATCAGCTTCCATTATGGCAAACATCACAAAGGATACGTTGACAACCTGAATAAAATGATTGACGGCACTGAGCTAGAAAAAGCCTCGCTAGAACAGATTGTGAAAAGCACCGCTGGGGCGACCGACAAGCAAGGCATCTTCAATAATGCAGCGCAGATTTGGAACCACACCTTCTCTTGGCACAGCATAAAAGCCAACGGTGGTGGAAAACCGAGTGGGGATCTGGCACAAAAAATCGACGCGACGTTCACCAGTTTTGACAACTTCAAGAAAGAACTTGTCACCGCAGCCACCGGACAATTTGGCAGTGGTTGGGCGTGGTTGGTGTCAGAGGGGGGAGCCCTCAAAGTCGTCAAAACACCGAATGCTGACACCCCGCTGACAAAAGGACAGACTCCTCTACTCACTATTGATGTCTGGGAACATGCGTATTATCTAGATTACCAGAACAAGCGGGCGGATTATGTGAACGCGGTCATCGACAAGTTGCTAAATTGGGATTTTGCTGCCGCGAATTTTAAGAAAATGGGATAGCATGTCCAGCTCTCAGGTAACGCTCAAACTCGCGCGACGCATAGATGCAAAACGCATCGCTCATATGTCACGAGATTTGGTTGAAGACGGGCTCCCTTGGTCCTGGACAACCGCTCGCGTCGCAGAGCAGATTCGTCATCCGGAGAGTAATGTGTTGACAGCCTGGACGGAAGGTAAGCTGATAGGCTTTGCCATCATGCGCTATCTGGCCGAACATGCGCATCTCAACCTGTTGGCTGTCGATTCAGCTTACCGTCGCCTGGGTATCGGACAGCAACTGATGGAATGGTTAGAAGAGACGTGCCGCGTGGGTGGGCTCTTCTGGGTACGGCTTGAAGTCCGCGCCAATAACCACAGCGCACAATCCTTCTATCGCCGCTTGGGTTACCGAGATGAGAAGGTTCTTCCTGGCTATTACCGAGGGCGGGAATCGGCACTGCAAATGATACATGATCTCAGTAAGCACGCTCCGATATCTCGCCCTTACACCATCGACGACAGTGAGTGATTATAACGCTCCGAGACAGTATGGTCGCAGTCGCGACAAGTTTTCACGGAGTTGCTCCTAAGCACTATAGCACAACGAGTTCTGTATCCTTTACGTGCTGGCCTTATAAGCAATCGCTTTGATCTCAATACGCAAGTCTGGCCGCGGCAGCTCTTTCACCGCCGCGGTCGTGCGAGTCGGCCCCGCAGCGGTAAAGTATGAGTTGTACACCTCATTATACGCAGGGAAATCTCCCATATCGACCAGAAAGACTGTCACTTCACACAGGTCTTCGAGGGTCGCGCCGCAACTTGCGAGGATGTCGCGAATGTTTTCAATCACTCCACGTGTTTGCTCGCGAATGTCTAAATCCCACCCGCCCTTGCCGTCGGCAATAGCACCACGAACAGAATTATCTTTCTGCCGCGAACTCGTGCCTGACACAAGCAAGAAATCACCAACACGCTTAATATGCGGATAGTTCGCCAAGGGTTTAGCTTTATGCGCAAGTTGTTTGGATTCCACGGCTCCTCCCCTACAGCTTCAGACAGACATTGCGCAGCTCAGTGTAAAACTCTAACGAATGCACCCCACCCTCACGGCCGATCCCAGACTGCTTCGCTCCACCAAAAGGCGTGCGTAAATCACGCAAAAACCAGCAGTTAATCCAGGTCAGGCCAACATGAACTTGACGCGCAACGCGATTGGCACGCGCCGCGTTTTGCGTCCAGATCGTTGTTGCTAACCCATAGGGTGTATCGTTAGCCATGCGAATCGCTTCTTCTTCTGTATCGAACGGTTGGATATGACAACAGGGACCGAAGATCTCTTCTTTCACTATTGGTGAATTTTCCGATAGCCCCGTCCAAATTGTCGGTTGGACCCACGCCCCATTGGCCAGCGCACCGGGCATCTGCGGGATTCCTCCGCCCGTCACCACCGTCGCCCCTTCCTCTTTGGCTCGTGTGTAGTACGACAGCACCTTGTCCCGATGCGCGAGGCTAATCAGCGGACCCATCTCTGTTGCCTTATCGTACGGATCGCCGAGCTTTAGTGACTCGGCTTTTTTCTTCAGTGCGACAACGAAATCAGAGAAAACAGCGCGTTCGACATACACGCGCTCGGTCCCTAAACATACCTGGCCAGTATTCGCGAAACAGGCGCGTCCGATGCCGTCGATCGTCGCTGCGAGATCACAATCGGCAAAAATAATCGCCGGGTTTTTTCCACCTAGTTCAAAGGATACATCTCGTACTCCGACTGCCGCGTTTTTCATGATCGCTTCACCGCTGCGCGTCTCGCCGGTAAAAGTAATGGCATCCACACCAGGATGGCTGACAAGAAACTCCCCAGCAGAATCTGGTCCGAAGCCATGCACAACGTTATACACCCCTTTCGGTACGCCAGCTTCGTTCATCGCTTCGCCAAGTAACGTTGCCGTTGTCGGTGTCTCTTCTGAGGGTTTCACAACCACTGCGTTCCCACAGGCTAAGGCTGGTCCGACTTTCCAGGTCATGAGCAGCAAAGGCAAATTCCACGGACACACCACTGCAACCACCCCTTTTGGCACGCGCAGACTGTAATTGATCGCGCCGGTGCCATCTGGCGTTGGAGTTTCGAAGTATTCTCCCGCAACGTTCTTCACAACATCCGCGAAGATACGGAAATTGGCGGCACCGCGGGGAATATCGAGATGCGCCGCAAGGGAGGTCGGCTTGCCGGTATCTGCCACTTCCGCGGCAAGAAACTCATCAAACCGCTTCTCGATTCCAGCAGCGACCGCGTAGAGGATATTGGTGCGTTCAGCAATCGTCAGCTTCGCCCACGGTCCAGTGACCGCTGCTCGTGCGGCACCGACCGCAGCATCGACATCGTCTTTGTTGGCTTCACACACGAGGCTGATTACGGCATTGTCTGTCGGGCGACGATTCTCAAACGTCTTTACCTGAGAGCCACTCGTATATTCGCCGTTGATAAAATGTTGGACTCGATCCTTCTGCATAGGCTCATCCTTTATACGTGTCGCGCAGTGAAGTTGCTTTTGCCAGGGTCAACTGGCGCGACGCGCTCGGTATAGCAAACGTCTCCACAGCAGAACAGGTCAGTCGAGCCTGTTCGATGACGTGGTCCCCTTTTCTCAATGAGGACTCGCTTCTGAAGCCACAGTACTTTACTATAGAAAAATAGGTATGGCACTGTGGAACTATGCATCGTGGGGATGTTCTACCGAGTGGCACCTGCTTCACCGGCAATCGCCAACGGGTACGCCGACAACAACACAGAACTCCGCGAAGAAACCAAAGAATGGGGAACTGCATATACGATGCCCATTGTGCCGCTGGCAACCACGGCAACGTGATCGCTGGAGTTGTCTTTGTGGACATACCTGGAATACTTTTGATTCAGGTGGGGTGTGTCCGGAATGTCGCAAGGTCTGGCAGCTTACGCAATGTCTACAGTGCCAGCAATGGTCGCGGCATGATGATTGGTACGTGTGGCAGGACCATCACAAAGAGTAAGAACCATATCTAACGCAGGCTATTGTCGTCTTTTCGCCGCGGCCAGACATATATCGACACAGAAAAACATGAGGGGTGCCAGTACGCTTTGTTGTTATCCCGCGCGCAGACGACTCCTTGCTCGGCAACAGAAGGCGGCTGATCAGAAACAACGTCCGACCGATACTGCAAGAGATCTCACGTATTCGGATAGTGACGCCAATCAGCAATAGCGCGATGCGCAACTGCAAGACGCAACGGTCGTGTACTCATTGCTTTGTGTTCAGGCTGGTGGAGCGAAATATGCGCCCATGCGTACAATAAGGCGCAAATCACCTTCGACCTTGAGTCGCCCATTAATATAGGCCAGTCCAAAGGGATATGATCCTGTCGCAATGTTCAGGTAATCTGCCGCTGCAGCAGAAATCGTCACATCCGGTGCTTCGGTTTTCCCCTCCTCGACCGTACACTGTCCGTGACGAATTGTGACAACAAACTGTCCTCCACCTTCTCCAGCAAGATCAAACTGATACACGGTATTCGCCGTCTTCGCAGCTTCTTTGTTCAAGCTGAGCGGCATCGCGTCAAAGATCGGTTTCACACTGATTGGCTCGGGCATGAGGCATGCTCCTTCACGTACAGGACGAAGCTTACTGACCATATTTGGTATCGATAAACTTCTGAATATCTTCGATTGGGGTTCCGGTAGCAAATAATGCGTGCGCATCCAGCGCCTCGTCTACACAGTGCCCTCACGTCGAGCCATGCGTATCAACAAAGCAGTCTAACAAGTTCCGATGGCTTTGTGATTTGTCACACCCACAATAACACTTGACCTCGGCCAGCACCTGGGGAATCTCCGCGGCTGCTTCATATGCAGCCCGTGCACGCCCTTGGAATTGTGTTGCAGGTAACGGCGTCGGTAACGCTGGCGACTGAACAGTCCCAGCTGTTGAGGGCGATTTTTTAGCCGGGGCAGCTTTCTTGCTTGGCTCTGCGTACAGAACCGCAGTGACCCACAGGCTACAGATGACCCCTAGGGTGAGCATTTTCCACATAGAAGTACAGTCCTTTCTTGTCTCGCCACATATAGCATACACCCCGCTCCTTCCCCAACTACAGCACTTCGACATTCATTGGTGAACGTTGCAGAAAGGAATACAGCGTTGCCGGGCGGTGCGCCCCACGGCGCGTCTTCGGCAGTGGTTTGAGCAGTCCTAAAGCTAAAATCTTCCGGCGAAAATTCCGACGATCTAATTGCTGGTGAAGAATCACTTCATACAATGCTTGCAGGTCAGCAAGGGTAAACTCGTCCGGCAGGAGACTGTAGACGATGTTGGTGTAGCCTAATTTTGCTTGCAGTCGTCGGCGTGCATAATCAGCAATCGCGTTATGATCGTACGCTAACGTCGGCAACGAATGCACCGGGAACCAGCCGACATCAGCGTATTTTTCCCCTTGTTTCAAATCCGTAATGCCTGGGGGCACCAAGGCAAAGTAGGCAACCGATACGGTATGGCTGAGCGGGTCACGTTGCGCTTCACCAAAGGTATAGAGTTGCTCAAGATACAGGTCAGCGACACCCGTTTTCTCACACAGCTCTCGTCGCGCGGCTTCGTCGAGGCCTTCACCTCCGTGCACCAATCCACCAGGAAACGCCCAGTAGCCAACGAACGGGCCATGTTTAATCTTCACCAACAGCGCTTTCAGCGTTTTTTCACGGATAGTAAAAAGGACGGTGTCTACCGCCACCCGCGGGAATGTCAGTTCCGAGCACTGGCCGTTCTCGTTCACAAGCGATCCTTCACTATTACGCGCTCAGCTCTAACATACGATTGAGTGAACGCTCGGCACCAGCACGCACGGACTCAGACAACGTAATTTCATAACGTCGATGAAGCAGCGCATCGTGGACACTGTCAAGCGTAATCATCTTCATATACGCGCACAGTTTGCAGCTTTTATAGAATTTTTTCTCCGGCACTTCCAACAGTAACCGGTCCGAAAGGCCACACTCAGTGACAATAAGAAACTCTTGTGCCGGGCTCTGCTTTGCGTATCGCATCATCGCACTGGTTGAGAGGGCGGCATCAGCAAGCTTGATCACATCCTCTCGGCATTCAGGGTGCACCAGCACTTTCAGGTGCGGAAGATTACGACGAACCGTACGAATTTGTTCTGGAGTAATCTGATGATGGACGTAACAGTTCCCTTCCCAGGCAATGATGTTCTTCTTGGTCTCGCTTTGGACATAGCGCGCTAAGTTCTCGTCAGGCACAAAGAGGATATTGTGGCTATCGAGCTTCTCGACGATTTGTACCGCATTCGCCGAGGTACAACAGACATCTGACTCTGCTTTCACCTCCGCGGTGGTGTTCACGTAACACACCACTTGTAGATCTGGATACACTTTGCGCAGTTCCTGTTTTCGCTCTGCTAAGGCTTCGGCAGAAATGCTGTCCGATAGCGAACATCCAGCACGAAAATCAGGCAGGAGAACCGTCCGCTCAGGGTTAACGACTTTTGCGGTCTCCGCCATAAAATGTACCCCACAAAAGACGAGGATCTCGGACCGCACTTTCTTAGCTTCACGCGCCAATTCGAGAGAATCACCAATGAAATCAGCAACTTCGAAAATTTCAGGTCGTTGGTAATTGTGAGCCAGGACGACCGCATTACGCTCGGCTTTCAGAGCACGAATCGCGCGAATCAGGTCGACATAGGAGGCACACGCGTCAACAGTGTAGCCACTATCGAGCCGGGCAAGATGTGCATAGAGTTCCTGCGAGCTTTTTTCTCCACCGTACACAGTGTCCATAGGTTCTCCTCGTTGTACTTTGCGTAACAATGACGCATAGTAGTTATCACCCGATCGCTTGTCAAGGGAGAATAGGCCCCTCTTTCCTCTGGAGCTATTTCTCTCTACAAAGATAGACAATCTCTGCAAAGAGGGATATTTGTAAGTACGCGGTGGGGACAGTTGTTCGTATAAGAGCGACTACATCATTTTATACACACTCAGAGAGTGAATGCGGCGTGACGGAACTTCGTGTGCAATGAGGGACTCCCGAGAGCCTCGCGTCACTGGGGAGTGTTAAGCAGAGAGGAAGCGGAAAGAGAGCGATGGCGCAACTTGCCCCCAGTCAGTACGCTTCACCAGAGGACCAGGTTCTGGGTCCTCCCGACTTTTTCTATACGAATGCCGTCTACGATCAGGCCTATCGCACGGTCAGTAGTGCCTTGCGTACGCGAAAGGGATTGATTCTTCTTGTTGGAGAGGCTGGGACAGGCAAGAGTAAGCTTATCCGTCTGATGAGCAAAACCCAGGAAGAACAAATACGCTTTTACCCACGTGCCCCTTCGCCAACTACGTTCACGGAAGTTCTTGCTACATTCAACGATCTTCTCCCACTGGCACAACGTGAGAGCGCTCCGTTGCATAAGTTAGAGGTCATTATCGACCGGCTCCACATGTGGACTTATCGTGGTGGGACTTCGGTCCTCGTGATCGATGATGCCCATGCGCTTGACGTCGTGGTCCTTGAGCAGTTGTCTCTGTTACTCCACGTCAACCACACAGGCGGATCGCCCTTACAAGTCATTCTCATTGGACGCCCAGAACTCGACGCAAAACTCGCGACCCCAGAACTCCGGCACCTCCACAAACAAGTTGCCATACGTGCACGGCTTGCGCCGCTCCAGATAGAGGAAGTACGGACGTTTATCCACCAGCGGTATCGCTCTCCGCGCGGGCTGCGCCAATATTTGTTCACGACCGAAGCGATCGCACGCATCAGTTATCATTCGCACGCCATTCCTTCCTCAATAATCACTCTCTGTGAGAGCTCCTTGATGGTCGCATACGTCCAAGGGCAAAAAATTGTCACGCCAGAGATTATCGACAAGCAGGCAGCGAAAATATCTGCCCCGCTTGCCCTTCCTCCACCTGCTGTCGCTCTCGTGCCACCCCTTCCTGACGAGACAGAACCACTGACCAACAGTGCGCTCCACAAGTCACACCTCCACCTCATCCGGCACCACATCATTCGCTCTGCCCGAACACTCGTGACCGTCGGCGTCTGCGCGATGTTCCTATGGGCAGGCCTTGTTGTAACCAAACACATTCCCGCGGCGCGAGTCACTACAGCGCTGCAACCTATAGTTCAGAAAGGAACCCAAGTTTTAGCGGTGTTTCTCCCGCCCAGCCTCTTCGCTCAGCCTCCAACACACGAACCGCCTCCCTCAGCCAACGACCCCAGTCGTGAGCCGCGACTGGTACGAAAAAAGCCGCAAAAAGCTCCCTAATCACCCTCTCCACCAAGGCCACCTCCCTCTTCCTACAGCTCCGACAGCTGCATTTCGTAATTCTGCAAACCTCCCGTACAATTCCACCCCAGAGAGACACAAAAACACGATCATCAGGAGAGACACGTCCCGGAATTCTCAAAAGAATGGGACTTGCCTTCGCCAGCTCATCCTGTGATTATGAGAAGGGGAGACAACGCGTTAACTCAGTGATTTATGGTGCATTTCGCGTGAAACAGGAGCGCGGCTCGGGGTGAGCAACTCTTGGCACGCACCAGAAAATCATTGTGAAATTTTGCTGACTGGTACGTCCGAATTCGTTTTATCTGCTGACGGATTTTCGTCTGGACTCGTTCGTAGGAACGTACGATATGTACACAACCTTCTTTGGTCTTCGCGAGCTGCCCTTTCCACTTGCCAGCGATCTCCACTTTTTCTACTCAACTCCAACTCTGCAGAAGGCAGAAGCGGACATCGTCACTGCCCTACGCGAACATAAAGGGCTGGTCCTGGTAACGGGAGAATCTGGGACCGGTAAGACAATGCTCTTACGCCGACTCGCCAGCGTGTTGGCGACACAAGCCTGGGTAATTTCGCTCCCATTTTCTGCCGTCACCTTCGATGACATCCTCACGTATCTGTGTAGCTACTTTTCACTCACTCCCACCAGCGACGACCCCTTTACTAAAGTGCTGACTATTCAAGAACACTTACGCAGCAGAGCCGATCAAGGGATGGGTGCAGTGGTCGGTATCGATGAAGCGCAGAACTTACACAAAGAAACACTGGACCGTCTCCGCTTGCTCCTCCATCTCAAGGGCCCTCACGGGAGACTGCTCCAAGTTGTCCTCTGTGGACACTCTACGCTAGCAACCAAATTAGCGCATCCAGATTTACGCCACATCCAACAATACGTGACGGTTCACTGTCACCTTCATCCATTATCGCATGAAGAGGTACACGCGTTCATTCGCCATCGCCTTGTTGTTGCTGGATGTCATCGCCGCGAGCTTTTTTCTCGTGCCGCTATTCATCGTATCGCTGAATATTCACAAGGCGTTCCTCGCTTAATCAATGTTATTTGTGATAACGCCTTGCTGACGGCTTATATGACAGACAAGCGTCTCGTTACGCCCGACATAGTGGAAGAGGTGGCTCAGAATCTCCAACTTGATACGGTCATCGCCCTTACCCCCTCAGAAGACACGCAAGACATCGTACTACACGAAGCCTCGGTGGTCGGACCAACAAAGAAAGTCAACGGAGACACGCGAGGGTGGCTCTATAATCTTGCCTGGACAGGGGTCGGCCTTTTCTTTGCCTGGCTCTCTTCGGGTTCGCAAAGTTTCGAGATTCCTTTTGCTTCTTTGTTTTCTTCAGCTTCGCAGCCCGCAGCACTCTCCTCTCTTTCATCACCTCCAGCAGGCCCTGTGTTACCAATAACCGTTTCCCTCAAGAACCAGTTAGAACAGCAACGCAAGGAAAGTCGGACGCACCTCACACCGTCTGTCCATGAACCACTGCCTGTGTCAGCGACAGAGACTCGACACGAGCAGACACCGCACAGTACTCTCGTCCCACACAAGCAACCTGTGGTAGCCCCAACGACCGCGGAAGATACGGCGACAAAAATACCAGTGGCATCCCCGAGCGAACGCTCTGCGGTAAGAGACCAGCAACCCCACGTTCCTCCCATAGCCGTGAGCGCACCGGCTCGCCCTCCGATCTCGCAGTCTGAAAAGGCGACACCAGCAACAAGTGTGACGACGACTGCGCACCCCCAGAAGTTACCAGTCTCTGCCCCTCACGCATCGTCTCTTCCTCATCCTGCACCTCCGGGGACAAAATCTCAGCAGCGGAACAACGCGCCGGAGCAGTCCTCGCAAGCACGTTTATCGCTGTCTACCGGTACGACGGAAAAGGCTCAAGCAGAACTGAAACGGCTCGGCCTCACACCGAGCCGTGAAGCATTATTTCATGCCGTTACCACCAATAATCAACAAACACTTAAACTTCTCCTGGTCGCTCGTGCGCCGATGGATGCAACCGATGCGCGAGGCTGGACGGCGCTTATGGCCGCAGCACGAGATAAGCAGGCTGGTCTGGTACGCATGCTCCTCGCCGCAGGCGCAGACGCCAATGTCACTAACCAAGAGGGAGAGAACGCGCTCATTCACGCAGCCGATAACGGATCGCCTGCGGTTGTCCAGCTTCTTCTTGACAACGGAGCGGCTATCAATGCCAAGAGTCATATGGGCTGGACAGCCCTGATGTGCGCTGCGGCAAAAGGACATCGACGCACCGTCGAAGCCTTACTCAACCGTGGAGCAAACCCGAAGGTCAAGGACCACGAGGGACGGACGGCCTCTATGTACGCAGCGCGGCAGACATCCGTCGCTTCAAGCAAACACCCCCGCAGGGAGCGGCCAGCGACACCTATACGCGTTGACCGTATCGAAAACGACAAGCGCGAGTTAGTCAAACGCAACGATTATCGTCTTATCGCGTCGCTCTTGGCCGAAGCGGAAAAACGATAACACGTCGTCTGCATCCTCAGCTTGCACAACGAGAGACAGGTCCGGGCAGGAGGGTGTCACTGCTGGAGAAAGAGCGATTGTCCGAGCTGAATCCGTTCCTGCACGACAAGGGTACGAGGATTTCGCCGTTCTATCTCGTCAATGAGAGGCCGCAAGCCTCGGCGATTGGCAAGTTGAATAGCGAGCCCTGGTCGAGCATTCAGCTCTAGCACTAGCGGCTGACCTTTCTCGTCAACGGTAATATCAACCCCAAGATACCCGAGCGCTACCGCATCGGCACACCGCGCAGCTACAGTGAGAATGTCGTCCCAATATGGTAGTTGCACCCCACACAAGGGTACTGTCGAGTCTGGGTGTACCGTAATCCACGTCTGAGCGAGGAGCGCATACGTTGTCTGCCCAGTCACAAGATCGATGCCGATGCCAATCCCTCCGGCATGGAGATTGGCACGTCCTCGCGAACGACGAGTCGCGACTCTCAGCATCGCCATAAGTGGTACGCCACAGAATACAATCACGCGAATGTCCGGAAGTCCATGGAAACTCAATCGTTCTAACAACACGTGAGGCGTAATGCGTGACTCGATCAAAGCGCTGTCATAGCGTTGATTCAATGAGTAAATACCACTGAGAATATCCGAGAGATGGCTCTCAATGTCGTGAACAGAAAGTCGCTTACCATCAGCAGTAAGGAATTCTGCGAGCTGCTGTTCGACTATGCTGAGAATCCCCTCCCCACCTGCTCCCTGCGCTGGTTTAATCACGAAAGCTGGCCACGTGCGCGACTGCAGCATGAAGTCAGGAATCTCACGATATGACTGATAGACGGCGAGTGTATCGGTAACTGGCAGACCAAGAGCTGACAGTGCCGCTTTGGTTTTGACTTTATGATCAACAACTTGAAACAGCGCTCGTGGATTGTAGCGGGCAATGAGGTCGTGGTTCCGCCGATTGAGCCCCAATAGCTCGTTAGACAAGCGCCACACGGTTGCACTCATCCGGTTGACACCTTCCGTGTTTCCACCGCAGGTGGAACCTCAGCTTGCCCCATCAGCTTGGCAAACCGCCAGTACTCAAGCAGTCGTAAACCACGCCAGCGACCGAGCAAGACCTCAACCCCGATGATGAGCATCAGCACCTCAGGAAACGCAAGGACGAATGGCTTTAAGCCGGTGCTTTCAATCCCTACGTAGGACACCGTCGCAACTAACAGCGTGTGAAAAGTCAGACGAAACGCCTCGCGTGTCCCCCGTTCAAGCTGCGTGTTGGTAAAGTTCTCGATGATATTCGCCATAATCACCATCGGGAAAATACTCACATGCAACAAGGCGCCAATGCCAAAGGTTGCGCCAAGGACCGTCAGCCCCACCATACTCACGGCAACAACGGCAATCAGGATAGCCACGCGTGAAACGAGGTGGAGTCGTAGCCCTTGCAGGGCAAGGCGGAGGCCAGTGCCCAGTCCGACGATGATAGCGAAAACCACCATTCCCCAAATCAAACCAGTCGTGAGGAATGCGAGCGCGAGAAGCATGGGCGAAAACGTGCCAAAGGTTTCTAGCCCAATCACGTTTCGGAGGATCACAAGGAAGAACGCAATCAACGGCAGCACCAAGATGAGGCTCAAGGCAGGAAGTGGCACATGGGCCTGGACTGCCAACGCCCAGAGGTGAACCACTTGTCGACGCCACCAACTCCAGTGCGCTACGGTCTGTGCATTAACAACAGTGGCAACGAACCCGTCTTTCTGTAGCTGCGCCTCGATCGGATTTTCCGAGGTCACACTCGTCGCACCAAAACGCCACAGAGAGAAGACGTCAAGCGGCTGTGTCAGTACGATGATCTCGCGAGGTTTAAGCAACAACTCTAATACGGCAGCAAATGTGGCGGTGACGGGTCGTGGAACTCGGCTGACAATGACCACGCGCAGATCATCGAGTCGCACTCCTTGCTCCCCTTGTTTCAGCAATGCGTAGATTCCCGCGGTATCAGCCGTATTCACCAACAACAGGTTCGCTTCCCGGATCACACTTAAATTGTCATTCACGAGCGACTGCAGGGCATGTTCTCGCGAGAAGCTCGACTCAAAGTCGACACTCAGCAATGCGGCATTGACTCGCGCAGCCTGAGCTTCAGCCAATATGTGTTCAACCACCCCTTGAGGAAGCGGGCCGTCATTCAACAGGACAATATTGGCGCGCGGGCGATCAACATAGGTTGTCACCGCCCGTAACCGGTCGCTTTCGTGTCGCCCCCCGTGGCGCGCATTGAGAGGCTGGCGCTCGCCAGCGTGAGTTGCGAGCACCGCATTGCGCGAGACTGGCCGGATGAAGAACGTATACTCCACCGGCACCTTGCGTGTATGCATGAGGAGCGGCAAATCGTTGCGATATAGAGCCAGATACGTATTCGGTAACCAAGCAAAGTAGCCAGCGCTCGGATCTATTGGTACCCAGATACTGCCAACCCACACCTCCGCCCACGCAATAGTGGATCGTTTCTGTGCCATGTCTCCTAAGCGAATCCCACCCACAATGCGTGCCGGAACACCCACAGCCCGTAGTAATGCAACAAGAGCACGGGTTTTACCTAAGCGACTTCCTCGTTGCGATTGGATCACAGACAGTGCGTCATTCTTCTGTCCTGCCTCACCAGGAACAGAGAAAGCAGCGACGTGTTGATAGATAGCCCATATGGCCTGATCCACCCGCTGCAGCGCTGCGGCAAGGTGTTGCGCTTGTGTTCGTACTGGCTCGCCATCGCTTTGAATCAGGGCCGACGGACTCAGGTAGGTTTGCAAGGCTTGATCGCCCCTGGGCTGTGGGAACGGCACGGTCGGAACAGGAATGACCGTATCGACAATTTGTACGGTGTACTCATAGAACAGTTGCCGTGGAGCTGCGCCTGCATGAGTGACGGACCAGTGCCCCCAAAGGTTCAACCCGTCGGCTTCTTCGCGATAACTGACACCTTCAGCGCCGGTCCGACGCTCAAGCACGCTTTGCCGCGCATCGGATAACGGCAAGAGCATTTGCACGTGCGTTCCCGGCTGCGCAGACTGCACATCTACTGTCGCCGAGATCTTCCAGTACGCTGTTGCAGGGTGGTCTGGGTGTTGCTGCTCTGCAGGAGCCGGCGTTACAGTTTCGTCACCACTGAACACCGGCTCCTCATCTTGCGCTCGGCTGTGCGCCGGCAGAAAACCTACCGCAACGAAGCACAATAAGTGAAAAATGATAGCGAATGGTTGCATGGGCAATTGCCGCCCATCCTAAGCCTGAGACCCAATGAGATCAAGAAAGATTTTCCGCGCTGGAACGAAGCATATCCGTTGCTTCAACCAACGGACGAAGTCCGAGCCCACGCTCTTCGAGAAACTGTCCAACGACATCATGATATTGATCGACACTGCTCAGTTCCTTCAACCCTAACCGTAGTCGTTTACAAGGACCAAAGGCCCGAGCATACCAATCAATCATCTTGCGAAACTGTAAGCACGCCAGATGTTCACCGCGAAGCTTCACCGCCCAGAGAAAATGGCGCGTCATGAAAGCGACACGGTCCAGCAATGTCGGTGGCGAGGGGAGTGAGAAACCTGCAAATACCGAACTGATTTCACGAAATATCCACGGATTCGTGAGTGCGCCTCGTCCGATGGCTACCCCCGCACAGCCTGTCTCAGCCAACATCAATGCTGCCGATTGTGCGTCACGGATATCGCCATTCCCGAAAACTGGTAATGACGGCACAGCTTGAACCACCGCTCGGATACCAGCCAGATTGACCGATCCACTAAACGCACTTTCGCGGGTGCGGCCATGAATGGTGAGCGCGGCGATACCAGCATCTGCGAGAATTGGTGCAAGCTGAACCGCGTCTAACTGCCCTTCTTCCCACCCGAGTCGTGTCTTCACCGTCACAGGAATCTTTACGGCCTGCGTAATCGTTCGGACAAACTTTCCCGTTTGCACGGGATCACGTAGCATGGCTGCGCCAGCGCCACGGCAGACCACCTTCTCAACCGGACAGCCCATGTTGATATCGACGACTGCCGCGCCAGACTCCACAACCAATTGCGCAGCATCGCGCAGTTCTTCAGCGACCGCCCCGAACAGTTGGACTGCGAGCGGTGTATCTTCCGGGCAGGTTTGGGCAAGCACTTTAGCTTTATTATGTTGTTCCAAAAGAGAACGCGCATGAACAAGCTCAGTGGTGGCAAGAGCAAACCCTCCGACCTCGCGCATACACAAACGAAACGGGAGGGTGGTATAGCCAGCAAGCGGGGCTAACAGAAAGTTAGAAGAGAGCGGAAGGGGACCAATCGAAATACTCGTACGCATAGGGGTCAATGGTTACGAAAAACTGTCGGGGCGTAGCATGCTGCGCCCCGACGATGAAGTCCACAGATGTTGTTCACGATGCCTTACCGCGGCGTATGTTCAGCAAGGAACTGGAGAATCGCCCTTTTTGCCGCAGGTTGGTGTTCCGCTTCTTTCCATTTCTCGATGAGGGTAGCCTTCTTGGCCAGAGCAACGATATCACGCGAGGTTTCTGCTGGATGATATTGATCATTACCTAACAACACCAGCAGTGGAGTCTCGCAGCGAGCAACGAAATCGCGCGACACATTGAAGAGGAAGTCACCACCGTACATTGCCGTCTTGAAAGACTCGAAGGTACTGTCATTCGCCTCTGGATGGAGCGGTTTCATTTCTTTGGCCCAGCCGTCAAACATATCGAAGAACGCTTGCCGGTTATTGAACATACCAATCGGCTGAAACAACACAGCAGAGGCAACCCGCTTCGGCGCCGCTTGGATGAGGCCCATACTGTAGGATCCACCGATACACATCCCTGCAACATGAAAGCGATCGATCCCCAGATGATCCATGAGTGCCACTTGATCTTGTGTATACACCGGCCAACTGTCGGTCGCCCGAATCGGTGCAGTCGAGTTACCAGCGTTCCGTTGATCCATAGCGATCACGCGATAGTGTTCCGCGAGATCAGGAATCGGATTCCACGCGACCTTATCCCAGAACGACACCGCCGAGCGCATGCCACCTGGGGCAATGAGCAACAGCGGAAATCCTTTTCCATGCTCTTCATAGTAGATTTTGGCATCTCCCCGAGTGAATATTGCCACGCGTAGCCCTCCTTATGGCTGTTATACGTTATATTCGCTCCAACACCACTACCGGAATCTCACGTTCAGTTTTCTTTTGATAATCGTTGTACGGTGGATAGATGGCTGCCATCTTCTCCCACAAACGGGCCCGTTCTGCACCTGTCGCGGTACGGGCCTTCGCACGAAAACGATCGGCTAAGACTTGTACCTCAACAGCAGGTTTGGCCGCAAGATTGAGGTACCAACCCGGATGCTGCGCTGCTCCACCTTTTGACGCAACAATCACGAACGTACCATTAGCCTCACCATAGATGAGTGGCATAACAATCGGTTTTCCCGAGCGGCGACCATACGTAGTTAACAGTAACGTCGGTATTGGGCCCGGTCCACCAACCGGTGCCGAGTCCCACATATGGCCATCCTTACCATCGGTTTCGACATAACGACGCAGATGATCATCAATCCATTTCGGTAAACTCGCAGGGGTTTTGGCTTCACTCATAGTTTCTCCTTAAATAGCTTGCACCAGTTTAACGCCAAACTGCGCAGCCGCATTGCCACCGAGCATACGGGCAATCGTCGGTTCATCAACCTGGGCGTTGCTCAGTTGCGCAATCGCATCCCACGCACTCGTAGTGTCATGATGCGGATACCGCGACCCCCAAACAACCTTCTCCGCGAACTGCTGCGGCAATTTCTGAATCAGTCGCTCTTCCGCATCAAAACCTAACAGGACATGGCCTTCCTCCCACATCTCTTCAACATCTGTCCGCATCGGATAGTAATGAAGCAAGGGCACGACACGGGTCGACGCCTCCATTTTTTCCAAGACCTCTTCCATCCATGAGGCCTTGCCGTGGGCAACCACGACCTTCATCTGCGGGTAGCGTTGCATCACGGTATACCCAATCAGCGTTGACGCCACAAACATGTGGTTATCTAACCACGGAGACAAAATGGGAGAAATTGGATGCCCCAACGGTTGCGAAGCAAAGAAGGCGATGTTGGATCCGTTACCACCACCAGCAAATGGGCCACCACCGGCTTCTCGCAAAAACGTCTGCTGATGCAATCGATTCTTCACTTTTTCGCAAAATTGTCCATGCGATGTCCACTCCGGGTTCCATAATCCCAGGGCTGGATGTACCGCTAGCGGCATACCCAATCGCTCTAACTCAGCCCACAACGGATCGTAGTACGGATGAGTGAAATAATGTCCTTCGATGAACATCGGGCGAATAAACGCGCCCCGAAAACATGAGATCTGGGCAATGCGTCGTAACTCGGCAACCGTGTAGTCCATGTTCTGCAAAGGAATCATCGCCGCGGCAAAGAGGCGGTCTGGTGCAACTTTGCAGAAATCAGCGATCCAGTTGTTGTACGCCCGCGCTAATGCGTACGCCACGTCGGGATCTTCAACAAGGTGGAATCCTTCAGCAAACCAAGTGGGATAAAGAAACGATTGATCCACTCCCATCGCGTTCATATCTTTGAGGCGTGTGTGCGGATCCGAGGCTCCAGCATTTGCTGCATGACGTGTATTCGGATCGAGGTCCCCAACTTGCTCCCATGTCATCCCTGGTTTCCAGATCGCATGACGCGGGATGTTGCGGTTCACGGTATCGCGGAACATTTTGCCGTTGACCTTGAGATACGAGTTATACTCCCCTTCCTCGCGCCACAGTGCGTGTTTGCCAAGTGTACGATATTCTGGTTCCAGATATTGTTGCCAAATCGCCTTTGACTCAACAACGTGTGAGTCGGCATCGAACACTGCAAAGCGTTTGGTCGCACTCATGTCCGTGCTCCTTCCCGTGCGTGACCGTTGACGCGCGCCCCTTCACCGTAGCGACGGACAATCGCGGCTTCTGGATCGAGAGAGCGTTGCACTTCTTCGTCTGTCGGCCACCAGTCAGGTCGCTCAATCTCAGTGACACGGTCGCGAATGAAGGTCTTCGGTGCGTCAATGCGGTACAGCTTACGGGCATTTTCACCGAGGAATTTGGCTTGATAAGACTCCGGCAACTCACACGTACGCATGGTTTCGATTGCCCGCCAGGCATCGTCACCATCGTGATGATAGACATCCGAGGACCAGGCCAGTATGTCCTGGTAGAACTCAGGCAATCGCGACGGTGGTGCTTCGTCCCCTTCAAAGCCGGTGACGCAGTGCTCGAAAAACGTCTCGCTTGGAAGTCGTTTCAGGCGCGGCAACTGCCGCTCATTGCGATACAACTTATACATCTTGTCGCATTCATCCAACAAAAAGCTCAACCACGTGGAGGACGCTTCAAACACGGCAGCTCTGAGTTCTGGGTACCGATCGAAGAAGCCTGACATCAATACCATTGTCACCCACAGTGCCGCTTCAGCTTGGAAATTCTGCACGTTAGTCAGAAAGAAATGGGGCAACCCTGAACTGTAAATCGTCTTCCCTATAAGCTCAGCACCAGAATACTGCTCAGTGTAGCCCGGCGGCTTGAGTGTCCCCATCGCCGGAAATGGGTGCATACCGTAGACGACTCCGGTTTCTTCCATTGCTTTCCACAAGGGCTCATATTTCGGTTGAATGGGATAGTTCCCCATCGCGTCGATCGGACGTACCAAGGCGACGCGACAGCCTTTCGCGGCTACACGGTATAATTCTTGAATAGCAAACGTCGGATCCTGCATCGGCAGCATCGCGGCAAAGAAAATGCGATTCGGAGCTGCTTGGCAGTACTCGTACGCCCATTCGTTGTAGGCTTTACACACCGCTTTGGCACCAACGGCATTTTGCAACCACGGATAAGTATCGATGTCAGTGGGTATGATCATGACTTGGTCGATACCTTGCACGTCCATATCACGCAGACGTGCAGTCGGCTCATAGGAACCTTTATGATCGATATAGGCAGCTTGCTCTTTGGTGAGGGCAGTCTTGGGATTGAGATTGCGGGCATTGAAGGCCCGCTGAATATTATGTTTCATCCCTGGCCCTGCCAACGTGAGAATGTTGACCACCCCAGGCGTTCCGCCCATGCGCTGCGCACCAATGCCGGTCCCCGCGTGGCCATTGACGATCAGTTGTCTCGTCTCAGCGTCATACCACATCGTGTTTTTGAGCGCTTCGAGTTCATCCTTTGTCAGCCACTCTTTTGCCCGCTCCCAGATCCATGCGGGCTCAGTAACATGAGCATCACAATCAAAAGTGGGAAAGTCTTTCGTCATTGGCGCAAACCGCTGAATCGGCATGGCTGACCTCCTTCTTGTAGACTTACGACTGGCGACTTCACACCGCGACCTCTGCCTGTCTCGTTATAGTCAACAATCGCAACGTTGACTACCTACTAGAGAACATTCGGCATCCAGGAAGACCGTAGCAAGTGCGTTATACTGGGATCTTCTGCCTATACTAGCGCTTTGTATGACAGCAATAATTTCCCTGTTCCGCCGCATGTTTGGCTCGTTACGAATACTCGGCTTCCTTAGAGTGGCGATTGTTCTGAGTTGTCTTGCCGAGTCTGGTTGTATGTATGGCCTTGCAGCAAAGGCAGCGCTCTCTGTTGCTGGAGGTGTCGTCCGCGCCGTCTCCAAACCGGCAACTGATAACGGAACACCATTGCCACAGGATCGCAATGCGCTCCTTGATGCCTATAGAGAATGTCTGCGCGGCAAGGCGATCATGCCCAGCATCGATTGTTCTCGCTACCAGCATGCTTTGGAGTAAACAGAACGAGCTCGCTATTTGAACACTTCGCGCGCACCATCAATCAGCGTTTGGTCAATTTTTTTCTTCATCCGATCACACGAGTTCCCTTTGTTTAAGGCTGCAGAGCAGTTTGCAGGGTGGTGAGCGTCATTGAGGAAGTCGCAATGGTAACACTCTCATCTTTTTTGGATGCACCATAAACCGCTTGTCGAGAGTGGGTCCTACTATGTTCCCCCTATCCGGATTGTCATAACTGACTGTCATGACATGACACTTCTGACACAGGGGCCACTTCGGCCTTTGGTCTTACAGGTGACTCCATCATCTCTCCTATGGGTCCAGCAGAGGTATCTATTCTTTTTGTGACCTCGTGGATCCATACGCACAATGCCGCTGCTCTGGCTGCACTGCAACCTGAGCGTAACGATAACATAAAGTTACAATTTTCTTTATACACTAGGTTTTCATGCTCGTTGTGTTATGCGAGGCATCCACAAGGACAACATGAGCTCATTCATTGGTTTGCAGTCTTCCCGGGTCATGTAACGATACGAAACTTCCCACTCCTGACACGCGTGCCTCCTTCTGTTAGCTGCATTGGGCATACTCATTGCCCTTCTTGAGCAACACGCTCAACAGCCAAGGAGGCAACAATGCAGCTTCGAGGGATCGCCGTACTGACAGCCCTGACAGCGATGTTGGTTGGTGGGGGTGCTTCTCCGACACAAGCATCAACGTTCTCCGTAACGGAATCCTATACAGATCCAGTCTATGGCAAATACAGTGGCGGCACGGCGCTGTGGCTTCCGGGAATTGGTAGCGACTATGTGTTTACGACACCTGGGACATTTACTACCAACGGACCCGGAGCAACGTTAACCGGGTCGGTGTGGAGTCAATCCGATCCACAAGAGGGTTTCGCATTGAACATTCAATTCTCTGGGCTCGTACAGCCTGGTGACCCAGGATACGCACCACCAGATAGCCCAAAACGAGAACTCACGCGCAGAGCGTACAGTGAGAAGGGAGGGCCGGTCAAAGTCAACGAGTGGGTCTACTACACTGTCTTTACCGGAACACTCACAGGACTAGGAAACTATGCAGGATTTGAAATCGATCTGGTACGCGTGGGACCCGCATTCCAGATGGGCTATGGTGCTAACGGAAAAAATCTTAACTTCGGCGGCTCTGGCTGGTTTCAAGTCACTGCCAGTCGCGCGCCTCAAGGCCAATCTCCTTTACAATTAACTCCTGGCGGTCATGGGGATTTCAACCTCGACTTTGAGAACAGGATCATTGTCGTCGACCCACCTATCAACATCGTTCCTGAACCCGGGTCCCTTGTCTTATTCGCTACTGGCGTCGTTGGGCTTGTCGCGCTGCGTCGACACAAACGGCGAGAAATGCACTAAAGAAGGGAGACGTCGCAGCTCAAGAAGGGGCTGAGCAAAAAATCACTGCAAGTGAAACGATCGCCCAACAAGAAAGACATGTCGGGAACGTCGCAGCGTAACGAGGACGCTACATCAAACCGCAGAAGATTGGCACAGCAACGTTGTCACCCTGAGCGCAGCGAAGGGTCTCTCTGGGAGATTCCTCGCGATGCTCAGAATGACAGATCCACAAAGCCCAAAGCAGAAAGTGTACGAGTGTTCCGAGTTCCGATTTAGCGCGACGTAAACCCATACACCCTGAGCGTGTCGAAGGGTGGCTCGTGCTTCGGCCATCTCTATCTCAAGTAGGAGGGCCTATATTCCGGTTCACGCATGTCGGTTGACTCACTCTTACCTACTGTGCCACACACGACTTGGAAGGGTAGGGTGGTAAGCGAGCGTGGACTGCGGTCAAGAGGCGCGCAGATATAGAGGAAGAGGATGGATACGCCATGCTACCGATGGTGGGAGTACCGGGCAC
>Ga0194132_10003324_pt1 | contig 28741 bp, 24 predicted proteins | sample TA2KigOf80mmetaG_FD_148612 | JGI IMG/M metagenome (GOLD analysis project Ga0194132, IMG submission 148612) | Freshwater microbial communities from Lake Tanganyika, Tanzania - TA2015054 Kigoma Offshore 80m | ecosystem: Environmental > Aquatic > Freshwater > Lake | place: Tanzania: Lake...
CGCGGCCAGTATGGATGCTGACCTTCGTGCCGAAGATCCGGCTGAGGTCCTGTGCGAGACGGGCGACGTCCGGATCGGGTGCGGCCTCGCGGGTCGGGGCAGCGGAGGCGCGGCTTGCGACCTCCTCCGCCTCGCGGACGTTGAGGCCGCGGGTGACGATCTCGCGGGCGAGGTTCTCCCGGGCGGCATCCCCTTCGACGGCGAGGACGGCGCGCGCGTGGCCCGCCGAGAGCACACCGCTTCGGATGTCGCCCTGGATCTTCTCGGGAAGCTGCAGGAGGCGGAGGGCGTTCGCGACCGCCGGCCGCGTCTTCCCGACCCGGCGCGCGACCTCCTCCTGCGTGAGGCCGAACTCCTCGTTCAGGGCGCGGTACGCGAGCGCTTCTTCGATCGCGTTCAGGTCCGAGCGCTGGACATTCTCGATGATCGCGAGCAGGAGGCTCTCGTCGTCGCCCGAGCGGCGGATCACAGCGGGGATCGTCGCCCGTCCGGCGCGCCGGCTCGCCCGCAAGCGGCGCTCTCCCGCGATGAGCTCGAAGCGCCCCTCGGGCAGGGGGCGGACGAGGATCGGCTGCAGCACTCCCTGCTCGGCGATCGAGCGCGCGAGGTCCTCGAGGGCGGCCTCCTCGAACCGGGTCCGCGGCTGCCTCGGGTTGGCCTCGATCGCGCCGACCGGGATCTCCTCGATCCGGGCCCCAGGCGGGACGGCTTCCTCTTCGGGTCCGCCGAGCACCGCCGCTCGCCGGGACGGCGCGGACGGGATCAAGGCCCCGATTCCCTTTCCGAGTGCCTGCCGCATCACCGGCCTCCACTAGCAAACGCTGTTCTGGAACTGCCCTTCCGCGCCGCCACCTCTTTGGCCAGGTCGGCGTAGGCGACCGCGCCCTTCGAGGCCGGATCGTAGAGGAGGGCGGGAAGTCCGTGGCTCGGGCTCTCGCTCAAGCGCACGTTCCGCGGCACGACCGCCTGGAACACCTTGTCGGGAAAATGTTGCTTGACGTCTTCGGCCACCTGACGGCAGAGAGTGTTTCTCCCGTCGTACATCGTCAGCAGAAGGCCCTCGATCTCGAGCTCGCGATTGAGCCGCTCGCGCACGAGCCCGACCGTCGAGAGCAGGGCGGTCAATCCCTCGAGGGCGTAGTACTCGCACTGGAGAGGGATCAGGAGCGAGTCCGCACCCGTGAGCGCGTTCAAGGTGACGAGGCCCAGGGAGGGTGGGCAGTCGATGATGACGAACTCGTAGCGCCAGCGTAGGGCTGCGATCGCGTCGCGCAGGCGCTCCTCACGCCGCTCGACGTTGACGAGCTCGATCTCGGCGCCGATCAGGTCCTGGCTCGCGCCGATGACCTGTAGCCCGGGTAGCATCGTCTTCCGGATTGCATTCTCTATGCTTGTCTGGCCGAGCACGACCTCGTAGGTGGAGGCTTCCTCGGGAGCGAGGCGCACGCCGAGGCCGCTCGTGGCGCTGCACTGCGGATCCATGTCGATGAGGAGTGTCAGATGGCCGTCGAGCGCGAGCGCGGCGGCGAGGTTCACGGCCGTCGTGGTTTTCCCGACGCCGCCCTTCTGATTGACGATCGCGATGACCCTGCCCATGGCTGGCGTGGCCTAGCAGATTCTCGGGCGGGAGGGAATTTCGCGCCGCCGCACCTTGGGCGGGGATGTTCCACGTGTTACATGACGGTGAAACAGCCACCTGATGTTCCACGGGAAACATGACGGTGAAACAAGACGACTTCAGCGTCGGATTTCTGGTCGGGATCCTCGTCGGCGAAGGCCATTTCGGCGGCGACGGAAGGCAGCCCCAGATCACCCTCCGGATGCACACCGACCACGAGCGTCTCTTCCGCTGGCTGGAGGAGTCCTTCCCCGGCGGCCGCTTGTACGGGCCTTACCATCACGGCGGGCGGAGCTACTTCCAGTGGATGGCCCGCGGTGCCTTCCTGGTAGACGAGCTGGTTCCTCTCCTCGACCGCCACCTCCGCCCCGAGCTCGACGCGAAAACCCATCGCCGGTACCTCGAGATGAAGCAGCGCTACGGCCTCGCATCCCACGACGCACCATCTGCCCTCGAGCCCGAAGCCGAGGGCTGAATCAGCCGCGTCGGCGCCAGCTCGTGAGCTGGAAGGCCCCGGTCTCGTCCGCCAGTCGGTACCGATACGCCACAGCCGACTCGAAGCCCGAGTCGGCTGCGCCTGCGACAGGCTCACCATCCCTCGTGAACGCGACCACGAGCCCGCCCGTTCGGACCAGCGGCCCGGCTACGCCCGGCAGCTCTTCGACCGGGAACGTGGCGCGAGTCGTCACCGCGTCGAAGGGCGCCGTCCGCGGAGGCGCCAAATCCTCGATTCGGCTCTCGACGACGCCGAGCCCGGGGCGATCGAGACGGCGAAGGACCGCACGCAGGAAGTTGGCGCGCTTCCGCCTCGGCTCGACGAGCGTCACGCGCAGGCCGACGGCCGCGATCGCGATCGGAACTCCGGGAAATCCGGCACCGCTCCCGAGGTCCGCCACACGGATCCCGGAGCCCTCCGCGAGGAGGACCGGCACTGCGGCGAGCGAGTCGACGACATGCCGATCGACGATCTCGAGCCGGCTCCGTACCGACACCAGGTTCACGCGCTCGCGCCAGCGATCCAGCTCGTCCAGGAAGAGCCCGAGGCGCGCCAGTGCCACGGCGTCGAGTGCGACGCCGAGCGCGCTCGCACCCTCGCGTAGAGCCGCTTCCTCGGCGTCGCCGAGCGGCATCGGCCGCTCAGCGGGCGCGCGCGTCCCGGCTGAGATGCACGCCGAGAATCGAGATCGCGGCCGGCGTCACTCCCGGAATGCGCGACGCCTGCCCGAGAGTGCGCGGTTTCACTCTGCGGAGGCGCTCGCGCACCTCGATCGAGAGGCCCGAGATCGCATCGAGATCGAGCTCGGGTGGAAGGAGGGTCGACTCCATCCGCTCCGAGCGCGAGACGATCGCCTCCTGGCGCGCGACGTAGCCCTCGTACTTGAGATCGAGGAGCACGCTCGCGGCGACGCGCTCGTCCGCGGGCGCAGTCACGGCGAGCTCGCCCAGGACGCCCCAGTCGACCCCGGGTCGCCGCAAGAGCTCGCGCGCGCTGATGGCCTGACGGAGCGTCGGGACGCCGGCGCGCGCGAGCACGCCGTTCACGCGGTCGTCGGCAGCCAGCTTGTGCTCCGCGAGAGAGCGCTTCGTCCGCTCGGCTGCGACGCGTCGAGCTGCCGCGCGATCCGCGCTCGCCGCGTCGAGCAAGCCGATCTCGCGCCCGATCGGGGACAGCCGTGCGTCCGCATTGTCCTCGCGCAGGAGGAGGCGGTGCTCCGCGCGCGACGTGAACATCCGGTACGGCTCGCCGCCGATCCCCTTCGTCACGAGGTCGTCGATCAGGACGCCGATGTAGCTCTGCGATCGCTGCAGCACGATCGCCGGAAGTCGGCCGAGCTTCCGCATGGCATTGATCCCGGCCATGATTCCCTGGGCCGCGGCTTCCTCGTAGCCGGTCGTGCCGTTGATCTGCCCGGCGAGGAACAGGCCACCGACACGCTTCGTCTCGAGGCTCGGTGAGAGCTCGAGGGGATCCACGAAATCGTACTCGATCGCGTAGCCGGGTCGCATGATGTCGGCGCTCTCGAGGCCCGGAATCGACCGCACCATCGCGATCTGGACGTCGAGCGGCAACGAGGTCGAGAGCCCGTTCGGGTAGATCTCGACGGTGTTGCGGCCCTCGGGCTCGAGGAAGATCTGGTGGCGGTCCTTGTCGGCGAACCGGACGATCTTGTCCTCGATCGAGGGGCAGTAGCGCGGCCCGCGGCTCTGGATCCGCCCGCTGAAGATCGGGGAGCGGTCGAGCCCGGAGCGGATCACCTCGTGCGTGCGCTCCGTCGTCCATGTGACGTGGCAGGGGACCTGCGGCTGGAGGACCCGCTCGGTGCGGAACGAGAATGCGGGCGGCGGCTCGTCGCCGGGCTGCAGCTCGAGCCCGTCCCAGTCGATCGTCCGGCCGTCGAGACGCGGGCACGTTCCGGTCTTCAGGCGGCCGACACGGAAGCCGAGGGCTTCGAGCTGCGGGCTGATCCCCTGCGAGGCCGCGTCGCCCGCGCGCCCGCCCGGGTGGTTGCGGTCGCCGACGTGCATCAAGCCGCGCAGGAACGTTCCCGTCGTCAGGATCACCGTGGGTGCTGCGAACGACTCGCCGAGCTCCGTTTCCACGCCCACGATCGCGCCGTCCGCGACCAAAAGGCGCTCGATCGTGCCTTGCCGCACGGCCAGCCCGGGCACGCTCTCGACGCTGGTCTTCATGTACGCCCGGTACCCGGCCTTGTCGGCCTGGGCGCGCGTCGCGCGCACGGCCGGGCCCTTGCGCGTGTTCAGCGTGCGGAACTGGATGCCGGTCGCATCGATCGCCACGCCCATCTCGCCACCGAGCGCGTCGATCTCGCGCACGAGATGGCCCTTGCCGACGCCACCGATCGCGGGATTGCAGGACATCTGCCCGATGTGGTCGAGGTTCTGCGTCAGGAGGAGTGTCCTCGCCCCCATGCGCGCGGCCGCGAGCGCCGCCTCGATTCCGGCGTGGCCCGCTCCGACCACGATCACGTCCGCTTCGCGCATCTCCCGTCTCCGTGCCTGGCTACTTCCCCACGCAGAACTGCCGGAAGATCCGATCGAGGATGTCCTCCGAGCTGCTTTGTCCCACGAGGCCCTCGAGTGAGGTGCAGCCTGCCTGGAGCTCGGCCGCGACGAGCTCGAGCTCGCCTCGCTGGGCGAGCAGGGTAGCCGCCACCTCGAGGCGCCCGCAGGCCTCGACGAGGGCGACGTGATGGCGCGCACGCGTCACCTGGACGCCGTCCTCGCTCGGACCGGGCGCCGGGACTGCGGCGACGATCGCCGCGCAGAGTCGCTCGAGCCCGACCCGACGCAGCGCCGAGACCGCCACGACGTCGCGTCCTCGACCGCCGCAGACACCGACATCCGAGTCGCTCCATACCGGCGCGAGGTCGCACTTGTTTCGCGCCGCGACGAGCGGCCGCTCGCCGCACCGGGCGAGGACCTCCGCATCTTCTCGGTCGAGCGGGCGCGCGCCATCGAGAACGACCACTAGCACGTCTGCTCGCTCGATTCGTTCTCGACTGCGCTCGACGCCGGCCCGCTCGATCGCGGTCTCACCCTCGCGGATGCCGGCCGTGTCGCAGAGGAGCGCTCCGAGCGATCCCAGCGCGAGGGGCTCCTCGAGGTAGTCTCGCGTCGTGCCGGGCTCGGCGCTGACGAGCGCCCGCTCGCGGCCGAGGAGGGCATTCAGCAGCGACGACTTGCCGACGTTCGGCTTGCCGACGAGGACGACGCGGACGCCGTCGCGCGCGAGACGTCCCCGCGCGAAGGTCGCCGCGAGAGCCTGGAGGCGCTCGATCGACTCGCCGATCGTCCGCACGAGGTCCGCCTCGACACCGGGCGGAAGGTCGTCCTCGGGAAAGTCGAGGTGGGCTTCGACGAGGGCGCGTGCGTCGAGCAGCCGGTCGCGCTCCTCCAGCACTCTCTGCGACAGGTCGCCCCCGAGCTGTCGCCACGCCGCCGCGACGCCGGCCTCGCTCCGCGCCGCGATCAGATCGGCGACGGCTTCCGCCTGGCAGAGGTCCAGGCGGCCGTTCTGGAACGCGCGCTCCGAGAATTCCCCGGCGAGGGCCGCGCGGGCGCCCGCGCGGAAGGCGGCCCGGAGGGCGAGATCGGCGACGAGAGGCCCGCCGTGGCAGTGGATCTCGACCACGTCCTCGCCCGTGAAGCTCCGCGGCGCATGCATCGCGATCACGAGGACCTCGTCGATCGGTGCGCCGGTCTCCGGGGTGACGAGGCGGGCGAGCCGCGCCCGGTGCGAGTCGCTCGTCGTGAAGGACAGCGCGTGCTCGCCGTTACGTCTCCGGAGGATCCGCGCCGCCACGTCGCAGGCATCGCGGCCGCTCAGGCGAAGCACGGCGATCGCGCCCGTCCCCGGCGGGGTCGCGAGCGCCGCGATCGTGTCCTCGACGTAGGCCGCCACGAGCAGATCCCTACCAGAATCGGAGGAACGCCGCGCTACGACGGCTCGAGACAGACTTTTCGATTTACAGCAGGAAGGCCTTGGGAGAGAAGGGCAAGGGCGGGATCAGGTCGGCGCGGAGCGCAGAATCATCCACTGCTGCGCGATCGTCAGGATGTTGTTCGTCAGCCAGTAGATCGTCAGCCCCGCCGGGAAGCCGATGAACATGAACGTGAAGATCAACGGCATGAACATCATGATCCGCTGCTGGGTCGGATCGCCCTGCGGCGGCGACATCTTCTGCTGCAGGAACATCGAAGCACCGAGCAGGACCGTCAGCACCGGCACGCCGTAGCCGAGCATCATCAAGCGCTCGGGCGCGGCGAGATCCGTGATCCAGAAGCCGAACGGCGCGTGGCGGAGCTGAATCGTGCTCGAGAGAAGCTGGTAGAGCCCGATGAACACGGGAATCTGCAGCGCCATCGGCAGGCACCCACCGAGCGGGTTCACCTTGTGCCGCTTGTAGAGCTCCATGATCTCGGTGTTCATCTTCTGCGGATCGTCTTTGAGCTTTTCGCGGATCTTGGTCATCTCCGGCTGGAGCTTCTGCATCTCCCGCATCGACCGGAAGCTCTTCCGCGTGAGAGGCCAGAACAAGATCTTGACGAGGACCGTCAGCAGGATGATGTCGACGCCGTAGTTGCCCGTCAGCCGGTGGGAGAAGTCGAGGACGTGCAGCAGGAGGAGCGCGATCGGCGCGAAGATGCCGAGGTTCAGCGAGCGCTCGAGGTGATGCCCGGCCGCCTCCAGATAGGCGCGCTCCTTCGGTCCGAAGTAGAGCGTATAGTCGAGAACGGTCGCACCCGTCGCGGCCCGCGGCGTCAGGATCTTCGCCTCGATCGCGTTTCCCTTCGGTAGGACGCGCACGTCGGTGGCGCGCTTCGGCGCGCTCGCGAACAGGAAGTAGTGGTCCTCGAACCCGGCCCACTCGACGGGACCCGCGAGCGTCTTCGGCGCGTCGAGGTCGCCGAACGGGGCGTGCTCGAGATCGTCGTCGATCAGCGCGGCGAAGCCTTCCGAGAACGACTGGTCGTCGTCTTCGGCCCGGCGCGCGCGCGTCAAGACGAGCCCGACGGCTGCAGGGGTTCCGTCCTTGCCGGACTCGAGCAGCTCGCTCGGAAGGCCGGTCGCGGCAGGCGTCTCGACGACGAGGTCGATCGGATAGCGGTCGCCTCGGAACGTGAACCGCTTCACGAGCGGTTGGCCGGCGTACGTGCTCCGGAGCGTGAGCGTGCCTTCCTGCGCTCCTTGCAGGACGAGCTCGTCGCGATCGGCCTCGTAGACCTGATTGCCGTCGCCCCAGGCCCGCTGCCCGCGGAGCTCGACGCCGAGCGGCAGCTCGACCTCGGGCGCCGGAATCACGAGCGCGAGCGGCGGGCTGTCCGGCGCGTTCGTCTCCGTGTACTTCTTGAGCTCGAAGCTCTCCAAGCGGCCGCCGACGGTGGTGAAGACCGCGCTGTAGAGATCGGTCTCGACGCGGATCCGCTTTCCCTCGACGATCGGCACCTCGGTCGCGCTCTCGATGGGCGCGATCGGCTCGACGTCGGGCGAGCCGCTCTCCGGCGGGCTCGTGCGCGCGACGTCGGGAGACGTGTCGCCCGAGCCTGGCCCCTCGCCGAACGGCGTGCTGATCGGGGCGTCCTCCGGCGTCTGCGGCGCATACCGCTTCAGGACCAGCTCCTGATACAGCACGATGATCAGGACCGAGACGACGACGAAGATCAGCGTTCGCCGGTCCATCAGGGCTTGCTCCTGGGCACGGTCGGGACGGCCGGCGGCACGGGATCGAAGCCGCCCTCCACCAACGGATGGCATCGAGCGATGCGGCGCACGGCGAGCCAGGAGCCGCGCGCCGGGCCGTGCACGAGAAGTGCTTCGCTCGCGTACTCGGAGCAGCTCGGCGTGAACCGGCAGGCAGGTCCGAGGAGCGGTGAGAGCGCGAGCTGGTAGGCGCGGATCCCAGCGCGCATGAGGACGACGAGCGCCCGGCTCATTCTCTCGAATCCTTGCGGCGTGCGCTCGCGCCCGTGCGCGCGAGAGAAGCGAGCGCTCCGCCGATCTCGTCCGCGATCGCGGCGGAGCCGAGCTCGCCGGAGCCATTGCGCGCGATCACGACGAGCTCGACGCCTGCGGGCAAGGTCGTGCGCGTCTTCCGGAAGGTCTCGCGCACCGCGCGTTTCACGCGGTTCCGCGTGACGGAGCCGCCGATCTTGCGAGTGACCGTGATGCCGAGGCGCGCGACGGGAGTCGTTCCGAGACGGTGCATCACGAGGAAGTGCCGGGTACCGATCCGGCGACCGTCCCTCTGGATCGCCAGGAACTCGCGACGCGCGCGCACCCTGGCTGCCTTGGGAAACGTCTGTGTCCGGGAGCTTGGCATCTGCCGCCAGCGCTGCGGCGCGGCCGGCTCAGCCCGGCTGCTTTGGCGGGACGCTCGCGGTGAGACGCTTGCGGCCCTTGCGACGACGGCGCCGCAGCACCTGCCGCCCCGCCGCAGTCGCCATGCGGGCGCGGAAGCCGTGCTTGCGCTTCCGCCGACGATTGCTTGGCTGGTACGTCCTCTTCATCTACTTGCCTGTCGCTCTCCGGAAGGGCCCCGCGGCGGTCGCCCGGCGGGGCAGCCGCGGAAGAAACCATTCGGACCCCCCGCTGTCAACGCGGGTCGTTGGGGGACGTCAGCCTTCGGCGGCGGCTTCCGCCGGTGCTGCGGCTGGCGCCGCCGCGGGTGCCGCGGTCGTCTCGGCTGTCGGCTGCACCTTCTGGTGCTTCTCGCAGCGCATCTTGTTCAAAGCTTTCGCCCGGCATTCCGGCGCGACGCAGGTGTCGTAGCGCGCCTTCGGCATCTTCCCCTGGCGCCACATCTTGTAGTGCCGGGCGCAGTAGCCCTTGCCTACGACGTCCTTGCCGCAGGCGTCGACCTTGCAGTTCCCCTTGTTCGCCATCCGGCCCTACCTAGCCGAACTTCGCCGGCCCCGCCACGGGCCGCGGCGACCGCTCAGGAGCGGAACTCCTTCTTGAGCTGGCGGGTCATCAGGTCGACCATCGCCTCGCGGGCCGACTTGTTCTCGAACAGGAGGCAGCGCATCTCCGCAGTGATCGGCATGTCGACGCCCTTCGCCGTCGCGAGGTCGTGGATCACCGGCGTGTTGCGCACCCCCTCCGCGACCTGGGTCATGCCCGCGAGGATCTCGGATAGCTTCTCTCCCTGTCCCAGCTTGATGCCGACGGAGCGGTTCCGCGAGAGCTCCCCCGTGCACGTGAGCACGAGGTCTCCCATCCCCGCGAGCCCGGTGACCGTCAGCGGATCGGCGCCGAGGCAGCACGCGAGACGGTTCACCTCCGCGAGCCCGCGGGTGATGATCGCCGCGCGCGTGTTGTGTCCGAGGCCGAGGCCGTCGCTCACGCCGGCGGCGATCGCGATCACGTTCTTCACCGAGGCGCCGATCTCGACGCCGATCGGATCCTCCGTCGTGTAGACGCGGAACATCGGAGAGGCGAAGCCCTTCTGTACGGCCTTCGCGACGCTCTCGGTCGAAGCAGCGGCGGTGACGACGGTCGGCATCTCGGCGGCGACCTCGCGCGCGAAGCTCGGGCCGGAGAGCACCGCGACGCGCCCGCCGCAGCTCGTCGACTCCCCGATCACCTCGCTCATGCGCTTCGAGGTCCCTTCCTCGATTCCCTTCGCGGCGCTGACGACGATGCACTCCGCGCGGAGGTGCGGCGCCGCAGCCGTCATCGTCTCGCGGACCGCGTGGGAGGGTACGGCGCAGACGAGAAGCTTCGTCGCGCTTCGCACCGCCTCCTCGAGATTCGCGGTCGGCGCCAATCCCGGCGGCAGGTGGAAACCGGCCAGATAGCGGCGGTTCTCCCGGGTCTCCTTCATGTCGGCGACGTGCGCCGCGTCTCGTCCCCAGAGGGAGACCGCGTGACCGGCGCGCGCGAGCTGGATGGCGAGAGCGGTGCCCCACGAACCGGCACCGAGAACGGCCGTGCCCATGCGCCACGGTTGGCACGCGCGACGGCTCCGAATCAAGCCGGGGGGAAGAAGCGGGACTCGTCGACGGCGTGCGCGTCGCACAGGGCGGACGCAGCGGAGGAAAGCTCCTCGAGGTCCTCTTCGGAGAGGAGGCCCGTCGCGAGGAAGTCGTCGTCGAAGCCGGTCATGGCGAGGAAGTACTCGAGCGCGTTCGGCACGGCGCTGAATCGGAGGTACTGGAGCTCGTAGAGGTAGCGCACGAGCTGGCGGAGCTTCGTCGCCGGCGGGTACTCGCGGCGGAGGGAGCGGACGTTCTGCCGGACGTAGGTCTCGCGCTCGAGAACGCTTTCGTAGCGGCTCGCGAGGAGGTTCGCCTGGAAATCCGGGAGACGCAGCTCGAGCACGTCCGCGAGCCCGTCCCCGGGCGATCCCCTTCGCGACAGCGCGCCGAGGTCGGACGTGAACGCCTCCCGCTCCGCGCGCGGCGCGCGGCGGATCACTTCGTCGAGCCCGCGGACGAGACGCGCGCGGCGCTTCGTCCACTCCACGTCGTCCGCGCTCCGCGGCACCCAGCCGGCGTCCACCGCGAGGTGCGCCCACTCGTGCGCCGTGCGCGCGCCGAGCATCTCGCGCGCGTACGGGAGCGCGGGCCCGAAGAGCCGCTCGATGCCGGGCTCGTCGAGGTTGTAGCCGATCCGGCGTCGCTCGCGGTGCAGGAAAGCGTATCCACCCTGCGCCGTCGTCGATTCTGGAGCGGGAAGCGAAGCCGGGTCCTTGACGGACGCGAGGAACCTCCGCGTGTGCACGGCGATGCGCTCGAGGTCCGCGGCGATGTCGCCGATCGCGGCGGTGCCCGCAGGCTCGAGCCGCTTCGAGAGCGCCTCGACGTCGCCGGCACGGACCGCATCCCAGAGAACGCGCTGCTCGGCGTCGGTGACGACGAGCGGCGGCGCTTCGTCGGCGAGCCACTCGAGCAGGTCTGCTCGCGCGACACTTCCGTCGTCGCGGTGGTGTCGATGGAAGGCCTCGAGCGTCGAGCTCGCGGCGACTCGCATTCCCTCGACGAGCCGGTCCGGCTCGTCCTGCAATGCGCGCGGCACCAGGAGCCCGGTCCCCGGGATCGAGCGGTGCCCGCGCGGCTGTCGCACCGGGCGCAGCACCTCGTGACGGAGCTCGCGTAGCCACGGGATCGCGGCCGCGATCTCGCGGTAGAGCGCCGCGTCCGGTCGCGTCGAGAGCGAAGCGGCGCGCGTGAACGCGCTCCGCTCCGCTTCGCTTCGCTCGAACCACCAGGGGGCGAGGTGCACCGCCGTTCGCAGGATCTCGCCCGTCTCGGTCATGCGGTCGCCGATCGCGAGAAGATAGGCGACGAGCTCCGCGTGCGAGTGCTCCGGATCGAGATCGGAGAGGTAGATCGTCCACGTGCTCTCGTTCAGGATCTGCGCGTACGGGCGGACGCTCTCGGGCGTGCGCACGACGCCGACGTTGCGGAGCCGCGGAGGGCGCAGATGGGGTGCGCGCGCGGCGAGCGACTCGAGGCGGTCCCAGTACAGGGCGATCCCCTCTTCGAGGAGAGCAACCCGGCCCCGGCTCCACCCCGGACGTTCCGCGAGCGCCGCCGCGAAAGCTTCGTCGATCCCGTCGCTCGCGAGGTGCTCGCTCGGCACGAGATCGAGCCGTGGATCGACGAAGTAGAACTCGCCCAGCATGGTCGGGCTCCCGACGGGGGATGTTATAGGAAGAGCGTGCGAGGTGAACCGCCGAGGTGAGGGTGCGCCGCCACGCCGAAGCAGAAGTCCGCGCCCTCGAGCCGGGCGACGTCGCTCGTGTCGCGACGATCTTCCGCAGCGCGTTCAACGAGATGTATCGCCGGCGCGGCTTCGGGCCGGTCGTCGCGGATACCGCGGTCGGCGCGGTGATCGCGGAGGCCTATCGAGCACTCGATCCCGAGCACTGCCTCGTGGTCACCGCGGCGGGACGCGTGGTCGGCAGCGGCTTCCTGCACGTCCGGGGCGCGACCGCGGGCGTCGGGCCGATCACGATCGATCCGGGCTACCAGGGCGCGGGCTTCGGCCGGGCCCTGATGGAGGAGATCTGCGCACGCTCCGATCGCGCCGGCGTCCGCTCGCTGCGGCTCATCCAGGACGCCTTCAACGAGGCTTCGTTCTGCCTCTACGGACGGGTCGGGTTCGTCGGGCGCGAGACGCTGGTGCGTGGCAGCTTCCGCTCGCGGCCGCAGCTGGGGACGGCTGCTCCTGCGCGGCGCGCGCGGCCCTCCGATCTCGACCAGGTCGTCGGGCTCGAGCGCGAGCTTCTCGGCATCGAGCGGCGAAAGGACCACGAGCTCCTGCTGCGAATGGGCGACGTGCTGCTTTCGGGCGACGGGACGCTGCACGGCAGCCTCGGGCGTCTCGTACGCGGCGGCGTCGCCGTTCTCGGACCCGCGGTGAGCCGCGACCTCGAGGCGATGCTCGACCTGATCGACCGCGCGACGCGCGACCTGCCTGCGCGCACGGACATCCGATTGCTCGTGCCCGCACGTCAGGGCGATCTCCTCGCGGCGCTGTACGAGACCGGCTTCGAGGTACATTCGCTCTGCACCTACATGGTGCGCGGCGACTACACGCCGTTCGCCGGCTACTACGTTCCGACCCTGTTTCCCGAGTCGGGGTGAGCCATCTGCGGACTGCCGCTCCCATCGCCGGGCAGATCGTCTTCGCCGCCGTCTCCGTCGTCTCGAGGAGCGCGGCCCGGAACGCGCGAGCCGATCCGTGCGAGCATCGCACGGAAATCCATCGCCGAGACGAAGCCGACGGCGCGGTCCACCTCACGGCCCGTCTCGTCGTAGAAGATGATCGTCGGCACTCCGAGAACGCCGAACTGCTCGAGCAGCATGTCGTTCGCGGGGCTCGACTCGGTGACGTCCGCCTGCAGCATCGAGAAGCGCTCCGCTTCCTGCAGCACGCCCGGATCGGTGAACGTCGAGTGCTCCATCTCGACGCAGGGGAGACACCACTCGGCCGAGAACTCGACGACCGCCGGACGCTGCGCCGCGATCGCGCGGTCGAGTGAGCTCGCCGAGAGCGGCTCCCAGCGGATCCCGGATCCCGCCTGCGCCGGCAGGAGGCCGATCCAGGCGGCGAAGGCGATCGCGCACGCGCCCGCGGCGCGGCGCCCGAACGTGAAGGCACGGAGACGTTGCCCGGAGGGCTCGAGAAAGCCCAGGTAGAGACCGGCCGCTCCGATGAAGAGCGGCACGAGGATGCGGGTCACGGACTCGGAGAGAAGCGGCGAAACGAAGTAGATCGCCATCCCGAGGAGCAGGACGCCGAAGAGACGATTCATCCAGCGGAGCCACTCGCCGGCGCGCGGCAATCGCACGAGCGAGCCCGCCGCGGTCGCGAGGAAGACGTAGGGAAACCCCATGCCGAAGCCCATCGCGAGGAAGAGCGCGAGGCCCTTCCACACGTCGCGCTCCGAGGCGACGTAGACCAAGAGCCCGAGCACGACCGGGCCGATGCACGGCGCCGCGACGACGCCCATCGTGAGCCCCATGAGGAGTGCTCCGCCGACTCCCGTGGCGGAGCCGCCGAAGCGCGCGAGCAGCGCCGAAGGAGCGCGGATCTCGAACGATCCGAAGCTCGACGCCGCGAGCGTCAGCATCAAAATTGCCATGAGGACGAGCACGACCGGATGCTGCAGCGGTGCGCCGAAGAGACCGCCGGCGAGCGAGGCGGTGACGCCGAGGATCGCGAAGCTCAGCGTGATCCCGATCACGTACGCGATCGCGAGCGGCCACGGGCGGCGTGCCTGGGTGTCCGTCTGCCGACCGAAGAACCCGATCGTGACCGAGATCAGCGGATACACGCACGGCGTGAGGTTCAGCGTCAGCCCGAGGAGCAGGGTCATCCCGATCGCCGCGGGGAGGCTCGCTCCCGTGAGCCACCGGCTGAGCCACGACGTCTCGCCGCCGCCGGCCGGCGGGAGTACGGCGGCCTCGGCGGGACGGGGCCCGGTCAGGAACGCCTCGACCGTCGCCGGAGGCAGGCACTTCTCCTCGGTGCAGGCCTGGTAGCGTACCTTCGCGTGCACTGCGCTCTCAGGGCGCCCGTCCGCGCGGGCGACGATTGCGATCTCACCGTCGTAGACGAGAAGCTTCTTCCCGGGCGCGAATCCGAACTCCTGCGATTCCGGCGGCGGATACTCCGGCTCCGACAGATCGGCGCCGTCCGCGGTGAGCGTGAGGACGGTCGGGATCAGATACGGGTCGTCGGGCTCGTGCGCATTGATGTGGTAGCCGGCGGCGATCTTCAGGATCGCTCGCACCACGATCCCGCCCGCGGGGGTGTCCTCGACCGAGCCACCGAGCTTCACGACCGGGTCGGCCCCGGGGGCCGCCTTCGCGAAGAGCGCGATCGCGGCGCTCAGGGCCGCGCAGGCGATCGCGCAGCGGAGTCGACGAGCGCCATGGCGGTTGCGGGGTGGGAGGTCTCGGGGTAGGTCCGGAGCGCTCATTTTTCCCCCGAGGATAGCATGCCGCGTTTTTCCGGTCTCATTGCTTCGATCTCGAGCCTCGCCCTCGCCCTGTGCCTCATCGGCGTGCCCGCGCATGCCGGAGACCGGACCGGTGTCCAGGAGATCGGCTTCCTCGCTGGATGGGGACCGTCTTCGCGCGACAACATTCAACTCGTTCCGCTCTATGGCCGCGCCGCCTGGCTTTTTCCCGAGATCATCGACGAGCCCCTGCACGAGCACGACATCGAGCTTCGCTGGGTCGTCGAGGGCTGGATCGCGGCGGTGACCGACGGACAGGACGCGATCGAGGTCGGCGTCAGCCCGATCGTCCTCAAGCTCGACTACGACGCAGGACAGCGCTTCGTGCCGTACGGGATCGGCGGCGTCGGCGCGATGTACACGGGGCTCCAGGGTCAGGATCTCGGCGGTCCCTTCGAATTCGCTTCGTTCGTCGGCGTCGGGCTGCACACGTTCATCACGGACACGGTCGCGCTCACGTTCCAGTGGGACATCCGGCACATCTCCAACGCCGGCTTGAAGGAGCCGAACCGGGGTCTCAACACGAACTTCTTCCTGATCGGCCTCGAGTTCTTCCCGAAGCGCGGGAGCTGAGCTCAGAGTCTGTGAATCAATCCCCTCCCGTCGCCGGAAGGCCGATGTATCCCCGCCTGCTGCGTTGCTCCTCCTCGGCAGAGCCTACGGCTATGACTCGTCGTCGCGCCTTGCAGGCGGGGCGCCTCGACCTTCCGGCTCGGTCCGGGGATTGATTCACAAGCTCTCAGCCGCGCGCCTTCGCCGCGGGCGCTTCGCTTCGGTCGGCGCTTGCCTCCTCGGGCGCCGCGACGTTCAGCGGAACCGTCTCGACGATCTCGAGGCCGTACCCCGGCAGGCTGACCAGCCGCCGCCGGTAGTTGCTGAGGAGACGGATCTTGCCGACGCCGAGATCGCGCAGGATCTGCGCACCGATTCCGTACTCTCGGAACTCCTTCAAGCGAGCCGACGACATCGTACTCGGGCGGGCCTCGTCGCTCTCCTCGTCGCGCGTCGAGGCGTCGCCGCGCGCCGCGAACATCTCGGAGCCGGGCTCTCGCTTCAGGTAGAGCACGACGCCCTTGCCCTCGCTCGCAATCCTCTGCATCGCGCGGTGAAGGAGCTCGCCCGTGTTTCGCTTGACAGCCGAGAAGACGTCGCCCGGGAGATACTCGGCGTGCGCGCGCACGAGCGTCGGCTCGTCGGCGCGGATGTCGCCCTTCACGAGCGCCAGGTGCTCGCCGCCGTCGATGTCGTTCCGGTACACGCACGCGCGGAATTCGCCGCCGTAGCGGCTCGAGAGGCGCGCTTCGGCGACGCGGTGCACGAGCGAGTCGTGCCGGAGGCGGTACTGGATCAGATCCGCGATCGTCACGAGCTTCAGGGCGTGCCTCGCCGCGAACTTCTTGAGGTCGGCGAGGCGCGCCATCGACCCGTCCGTCTTCATGATCTCGCAGATCACGCCGGCCGGCTTGAGCCCCGCGAGCCGCGCGAGATCGACCGATGCCTCGGTCTGCCCGGTGCGGACGAGCACGCCGCCGTCGCGTGCACGGAGCGGGAAGATGTGGCCGGGCGTGCGGATGTCGCTCGGCTGCGCGTCGTCGCGGATCGCGGTCAGGATCGTTCGCGCCCGGTCCGCCGCCGAGACGCCCGAGCCGATGCCCGCGCGCGCGTCGATCGAGACCGTGAACGCGGTACCGAGCGGGGCCGTGTTCTCGGCGACCATCATCGGCAGGCCGAGCTCGGCGAGCTTCTGGCCCGTCACCGGAAGGCAGATCAGCCCGCGGCCTTCCCGGGCCATGAAGTTGATCGCTTCGGGAGAGACCTTCTCCGCGGCCATGCAGAGATCGCCCTCGTTCTCGCGATCCTCGTCGTCCATGACGATGACCATCCGGCCGGCGCGGTACTCGGCGATCGCCTCCTCGATCGTGGCGACCGAGCCCTCCTGCTCTTCGGCTCCGGCGGCGTCCTCGGGGAGCGGCCCTGGCATGGACGAAAAGCGTAGCCCCGGCTCGTCCGGCGACGCAAGCAGCGTTGCCTTCCCGCAGGGATTCGCCGAGGATCGCGCCCATGGCGGGGCCACTCGAGGGGATCAAGGTCGTCGAGATCGGCTTCTTCGTCGCCGGGCCGGCTGCGAGCGGGATCCTCGCGGACTGGGGCGCGGACGTCGTCAAGCTCGAGCCGCCGGACGGCGGCGATCCGATGCGCGGGATCTTCCTCTCCGCCGTCGGGATCGACGTGCCCTACAACCCGCCGTTCGAGCTCGACAACCGCGGCAAGCGCTCGGTCGTGCTCGACCTGAAGCGCGAGGAGGCGCGCGAGATCGCGCGCGCTCTCATCGATCGCGCAGACGTCTTCGTCTCGAACCTGCGGCCCGGTGCGCTCGAGCGGATGGGCCTCGACTGGGAGACGCTCTCGGCGCGGAACCCGCGACTCGTCTACGGCTCCGTCACCGGCTACGGCGTGACGGGTCCCGATCGCGATCGGCCCGCGTATGACATCGGCGCGTTCTGGGCGCGCGCCGGCGTCGCGGCGATGATCACGCCGGAGGGAGGCGTCCCGCCGGTGCAGCGCGGCGGCATGGGCGATCACACGACCGCGATCGCCGCGGCCTCGGCAATCTGCGCGGCGCTCGTCGCGCGCGGGCGCACGGGCCGCGGGCAGCACGTCGTCACGTCGCTCCTCCGCACGGGCATGTACGTCGTCGGCTGGGACGTCGCGACGAAGCTCCGCTTCGGATACGTCGCTCCGCCGGGCACGCGCGAAGGCGCGCCGAACCCGATCGCGAACGCGTATCGCTGCGGCTGCGGAAAGTGGATCTGGCTGATCGGCCTCCAGGCCGATCGCCACTGGCCCGACGTCTGTCGTGCGATCGAGCGGCCCGACTTGCTCGACGATCCACGCAGCGCGAACATCGTTGCGCGTCGCGAGAACGGACCGTGGCTCGTGGGCGTCCTCGACGAGGCGCTCGCACGCCGCTCGCGCGACGAGTGGGCCGCGATCTTCGCGCGCGAGAACGTCTGGTGGGCCCCGGTCCAGGACGCGAACGAGGTCGCCGACGACGTACAAGCACGCGCCTCGGGCGGCGTCGTTCCCTTCGACGCGGTGGGCGGGCGCCCCGAGCAGCTCGCGACGCCGGTCGACTTCCTCGGGACGCCGGGCGAGCCGGGCCGGAGTGCCCCGGAGCTCGGTCAGCACACCGAGGAGGTCCTCCTCGAGCTCGGCTACGACTGGGAGAAGATCGGCTCGCTGAAGGAGTCGGGCGTCATTCCCTGACCCCTGCTCGGCCGGCGGTCGCGCAAGCAGTCGCCTGGTCCGCTTGCGGACTTGCCGGACGTTGCGTCCCTGCACTGTACCTGCGACGAGTTCCCGAGCCGACCTGGGGCGCTGGTGGCATCGGCATTGCTCGATTTCCCCCGGCGCGATTCCGCGCGAGGGGAGAGCGATCACGACGTACGGGACGCGGTAGGCGCTGCGGCGGGCCATCCGTCCGGCGCGGGCAGCTCTCGGTCTCTTGGCCGCGGGGCTCGTCTTGGGCGTGGCCGTCCTGGTCGCGACGCCGCCGCAGGCGGAGTCCGTCTCTATCCGCTCGGTCTCGGTCCGCCCTGCTCGGAAGACGGTCCCCCCGAACCAGACGATCCAGTTCAAGGCGATCGTCCAGCTCAGCGACGGCACGACCCGGAACGTCACGAACCAGGCGCTCTGGTCGGTCAGCGACACCGCCCTCGCCCAGCTCGTCCGCGGCCAGATCGCCCAGGTCCGCACACGAGCGCCCGGCCGCGTCGAGGTGCAGGCGCGGATCTCCGGACGCGTCGCGAGCACGCCGCTCTTCATCGATCCCGGCGCCGTCGTGCGTCTCGTCACGCGGCCGACCGCGAAGAAGCTCGAGATCGACCGGCCGACTCTCGTCGAAGCGCGCCTCGTGCACGAGAGCGGCTACCAGAAGAACGTCACCTCCGAGGTCGTCTGGTCGTCGAGCAATCGCGACGTCGCCCGGCTGCAGCGTCGCACCGACGGGACCTGGATGGTCGTCCCGCGCGCTCTCGGCACGACGCTGATCACGGCGCACCACCAAGCGACCGGCCTCTCCAACACCGACGGGTTGACGTTCGTGCTGAAGCCGATCACGCGCATCGGCTTCGAGTCGAAGGGCGAGGTCCTCGGCCGCAACATGGAGATCGATCTCCGCGTGCTCGGCTTCCACGGCGGCGTGAACGGCGAGACGTCGCGGATTCGCGACGGCTTGACGTTCACCGCGACACCTTCGGGCATCATCGAGCTCGAGGCCGACGGCGACGAAGCCGGCCACGTGAAGGCGCTGCGCGACGGCGTCGTCACGGTGCACGCCCGCCACGAGGAGCGCGAGCTCGACACGAAGGGCCGAGGTCTCCGCATCACGGTCGCGGGCACCCTGAAGGGCCTCGAGGTCACGCCCGATCCGCCGAACGTCAACGCGGGCGATTCGCGCAACGCGACGGTGCTCGGCGTTCTATCGAGCGGCAAGAAGACCGGCGATCTCCGCAAGAAGGTCGTGTGGTCGGTCGGCGACTCGGACGTGGCGCGCGTCGGCAACGACGAGGACGACATCGGGCTCGTCGAAGGCCTCGAGCCCGGCACGACGACCCTGCGCGCGCGCGATCCGGTGACCGGCGTTCGCTCCACGGCGACCGACAACCTCGTGGTTCGCGGGCGCGTCGTCGACCTGACCGTCGAGCCGGAGAACGCGGTCCTCGGGCTCGACATGGAGCTTCCTCTCCGCGCCTACGTGCACCGCGACGACGACACGCGCAGCAACGTCTCGAACAACGTCGAGTGGACCGTCGAGCCCGAGGGCATCGTCGAGGTCGACGAGTCGGGCCGCCTGACCGGGCTCGTCAACGGAACGGCGACCGTCACCGCGATCGAGCCGAAGACCGACTTCGAGGCGAGCACGCGCGTGACCGTCGCGGGAACGATGGTCTCGCTCCGCATCACGCCTAAGCCCTTCCGCGTCGACGTCGGGGACGACCGCTCCGCGAGCGCGATCGGCAAGCTCTCGAGCGGCCTCGAGACGAGCAACCTCGCGGAGGTCGTCGACTGGTCCGTGAAGGACACGACGATCGCCCGCATCGGAAACGGCCAGCCTCCACCCGAAGGTGAGACGCGTCTCGAGCGCGGCGAGGTGCTCGGGGTGAAGCTCGGGTCGACGACGTTCCGGGCCGTCGAGCCGATCACGAAGATCGCGACGCCCGACACGGATCTCCTCGTCCAGGTCGTCGACGACGATCCGGATCCCGACCCGGATCCCGATCCGGACCCCGATCCCGATCCGGGCTCGGAACCCATCTTCGTCGTCGTCGAGCAGGGGAACGACGGCGTTGTCGAGGTCGGCGGGACCGTCGCCTACAAGGCGCGCGCCACGCTTGCGAACGGCAATCAGCGCAACATCAGCGACAATTGCGAGTGGTCGACGGACGATCCGGCCGTCGCCTCCGTCGACAACGAGCTGCCCAAGAAGGGCGGCGTCACCGGGCACCAGAACGGCGGCTCGACGGTGGTCCGCGCCGATTGCGACGGCCTCACGGGGTTCGCTTCGGTGTCGGTGATCGGGGCAGTCATCGGCCTCAAGGTCGTGCCTTCCGAGGTCGACGAGCGGGTTCCGAAGGGCCTCCGCGCGGGCAACGGCAAGCAGCTCCGAGCGTTCGCGATCCACGAAGGCGGCGTCGAGACCGAGGTGACCGAGGAAGCGCACTGGTACTCGACGAATCCGGAGATCGCGGACGTCGATGCGGACTTCAATCCAGGTCGCTTGACGCTGGTCTCGGCGGGCGAGGCGTTCATCGTCGCAACGGCCCAATCCGGCCACTTCGGGACGTGCGCGGTGACGGTCCAGCCGTCGCTCCCATGATCCGCGGGAGCTGCCTCTGCGGCGGCGTCGCGTACGAGATCGCGTCGCCGCTCGAGGAGATGCACCACTGCCACTGCTCGATGTGCCGGAAGCAGCACGGCGCCGCCTTCTCGACCTACGGGCAGGTGCCGCGCGTGGCGTTTCGCTTCACGCGCGGCGAGGACAAGGTGCGGAGCTTCCGCTCGTCGGAGCCGGTGACGCGGACGTTCTGCGGCGAGTGCGGCTCGAGCCTGCAGTTCTTCTTCGCGGCGGTACCGGACGCGGTGTGGGTCGCGGTCGGTACGTTCGACGACGAACCGGGTCGGCGTCCCGACGGTCACATCTTCGTCGGCTCGAGGGCGGAGTGGTTCGAGATCACCGACACCCTCCCCCGTCACGACGAGTATCCGTCGTAGGCGCGGGTCGTCGGGCTCACTCGCCCGCGCGCGCGGAGCGGAGCATCACGATCGCCGCGTAGGCGGCGACGACGACCACGAGCCACCGCACCGCGGCGAGCGGCAGCGACTCGACGACGAGCCCGGCGAGGAGCACTCCCGGGATGCCGCCGAGCGCGAGTCCGACCGCCGTGCGCACGTCGTACGCACCGGCGCGGACGAACCGCGCGCCCGCGACCGGCATCAGGAACGCGCACGAGCCCATCATGATCGGGAACGCCGCGCGCGGGCTCATGCCGAGCAGGCTCACGAGGATCATGCACGGCGCGTAGAGCCCGATCCCGAGCGTCATCAAGGCACCGAGCACGAAGTTCGCCGCGACCGCTACGAGGAGCCACCCGCCGCCGAGGCCGAGACCGTCGCCGCCGAGCGGAAGCAGATCGAGGTTCGTCGCGAGCATCACCGCGACCGCGACGGCGAGCGCGCAGCCCATTCCCGCCTGGATCCGGCGACGCGGCCAGCGGGACACCGTCGCGGCGCCGAGCCACGCGCCGAGGACCGCCGCGGCGATCATCGCGACGAGCGTCACCGGCTCGACTTCGACCACGACGATGAAGATCAGCGCCTGCGCGATCGACGGCAGCGTGTGGCCGACGTTCAGCGTTCCCGGGATCCGCTCGTCGGCGACGCCGCCGCGGAGCTTCAGATACGAGGTCGTCGGCGCGAACGACCCGATCCCGAGCGTGTCGAAGAAGTTCGTGACGAATCCGAGGAGGAGCCCCTCGCCGGACGGCGTTCCGGGCTCGTTCCTCGAGCGCGAGCGGCGGGAGTCGCTCGCGAGAAGGACGGCGAAGCCGACGGCGGCGACGACGAGCGCAGCGAGCAGGATCGGCTTCGCCGCGAGCATGCGGACGCCTCGCACGCCGGCGAGCCTCGGGCAAACCGCCGCGGCGAGGCTCCGGACCGACGGTGCCTACTCGACCGTGACGCTCTTCGCGAGGTTTCGCGGCTGGTCGACGTCCGTGCCGCGGTAGCACGCGACGTAGTACGCGAGCATCTGCAGCGGGATCGAGAGCAGGATCGGCGCGAGCATGTGGTTCGCCCGGGGGATCGTGACCACCTCCCAGGCGATCTCCTCGAGATCCGGCGTCGGCGCGTCCGTGATCGCGATGATCCGTCCGCCGCGCGCCTCGACCTCCTTCAGGTTCGAGAGCGTCTTCGCGTACATCGGGTCGCGCGGCAGGAGCACGACGACCGGCAGCTCCTCGTCGATCAGCGCGATCGGGCCGTGCTTCATCTCGCCCGCCGGGTAGCCTTCGGCGTGGATGTACGAGATCTCCTTCAGCTTGAGCGCGCCCTCGAGCGCGATCGGGTAGTTGATGCCGCGTCCGAGGTAGAGGAAGTCCGAGGCGTGTCCGTACTTCTTCGCGATCTTCTCGAGCTGCTTCCCGCGCGTCAGCGTCTCCTGGATCAGGCTCGGGATGTTGACGAGGTCGTGCACGAGAGCGCGTCCGCGGGCCTCGTCGAGGCGGCCGAGCTGGCGGCCGACGTGCAGCGACAGCAGGTAGAGCGCCGTGAGCTGCGTCGTGAACGCCTTCGTGCTCGCGACCGAGATCTCGGGTCCGGCGTGCGTGTACAAGACCGCGCGCGAACGGCGCGGAATCGAAGCGTCGAGCACGTTGCAGATCGAGAGGACCTTCGAGCCGGCCGCGGCAGCTTCTTCGACGGCAGCGAGGGTGTCGGCGGTCTCGCCCGACTGCGACACGGCGACCAGCATCGTGTCCGGGCCGAAGATCGGCTTCCGGTAGCGGAGCTCGCTCGCATAGTCGACGTCGACGGGAATGCGCGCCATCTCCTCGAGGATGAACTTCCCGACGAGGCACGCGTGCCACGCCGTGCCGCATGCGGTGAGATAGATGCGGCGGATGTTCGACCACTCCGTGCCGAGCTGATCGAGCTCCGGCAGCCACACGTCGCCCTCTTCCTGACGGATGCGGCCGAGCATCGTGTCGATCAGCGCCTGCGGCTGCTCGTGGATCTCCTTCAGGAGGAAGTGCTTGAAGCCGCCCTTCTGCGCCGTGATCGGATCCCACGTGATCCGGCGCGGCTCGCGCTCCACCGGTTCGCCGTCGAACGTCGACACGTTCACGCCCTGGCGCGTGACCTCGGCCATCTCGCCGTCCTCGAGGAAGAGGACCTGGCGCGTGTGGTCGAGGATCGCCGGGATGTCCGAGGCGACGAAGTTCTCGCCCTCGCCGAGCCCGATGACGATCGGCGTCGCCGTCTTCGCCGTCAGGAGCCGTGACTTGTCGCCGTCGCAGAAGACGACGATCGCGAACGAGCCCTCGAGCTGCTTCACCGCGGCGCGCGCCGCGGCCAGGAAGTCGAGGCCCTGGCTCATGTGCTCGTCGATGAGCTGCGAGATGACCTCGGTGTCCGTCTCGGAATGGAAGGTGCGGCCCTTCGCGACCAGCGCCTCCTTCAGCTCGAGGTAGTTCTCGATGATGCCGTTGTGGATGACGACGACCTGCCCGGCGCGGTGCGGATGGGCGTTCTGCTCGGAGGGCGGACCGTGCGTCGCCCAGCGCGTGTGGCCGATGCCGATCGTGCCGTCGAGCGGGCTCGTCGCGAGGAGCTTCTCGAGGTTGTCGAGCTTACCGACCGTCCGCCGGACCTCGATGTGCCCGTTGACGAGGGTCGCGACCCCGGCCGAATCGTAGCCCCGGTACTCGAGGCGACGCAGGCCGTCGACCAGGATGCGGCTCGCCTCGCGGTCGCCGATGTAGCCCATGATTCCGCACATGATTTTGCTCCCGGCGCCCTACCCCCGGGCGCGGCTCGCAAGCCTACTCTCGGAAAATCGACCCGAGCAAGGAGGATCTTAAGGCGGGCGGCGTGCGCCCGGCTTCAGGCCTTCTTCTTCGCTCTGCGCTGGCGAAAGCCCTCGACCCAGCCGGGCCGGCGCTGGTCCGGCTTCGGGTTGAACGCCAGGGCGCCCGGCTCGACGTCGTGGCGGACGGTCGTGCCGGTGGCGACGTAGGCGTCGTCTCCGATCTCGACCGGGGCGACGAGCTGGCTGTCGCTGCCGATCTGCACGCGGTCGCCGATCGTCGTGCGGTGCTTCGCGAAGCCGTCGTAGTTGCAGGTGATCGTGCCGGCGCCGATGTTCGTGTCGCGGCCGATCGTCGCGTCGCCGATGTACGCCAGGTGGTTCGCCTTGGTGTTGGCGCCGATCGTCGACTTCTTCACCTCGACGAAGTTCCCGACGTGCACGTCCGGCCCGAGATCGGCGCCGGGACGGAGATGCGAGAACGGTCCGATGATCGAGCCTTCCGCGACCGAGCATTCGCTCAAGACGACGTTCGAGCGCAGGTGGACGCGGTCGGCGACCTCCGCGTCGACGAGGAACGCGTTGCCGTCGATCTGGCAGTCGCTGCCGATGCGGGTCTTGCCGCGGATCTGGACCATCGGGCCGACGGTCGTGTCCGCGCCGATCGTGACGTCCGCCTCGATCCACGCCGTGCCCGGGTCGAGGAAGGTGACGCCCGCGTCCATGTGGCGGCGGACGAGCACTCTCCGGAGCGTCTCCTCGAGCGCGGCGAGATCCGCACGCGAGTTGATGCCGGCGACCTCGTGCGGATCGACCGGCTCCGTCGCGACGGGGAGCCCCTCGCAGACCGCGAGCCCGACGACGTCGGTGAGGTAGAGCTCGCCCTGGTCGTTCGTCGGACGTAGCCGGTCGAGCGTCGGAAAGAGGAACTCCGACTTCACGCAGTAGATGCCCGGATTCACCTCGGTGATCGCGCGCTCCGCCTCGGAGGCGTCCCTTTGCTCGACGATGCGCTCGAGCCGGCCGGCGCCGTCGCGGACGATGCGGCCGTAACCGAACGGCTCGTCGACGACCGTCGTGAGCAGGCTCACGGTCGAGCCGGTGTCGCGATGGCGCCCGAGGAGCCGCCGCAGCGTCGGCTCCGTGAGGAGCGGGACGTCGCCGTACAGGATGACGACGTCGCCGCGGAATCCGGCGAGCGCCGCGTCGCGCGCCGCCATCGCGGCGTGGCCCGTGCCGCGCTGCTCGCGCTGCAGCGCGAACTCGGCCCCGTAGCCCTTGCACGCGGCTTCCACCGCGTCGGCCTGGTGTCCGACGACGACGACGGTCCGCTTCGCCGCGAGCCCGCGGCAGCTCTCGAGGACGTGGCAGACGAGCGGCCGTCCGCCGAGCCGGTGCAGGACCTTGGCGTGACGGGACTTCATGCGCGTCCCCTGGCCGGCGGCCAGGATCACGATCGCGAGGGCGGTGTTCGCGCTCATTTCGTCTTCACCTGCAGCTCACCGCGGCGGATCTTCTCTTCGGCTTCGGTCACTTTCGCCTTTACCTCGGGCGGGACGCGCGAGGCCAGGCGGGGATTCATGACGAGCGAGATCGTTCCGTTCGCGAGCCCTTCCTCGATCACGCGGCCCTGGAAGCGCTTCTCCTTCACCTCGCGCGCGACCTGCAGGAACGCCTCGGGGATCGAGATCACGGCGCTCGCGAGGACGGTGTCCGGAGCGGCCTCGCTCTGGTCGCGGTTCGAGCCGAAGGCGAGAATCCCGTGCGCGGTCGCCGCCTGGAACACGCCGAGGCCGGCCGCGTCCGCGTTGTGCAGCACGAGGTCGGCGCCCTGCGCGATCATCGCGTCGGTCGCCGCGCGCGCCGCCGCGACGTCCTCGAAGCTGCCGGTGTAGGCGGTCGCGACGACGAAGTCCGGCTTGACGCTCGCAGCACCCGCGACGAACCCGTCGAAGGTCGCCTGGATCACGGGGAGCTCGATGCCGCCGACGCAGCCGGCGCGTCCGGTCTTCGAGAGGGACGCGGCGAGGATGCCGGCGAGGTACGTCGCCTGATCGAGGTGGAAGCGGAGCGAGGCCACGTTCTTCGCGGACACGCTTCCCGAGCTGACGACGAAAGCCGTCTCGGGGAATTCGGAACCGACGCGCAGCGCCGGATCCTGGAACTCGAACCCGTGCCCGAAGACGAGCGCGTAGCCCTGCTGCGCGTAGTCGCGGAAGCCCTGCTCGAACTCGGCAGGCGTCGAGACCTGGACGTTGCTGATCTCCGCGCCGAGCTCGCTCGCGATCTTCTGCAGGCCCTCGTATGCGCTCGCGTTCCAGCCGCCGTCGCTGATCGGTCCGGGCGTGAGCAAGCCGACCCGGAACGCACCGTTCCCCGAGTCCGTGCTCGAGGTGCAAGCGGCGACGCCGAGGAGAAGGGCGAGCGCCGCGGACGCGCGGAGCCACGTCCTCATGCGCGGATGTTCCGGTAGCCTCCGCGGAAGAAAAGCAAGGGGTCGGTCTGGTCGCGCATCGCGATCTCGAGCGGCTCGCCGAGGTAGATCGTGTGGTCTCCCGCGTCGAACGCGTGGCGCACCTCGCATTCGGCGTGCGCGAGCACGTCGTTCAGGATCGGCGCGCCGTTCCGGCCGAGTCGATAGCCGACACCGTCGAACTTCGCGCCTCCCGACTTGGCGAAGCGCCGCGAGAGAGTCTCCTGCTCGCTGCTCAGGATGTTGACGGTGAAGACGCCGGAAGCGGCGAAGCTCGGATAGCTCTCCGCACCCTTGTCGATGCAGCAGAGGAGGAGAGGCGGAACGAGCGAGACCGAGCAGATCGCGTTCGCGGTCAGCCCGTGGAGGGTACCCTCTCCGTCGTGCGTCGTGAGGATCGTGACGCCGGTCGCGAAGTGTCCCATGAGGCTTCGGAACTCCTGTTGATCGACTGGCATCGGCGCTCCCTCCGCAACGCCGCGTTCGAGCGGCGCGGCAACACCTTTAGCTGCGGGTCGAGAGTTTTCCAGGGGACGGGAAGCGCGCGGGCGTTGCAACTCGGGCCTTCACGTCCGACAATCGGCGGTCGTGGGGCGGGTGGATCCGGGACGGCTCTTGGCTCTGGCTTCGGCGCTTGCGCTCGTCGGTTGCAGCGTCGCGACGACGAAGCCCGTGGTGGAAGCGCCGCCGGTGGTCGCGCGCGAGAGCGCACCGCTTTCCTGGGCGAGCTCGGAAGACTGGTTCGTCCTCGTGAAGCAGAGCTGCCGAACGGTCTCCGTCTACCGCAAGGGTGAGTGGAAGAGGACGTACCACGGCATCTCCTTCGGGCGGGTCAATGGAGACAAGGAGGAGGAGGGCGATCGGAAGACGCCTCTCGGCCTCTACCAGATCGTCGGAAAGCGCGTTCATCCGCGCTGGGAGCGCTTCCTCCTGCTGAGCTACCCGAACGTCCGCGACCGCGAGATGCACGCGCTCGCCCTGCAGGAGGGCCGCGTCTCGAACGGTCCCGGCGGCGAGATCGGCATCCACGGAACCGACGAGCCGGTCCTGAACGAGAGCCGCGTCGACTGGACGTTCGGCTGCATCTCGCTCCGGAACGCCGACGTCCGCGAGTTCTACGCCATGGTTCCGAGCGGCACCCTGGTCCTCATCGAGAACTGATTCCGGCGGTCCATGGCTCTTGTCTCGGCCTGGGTGGCCCTTTAAGGCTAGCCCTTCCGATGAGCGACTACATCGCCGATCCGACCGGTCCCGATGCCGCGCCGATCGAGCGCGTCGACCAGCTCATCGACCACTTCGCCCGCGGCGCGAAGCCGCGCGAGGAATGGCGGATCGGCACCGAGTACGAGAAGGTCGCCGTCGATCGCGCGACGGGTGCGGCGATCCCGTTCAGCGGACCGCGCGGCGTCGAGCGGATCCTGCGCGGCATGGCCGACCGCTTCGGCTGGGAGCCCATCGAAGAGAACGGCCGGGTCATCGCCCTCTCGCGACCGAGCGGAGAGATCACGCTCGAGCCCGGCGGGCAGATCGAGCTTTCCGGACGTGCGTGCGAAACGCTGCACGAGGCGCAGGAGGAGCTCGACGAGCACGTCTTCGAGATGACGGAGATCACGGCTTCGCTCGACGTCGAGATCCTCGGCCTCGGGATCCAGCCACTGTCGACGCTCGACGAGATCGAGTGGGTCCCGAAGAAGCGCTACGGGATCATGGCGCCGTACATGACGAAGGTCGGCCGCTACGGTCAGCGCATGATGAAGCAGACCGCGACCGTGCAGGTGAACCTCGACTACTCGAGCGAAGCCGACGCGATGAAGAAGATGCGCGTGTCGACCGGACTCGCTCCGATCCTGAACGCGATCTTCGCGAACTCGCCGATCTGTGACGGGCGTCCGACGGGCTACCTCTCGTACCGAGGTCACATCTGGACCGACACCGATCCCGCGCGGTGCGGCATGCTGCCGTTCCTCTTCTCCCGCGACGCCGGCTTCGAGGACTACATGGATTGGGCCCTCGACGCGCCGATGTACTTCGTGAAGCGCGGCTCCGACTATCAGGACCTGACCGGCGTGCCTTTCCGCCGGTTCTGGAAGGAAGGCGTGGGCGGTCTACGTGCGACCGTCGGCGACTTCGCGCTGCACCTCTCGACGCTGTTTCCCGAGGTGCGGCTCAAGACCTACATCGAGCTCCGCTCGGTCGACAGCCAACCGCCGGAGACGATGCTCGGCCTCTCCGCGATCGCCAAGGGCTTTCTCTACGACGACGATTGCCTCGAGGGCGCGTCCGATCTGATCAGGGGCTGGTCGTTCGAAGAGCGCGTCGAGACGCTCCATCGCGTGCATCGAGAGGGCCTCGCGACGCGCTTCCGGCGTCACACCATCGGAGACCTCGCGCGCGACCTCGTCGAGATCGCGATCGAGGGCCTCCGCCGTCAGGATCGCCGCAACGGCCGCGGAGAGAACGAGTCGATCGTCCTCGAGCCGGTGCGTGCGCGCGTCCAGAGCGGCGTCACACGCGCGGAAGAGCTGCTCGACGGCTGGGAGCGCGCGGACCGCGAGGTCCGCTGGTTGGTCGAGAAC
>Ga0194132_10003330_pt1 | contig 28728 bp, 26 predicted proteins | sample TA2KigOf80mmetaG_FD_148612 | JGI IMG/M metagenome (GOLD analysis project Ga0194132, IMG submission 148612) | Freshwater microbial communities from Lake Tanganyika, Tanzania - TA2015054 Kigoma Offshore 80m | ecosystem: Environmental > Aquatic > Freshwater > Lake | place: Tanzania: Lake...
AGAAAATGCCGATTTTCTACACTGGAAAGGATCAAGAAATGCCCAAAGGAGTGCGTTTAAAGCCCGAGCAGGCTGTGGCCAAGCTGCGGGAGATCGAGGTCAAGTTATCCCAAGGCAAGGGTGTGCTGACGGCCTGCCGCGAGGCCGGCGTGACGGACAAGGGCTACTGCCGCTGGCGGCGGGAATACGGGGGGCTGAAGGTTGACCAGGCCCGACGCCTCAAGCAGTTGGAGAAAGAGAACGCCCGGCTCAAGCCCCTGGTGGGTGAACTGCACCTGGAGCAGGCTGTGCTCACGGACGTGGCCCGGGGAAACATCTAAGCCCACAGCGTCAGCCAGCTGCTGTTACTGCGGCTGTGGGTAAATACCCGAAGCTCTCCGAGCCTCGGGCCTCTGTCTGATATTGGAAGTGCTGCGCAGCACCATGCGCTACCAGGAGGTTCCCCAGGCAGACGAGACGCCCTTACGTCATGGCGTGCTGGAGGTGGTCAACCTATATGGTCGCTATGGCTACCGGGGGGTATGGGTATTCGATCTGCTCTCGGCGGCGGGCTGGCAGACGACGGAATCGGTGGTGCGTCGTATCTGGGGTGAGGAAGGCTTAAAGGTCCCGGCCAAGCAACCGCCGCGGGGTCGTCTGTGGCTGCATGAGGGATCGTGCGTGCGCTTGCGCCCTGAGTCGCCCAACCGTGTCTGGAGCTACGACTTTGTTCAGGGGCATACCTACTGCCCCTTGGGAAGGCGCTGGCGCAAGTTCCGTGTGCTGGTGGTCATCGATGAATACACCCGGGAGTGCCTGGCGCTGTATGTGGCCCTGGATGTGATTGATGTGCTCTCGGACGGGATGCTCAAGCGTGGCGTCCCGCGCTTCATTCGCAGCGACAACGGGCCTGAGTTCGTGGCGAAGATACTGCGCGACTGGCTAAAGGGCATCGGCACCCAGACTGCGTATATCGAGCACTGGCGCATCCACTACAACACCGTTCGGCCCCATCGATCAATCGGCACACGAGCACCGGCACCTGCATCTTGGACTATTGATTCAACAACACATCATGCGTTGCATCAGAGCCTATTCCCACCCATTCCAACGCCCCAGGAGGTGAACCAGCGATTGAACCTGCATTAGCTCTACGCTAGACTTAAAACTCTCACCGCAACTGGATCAGGATTCAACGCAGGTCAATTTCATTCGGCGCTATCTGCGCCCAGGGGGTGCTGTGCTAGATGTCGGTGCCAATATCGGCGTCTACTCCCTTCTGGCGGTATCCCAGGTCGGGCCTGCTGGGTGGGTTTTAGCCTTCGAGCCGGGACCGGAGGCACATCGCCGGCTGACTGAAAATATTCGGATCAACCAGCTCGACAATGTCAAGGTCCATGCTTGCGCCCAAGGAGATCACATCGGCGTGGTCGATTTCCTTAACCAGTGCGACGCCACCAACCGCATGCAGACAGTGGCTGATGCCGGCAAGTCCGTGATCGGCGTCCCACTGATGCGGCCAGACGATATGGTGGAGATCGACTGCACCCTGGGCAAGATGGACATCGAGGGTGTCGAGCTAATCGCCTTGCGTGGCGTCGAGCGACTGTTGAAGGAGGCCAACCCTCCCGTGTGGTTGCTCGAACTCAACGGCTCGTTGCATGCGTTCGGTTTTACCGAGTTGACGTTTTCCGACTGGCTCACACTGCAGGGATACGGTCTTGGACTGTACGTTGCAGACCGTCATGAATTAAGTTTTGCCCATACCCAACCCTGGCAACTGTCACTCAATGTCTTCGCTGTGGCTCGCGGTCGCAAGCCGCTGGTCGCCCAGCGTTGTGGAGAAGGCCTGATCCAGTCGTGACACAGGGCACTATCTATGGAAATATTTATGAACACTATCATTTTGGGCTGCAATGCCTACCACGGCGACGCGTCGGCATGCATATTGCGTGACGGAATCTTGGTCGCAGCCGCAGAAGAAGAGCGTTTCCGCCGCATCAAGCATTGGGCTGGCTTCCCTTCGCAGGCAATTCGTTACTGCCTTAGCGAGGCGGGTGTATCGATCGATCAGGTTGAGCACATCGCTCTCAACCGTAATCCCTCGGCTAATTTGCTTAAGAAAGCGGTGTTTGCGTTCGGGAAAAGGCCGAGTCTGGCTGCAGTCACTGATCGACTCCGAAATGCTGGCAAGTTAAAGGGGGTAGCCGAATCATTGGCGGCCGGACTGGGCGTGCCGTTGAGTGCGATTCGGGGGAAGTTTCATCATGTTGAGCATCATCTTGCCCACATGGGAAGTAGCTTCCTGGTGTCCCCCTTCGACAGCGCAGCGGTGTTGTCCGTCGATGGCTTCGGCGACTTTGTGAGCACTATGTGGGGGACAGGCAAGGGCTCCAACATATCGGTCGAAGCTAAGATCCACTTTCCCCATTCTCTGGGATTGTTATATCTCGCGATCACGCAGTACCTCGGGTTTACGAACTATGGTGACGAATACAAAGTGATGGGCCTTGCCCCCTACGGTCAACCCACTGAATTCGACAAGATGCGCGAGATCGTTCGGTTGATGCCGGAGGGTGGATTCGAATTGAACCTTGACTATTTCCAGCACCATTCGGAAGGAGTATCGATGGTCTGGGATGATGGCGAACCCAAGATTGGTCGCGTTTTTACTGATGTGCTCGTAGATTTGCTGGGTCCGGCAAGGAACAAGGATGATGCGCTGACCAACAGGCATTGGAACATTGCGGCTTCGGCGCAGGCCATGTACGAGGAGGCCTTTTTCCATCTGCTCAGCCATGTAGCCAAGGTGACCGGGGAGACTCGGCTGGCGTTGGCCGGCGGATGTGCGATGAACTCCGTCGCCAACGGCAAGATCTTCGAACGCAGCCCATTCAAGGAGGTCTATATACAGTCTGCCGCGGGTGATGGCGGCGGTTGCATTGGCGCGGCCTATGTAGTTTGGAACCAGGAGCTGAAACAGCCCCGAGGTTTTCACATGAAGCACTCCTATTGGGGACCCTCTTATGCGCGCGGTGTGGTTACCGCCCTGTTGGCAGAGAAGTCCGCTGAACTGCAGGATGTAGGATGTACGATTGACGAAATTGCTGATGAGGTGGAACTTTGCCGTCGCACGGCGATCGCCATCAGTGAAGGGAAGGTCATCGGCTGGTTCCAGGGGCGTATGGAATGGGGGCCTCGGGCACTTGGCAATAGAAGCATCCTGGGCGACCCGAGGCGGTCCGACATGAAAGACATCCTCAATTTGAAGATCAAGCGCCGGGAGTCTTTCCGCCCATTTGCCCCTTCTATCCTGCGGGAGCATGTCAAGGACTGGTTCGAGCTGGACCACGAGGTTCCCTTCATGCTCCAGGTCTTCCAGATCCAGGAAGCACGGCGCCATGAGATACCTGCGGTTACCCACGTAAATGGCTCTGGACGGCTGCAGACTGTGACTCCAGATCAGAACCTGCGCTACTACCAGCTCATCAAGGCGTTTTTCAGTCTGACCGGAGTGCCGATCGTGCTCAATACGTCCTTTAATGAAAACGAACCCGTGGTGTGTCGCCCGCAGGAGGCCTTGAATTGTTTTTTACGTACCAAGATGGATGTGCTGGTCCTGGGCGACTACATCATTGAGCGGCGGTTGGCTGGCTGAATACGTCGGATGAAAATCTCAGTCATTACCGTCTGCTACAACAGCGTGAAAACGCTGGAGCGCACACTACGATCCGTCGTCGAACAGGAATGTGAGGGCGTTGAGCACATTGTCATCGATGAGGGGTCATCGGATGGCAGTGTCGACATACTGGCCGCCTACCGTACCGGGCTTGCACACTTGGTGAGCGAGCCAGACCATGGCATCTACGATGCCATGAACAAGGGGTTGGCGCTAGCCCGGGGCGAGGTCATCTGTTTCCTCAATGCGGATGACCACTATGCCTCACCCCAAGTGTTGTTACAGGTGGCCAGGAAAATGCAGGCCCATAAACTTGATGCCTTGATTGGGGATGTCGGGTATTTTCATGAACGATCGCCCCAGCGCATTGTTCGCAGATATCGATCAGATCGATTTACTCCCGAGCGACTTGGCTGGGGTTGGATGCCGGCGCATCCGGCAATATTCTTAAGCAATAAAGTTGTCCAGCGCGTGGAAAATTTCAGGACTGATTACCGCATCGCAGGAGATTTCGAATTTATCGTCCGCGTTTTTCATGGCCACGCTTTGCGTTACGAGCATATTCCAGAAGTGTTGGTACTTATGCAGACAGACGGAGCAAGTACGGGAGGCTGGCGTTCAAAGATGTTGCTCAATTTAGAGGTGCTGCGTGCGTGCCGCGAGAACGGCTTGCAGACCCATATGCTGAAAATCCTATCAAAGTATCCGGCAAAGCTCACGGAAATCATGCGACTGTGAGAATGGGTAGTGACAAGCAACAAAGCGAAGGCGTGAAAAAATTTCAGTGACGATATTGGTAACAGGTGCCAGCGGCTTTCTTGGAGGTGCGTTAGTTGAGCGCCTGGCGGCCGATAATGCTTCGGCCTGTGTGGTAGCAGCAGTAAGACGTCTAGCTGTCACCTTTTCGAAACGCGTCAAGTTGATACAAGTGGGCGATCTTCTGCCCACGACTAACTGGAGCACGGTACTGGAAGGGGTAAGTACCGTGGTGCATTGTGCAGCTCGCGTGCAAGTGATGACCGACAACAGTTCGGACCCGTTGGCCGAGTTTCGTCAGGTAAATGTGGAGAGTACAGCCAATCTCGCACGCCAGTCAGCGGCTGCAGGGGTGAAACGTTTTGTTTTTTTGAGCTCAATAAAGGTGAATGGCGAAGTCACGGAAGCAGGGCAACCATTCACCGCCGATGATGTGCCTGCACCAGAAGACGCCTACGGGGTTTCTAAGCACGAGGCAGAGCAGTTGCTCTGGCAGATTACGGCTGAAACAGGTATGGAGGTCGTAATCATTCGGCCGCCTCTGGTGTATGGGCCAGGGGTTAAAGCCAACTTTCAATCAATGATGCGCTGGCTGGCGCGCGGTGTCCCTCTCCCGCTGGCCGCCGTGACCGAAAACCGCCGCAGCCTGGTGGCGTTAGGCAATCTGGTAGACTTGATCGTGACGTGTTTGAACCACCCTGCAGCCGCGAACCAGACATTCTTGGTGAGTGACGGTGAAGACCTGTCAACGGCCGAACTGCTAAAGCGCTTGGGAGCTTCAATGGGCCATCCCGCACGTCTGTTTTACCTGCCCACCGGACTGCTAAAACTCGGGGTCGCGGTGGTCAGAAAACCCGGCATTTATCAGCGGCTGTGTGGCTCATTACAGCTGGATATTGCTAAAACCAGACAACTGTTGGGTTGGAACCCTCCTATGTCAGTCGATGATGGTCTGCGGCGTGCCGCTGAAGGTTTTCGCTCGTGAGGTGTTTGTTTGACTTGGCAGTAGCTTTGATCGCCGCTGTATTTCTGGCATTGATCATTCTGTTTGTAGCGCTGGCCGTCAGGCTGACTTCTCCTGGATCTGTGCTGTATTGGAGCGACCGGGTAGGTCGCCACAATCGCATTTTCAAAATGCCCAAGTTTCGAAGCATGCGCATCGACACGCCGGCGTTGGCCACACACTTGCTGAAAACCTTGACCAGTGGTTGACGCCCATAGGCTCATTTCTGCGCAAATCCAGCCTGGACGAGTTGCCCCAGTTATGGAGCATCCTGAAAGGCGAAATGAGCCTTGTGGGCCCAAGCTCGGCGCTATTTAATCAAAACGACCTGATCGCCTTGCGCACAGAAATGGGGGTGCACGAACTGTTGCCAGGCCTGAATGGATGGGCACTGCTCAACGGAAGAGATGAGCTGCAGATCTCTCAGAAGGTGTATCTGGATGCCGAATATCTGAAGCGGCGATCGCTGCAGTTTGATCTGAAGATTTTGTGGATGACTGCGTTGAAGGTCTTCCTAAGAGACGGGGTGTCACATTGAGGTGATCTGCTCCCTTCTGAGAGGCCTAAACTCTGTTTTAGATTTAGCCACGAAGGGGGAATGCGATGGGGAGGAAGCACAAGCCGGGGGAGATTATCTGCAAGCTGCGTGAAGCCGAGATTGTGCTGGCACAGGGCGGTACGGTTGCTGATGCTTGCCGCCTGATCGGCGTTACCGAGCAGAGTTACTACCGTTGGCGCAAGGAATATGGCGGCTTGAAGATGGATCAGGCTCGGCGGATGAAAGAGCTGGAGAAGGAGAACGCCCGATTGCGGCGGGCGGTCGCCGCATTGCTCCTTCCTGTCGGGTGTTTTGCTGTCCTACGTGGTCCCGGAAAAGATGTGGCCTTTTCTTCTTGGGTGGGCGCGGCCGCTGGCTTGGGCGGGTGACGCCCTATTCGTGGCCGTCATGTTCGCTCTGGCCTTTGTTTTTCTACACCCAGTCAGTCAGTTCATCTACTTCTAATTCTAGGTTATGCATTCGCTTGATTTTCCGCGAAAATTCACAATCGAATTCTGAATGAATATTGAAACGGCATCCGGAAAGTCAGGCGCCAAAGAAAGGCGTTATGTGGGGGCTGCCTGTATTTTGTGGGGAGCGACCTATGTCCTGGAAAGGGGGGTTCCTTTTCACGCGGACATCATGCTCTGGCTGGCACGAGGGGCCACGGCGCTGATGTGGGCATGGGCGGCCATGATCCTGCATCGAAACTCACGCGCAAGGTCGGCCCTGGCGTCGCCGGCCTTTTTGCTGGGGTCGTTTGCGTTTTGGTTTTATGCGGTCGCACCCGGGGCTCTGAACGCTCTCAATAAGACAACAGAGGGGTTGTACATCGTTGACCCGTGGTCTATACAAGTGATTTTAAGCCAAGTAGTTGAATTTAAGAATGTGGGAGCGTGGATGGTTGTCCGCTTTGTCTTGTTAATGCTCGCGGTCGCCGTTTTGGTTTCCATGCGACGTTTGTCCGAGGCCGATGAGAGTCGGCAATTGCCGCCGCCTGGCCGTGCTTTAACCTTGATCGTAGGCTTGGGGGCGGGAGCGGTTGCCGCGGCGAAGAAATATGATTTGGTTGAGTTGGTTGACATTGTGCCGGGGGAAATAGCGCGCAATATCTACTTTGGATGCCCCGTTCTCGTGTCTCTCGCTATTGCCATGGCGACAATCCGCTATCTTGCGCGCGAAAGGCACGCCGCCATGGATGGCTTCCTGCTTATGGTATCCGCGTGGGTTTTATTGCCTAACGCGTCCATGAAAATGGTGTTCTTCAGCACTTGTGCAATTCTTGTGACATTGATGGGATCATCGAGGATTCCCAAGAAATACATTTTTCTGGCCGTCACCGCCTTATTTATCCTTGTAATAACGACTTTTATGATTCGTCCGAATGCGCCTGCGCACCGGGACAGTATTTTGGATACCTTTCTGCAGTTTTCGCTGGGAAAAATGGTCTTTCGCCAGTGGGAAACGATGCTGTGCCTGTCAAGTGTCGCGCACCAACATGCGGAAGATAGTAATCTGGCCGGCGGGATAGAAGACGTGATTGCGGGGCTGGTTCCGCGCTTTCTGTGGCAGGACAAACCAAGGCCGTCTGACATGGGGCAGATCATTATTTTGTATTGCCCCTCAACTCATGGTAGAGAAATACGTCCTCAGCAGTCCAATTCGGCGACCCTGCTGGGGCCGCCGATGATCCTGGGCGGCTGGCCTATGTTGGCGGCAACCCAAGGGTTTCTTTTATTGGTCCTGGGTTATCTTTCCAGGGTGTGGAATACCGGAAGTCCTCTTTCGGCGAGCGTGATCTTGGGGTTGGCGCCGTCGCTGATCGATTTTGACCAACACATCTCCCTTTACGTCGCGATATTGGTCAAGGCCGGGATCATCGCGATTATAGCCGCGACCGCGCCTGTCCTGTGGCGCAAACTCAGAATACCTCATAGCTAATGGCCGCCCTGTCTTTCGCTCCAAATCCGGCCATCATTGAGGCTAAATCGAGCCTTTGGTTCAAATAAGAACATGTCCGCCAGAATCCTGATCAATGCCCTTTCGGCCAAGCAGGGCGGAATTGCGACTTTCAGCTCGAATCTTGCTTATTCTTTTCGTGAGCGCGGGGTCAACTTCAGGATTGCCGTTTCTCCCTCACTGTCCCACATCCCCAACGCCATAGTCTTTCATACAAACAGATTACCCCCTGCACGTCGCTTAGTTTGGGAACAAACGGTCTGGCGCTATTACGTGAGCGAATGGAGGGCCGATCTCCTTTTCTCTTCGGCTAATTTCGCCCTTCTGAGTTGTCCGATCCCCCAGGTTCTGCTGGTTCGCGAGGGCGGGCTTTTTGATCCGCTGTACATGGACATGATAGCCCCGCTGCTGGGCAAGAAGGCGGCTATTGACCGGTTTTTTCGACGCTTATTGATGCGGAAATCGATACAGGCCTCGGATCGAGTCCTTGTGCCCTCGGAAACATTCAAAAAACAGATAGCGCAATACAGTCCGAAAATCGGCCGAAAAATCGAGGTTCTGCGCTATGGCGTGCCGATAAAAAAATTCGAAGCGTCAAAGAGGCGCCGTTGGCGCGAGGACGGATTTTTAAAAATTCTTTATGTCAGTGTCTATTATGTCCACAAGATTCCCGGTGATCTTGTTCGCGCGGTCGAGTTTTTGCACGCGGCGGGAGTTCCCTGTCGCGCCTACCTGACCATGGATATTGATAAAATACGCGAGACCCCGGGATCGGATCTGGATTTATCCGTCATTCGACGCGGGATGGATGCCGGATTGGTTGATATTGGAACGGTTCCGTACGAAAAAATCCCGGACCTATACGCCGAGCACGATATTTTTGTTTTTTCATCGATGAACGAAACGTTCGGGCACCCCATGGCGGAAGCCATGGCTGCGCGGATTCCAATCGTTGCGGCGAACACGGGCGTCAATCGCGAGATCCTCGGTGATTGCGCCCGCTATTACGAACCTTTTGCTCCCGAGAAACTGGCCGCCGAGATTCTCGCCATGGATTCATTCCCGCTGGAACGCGAGAGAATGGCGGAATTGGGGAGTAAGCGGGTAGGTAGATCTTATTCTTGGAACGATTATGTCGACCAACTTCTGACGGTTTTTAGCGATATGACAGGTAAGCGTAATCGATGAAGGCGGCGGAGGCGATGCATGGCCGACACCGTGGGTCGCTATCTTGCGGGCGATTTAGGCGAATCAGGTTGATCGTCATTGGCACTCCAACCCAGAATGCCGGCAAATAAAGCCGCGAAGGCAAGGGCGTAAGCAGCCGAGAGGCCCCAAGCCAAAACAACAATGGGGCTCCCAGCGAGCGTGGCCATTACGCAGGCTGCAACAAAGACAGCATACTGGATGGCCCGCCCCACGATAATAACTCGAATCAGATGCCGGGACAGACAATAGCCGCGCAGCAACTCAAAAGCCGATAGAAAAACAATGACCCCGGCCATGGCCATTATCGTGCTTACCGCGCCGCGCCAATGTTCACCGATGATCTTGGGAATCAGGGGGTCGGCAAACATCACCGCCAACGCGGCCACCGGCAGCAACAGGACCAAGCTTGCGCCCAGCAAGCGGAGCAGCAAGGTCCGCCGCAGGGCGTGATCCGTAATTCGACTGAACAGATTTCCAGACATGCGCATGACGACGGGAGATAGAATTTGATGCGGAGTAATGGCGAGCCGGTGGCTTTGCGCGAAAATACCGGCACCGTGGCTGCCACCCGTGCCGGCGGCGGCCAAGACGATCATGCGGGCGAATCCGTTGTCCAATACGCCGTCAAGCCACAGGGACCTGGTTTCGACGATCAGCTGCCGCACCTTCTTTCTGGTCGGCAAACGCAAGCGCGGCGGTGCGAGCGCCCCCATCCGGCCGAATGCGCCCAGGCGCAATAATACGATGATCAACTCGCGAAAATATAAGGAGGCCGGGCCTAGCCCCACCAAGACACAGGCCATGGCGATGAGGTGGCCGACGACCTGGCTTCCTGTTTCGATGGTTGCGATGCGGCGATAAGATAGCTTCCGTTCCAAAAAGGCTACGTGCAGACTCATCCATTGCGCGACAGTCAGTGATGCGATCAAGATCAGCGCATAGGCGGATAGAAGGCCGGCCGCGCCGAGCCAGATCAAGGAAACCGATGCCGCGACGGCGGTTTCCCAGACCAGCGCGGCCTGATAGAGCTCCCGGCGTTGGGCTGTCAGTTCGACATCGGATAGACGGATGATCTGGATGTTCAAGCGAAACGACAAGAGAACCTGGGACAAGCTGGCCGCCGAGAGGATGGTCGCAAATTCGCCGAAATTTTCGGGCAGCAGGAGACGCATCAGAACTAATTGCGAGGCAAGACCCGTCAGGGCCTGAATGATGGTCCCGACCGTCAGGAATGCGCCGCCGGATAGTAAATTTTTCCGGTTCATGAGGTCGAGGATGATGCCGAAGGGATGGGACAAGCCACAATTAAAGGACTATACCGAATTGCCCCTCCCAATCGAAGAGGAAAGCACAAGCGGTCAGCCGGTTCTTGATCGAAGATGACCGTGGGTTGCGATAGAGTACGTCTACCAATCGGACCTTACGGTACAGGCTCCGTATTAGGGGCTGGCCAGCGGGTAGCTAGGACATTAAGAAAACAAGAAATCCCGTGCCATCGAAGCCACAAGTGAATCAAGAAAATATCTACCCAAAATTTACGTTGCAGGCCATCGCGGGATTAACCTGCCTAGGGAATTTCGGAACATTCAGAACTGGAGAATGGCACCCGGGTTGGTGGAATGGTAACGCGTCTTGAACTCGATCAGAGTGAGCTCGTCCAGACTCGAATGCGGTCAGACCTCGTTGTAGTGGCGACGCCAGGTTTCGATGACGACCTTCGGCTCGGCGCGACTCCTGAACCATTCGAGCGACAGGCATTCGTTGCGGAACTTGCCGTTGAAGCTATCGTTGTCACCGTTCTGCCACGGCTTTCCGGGGTCGATGTGGGCGGTCTCGATCTTCTCCTTGGCGAGCCACTCCAGGATTGCCTGACTGACGAACTCCGGGCCGTTGTCAGAGCGCAGGAAGCGCGGTGCACCGTACTGGGAGATGAGCCGGGCGAGGATCTCGATGACGCGACCCGAGCGGATCAAGCCGGCAACGTCGATCGCCAGGCACTCCCGGGTGAATTCGTCGATGACGGTGAGGCATTTGAGCTGTTAGCTGTTGGCACTGGCATCGAACACGAAATCGTAGGCCCAGACATGGTTGGGAGCTGTCGCCGGCAGCGGCCGCGGGCGGGATGTCGCTACCGGTCGGGGAGGACGCCGGCGCTGAAGCTGCAACCCGGCGTTACGCCGCAGTCGGTGCGCCCGGTGGCGGCTCATGGTGTGTCCTTCGCGTCGCAGAAACACTCGAATCCTCCGGTATCCTTAGCGCGGGTACTGTGCCGCCAGCCGCTTCATCGCCGCCACGGTCGGGGCATCCCGCTCGGTGCGCAGCGAGCGCTAAGCCAGTCCAGAGCGGGCGATTTCCATCAGCTCGCAAGCGCGCCGCTTCGAATATGGCCGCGCTCGCACGCGAGCGCGACCTGCTCGCGGCGCGCCTGCGAGCTCACCACTTTCGGCAGTTGATCTCCTTCATCGTCTCGATCTCGAGATCACGCTCGGCAACGAGCTTCTTCAGCTTCGCGTTCTCGGCTTCGAGCTGGCGCAGGCGCTTCACGTCGGCGAGCTGCAGCTCTCCGACCCGGCGTCGCCAGGTGTAAATGGTCTGCTCGCTGACCTTATGCTTGCGTGCGAACTAGGTGACCGGCAGTTTGTTGGCTTCCCGCAGGATCGCGACCATCTGTTCTTCGCTGAAACGGCCTTGCTTCATGGACTCCTCGCTGTTTGGCGGGAGCCATTCTCTCAAGCTATGACTGATCCAAAGAACCCCTGGCAGGTCATCATGTCATGGATCGAAACGCCCTAGGATACGCTGAAATGAAATGGACGGATCGGATTTTACCGCCTGATGCCAGGATCTTTCTTGGCATAAGATTGGTGGCCCTTTGTCCCCGCTATGCAATGGCGACTGACTGGGCCGGTTTCTTTCCGGCTCTCGACAAAGTCAGGATAATCCGTACCGCACCATCGCGAGCAACGCTTCCATGGATTATGCCGTTGTGATGTCGTTACGGGCCAACGGCCCCATCGATTGGCCCTGCATGGGCACGGTGTTCGCCGGTCCTTTTAAGGCGTCGCTGGCCGCGCGGAATCGGTTTAATTCCGGTGTCGAGTACGAAGTATGGATTTTGCGTCTGGATAAGAATCCGATCCCTGAGTGCATAAGAGGCTGATCGGCATGAGGGTTCTACAGGTCGTTGCCTACGTGACGTCGTTTTATGGCGGCCCAAGCGCCGCTGTGCGTGCAATCGCGCGCGCTGTATCCGGGCAAGGGGTTGAAGTCGATGTCGTGACCACGACGGCGGCCGGAGAGTCAGACATCGAGATTGGAAATGGAGAGTTTCAGAAGGAAGACGGGGGAATGTTCCGATATTTTAAAAGAGACTTTCCGACCAGATGGTTCCATTCGAGCGCGATGGATAAATGGTTGGAACGTCATGTGGCTGAATACGACGTGCTGCACCTTCATGTTCCCTTTACGCATTCGTTCGGGCTCGGCGCCAGGCATGCCCGGCGCGTTGGGCGCCCTTATATCGTGACCACCCACGGGGTGCTGGATCCCTGGTCGCTTGATCGCAAGTTCTGGAGAAAGCGGGCTTATCTAGCTCTCCGGGAACGATGGAACCTTTCGGGGGCTACTCTTCTGCACGCGACCTCGAGTTTCGAGGCCGATTTTGTTAAAAAGCACCTGCTCTGGCCACCGGTCCGCGTTTTGCCCCTGCCGGTAGAGCCTCCTTCAGTATGGACGGCCGAGAAGTCGACCGCGCCGTTGCGGGTGTTGTTCCTATCCCGGCTTCATCCCGTTAAGGCCGTGCCCCTCTTGCTGGAAGCCGTGGCCACCGTACGTGGCCAGGGGCTCGATCTAGTTTTGGATATAGCTGGCGAAGGCGAAGCGGATTACGTGAACTTTCTGAAGGACCAAGCCTTGCGGCTGGGTATTGCCGGTTCGGTGCGCTGGCATGGGCAAGTGGATCCGGCCAAAAGGGCGCAATTGCTGTCGGAGGTCCATGTATTCGCGCTATTGTCCCTTCACGAGAACTTCAGTCTGGCGACCGCGGAGGCATTGGCAGCGGGAGTTCCGGTCGTGCTGTCCAGGCAGATCGGTATCGCGGCGGATGTGGAGGGGTACGGCGCGGGCATCATCATTGCAAACGATTCGCCGGTCGAAGCGGGACAAGCTTTCGTCAAGCTGAACGACTTGGCCGTGCGCAGGAAGTATGGATTGGCAGGCCGCAAACTGGCGGTTGAGAAATACAATGCGTCGGATTTTGCCATGGGGTTGAAACGATTTTATGAAGAAGCAATTGCCCTGTCGTCCTGATTTCGCGGACGATAAAAACCAGCTTATTCCAGCCAACGGGATTGTACCTTGTTCATTCTTGGGCTGAACGCTTTTCACGGTGGCTCTTCGGCTTGCCTGGTGCCCGACGGACGATTGATCGCCGCCGCCGAGAAAGAACGCTTTCGCCGCATCAAGCATTGGGCCGGATTCCTGGCCGAGGCGATCCGCTATTGCTTGGCGGAGGGCGGGGTCGGCCTGGGCGACGTCGATGTTGTCGCCGTCAACCAAGACGTCCGCGCGCATCTGTGGAAGAAGCTGGCGTATATGGCAACGCATCGGCCGGATTTCACGCTCATCGCCGACCGGATTCGCAACAAGAAAAATCGCTTGGAGGTTACGGAGTGTCTGGCGCAAGCCTTTCCAGGCGAGAGCATCCGGGCGAAAATCAAGGCGGTCTAACACCATGTGGCACACCTGGCCTCGGCGCATCTTGTTTCTCCCTTTGAGGATTCCGTCTTCGTCTCGGTGGATGGTTTCGGCGACTTTTCCAGCGCCGCATGGGGGCTGGGGCGTGGGGCTGGAATCGAGGCGGAAGGCCGGGTTTACTTTCCTCATTTCCTCGGAATTTTTTACCAGGCGCTGACCCAGTACCTGGGATTTCCGAACTACGGGGACGAATACATGGTCATGGAGTTGGCGCCCTATGGCGAGCCCCGCTATCTCGATAAGATGCGGGAGATCGTTCGCCCTAACGATGACGGATCGTTCCGGCTGGACCTCGCCTATTTTCGCCACTACGACGAAAAGGCGGGTTACGAATGGGAAGGCGGCGAACCCCGGGTCGGGACGTTGTTTTCAGCGGCCCTGGCCGACCTGCTGGGGCCCGCGCGAGGTCGGGATGAACAGCTGACCCAGTCACACCGGGATACCGCGCGGTCGGTGCAGGCGAAGTATGAAGAGGCCTTCTTTCATCTGCTGATCCGGCTGCATGAACGGTGCGGCGGGCAGAACCTTTCCAAGGCTGGCGGCTGCGCGATGAATTCGGTCGCCAACGGTCGGGTCTACCGCAATACGCCGTTCCGGCGCCTTAACGTTCAATCCGCTGCGGGCGATGCCGGCGGAGCGATTGGCGCCGCCGTTGCCGCCTGGGGCCGTACCGGCGCGACGAGCCGCTTTCATATGAATCATGCCTACTGGGGGCAGCAGTCGACCAACGCGGAGATCGAGACCTTGCTGGAGCGCGGAAAAAGCGCGCTAGTTGCCGCAGGGTGCGCGGTCCGGCGGATCGGCGACGATGCCGTGCTTGCGTCCGAAACGGCGGCAGTCATTGCGCGGGGCTTGGTTATCGGCTGGTTCCAAGGGCGGATGGAATGGGGGCCGCGGGCGCTTGGTAACCGGTCCATTTTGGCCGACCCCCGCCGGGCGGACAGGAAGGATATTCTCAACCTGAAAATCAAGCGCCGCGAATCCTTCTGGCCGTTCGCGCCCTCGATCCTGCGCGAGCACGTGAACGACTGGTTCGAAACCGATGACGACGTCCCCTTCATGATGCAGGTCTATCCGATCAAGGCGGATCGCCGGGCGCAGATCCCGGCGGTGACCCATGTGGATGGGTCGGGGCTCTTGCAGACCGTCGCGCGCGACACGAACCCCCGTTACTGGGCGTTGATTGAGGCCTTCCGCGCCGAAACCGGTGTGCCGATGGTCCTGAACGCCTCGTTCAACGAAAACGAACCGGTGGTTTGCCGGCCCGAGGAAGCCCTGGATTGCTTCCTGCGGACCAAGATGGATGTTCTTGTGCTGGGCGATTATTACATCGAACGACCCCAATCCGCATGAAGATTTCGGTCGTTACCGGCTGTTTCAACAGCGCCAAGACCATCGCCGATACAATGCGTTCGGTGGCGGAACAAACGCACCCTGATATCGAGCATATCGTGGTGGACGGCGGCTCGTGGGATGGGACGCTCGAGGTTGTACGGAAATCAGCGGGCCGGATCGCACGACTGATCAGCGAGCCGGATAGGGGTATTTACGATGCCATGAACAAGGGGTTGGCTCTGTCCACAGGCGACATTGTCGGGTTCCTCAATTCGGATGACGTTTACGCCGATCCGGATTCAGTGGCGGGGTTCGCGCGGGCATTCGACGCCGCCGATGTCGACGCCTGCTATGGCGACGTGATCTTTGTTGATCAGGACGATCCATCGCACACCGTGCGCTATTGGCAGGCAGGGGCGTACGCGCCGGGCCGGTTGGCCCGGGGATGGATGCCGCCGCATCCGACGTTTTATGTCCGCCGCAATATCTACGAAAGATCGGGCGGGTTCGATCTTTCCTACCGCCTGCAGGCCGATTTCGAAATGGCGATCCGGCTGATCGAAGGAGGCAAGATACGCCTGCGTTACCTTCCCAGGACATTGGTCAAAATGCGCATGGGCGGCGCATCCAACGCCTCGGTCGGGAACGTGATCCGGGGCAACCTCGAGGCCTATCGCGCCGCCCGCAAGCACCGGTTGCCGGTCGGACCGCTGTTCATCGTGAAGAAAATTCTTTCCCGCATGCCGCAGTTCTTATCCAGGCCCGGGTGATTGCCGCCAAAAATCCTTCCGGATCGGAGGCCGCCTAGTCATGTGCGGCGTGTTCGGTTGGGTCAAGCCGCCGGGTGAACAGTTCTCGCCGGTAGATCTTGCGGCCGCCCGCGCGGCGCGGGACCGCCTTGCCCACCGCGGTCCCGATGCGTCCGGCGAATGGACTGCGGGTGGGGTCTACATGGGCCACCGCCGCCTTTCGATCATCGATCTTTCCGCCGCCGCCGGCCAACCTTTTGTGGACCCCGCCGGGCAGTGGGCCCTGTCCTTCAACGGCGAAATCTACAACTATCGGGAGCTTCGCCCGGAGCTGGAGCGCGCCGGTTCTTCTTTCCGCACCGCGTCGGATACCGAGGTTCTGTTGGAAGGCTTCAAACAATGGGGCGAGGGTGTCTTGCGCCGGGCCGACGGCATGTTCGCGGGCGCGCTGCACGACCGTAAGACTGGGAATCATCTTCTCTTTCGCGACCCGCTAGGTCAGAAACCGCTGTACTGGGCCAAAACCGCGCGCGGCGTTTTGTACGCTTCGGAGCTTTCGGCGCTTCTATCCGTTCCGGGTATTTCCCTCGCGTTGGATCGTGGATCCTTCAGGCGCTTTTTCGCGTTCGGCTATTATCCGTGGGACAATTCGCCCTTCCGGGAAATCCGCCGTCTGTTGCCGGGGCATGTGCTGCGCATTGCCGCCGACGGCGGCGCATCGACCGAAAAATGGTGGGATTCGGTTCCCGGCGACGATGTCCTCGATATCGGCGCCGGGGAAGCCGGGCGGGAGGTCGAGCGCCTTTTCGACCAGTCCTGCGCCCAAGCCATGCGATCGGACGTTCCCTTCGGGGTTTTTCTGAGCGGCGGGGTGGATAGTTCCTTGGTCCTCAGCTCCTGCCAGCGGCACGCGCCGGGCATCCGGTCGTTTTCCCTGGATATTCCCGATGCGGATTTCAACGAAGGGCCTAAAGCCGCATTCGCCGCCCAAACCGTAGGAGGCGGGGAGCACCAAACCTTCGTGATGGATCAAGCGCGGGTCTCCGACCTGCTGGCCGACACGTTGCGCTGGATGGACGAACCGCATGCCGATCCGGGCTACGTCAACGCCTATTGCATTGCGCACGAAAGCAGGCCCGGCATCACCGTGGCGCTCGCCGGGGACGGCGCCGACGAGCTTTTCGGCGGCTACGGACCGTTCGCCGGCGTGGGGGCCGAGGCTTTGGTCGGTGGCCTGCCGCCCTGGCTGCTTGCGTCGGCCGCCGCTGTGACGGGGCTTTTGCCGGCCGCGGGCGGCCTTTCGTCGAAAACGAAGGCGTTCTTCAGGGCTTTCCCGGCGGCGGCGCACTATCGTCCGGCGCTCTGGCTGGCGACCTTGCGGGCCGAGGGGCTGGCGCGGCTCATGCCCCAGGGCGGGGCGGGTTTCTTCGCGCCGGATCGGAACGGATTTCTTGATTTTGTCGCCCGTGATTTGGATTTGTCGTCTTTAAGTCCGGCCGACCGCTTGTTGCGGTTCTACCAAAAAGTCTTTTTGCCTGAATACGTCTGTCACCACACCGATCGCGCGGCCATGCGCGTCGGGTTGGAGGTGCGCTCGCCGTTCCTGTCGACGCGGCTGGCCGAGTTCGTCAATCGCCTGCCGGCGCGGCTCAAGGTCGGTGGGATATCCAAGAAGATTCTTCGGGACATTCTGGCCGCGCGCGGATTCCCCGATGCCATCATGAGTCAGGACAAGAAGGGCTTCGCGTTCCCGTTATCGCGATGGCTCGAGGGTCCGTTGCGGCCGCTGGTTGAGCAAGCAGTTTCCACGTGCGAGGACTGGTCGGACGAAGAAATCGACGGCGCGTATCTGCGCGGGCTGCTGGTCCGGCATTTGTCCGGACGGGAAGACAACGGCCGGATCTTGTATGCAGCGCTGGTCTTTCAGGCATGGCGCAGCCGCCATTCCGGTTATGCGTTTGCCTGATCCGACCGCGATCGGCAGTCGAAGGATTTGGAATAATTGATGCGGATTCTTGTGCTTACGACCGAGGCCTTTGGCGGACGTGGCGGGATCGCGAAATACAACCGCGATATGCTGAATGCGCTGTGCGCGATGCCGGGCTGCAAGGAAGTGATTGCTGTTCCGCGCATCATGCCGGATACGGCGGAGCCCACGCCACCGAACCTGACCTATATCACCAGCGGATTGGGCGGAAAGTGGCGCTATCTGCGCGCGGCCCTGGGCGCGGCGACGGAGCGTTACGATTTGGTGTTGTGTGGCCACATCAATCTTCTGCCCCTGGCTTGGCTCGCCCAGGTGTGGTCCCGCGCACCGCTGGCGCTCATGCTCTATGGCATCGACGCTTGGCAGCCCCATCGCGACAATTTGGTGCGCCGGCTTGTGCGTCGCGTGGACGCGGCATTTTCCATCAGCCGCGTGACGGCTCGAAAGTTTTCGGCATGGTCGGGGGTGGCGGAAGAGTCAATTGCCATTCTTCCCAATGCCATTGAACTGGAAAAATATGGCGTCGGACCCAAGCGCCCGGATATCCTGGCCAGGCACGGCTTCGAGGGAAAAATCGTTCTGATGACGTTTGGGCGATTGTCGAGGGATGAACGCTACAAGGGCGTGGACGAGATGTTGGAGGCTATGCCTAATCTGCTGAAGAATCGTCCAAACCTGGCTTATTTGGTGGCGGGCGATGGAGACGACCGTCCGCGACTTGAATCCAAGGCGCGCGAATTGGGGGTGGGGTCCAGCGTGATTTTCACCGGCTACTTGCCGGAAGCGGAGAAAGCCGATTATTACCGCCTAGCCGACGCCTACGTTATGCCCAGCCGGGGCGAGGGATTCGGCTTTGTTTTTCTGGAAGCGATGGCCTGCGGCATTCCCACGGTCGCCGGCACGCTGGATGGGGGCCGGGAAGCGCTGCTGGACGGAAAGCTGGGCATTCTGGTGAACCCGGACAAGCCGGGGGAGTTGCAAGCGGGCATACTCGCGGCGCTTGACTGGCCGCGCGGCATTCCACTGGGACTTGAATATTTCGCCTTTCCGAATTTCACGGTGCGCATGCAGGCGGCGGTGATGACCGTCATGAAAAAACACTAGTCTTGTCGAAAAACGAGCCTTGATTTGCGGCGCGACCGGTCAGGATGGCGCCTATCTGTCTCAATTGCTGCTGGGCAAGGGCTACGATGTCGTCGGCACGTCACGCGATGCTTCCATGGCGCCCGCGGACAATCTGAAGAATTTCGGCATCCGGGACAAGGTCCACCTCGTGTCCATGGAGCCCCATGATTTCCGCCGCGTCCTGCAAGTTCTCAAACAGGAGGCGCCGGACGAAGTCTGCAATCTTGCAGGGCAGAGTTCGGTCGCCTTGTCTTTCGAACAGCCGATGGAAACCCTGGAAAGCATAAGCCTGGCGACGCTCAATCTGCTGGAGGCAATTCGTTCCCTGGCGAAGCCGGCGCAGTTCTACAACGCCTGTTCCAGCGAATGCTTCGGCAATACGGGCAACCTGCCGGCGGACGAAAGCATGCCATTTCGTCCACGTAGTCCCTACGCCGTGGCCAAGGCGGCAGCCTTCTGGCAAGTGGTGAACTACCGCGAGGCTTACGGGGTGTACGCCTGTTCGGGCATTCTGTTCAACCATGAATCGCCCTTGCGTCCCGAACGCTTCGTGACGCAGAAGATCATCCGCGCCGCCCGGCGCATCGCCAAAGGCAGCAAGGAAAAACTCAGCCTGAGAAATATCGCTATCATTCGCGACTGGGGCTGGGCGCCGGAATACATGGATGCGGTGTGGCGGATGTTGCAACAGGAAAAGCCCGATGACTTTCTCATCGCGACCGGGGAAAGCAAAAGCCTGGAAGATATGACAGCTGCCGCTTACAGCGCATTTGGCCTAGATAGGCGCGAGCACCTAACGGCCGATGAGTCGTTGCTGCTGCCGACGGATATCCTTGTCGGGCGCGCGAACCCAGCCAAAGCTAGGGAGCGCCTGGGCTGGACGGCGCGATATCGCATGCGGAACGTTGTCAGGCTGATGGCGCAAGCGTGCGCATGAAGATTCTTCTGGTCGGAGAGACGCATTTCGGCTCGCGCACGCCGCAGCGCGCCCAGGCCCTTCGCGACCTGGGCCATGAGGTGACGGCGATAGGGACGGCGCCGGCCGATTGGACTTACGAGACGAAACCCCGGATGATCGATCGCATTTTGTACAGGCTTCGCCTGCCGCTGGATCGGGCGAACGCCGGCGAAGCGCTGGCGCGGGCGGCGAAAGGTCATGATCTGGTCCTTCTCGACAACGCCCGGGCGATCCGGCCCTGGGCGTTGCGCGCGGCCCTACAGGCGAATCCGGCGCCCAAAATCGTGTGGTTCAGCGAAGACGACATGCTCAATCCCGAACACAGGACATGGTGGACCGGTTGGTCTCTTGGATTGTTCGACCTCTGCGTTACGACCAAATCCTTCAACGCAAGGCCGGAAGAATTGTCCGCCCTGGGCGCGCGCAGGGTTCTTTTCGTCAACAACACCTATTGCCCGCACACGCACCGCCCCATCTTGGTTGACGAGGCCGAACGAAAGCGCTGTGGCGCTCCGGTCAGTTTCGTCGGAACCTTCGAATCCCCGCGCGCGGCCATGGTCCTGGCTCTGACGCGGGCGGGCATCCCGGTGCGGGTCTGGGGCAACGGCTGGAGACGTCTGCGGGAAACGCATCCCTTGTTGACCATCGAACATAAATCGGTTTACGGCGACGACTATCGGCGGGTCGTCGCGGCGAGTCAGGTCAATCTTTGTTTTCTAAGGCACGCCAACCGCGATTTACAGACCTGTCGGTCCATCGAAATTCCGGCCATGGGCGGATTCATGCTGCACGAACAGAGCCATGAAATGGCCGCCTTGCTGGCGCCGGACCGCGAGGCGGCTTATTTTCGCGATGCCGACGATCTGGTTGGGCGGTGCCGGTTTTGGCTGGATTCCGGTAAGCGCGAGTCCATTACCGCCGCAGGCCATGCCCGCGTCGTCAACGGGGGATTCTCCCACGCCGAGCGGTGGCGGACGATCCTGGAGCGGATTTCCTAGCGCACGTTTCGGCTTCGGGCTCTCGATAAAAGGCGCGCCCCCATCGGGGGGGCGCCTTTTGCTTTTGATGGTCGCATCAGTCGGGCAACGTCTCGAATATTTTCATTAACTGCTTGGCCCGAGCTTTCCACGTATAGTCGGCGAGTCTTTCCCGGCTGACGGAAAACGGGCCGGGCGTTGTGGCGAGACCCGCCGCCAGTTCCGCCGGGGTCGCGCATGAGATCAGTTTTCCGCCCAGATCGTCGGCGATGGCGTGGGCTTCCCTGCTTTCGCCGGGCAGGCACAGGACCGGGCGGTCGAGCGCCAGCAGCTCGATCAGTTTGTGCTGATAGAGCGCGCGGGGGCTGCGGACATAAACCAGTGCCACGCTGTCGGCCGCGAGCGCGCGCAGGCGGGTCAGATCAACGTATCCCGGTGTTTCCAGGTTGACCGTGTCGCTCAGGGTTTTTGCCGCCGCCAGGAAGCGCTCGATTTCGGCGCCGGCATAGGTCACGGTCTCGCCGCCCTTGGCCCACAGGCCGATGCCGCGGATGACGGCTTCGAGGTCCTTTTGGCCGTAAAGCCCGCCGACGATCAGAATCCGGCGGGTTTGAGGGTGTGGGGCGGGGGCGGCGAGGAAATCGTCGCTGATTCCGGAATAGATGACCGTGGGCTTGCGGCCGAACCAGTGGCGGACTTCCTCGGCGTGGGACTGCGAGAGGGCGGTCAGGGCCGCGCCATCGCTGAACCGGCGGGCGATGAGGCGGCGCAACGGCACGCGGATAAAGGCCGACCAAGGGTCTTTCATGTCCATGACCCACTTGCAACCGGCCAGCCGCGCGATTTCACGGGCGATGACCAGCGCGTCCGTATTAAGGAAAGTCGCCCAGGCGGCCTCGGGCCGGAAGGCCGTTGCCAATACCGGCCAATAGGGGCGGCTGCCGTCCTGCCAGTCGCTGAACACGCCGGAGCGGGTCAGATAGGCGGCGGCGATCAGCGGCTTGCGCATGGGGGCGATCATTCGCTCCTCGCGCAGGCGCTTCACCAGCCGTCCGGGAACGGGGGCGCAGGCCAGCAAGAACGGCCGGCGCCAATCGTGTTCCTTGAGCGCGGCCGGCAGCGTTTCGGGGGTCCAGTCGGGCGCCCGGCCGGGCGGCGTTTCGGTCAGCAGAACAACCTGATGGCCCAGGGCCGCGCAGGCGCGGGCGAACTCGCGCACACGCACGGCGGATATATGCGGGGTTTCGGGGTGGGCGTGATTGACGAAAACCAGGCGCATGGGGCGTTCGGTCATGCCAGGGGCGTGTGCTTGGGTTGGGCGGCGGCGCGGGCGACGAAATGGTTGCGCCAGGATTCCGTCGCCAGAACCTTCCACAAGGCCGAAGCCAGGCGATCATCGCCGTTGCGGAATCGCGCAAGCGCGCGCCGCCACCATGCGGCTTCCCAAAGGGGCGAACGGGCAAACGAAGGATCCTCGATCACGGCTTCGACCGCCGCCAGCAGCCCTTGGCGCATCCATGCGGCTTGCGGCGGCAGGAAGCCCTGCTTGCGCCAGCGGGTGCGAACCATCTCCGGAAGAATTCCGGTCATGGCTTCGCGCAGCACGCGCTTGGTCTGAGCATCGCCCATCAATATCCGCACCGAGAGTCCCTGGGCGAATTCAAACAGGCGGTGATCGGTGAAGGGGAGGCGAACCTCGACCGAATGGGCCATGGAATTGCGGTCACCGTAACGCAGCAGCGTGGTCAGGAATCCGCTCAAGGAATCCTTCCTTAGCGCGGCGCGCAGGGATTCCGGCCGTTCGACGGCGCTACCCGAAACAAGATTGGGATTCAGACCGAAAGCGATATCGCTGCCGCGTCCCGAAAGTCTGGCCAGAATACGGCGCACACGATGGGGCAGGCGCAGATGCCGGGCCTCCAGGTTCTCCAGCACGCCGGGGTAGCGCGCACGGATGGCGGCTTCGTCATCCCGGCCGGTCTCGGCCAGATAGAATGCGAAATACTGCTCGTACCCGCCCAAGATTTCGTCCGCGCCCTGGCCGTCGAGCAGCACCTTGACGCCGTTCTCCCGTGCCAGGCGGAACACGCAGTACTGGGCGTACTGGCTGGCGGAATCGACCGGCAACTCGTTGGTCCAGGCGAAGGCGCCGATGTCCTCGATCAAGTTGGCCGGGGTGGGGGCAGTTTCGTGGCGAACGGGGCGAATCGCCTCGGCGATGGTGTCCATATGGACGCCTTCATCGGCGGGCGTGTCGGGAAACCGGCCCGAGAAGACGTGATAGGGCGCATCGTTGCCTAGGCGCCGGCGCACCAGGCAGGCGATCGAACCAGAATCCAGCCCCCCTGAAAGGCACGATCCGACCGGCACATCGCTGCGCAACCTTAAGGCCACGCTGTCGTCAAGCAGTCCTTGGAACCGCCGGGCGGCCTCAGCGAGGTTGAGCCGGGCGGCGTGGGGGTCCGGCTCGCCGGCCCAGTAGCGGTCGATGCAGATGTCGCCGGGCGCTGACAGGACTAGGCGATGCGCGGGCGGCAGTTGGCGGATGGCGGGAAACGCGGTCTCGCTGTCTTGGTCAAGTCCGTCTCCGGCGACGCGCAGGAAACTGACGACGCGGGCGGGCGCAATGTCGGCGGCGACGCCTTCCAGCGCCAGCAGCGCCTTGTATTCCGAGGCAAAGGCAAAAAACCCATGGCCTTGGGTATAGAGAAACGGTTTTTCGCCGAAGCGGTCGCGAGCGCAGAACAGGATTTTCCGGTTCCGATCCCAAAGGGCGAAGGCGAACATGCCGTTGAAGCGCTTGACGCAATCGGGCCCCCATGCGCGCCAGGCGGCCATCACCACCTCGACGTCGCCCTGGGTCGAAAAACGGAACCCGGCGCGCGCCAGTTCGTCGCGCAGTTCCAGGTAGTTGTAGATCTCGCCGTTGTAGGTCAGGGCTAGATCGCCCTCAGGCGAGACCATGGGCTGCGCGCTGGCGGGCGAGGGATCGATGATCGCCAGCCGGCGGTGGCCGAAAACGACGCGGCCATCGGCATCGGACCAGATCCCTTCGCCGTCCGGCCCGCGATGGGCCACCATCGACGCCATGACCTTGACGGCGTCCCGATTGACCGGCCGATGGGTCGACACGATTCCAGCAATTCCACACAAGGTTCGATGTGCCTTTCGGTGTTGGCGTCCGGAACGGGCCCTTGGGCCGGGATGGCGACAATCAACGGTTCATATTACGACAAGGGTATGATAATTCCATCACTTCAACGACAGGGACAATGCCGGGATTGGTCTTTCGACGGTCTTCATGCGCGACGAAACTCTTGAAATTCTCTCCTGTCCGGATTGCGCCGGTGATTCGCCGCTTTCCCTATCGGTCGAGCGGCGGGAGGGCGATGCCATATTGGCCGGGACGCTGACCTGCCCGCGCTGCGTCCAAATCTTTCCCATTGTCCGGGGGATACCCCGGTTCGTCTCAACAGCCGAAAACTATGCGGAAAATTTTGCTTACGAATGGACCCGCTGGGGCCGCGTTCAGATCGATCGATTTGCCGGACACGACTTATCGACGCGCCGATTCGTGTCTGAAACCCGATGGCCGGGAGAGTGGATGAAGGGAAAACTGATTCTGGACGCCGGCTGCGGCGCGGGACGGTTTGCGGATGTCGCGGCGGCGTTCGGCGCGCGCGTCATCGCGGTCGATCTTTCCGGCGCGGTCGAGGCGGCGCGGCAAAACACGCCCGGCAACGTCGAGGTCATCCAAGCCTCGTTGTTGCGCCTGCCTTTCCGGCGCGGCGTTTTTGACGGAGTGTACTGCATCGGGGTGATTCAGCACACGCCCGACCCGTCGAAAATCATGTCGGAGTTACCCGCCTTCCTGAAGCCTGGCGGAATGCTGGCCTATAATTTCTACGAGGCGGATTGGTGGACGCGGCTTCAACCCTTCAAATACGCCCTGCGGCGGTTCACGCCCGACCTGTCCCATGCGACGCTGCATCGTTTTTCGTTGCTGCTGACCGTCCTGTTTTTCCCCTTGAGCCGGCTGCTCAGCCATATTCGCTTTGTTCGAATTATCAACGTGATGCTGCCGATCTGCGCGGTTCACAATCGCGAATTGACGATCCGTCAGCAGTTTTTGTGGACTCTGCTGGATACATTCGATTGGTACAGTCCGCGCTATGAAATCCGCCAGGTTCATTCGATGGTAGCCGAGATCCTCAAGCGCCGCGGGTTGATGGACGTCGAAAGCGCGCCGGGGGTGGCCCGGGGAAGGCGGCCTGAAAATTAAGGCCCATCCAGCCGCCGGATCGCCTCGTCCAGGGGTACGGTCTTGAAGGAGGGATCGAGGGCGGACGGTCGATGATCGTAGATGCTGCGATACTGGGAACAGGACCGGCAAATGGCCGTGAACCGCCCGGCCTCGGCTTCAACCAGATCGTTTTGTACCCCAGGCCGGCGGCCTGATCGACGGCGCCGCGGAATTTCTCCGTCGGCATCAGCGCCGAGGGACCGCGCGGGTCGTAGGCGCAAAAGCGGCAGCGAAGATTGCATCGTTGCGAGGTCTCGATGAACAATTCGCGCCGGGGAACAGGGGTGAAGCTTCGCCCCCGCAGCCGGTTTACGGTGATCCAGGCTAGGCTACCGAGATTTCGGCGAAAGGCGCGAAGGTTGGGCATCGCTGGCTTACCGGGGCGCGAAGGGCAGGCAATCCCAGCCTTCCGTTCGCCTAGTCAAAATCGACCGGTCAGGGCACTTATCCAGAACAGAAGAAAGCGCCGATCGAGCATATGCGTCAAGGGACACGGGCCAGACGACGTCCGCCTTTTCGGCCATGGCGAGCAATTCACCCGGGGTCTTGGCCGTATCCCATGGGGTTGTCGCCACGGGGGCGAATCGGTACTCGGACATGAAGATGTATTTCGGCTGTGGATTTCCGCGCCGTGATCCGAGCGCGTGGTAACGGGATATGTTCACATAAAATCCGTCGGTTTCCTGGGCTATGATCAAGACCGTGGGAGCAATCGCAGGCTGCCGGTTTGCAACCCATTGCGAAATGATCTCGTTGCCGCGACGGGCATCGGTGGTAATTACCCCCCTTTCGCCGTCCTTGGCCCTGGTGGCAACCTCGATCAGGCCCCCTTGGGCTGCAAAAGCCTGCCATCCGAAGAAAAGAATCAGGACTGCGACGGCGGCGGTTCTTGTTTTCCCTGAATGCAACAATCGTGTATTCCGGTGGAGGAATCCAAATACGGACGCGGATAGAAAGACGAGGCCAAACGTGTGAAAAACGCGCAAAATGACCCTGCCAAACCGCCTGGTGGACATCAACGTTTCCCTGAAGTAGTCATCCATGCAACCTATATACGTGAGCAGCATGGATGCCATATAAACTGCGGCAACCGCGAGGAACATTGCGGCGGACCACATTCCGAGGCGATGCCGGATAAACAGCAGGAATCCGACAGTGGCCGCGATCGTAACGGCCGGCTTGTACCCGGCATAATATGCGCCCAGATGGCTCACTAGGTGTCGCGTGGTTCGCTCCGCGCGGGGGATGTTGTTGCCGGCGTCCACCAGAATGCTGATGGGGTTAGACAAGCAATTCACAGACGAAGAGAAAGTCTGTCCCCACCAAACGGAAATAATGAAGATGGGGGCCAGCACGATTGCCGCAGCAAGTACGGCCGTTCGGATTCCATGCAATCTGGCAATCACTAACGCCAGGATGCCGATGGCGGGAATGAGGGTTATTCCGGCTACTTTAATCAGATACGCGGCTGACAGAACGACGGCAAGGGCAACGGACCAGCGGATAATAGAACCGGATTCAACTTCGGTCATCTTTGCGGCGAGAATGAGGGTTGAAACAAAAGCATAAATTTGGGGTTTTTCGATCAACAGCAATGTCGGGAAAAAAACCCACATCGCCTGGGCGGCCAGAAGCAGCGCGATAGTGCTCCACGCGGCCAAGGTTGCAATATGGTTGTCCGGGTTCCATTGCTGTAATAGGCGCCGGAAAAAGTCGGCGACCAGCGTCAAAACGGATATGTGCAGGGCGACGATCGCGGGATAGGAAAGGCTTTCCTCGAAGGTGGGCACAAAAGCCTGGGGGTAGGCCATCAATAACGGCCAACCCAGTGTGTATCCAAGGGCGTTAATGATCGTGTTGTCTTGAGAGAAGATTATTCGCGCCCAGCCCAGCCAATTCGAGAACTCATCCCATGCGACCGGCAAATAGATGTTGGGAGAAAAAACAAAGACCGCTGAAGCAATAAGCGCGAGAATTGCGCCCGGATTCTTGATGTCTTCGATTCTGGAGTGCCGATTTTTTTGATTAAAAAAACCAAATGCCAGTCCTATCGCTGCTAGTCCGACAACGACAAAGGACCAGATGCGCACCGGAAAGCCCAGCAGAGCAGTACCGACGGAGAGAAGGACAACCAGCAAGGCCCAGCCGAATGTTAGCCTTATGCCCAGGCTGGACTGCCGTATCGGGCAAAAGAACCCGAGTCCATAAACGCTCGCTATAACAAGAATAAAGGATAGAAGCATTATTGGTAGCAGTTCAGTGCAAGGTTTTTTTAAGACATTGTGCGCTTGATTGCGCCTTTCGCCAGCAGATCGACCTCGATAAGTTCCATCAGGGCGTGGCCGGCGGTGATGTGGATTTCCTGAATGCGGCCGGTTTTGCGGCTGGGGACTATGAAGCTCTGGTCACAAAGCGCCTTGGCCGTGCCGCCATCGCCGCCGAGAAAGCTGAGCGTGACGATGCCTGTCTTTCGCGCTGCTTCGAGCGCGTTCAGGACGTTGGGCGACTTGCCCGAGGTGGTGATGGCCAGCAGGACGTCGCCCTTGCGCCCCAGCGCCTCAACCATGCGTGCGAAGACGAGATCGTAGCCGTAATCGTTGCCGCAGGCGGTCATGGAGGAGGGGTCGAGCGTCAGCGGAATGGCGGGGATTCCGCCCCGGTTGATCTCGGGGCCCAGGCGCACCAGAAGTTCGGCGTATAGGATTTTTAAACCACCTTTTTCCCTATCCGCGACGGTACCGCCGCCCCCGAGTGGCGGTCAAGCGTGCGGTCTCAGGCGAGGTTTCCCCGAGCGCAATGACGATGCGCCTCTGAATCGAGCCGAATTGCCTGGCTTCGAGGCACGCTGAGCCCAGGCGCACAAGCGTGGGCCGTGCGCGACCCTCAGCGCCGTTGCAGTGCCGTTCTGGTCTTCGGGGAGGCCGCCTGGAACAGGGCCAGCGGCCGCGCCGGCGAGCGCGGCGGGGCCCTGGCAGGCAGCCCCAAGTGGGTGAGGATCTTCGCGATCAGCGCCGGCTGCTCGATGGCGGCGATGGTCTTCTCGAGCAGCCCCTGCAGTTCCCTGCAGGTGGGCGCACGCGCTTCCTGGAACACCGGCCCGCCCCCCCGGTGCGCCGAACCACCCCCTCGAGCACCAGGCAGTGCAGGCGGATGTTCAGGTTGGCCGCCGAGCCGAAGCGCTGGATGAGCGTGACCGCGCCGGTATCGGCCTTGGCGCGTTCGAGGCCCGCCTGCCTGAGCACAAACCCCGCGATGACGCGGTGCACGATCCGCAGCACCGGCGTGAGCAGCTCGGGCCGTGCGGCAAAGAGGATGCGAAGGCCAATCGGGAACGACAGCACCCACTGCCTGACCGGCACCCGGGGGATTACCTCATCGACCAGGACCGCGGCGCTCCGGGCCATGCGCCGCGCGCC
>Ga0194132_10003332_pt1 | contig 28715 bp, 28 predicted proteins | sample TA2KigOf80mmetaG_FD_148612 | JGI IMG/M metagenome (GOLD analysis project Ga0194132, IMG submission 148612) | Freshwater microbial communities from Lake Tanganyika, Tanzania - TA2015054 Kigoma Offshore 80m | ecosystem: Environmental > Aquatic > Freshwater > Lake | place: Tanzania: Lake...
CCTCCGCCCTGTGCTCCTGGTGGTCACGCGGCCCGCAAGGCCGGCCATTGGAGGGGCGCCGCGCGCTCAGTGGCGCTGCCAGCCGGCCGCCGGACGGTGCCGTATCGCCCGGCGCACGCTCGGCGCGACCTCCACGAGCACACGAGCGCCCATACCGGGCGGTACCCCAGCCGCCGTATCGTCAGCGCGACCATCACGAGCACATCGAGAGGTAGCGATCCATGAGCGAGCGCGCACCGGTCGTGGGGGCGGTGTTTCCCGATGACGCCTGGGTCCAGGACGACGCCGCGGCGCTGACAGCGGACTTCCGGACCTACATGCCGCCGGGGGTGTCGCTCGAAGCGGCCGCGACGCCGTGTCCCAACCGCACCAACACCGTGGGCCTGGGCGTCCACCTGGCCGAGAATGGCGACATCGAGGAAGCGGCCCGCCGGCTCCTCGTCCGCAAGTCGCCCGACGTGATCGGCTACTTCTGCACCACGGTGTCGTTCGTGCGCGGCCTGGGCGGTGACGAGGACATCTCGCGCCGCGTGACCGAGAAGACCGGCCTGCCCGCGACCACCACCAGCACCGCCATGGTCGCCGGCCTGCGCCAGATCGGGGCGCGCCGGGTGGCGGTGGCATCGCCCTATATGCCGGACGTGGAGCAGAAGCTGGTCGAGTTCCTGACCGCCCACGGCTTCGAGGTGGTCAACAGCGTGGCGCTCAACCTGCCGCTGGACCACTCGATCGTGGCCCAGGAGGACATCCTGGGCGCCGCCCGCCGCGCGGACCGGCCCGAGGCGGACACGGTGTTCATCAGCTGCACCGGTCAGCGCCTGGCCCACCACCTGGACGCCATCGAGGCGCAGCTGGGCAAGCCGGTCCTCGCCGCGAACCAGGTGACCGCGTGGCACGCGCTCACGCTGATCGGCCTGGGGGGCCACTGGTCCGGGCCGGGGGCGCGGCTGCGCACAGGAGCGGCCCCGGCGTAACGGCGCGGCCCGTGCCGGCGGGCGTATCGACGCGGCTGATCCGTCCGGCGCTTGCGCGAGCACATCGGTCGGGGAGGCAGATTGCGGACGCCCTGCATCACGCCATCCGACACCGGAAATCGACCGGACGCATCTGCGCCCACGGAACGATGCCACCGCCGGGCACGCGCGGGGCGATGACCCGGCCGAAGCCCCGAGAATACGCACCGGGTCGATACCGGATGCAGTTGGGTGAGGGGCAGCGGAGCCGCCAGCGCCCGCCGGGGCCCCGGGAATGCCCCGCGAATCATGCCGCTACGCGGACGCGGCGACCGCTGAGCCTTCGCGGAACAGGCGCCCCAGACCACGCTGCGGGGTGACGCGGCCGGCGAGGCGCATCGCCTCCCAGACCGTGACCTGGTTGGCGGTCAGCACGGTCTTGCCCGTGGCCGCTTCCAGCTCCTCCAGGAACGCGACGGTGTGGAGCGCCGTGTCGGGCATCAGGATCGCCTCGGCGTCCGGATGATCGTGTGCGCGCGCGTGGGCAAGCACGCGATCCTTCTCGACGGTGCCCACTTCGACGCCCGTGATGATCTCCAGCGCGCCGCGGCTGACGGTCGCGATCCCGGAGTCCGCCAGCAGCTGCTGGAACAGCTGCGCGATGTCGTCGGGGTAGGTGGCAGCGATCGCGACGCGCTTGAGGCCGAGCGCCCGCGCGGCCGACACGAACGCCAGCGAGGTGGACGAGACGGGGACCCCCAGCGAGTCCTCGATGGCCTTCGCCTGGGCCGTGGCGCCCTCCAGGCCGAACACGAACGAGCCGCTGGTGCAGGCCCACATCGCGGCGGCAGGCTTGTGGGGCCGCAACTGCTCCGCGCCATCGAGCAGGCGCCAGATGGCGCCCGTGTCCATGAGCGCATCCGCCCGGTGGGCATCCTCGCCGATGCTGGTGTGGACCACGATCGCCTCGATCGGCGGCTGGAGCATGGCCGCGATCCGCGGGTAATCGTCCTCGGCAGAGTGGTCGGGGTACAGGAAGCCAAGCCGGAGCGCGTCGGACACGGTCAAACTCCTCGAAGACGGGCGGAAGGTCATCAGCGTAGATCAGGAAGGCGGGCGGCGGTGGACGACTGGACACGGGCGGACTGGCGCGAGGCACGGCCGATCGCCCTGGTGGTACCCGGTGACTGCCAGGTGGACGACGAGTTCTGGCGGCTGCTGGCGCCCGCGGCGATCCCGTTCGTGAGCCGGACCAGCGGCGCGGACCAGTCGCTCTCGCAGGTGGCGGAGGCGGTGGAGCACCTGGTCGCGCTGGCGGAGTCGTCGGACCTGGAAGTGGCCGCGGACCGGCTCCGGGCCGTGAACCCGGTCGCGGCCGCGTACGTGGACACGTCGATCAGCTTCGTCCGCGGCCCCGGCGGCGACACGGAGATCGCGGACCGGATCCGGCGCTTCCTGCGCGTGCCCACCATCGTGACCTCCACCGCGGTGCTCGCCGCGTTCCGCGTGCTGGGCGCCTCGCGCGTCGCCGTCGTGTCGGTCTACCCCGACGCCGTGGACGCCCGGATCGCGCCGTTCTTCGAGCCGCAGGGCGTGGCGATCGCGCGCATCGGCAAGCCCGAGACGCGCATGGAACACGGCGACGTCAGCCAGGCGCTGGCGCGCATGGACCCGATCGAGCTGGTCGAGGCGGGCGCGGCGCTCGACGGCCCGGAGATCGACGCGTTCTTCATCCCGTGCACGGCGGTGCGGACTCTCGAGGCGATCGAGCCGCTCGAGGCGCAGACGGGCAAGCCGGTGGTGACGGCCATTCAGGCGACGATGTGGGCGGTGGCGCGCCTGGCAAACGTGACCGGCGATGCTCCGCTCGGCGGCCGGTTGTTCCACGAGCCCGCGCTGCCTTCAGGCACCCAGTAGCGGGCGAACCTCCGTCGCGAGCCGCTCGATCGTCTCCCGGTCGAACGGCGCCAGCTGGTCGACGACCAGGATGCCGAAGCCCAGCGCGCGGTAGTGGGCGATCCGCTCGGCGATGGCGGCCGGCGGGCCCAGCCAGGGCTCGCGACGGTAGTCCTCCATCGACTGCGCCCGGAGGAGTGCGCGCCACACCCGCTCGGCTTCGGCGGGATCGTCGCGGATCACGATCTTCGTGCTGATGGCTCCCTCGAGGGCCGCGGGCTCGCGACCGGCGGCGGCCGCCATCTCGCGCAGGAGGGCGAACCGCTCGCGCAGCAGGTCGTCCGGTTCGGGGTAGACGCTCCAGACGTCCGCGAAGCGGGCTGCTGCCGGCAGCGTCGTCAGGCCGTGCCCGCCCACCACGATCGGCAGGTGGGCCTGGACCGGCGGCGGGTTCAGGCGCAGCCCTTCGGTCCGGTAGTGCGGACCGTGGTGGGTGACGCGCTCGCCGCGCAACAGCGGGGCGATGATCTCCAGCGCCTCGGCCAGCCACCGGCCGCGTTCGCCGAAGCCGCGCCCGAAGTCCATGCCGTACGCCCGGTGCTCCAGCTCGAACCACGCCGAACCCAGGCCCAGCATCGCCCGCCCGCCGCTCGCGTGGTCCAGGGTCACCGCCATCTTCGCCACGAGGGCCGGGTTGCGGAACGTGTTGGCGCCGACCATCAACCCGAGGTTGGGGTGGGTGGTCGCCTCCGCCCAGGCCGCCAGCGTCAGCCAGCCTTCGTGGACCGGCGCCTCGGGGTCGCCGAGGTTCGGCAGCAGGTGGTCGAACGTCCACAGGTGGTCGTAACCGAGGCGGTCCACCAGCTGTGCCGTCTCGCGCATGGACGCCCACGTGGCGCCCTGGCTCCAGATGGAGATGCCGAGCCTCACTTCGAGGCGACTTCCAGCTCCCCGAAGTCGCCCGGCCACGAGTTGCTGCCGGTGACGATGACGAGGCGCGCGCCCGGCCCGGTGTCTGAGGCCGACATCGCCGCCGACCAGCTGGCCGCCGCCGATGCCTCCGCCGTGATGCCGAGAGCGGCGTGGAGTTCGCGCTGGGCGTCCAGCAGGCCCTCCTCGGGCACGAGCACGAAATCATCCACGACGCGGCGGAGCAGCGGCAGGAGGTCCGCGTTGCCCGTCCCGGACGCAAGGCCGTCAGCGCGCGAAGGCTCCGGCGAGACGATCTCCACGCGGCCGGTGCGCCAGGAGAGCGCCATGGCCGGCGACGACTGCACCTGGACGCCGATCACGCGCGCACGCGGGGCGTGCGCCCGGAGCCAGACGCCAACACCCGCGATGAGCGAGCCGTCCCCGACCGGCACGAACGCGGCGGCGATCGGCGGCAGCCCGCCGTCGCGGCCGATTCCATCGGTGACCTCCAGCGCAAGCGTTCCGGCCCCGATCGCGATCCGGTCGTCGTGGCCGTCGCGCAGGATCGTCCAGCCCTCGGCGGCGAGACCCGCGAGCGCGGCTTCGGCGTCCTCGCCCCGAGGCACCTCCACGATGCGCGCGCCCAAACGGCGGATCGCCGCCACTTTGTGGGGGTTCGCGCCCTCCGGAAGGACCACAGCCGCCGGGATGCCATGGCCGCGGGCGGCGTACGCCACGCCCTGGCCGAAGTTGCCGGTGGAGACCGTGGCCACGCCGTGCGCCGGTGAGACCTCGCGTGTCCGGAGCAGCTCCCCAACCGCCAGCCAGGTCCCACGGCCCTTGAAGGAGCGGATCGGGTTGACGCTTTCCACCTTGACGATGACCCGCGTCCCCGCCCGGTCGCCCAGCCCGTCGGAGACGAACTGCGGGGAGTCCCGGAACTCGGGCGGGACCGCGTGATGGGCGGCCCGGATCGCGTCCGCGCTGAGTGCCCCGATGGCGTCAGAGGGCACCGTGCACCACCTGCCCGCCCCGCATGACGGCTCGGATCCGGCGCAGCGCGCCGAGGTCGACGCTCGGGTCGCCGTCAACCACCACCAGGTCCGCGAAGCGCCCGGCGGCGATCACCCCGAGGTCGTCGCGACGCATGACGCGGGCAGCCTCGCCGGTCGCGGCCGCGATGGCCTGCACGTTCGTCAGGCCCACCTCGGCCAGGATCGCCAGCTCGCGGTGGATCGCGATGCCGCCGTACTGCATGTCGGTCCCGACCACCAGGCGGCCGCCCGCCGCGTGGAACCGACGGATCCACTCGAGCCGGACCTCGATCGAGCGCCGAAACCGCGCCCGGTCCTCCTTGGTCCAGACGTTCACGATGTGGTGAATGAAGGCCCCCCAGGCAGCGGTCTCCGCTGCGCCGTAGGCCGTGTCGAAGGCGGGGTCCCCATCGAGGGTCTCGGGATGGATTCCGGCCTGCTGCTCGAAGACCACGAACGTCGGACCGTAGGCGACATCGGCGCGGACCATGGCCTCGATCATCCGGTCGGTCGCATCCCAGTCGACCGTCAGCCACAAGTTCGTCAGCAGCGTCATCCGCTCGGACACGGAGCGGTAGCTGAAGAGCCGATCGCCGGTGATCTCGCTGCTCGCCGCAATGCGCGTCGTGTTGTCCAGCTGGTCAATGCCGATCTCGGCGGCCTCGGCCGCGGACGTCCACCAGAGCTGGCCCGTCACCGGCTTTCCCCGCTCGTGCGCCGTCTCCACCGCCGCGCGCAGGTCCGGCGGGCGCAGCTGCTGCACGGCGATCAGGCCGTCGGTGTGCTCGTCGTCGAGGAAGCGGGCGGCCGTTCGCGCCGCGTCGTCGAGCGAGTCGATCGGTGAAGACCATTGCGGCCATGACGGTGGCGCTCGGTCGATCATCGGCCCGAGGTTGAACTGGCGCGGCCCCGGAGGATCGTCGGCGGCCACCCGGTCGCGGATGGTTCGCCACGCGGGCAGGTCGATCCCGGCGTAGCGGACGCTGGTCACCCCGTGCGACAGGTAGACGCCCTGCTCCGAGGGGAACGTGGAGTGCACGTGGAGGTCGATCAGGCCCGGCACGATGGACGCACTCGCGGGCAGGTCCACGTGGCGCAGGCCAGGTGAGTCGGCTGCCAGCGCGTCCGCCCGGGCACCCACCGCGACGATCCGGGAGCCCTCGATCAGGACGGACGTACGCGGGCTCGGCACTGCCCCGGTCCCGTCGATGACGGTCGCCCCGCGCAGGAGCAGGTCTTCGGGTCCAGCGCCCATGGTCAGTCCTCCCCCGTGAGGCTCGCGCTCGCCGTGCTCATCGGTCGTCCCCTGTGAGGGCTCGCCGCGGGTTCTCCACCGTCATCAGCCGGATCTGCTCCTCGCTGATGCCCGCCTTGCGCAGCAATGGGAAGAACCGCGTGAACATCACGTCGTAGCCGATGCCGCCATACACCTTGAACTGGCTGCGCTGGCAGATGTCCTGCGACAACAGGATCCGGTCCAGGTATCCCTCTCGCGCGGCGTTCTCGATGTACCCGATCTCGCGGGCGACATCGTAGTCGGACTGCATGTCCACGCAGTCGAACTGGACCCACGCACCCCGCCGGGCGAGCGCCGCCTGGTAGTCCGTGGTCTGGAACATGTCGCTGTGGCCGACGATCACTCGCCGGGGATCCACGCCCTCCTGCTCCAGGATGTCCAGCTGGTCCAGGCCCACCGGCCAGCGGGCGGCGTGCGTGGAGATGGTCACGCCGGTCCGCAGGTGTGCGCGCGCCGCCGCCCGGAACGAGCGCTCCTCGTGCGACGTGATGACCCGGTCGCAGCCGATCTCGCCGATGATCCCCGCCCGCACGTCGGTGCCGCCGATGCCCACCTCGAGGTCATGGACGATGTCGTCCGCCACGCCGTCCGTCGAACGGGAGTCGAACCAGGCGGTGTCGATGAACGGGTGGCGGTACCAGCCCGAGCCCAGCACGACGTTGATGCCCAGGCGCTGCGCCACCCGGCGGGTCTTCTCCGGCTGACGCCCGATGTCACGGTTGGTGGTGTCCACGATGGTGCGGACGCCGGCGTCGACCGCAGCCCGGACCTCCAGCACCGCGAGCTCCTCGTCCTCCATCAGCCCGTCGCCGCGGTACTCCTTCATGTGGTTGAAGAAGATGTGCTCGTGCGGCAGCACGACCCCCAGCTGGTCGCCGCTCACCGGCCCCGTGACGGTCATCACCTGCATGCGGCGCCTTCTCCCTCCTCGTTCGTCTGCGACAGTATCGGTCGAGAAGCCGCGCCTGCGGCGGCCTGGAGCGCTGGGGGACGTCATGCGGTTGGCCACGGTCGAGGTGGATGGGGTGGCCCGCGTTGCTGCCGTGCGCGAGGGCGCGTCCGGCCCGGCGGTCGGCGTCCTCGAGGGCGCCGGATCGATGCGAAAGCTGGCGAACCACGTCGGCTCGGCCGGTCTGCACACGCTCGGTGCCCAGGTCTCGGCGGTGACCTGGCGCCCGCTGGCCTCGGTCCGGCTGCTCGCGCCCGTGCCCGACCCGTCCAAGATCGTGGCGATCGGCCTCAACTACGCCGACCACGCCGCCGAAGGTGGCGTGCCCACCCCGACCGCGCCGCTGATCTTCGCCAAGTTCCCATCCACCATCGTGGGCCCCGGCGACGACGTGACCTGGGACCGCGGACTCACCGACCGGGTGGACTACGAGGCGGAGCTGGGCGTGGTCATCGGGCGCCGGGCGCGCAACGTGTCCGAGGCGGACGCCCTGGACCACGTCTTCGGCTACACGTGCATCAACGACGTGTCGGCGCGCGACCTCCAGTTCGGCGACGGCCAGTGGATCCGCGGCAAGTCGCTGGACACCTTCTGCCCGGTCGGGCCGTGGATCGTCACCGCGGACGAGATCCCGGATCCGCAGACGCTGCGCATCGAGGCGATCGTCAACGGCGAGGCGCTCCAGTCATCAACGACGGCCAACATGTTCTTCGGGGTGCGGACGCTGATCGCCCACTGCTCGCGGGCGTTCACCCTGGAGCCCGGCGACCTCATCGCCACGGGCACGCCGGCCGGCGTCGGTGTGTACAAGAAGCCGCCCCGCCTCCTGCGCGACGGCGACGAGATGATCATCCGCATCGAGCGGATCGGGGAGTTGCGCAACGTGTGTAGGGTGAGCGGCGAGGCGTCCCCGCAGGCTGAGTAGGAGCGACCCGGGGCGCCGACCGCGCCAGAGGTCAGAGCACGCGCTCGCTGCTCACACTCGGGACGGTCGCCCTCATGCTGAGCGCATGCGGCACGATGCGACCACGACGCCGACCGCACCGGCCCTGACCGCTGCGCCGACGACCCAGGCTGCGACGCCAGCGACTCCGCTCGCGAGCGCAGGCCCGATGGACACACCGGGCCCGACGGACTCACCGGCCCTGACGCCCGGCCGCCCATCAAGCGTCGGCCTCATCGACGGCGCGATCGCGGCCGGCCGGATCGACGCGCAGACTGCTGCTCTGCCGGACCTTCGCGCTGTTCGATGACCCACGGCTGCCCGCGGAGTTCCGCAGCGCCACGCTTCGGGGCACGCCCCGAACCCCGGCCCCGAGGCCGGAATCGCGGGAGGTGCCCGCCGCGCCCCTGGCGCGAGCCGGCCGGCCGCCGTCCCGGCGGCCGGCCGGGCGTGGCACGCCCCTGTTCGTGCACGTGGTGCACGTACCAGCCGCAGGTTCGCCAGTTCGTGCATCACCTGCCCGGAATGCCGCGCATGGGCGCCGTTCCGGCCCCGAACGACGACGGATCGTACATGCGGTGCACGAATCGACGACGTTGCGGTCCGTACGTGCATGGGGTGCACGGGAGGGCGTGGTGCCCCGGCCGGAGGGCGTGGTGCACGCGGCGTGGCGCCAGCGGTGGACGCAGTCGCGTGGCGGACGCCACGGCGCGGCGTCCAGTGCGGTGGCCGGGGTCGCGGGGCGTGCCCCGCGAGGGCCTACGCCTTGCTCGGCGCCGCTCCGTCGCGGGCGTCGGGCGGCAGCGCCTCCTCAGCGCGGCGCCACAGCCGGATGTGCGTGAACGGCACGCGGAACTCGCGGAACACTTCGCTGGAAACCAGGAATCCGAGGAACAGAAAGACAACGCCCAGGAACTTGCCCAGCTGGAACAGCTCGGTGGAGCCGAGGCGGTTCAGAGAGTCGGTGACGGTGGGGATGAAGGCGCCCAGGGCGATCAACAGCGTGGCCGGCACGCGGCTGTGGATGCGACCCGCGATCACCTGGCCGACTGCCCCCGGCAGGGATGCGACCAGGTTCACGACGATGGCCACCGGCGCGATGAGCAGGTTGAACAGGAACTGGTCGCCCGGCTGGTTCGGGTCCAGCGAGTACGCCAGAACGCGCCGCTTGGGCATGAACACGTAGGCCGAAAACACGGCGCCCAGGATCAGTGCAAACGCGCCGCTGATGTTGAGGAAGGGCGTGAGCAGCCGCAGCACTGGCGGAAAGAGCGTGCCCACTGGCATGCCCGTCCGCTCATCGAGGGCGTAGCCGGGCGCCGGCGACGTCGTCGTGAGCATGAGCAGGACACTCAGCCCCGTCGCGCCGATGACGGCCGCCGCAGCCAGCATCGGCCAGCGCTCGTTCTGGAAGTAGGTCTCGATGGCCACCGCAAGCGCGAGCACGCCCGCGGCAACGAAGTAGAGGAAGGGCATCGCGCCCGCCTCGGCGTATTCCGGGCGGTTCCGGACGAGGAAGGTGAAGAGGCCCGCGAAAAACAGGCAGAGCGCGAACGCATACCCGAACCGAGTGCGGCCGAGCAGGAACGCGGTGCCCAATCCCAGCCAGCCAGCCGTCCAGACCGCTCCGGTCAGGTACCACGTGCGATACAGGATCTCGTTCCAGCCGAATGCCGCGGCAAGGGCCTCAGAGCCGGAGGCGACGCCGAAGAACACCATCCCGATGCCCCATACCGATTGGAAGGTTCGCCGCCGCTCCAGCCACTGGTCGAACAGGGCAGCCGCGAAGGCGAAGGCCAGGATGGCGGTTGCTGCCGGGAGGATCAGGTCGAGGTTCATGCGTCTTCTGGGGCAGAGCCGGCGGGGGCCCGGGATCAGGCCGGAACGAACTCGTGCTGATCGCGATGGAGGCCGTCACACAGGCCCCAGCGCTCGCCGGGCAACGGCACCGGGCGCATGATCTCGCGCACCTCGCCCCGCCGGCAGAAGAACCAGCCGCGTCGCGCCATCCAGCTCCGAACGTGATCCGGGTCTGGGTGGAACTGGAACGGACCGGGATTGATGGCCGCCTCGGAGGTCCACGGCGCGGCGGACTCCGGTGCCACGATATCGAGGACGTTCACGCGCCACGGTGTGCCGTGGATCAGCTCGTTGCAGCCGGCGCAGCGGATCGCGACGTTGTCGCTGACGATCGTGTTGATGCGCACGCCCATGAGGTCCATCGATCGCCGATGCTAGCGGATCGCCGCCACTCGCGCGGCGGCGCCCGAGGGCCCGAGGGCCGGTCGTGGGCTACACTCCCCGACCGGGCCCCCATCGTCTAGAGGCCTAGGACGCCACCCTTTCAAGGTGGAGATCACCGGTTCGAATCCGGTTGGGGGTACCACGGCGCCGGCCGCCGCGGCGCGCAGGTCCCTCAGCGGCGCCACACCAGCGCGAGCACGATCGCGGCACCGAAACAGCCGAACGCGATGACACCGGCGACCCCTCCGCCCAGGGCCATCGCGAATGAGCGGCCACCGGCGCCTTCCTGCCCGGCCCGCACGGCGCTGATTGCCCCCGCGAGCGCGAGCGCCGCGAAGACGATCCCGAGGACCGCTGCGCCCGATGCGAGCAGCGGGATCTGGCTGGGGTCGCGAACCGTGATCGCATAACCCAGGAACCCGACCGACCCGACCAGCGCGATGAGCAGGGTCACCCGCGTCGGGGTGACTGCGACTGGCCCCAGGTGCAGGCCGCGCCGGCGGCGCGTCCGGCGACCGCTGCGCACGAGATCGCGCAGATCGACTCGGTCTTGAGCGACCGGGTCGCCGAACTCGTTGACGATCTCGGACCTGCCGGGATCGCGGACGTCGTACCCCTGGTACCCCTCGTACGGCTCGTCTCGCCCGCGCGCAGCCATGAGCGCCGAGCGTACCAGCAACCCTCGCTCGGCCGGCCTACGCCGCCTCGGACGCGTCCGCACCGCCGCGCGTACGGTGATAGATCGCAACGTTGTAGGAGAGCCGCGGCCGGCGCAGTCCGGCGCCGACCTCGCGCCCGACGGCCCCGAATGCGTCGCCGAGGAAGGCCTGCGCATCTTCGACAGTCTCGAACGTCCACCAGCAGTGAAGGACCCGGACCTTGAAGCCGTGCTGGAGAAACCACCCGTCCCGGCGGCTCCAGGCGCCGTACTCCGGCAGGTCCGGCCCGCGCAGCCGCGACACATCGTCGCGACCGTAGTCGTGGAGCACCAGCAGGCGACCGCCGGGCCGCAGGATCCGCTCCGCCTCACCGAGCTCGCCCGGGAGGTCGTCGCGGAATGCCGACCAGCAGCTGATCACGATGTCCGCGGAGCTGTCGGGCAGGTTGGTTCGCGCGAATGAGCCCTCGGCGATTGTCACGCCGGTCAGATCGGCCACGTCGGCTCGGAGGGCCGCGACGCGCGGGCCGTCGCGCTCGAGCAGCGTCAGCCGGGCGCCCAGCTCCGCGAGCTGGCGGGCACGCATCCCACCGCCAGCGTCGACGAGCACGACATCGCGACCGGCCACGGGACCCAGTGCCTCGAATGCCCGGGGGATCTTGCCCTCGCGGTCGAGCGCGGATGAGAGACGCACGGCATCTCCTGGCGCGAGCTGGAGAGGGACGTCTGCCACCGGGGCCCGAGTATAGGCCGCACGCAACCCGGCCCCATCCCGGCCGCCGAGGACGGCCGGGCCGCTCGGGGCAAGGTCGGACACCCCTCGGGACCTCCGCCCTGCGGTGCCCACCGGGCACCGGGCGCGAGGCCGACCGACGTTGCATGGCACAATCTCGGCGTGGAATCGAGCGTCAGGCGCATGCCGAACGGAGTGCGCCTGTTTCTGGCGTACGCGGCGCTGGTGCTGGTCGGCGTGGGTCTGTCTCTGCGCTATGTCGTCGACCTGGCGATCAGCGCACCCGTGAGCCTGCCGGGGATCGTGGTGATGGCCCTTCTCGCCTACACCATCTTCACGATCACGCTGGTCCTGCAGCGCAAGGAGGCCGGTCGGGCATTCGCGCTCGGCCTGGCCAGCCTGACGATCCCCGCCGTCCCGTTACTGGCGATCAGCCCCATGGCGCCAGCGGCAATCGTCGTGCTGGTCCTGGGCGTCCTCCTGTTCGTCGGCCTCACCCGCCCGAACGTCCGGGCCTATCTGAACGAACCCTGACCGCGGGGCCGCGCGGACGCGCGGAACCGTGGCGGCCGCCCCGATCGGGCCGGCCGAACCGTCGTGGAGGCACACCGTGAGCAAACGAACCCGGCGCATGACGCCGCCGGCAGGTCGAGATCGCAGCCTGAGCGCGGCACGCCCCGGCAGCCCGGGCGCGTTGCCTGTCGCCGCCCGTCCGGCCGCCCCTGAGCCACTCGCGGAGGAGTTCGCCGCCGAAGGCCCGGGATCGAGCGCCCGAGAAGGCGGGGCCTCCTCCTCGACGCACACACGACCCGCAGGCGCTACCCCGGCCGGGATCGCCGGATCGCGAGCCGAGGTCGCGGCCGGGACGGCCGGCAGCCGGGCAGGTCGCCGCCCGAGGCAGCGGACGTATCAGCGCTCGTTCTTCGATCGTTACCGCTCGCTGATCGTCGGCGGCGGAATCGTCGGTGGCCTGCTCCTGTTCGGGGCCTTCGTCTTCCTCGGCTCCAGCAGCTCGGCATACGCGTGTTCGAGCCAGCTCGACCCGGCCGCTCCCGCCCCCTCGCCGTCGGGCTCGGAGCCGCCGGACCTTGGCCAGGTCATCCCCGATATGGGCCGTTCCCATGTCAATCCGGGCACGCAGGCGCGGTATACGTACTGCCCGCCCGGTTCGGGCCCGCACTACAACATCGCCGGGCGCGGCCCCATCGCGCCTCGCTTCTACCCACCCGACAGCGCCACCGAGCCGCAGGGCTGGATCCACAACCTCGAGCACGGCAGCATGGTGATTCTCTACAGCTGCGCCACAACCGGCAGCTGCACCGACGCCGATCTGGACAAGCTGCGCGCGCTGGCCTCGAACTTCCCCGCCAGTCCGGTGTGCAAGATTCAGGGCGGGGTGATCAGCCCGGTGATCGCGCGCTTCGACACCATGAAGACGAAGTTCGCAGCCGTGATCTGGAACCGGACCCTGCTGCTCGACGAGCTGGACATCCCGAAGATGCTGGAGTTCTGGGACCTCTATGGGGAGCGGAACAACCCCGAGCGCCAGTGCGCACCACCCACGCCGACCACCACGCCGAGCGTCACGTTCGGGACGGAATCGCCCGCGCCAAGCCCCGCCGCCAGTCCAGCCTCGAGCTGATGTCCGTCCGGCGAATGCTCGCCGGCGGTCGCGCCGGAACGGTCGTGCTGCTGCCCCAGGAGGCATAGAGGACATGGACACCGCCACCCGCCCGACGGTCTCCCGCACATCCGGCTCGCGCGACCCGCTGGGCTTCCTCGCCGACGAAATCGCCGACCTCAAGCGCCAGAACCTGTTCCGGCCGCTGCGGGTGATGTCCACCCAGCAGGGCCCGGAGATCGATCTGGACGGGCGCCACGTCATCAACCTCTCGTCGAACGACTACCTGGGCCTGACCCACCACCCGCGCATGAAGGAGGCCGCCCTGCGCGGCGTGCGCGAGTTCGGGGCCGGGTCGGGCGCGGTCCGCTCGATCATCGGCACGATGTCGATGCACGAGGCGCTCGAGGACGAGCTGGCCGAGTTCAAGCACACCGAGGCGGTGCTCACCTTCCAGTCCGGTTTCACGTGCAACACGGGCGTGATCCCGGCGGTCACCGCGGAGCAGGATCTGATCCTGTCGGACTCCCTCAACCACGCCTCGATCATCGACGGCATGCGCCTGTCCAAGGCGCCGCGCAAGGTATTCCCGCACAAGGACGTCGCGGCCCTCCGCGAGCTGCTGCGCGATGCCGCCGACAAGGGCCGGGCCGACGGCTGGGGGCCGTACCGCCTGATCCTGATCGTGACCGACGGCGTGTTCTCCATGGACGGCGACATCGCCCCGCTGCCCGAGATCGTCGAGGCGGCCGAGGAGTACGACAACGTCGCGGTCTACGTGGACGACGCGCACTCGTCGGGTGTGCTTGGCAAGGCCGGCCGAGGCAGCGTCAACCACTTCGGCCTGGACGGACGCGTCGCGATCCAGGTCGGAACACTCTCGAAGGCCGTGGGCGTCCTCGGCGGCTACGTCGCGGGCTCGCAGGCCCTGCGCGAGATCCTGATCCAGCGCGGCCGGCCGTTCCTGTTCTCCACGTCTCACCCGCCGGCCGTGGTCGAGGCCTGTCGCGAGGCGATCCGGATCATGCAGGACGAGCCCGAGCTGATCGATCGCCTGTGGTCCAGCACCCGCCGGTTCAAGGCGGAGCTGACGCGCCTCGGGTTCGACACGGGCCACTCGGAGACGCCGATCACGCCAGTCATGCTTGGCGATTCGGGCCTGACGCAGCGGTTCAGCCAGGCCCTGTTCGAGGCCGGCGTGTTCGGCACGTCCGTGGTCTTCCCGACCGTGGCCATCGACAAGGCGCGCATCCGGACCATCGTGTCCGCCGCCCACAGCGACGACCAGCTCGATCGAGCGCTGACGGCCTTCGACAAGGTGGGCCACCATCTCGGGGTGTTGGCCGGTTAGGCCCGATCCCGTTCCAGTGGCGGCGTCCGCGTTCGGCCAGGCCTCCGACCTGCCGCTCGACAGCCACCTGCATACCGACCTCTCGCCCGACAGCGACGTCCCGATCGACGTCTACGCCGACCAGGCGGTGGAGCGTGGCATCACCGAGATCGCGATCACGGACCACGTCGATTTCGACCCGCGCTACCCGGCCTACGACTACGCGTCCTACGCCGACCGCGAGCGCGTCGCACGCGACGCCGCGGAACGGTGGGCCTCGCAGGGCCTTGCCATCCGGTTCGGCTGCGAGCTGACGTATGAACGGCGCTACGAGGACGCCGTGCGCGACCACCTGCGCCGCCACCGCTACGACTTCACGATCGGCTCGGTGCACATCGGGCCGCTCTCCCCATACGGGACTGACCGAGTCGGCTCGTTCGTGTCGGGCAGGCCACTGGCAGAGGTGCTGGCGCCCTACTTCGACGACGTGGAGGGGGCCGCCCGCAGCGGACTCTTCGACACCCTCGGCCACCTGGACTTCGTGAAGCGCTACCTCGCTGCCCACGTCCCCCCGTCGGAATTGGCCGCCGCCCCGGAGCTGTACGAGCCGATCCTGCGGGCGCTCGTCGAGACGGGCACGGCGCTCGAGGTCAACGTGAGCGGCCTGCGGCAGGCTCCCCTGGAGACGTACCCCGCGGAATCGATCGTGGCGCTCTACCGCGATCTGGGCGGGACACGGCTGACGACCGGCTCTGACGCCCATCGACCGGATTGGTTCGCGTTCGGTCTCGACGAGGGCTACCGCATCGCTGCGTCGGCTGGTTTCCGCGTTCTCGCCTTCCGGCGCGGCCGGGATCCCGTCACCGTCGGGATCCCGGAACGATTCGTCGAGAGAGCGAGCGCAGGGAGGGGCGGCTGATGGAGCTCGTGATCCTGGGCGCCGGCCCCTCGTACTCGCACCTGCCCGGTGCAGTCGGCGCCGCGTACCTCGTCCGCGAGGGCGACGACGCCATCCTGCTTGACCTCGGCCACGGGGCGTTCTCCGCCCTCGCGCGCGAAATCGAGCCGAGTCGCCTGCTCGCCACAGCCATCAGCCACCTCCACCCCGACCATCACATCGACCTGATCCCCCTGCGCCACTACCTGCGCTACGAGCTGGAGCCGCGCCGCCGCGGCCGGGTGATCGCGCCGGCCGGCCTCGCGGACCGGCTCGACGCGCTGCACGCCGAACCGGGCTGGACCGCGGCCGCGCTCGACGTCGAACCCACGGACGGACCGGGCATCCGCGACCTCGGCCCGTTCCGCCTGGAGGCCGCGCTCGTGACCCACACCGAAGAGAGCTACGGCTACCGGGTCTCACTGGCGGGCGGGTCCGGTCCGGGCGTCGTCTACTCCGGCGACTGCGGGCAGGCCGAGGACCTGCTCCAGCTCATCCGCCCAGGCGACGTGGTGCTGTCCGAGGCCTCCTTCGGCCCGGGCCCGGTTCCGGAGCAGCGCATTCACCTCGACGGCCCGGCCGTCGGGCGCGTCGCGCGCGCCGGCGGCGCATCCGCCGTGCTCCTGACCCACGTCCTGGCGCGCTACGACCGGGCAGCAACTGCCAATGCGGCCCGGGCGGCCTTCGGCGGGCCGGTCACGGTGGTGGCACCGGGCGATCGCTTCCCGCTGTAGCCTGCCCCGGTGACGACCACCGCCATCCCCCATCGCCCGCTCCGCGCCCTTGCGCGGGACGCCCTCCGTGGCGCCTGGGATCGCGCCGTCGCGTCGGGCGCGCTGCCGCCGACCAAGCCGGACACGGACCTGCCGGCCATCGAGGTCGAGCGGCCGGCGAACCCGGCCCACGGAGACATCGCGACCAGTCTCGGGTTGAAGCTCGCGCGGCCGTATCGCCGCGCGCCGCTGGAGATCGCCCGCGCCCTCGCTGCGGAACTGGAGCGTGCGGAAGCGCCAGGGGGCGGGACGCTCTTCGCATCGGTGGAGGTTGCGCCGCCGGGCTTCGTGAACCTGCGCTTCGCGGACGCCGCCCTCGAGGCGGTCGTGGCCGCCGTCCTCGACCAGCCGGCGGGTTGGGGCCGCGTTCATGCCGCGAAACCGCTGAAGGCCAACGTGGAGTTCGTGTCGGCCAACCCCACTGGGCCGCTCCACATCGGCAACGCCCGCGGGGCGTTCGTCGGAGACCTGCTGTGCCGGGTGCTGGAGGCGGGCGGACACCACGCGACGCGCGAGTACTACTTCAATGACTTCGGCGCCCAGGTCCGCAACCTTGGCGCATCGGTCGTGGCGATCCGGGCGGGCCAGGCGGTGCCCGAGGACGGCTATCGCGGCGCCTACGTCCACGATCTCGTGGCGGCACTGCCGTCGGATCTCGCCGCCGAGGCGGATCGCGACCCGGACGCGGCGTCGTGGACCGTCGGCCGCTGGGCGTCGGAGCAGGTCCGCCGCGGCATCGAGGCCAGCCTGGCGCACCTCGGGGTGCACTTCGACGTCTGGAAGACCGAGAGCTCGCTCCACGACGAGGGCTGGGTGGCGCGCGCGGTGGCGCGCCTGCGCGAGTCCGGCCACGTCTACGAGGAGGGCGGCGCCACGTGGTTCCGCTCCACCGCCTTCGGCGACGACAAGGACCGCGTGATCTACAAGTCCAACGGCGATCCGACCTATTTCGCGGCCGACATCGGCTACGTCACCGAGAAGTTCAGCCGCGGCTTCGACCACCTCGTCTACATCTGGGGCGCCGACCACCACGGCACGGTGGCGCGGCTCCAGAACGCGGCCCAGGCGATGGGCTTCGACCGCGCGGCGGTGGAAGTGCTCCTGATCGCGTGGGTGCGCTTCGTCCGCGACGGGGTCGAGGCCTCCATGAGCAAGCGCGCCGGCGAGTTCATCACGCTCGACGAATTGCTCGCGGAGATCGGCGTGGACTCCGCGCGCTGGTTCTTCGCATCACGCGCCCCCACGACCGGAATCGACTTCGACATCGAGTTGGCCAAGCGCCAGTCCAACGAGAACCCCGTCTACTACGTCCAGTACGCCCACGCCCGGATCGCATCGATCCTGCGAAAGGCCGCCGAGAACGGCTTCGAACGGGCGATCGACGTCCGAGGTGCCCTGGCCGGCGCTTCCGAGGCAGCGCTCGTCCGAGCGCTCGTGCGGTTCCCGGAGGTGGTCGAAGACGCCGCGGCAGCCCGCGAGACCCAGGGGGTCACGACGTTCGCCACCGACCTCGCCACCACCTTCCACGCCTTCTACCGCGACGCCCGCGTGATCGACCCCGACGAGCCGGAGCGGACGCGCGCCCGCCTGGCGCTGGTCCGGGCAACCCAGGTGACACTGGCCAACGCCCTCGCGCTGCTCGGGATCTCCGCGCCCGAGTCGATGTAGGTCAGGCGCCCGAGGCGGCCACGGCCGCGTCCAGCACGGCGCCATCGGAGCCGAGCACGACGATCACGTCCTCGCCTTCGGCGGCCACGCGCGAGTTGGGCAGGCGCGGCACGGCCGCTTCGAACGCCGCGGCATCCGCCGCCGAGTCCCAGGCCGTCATGAGCGCGATCGCCCAGCGACCGTCCGGCCCCTCGAGCAGCCCCACGCGATCGCCGCCCCAGCCGGCCGCCGCGTCCGCGGCGGTCTCGACGCCGTGAGCGCGGAGCCAGGCTGCGAGCTGGAACTCGCCCAGCGTGTCCTCGAGCGTGAGCGTCCAGCCCGGCCCCATCCGGGCGGCCAGGTCGTCGGGGAGCTCCACATCGACGGGGGCTTCGCGGTCTGCGTACTTCTCGGGATGAAGGATCTGCTCGGTCGAATCGGGCGGATCGGCGAAGGCGGCGTTGACGGCCGGCCATCCTCCCTCCAACTGGAGGCCCATCGCGAATTGGAGACCCGCCTGGTACGGGAAGAGCAGCGAGTCCCTCAGGAACGCCGGGACGTCCGCGAGACCGGCCTGGTTGGGCCCGATCGAGAGCCCGACCAGCGCCAGCAATTCCGCGAAGCTCAGGTTCTCCTGGGACCAGAGCGTCATGAGCAGCGTGGCATCGCCCTCGATGAGCGACGACCGCGCGAGTGCCCGGTCGCCCTCGGTGGCAGCGTCCGCCGTCATCGGCTCGAGCGGGTAGTGCTGGTCCTGCAGGGCATGGGTGAACTCGTGGGCGAAGATGACCTTCTCGGCCACGCCGACGCCGCCCCCGGAGCGCGAGACGATGTACAGCTCCTGGGTGTCGGTCCGGTAGAACCCGGCGACCTGGTCGCCCAGCAGCTCCTCGCTGATCGCGGCCAGGGAGTCGCCGGGCGCCAGCAGGCCAAGTCCCCGGTACAGACGCTCCGTCGCCGCGACTTCGGCGGCGGGCTGCTCGCGCTCGGTGATCTCCTTGAGGATCACCCGCAGGGCGGCCTCATCAATCGTCGTGCGTTTCACCGGCCGCTTGGCCTCGAGGCCGCGCAGCGCTGCCACCTGGATCTCGATTCGCTCGTAGATCGGCCGCGGATCCACGGGCGAGGCGAACGAACCGGGGGTGGACGCGTGCGTGGGGCTCGGCGTCGGTGCCGGGGTCGGCGTCGGTGCCGGGGTCGGCGTCGGCACCGCGACGACGTCGCAGCGGGCCGTCGCCAGCGCAACCAGCACGAGCAGCAGGGCGGCCACTGCGGCACGGCCGGATGTGCGATGGGGCGTCACGGCCCCAGTCTGCCAGCCCGGGCCGCGGCAGGCCCTCATTCGTCCGTCCTGCCAGCCTCGGACCGATCGTCCCGCCGCAGGTGCCCTGCCGGCGCCGGCTCATGGCCGCGGTGCGAATGTCCGTTTCTTAATCGTTTGGCGCCTGTCGCTAAACCGCCGAGGTCTAGGCGATTCATACGTAGACCTTCGATCCGGCGAGGTTCGAAGGGGTTCCTCTCCTCCCTCCCTCGACCGGAGGCGCCGATTGGGCAGGCGCCTCCGGTCTTCCGTTTTGACGGAGCCGGGAAACGCGCCGGTGATCAGGGGTGAAGTGGGCTGTGCCAGAATCGGCCGATGGAGTTGACCTGGTACGGACGCACCTGCGTGCGGCTGCGCGGACGAGACGCCGTCGTCGTGCATGACGCATATCCATCGGTCGTCGGGCCCACCGGCCGCGGCATCTCGGCCGACATCGCAACCTTCAGCCACCCCGACGACACACCCGTGGCGCGTGCCAAGGGCCGGGCCACGCGAGACGGCGGCACCGTGCTCCCATCCAGCCTCGAGAATGCCTTCGTCCTGGATGGACCCGGCGAGTACGAGGTCAAGCACGTCCTCCTCACGGGCGTTCGGACCTACCGCGACGAGACCAAGGGGGCGTCCCGAGGCCGAAATGTGGCCTTCGTGACCGAGCTGGACGGGATCCACACCATCCACCTCGGCGACGTTGGTCACGTGCTCACGGAGGAGACGCTGGCCGACATCGGCCGAGTGGACGTCGCCTGCGTCCCGATCGGCGGGTCGCTGACGGCCAACCGCGCCGCGGAGCTGATCGCTCAGCTGGGTCCCAAGATCGTCGTGCCGATGGCCGTGTGCGAGGACGAGACGGACTGCGAGGAAGCGCTCGCGAAGTTCTTCCATGAGATGGGTGGCACCGCCGGACCCGCCCAGCCCAAGCTGTCGATCACGCCGGCCGGGCTGCCAAGCGAGACCACGGCGATCCTCCTGGAGTCGCGCGGCAAGACCTGATCGGCCGACAATCGTCGCGCCGTCTGCCTGCCGTTCGCGCGCCTCGCGTTCGCTCCTGAGGGGTCAGGCTGGCCTGCCGCAGACGAGCGCGCCGCGACTCCGGGTGGCGGCGCAGGTTGATCGGAGCCGTGGCAGCCCGCCGGAAGCCGGCCAGCGTGCGGATCGTCGCTGCGAGGGTGATGTCGTCGCAGCCGACGTTGACCTTGACCAGCTCAAGCGGTGGCGCACGGCACAGCAGCCGAGGGGCCCGAGATCGCGACGCCCGTCAGCGACCGCCGGCCCGGGCGGCCTCCAGCCGCAACTCCAGGATCATGTCGGGCGAGAAGTCGCGCAACCGGATCGACGTCGCGGCGGCCGCAAGCCGGTCGGCCAGCGTTCGCGAGTCCGGCACGCCGGCGTGCGCAGCCACGTCCAGAAACGAGGCGAGCGGCGCCAGCCCGACCAGCTCCGACTCCGCCAGCGTCACCCCGTCCTGCGCCGCTTCCGCGGCGACCGTCTCCCAGACCCGCCAGATCGGCGTGACCGAGAAGTCCAACAGGTTCATGGAGACCTGCGCCCGGCGCCGCTCCTCGATCCAGAAGCCGTTCGCCTGGACCCGCGGCAATCCGCCGCCGGATTCTCGGACGCGGCGGGCGATCCGCTTCGCCAGCTCGACGTCGGCTGAGTCGAGGTTGATGTTCCAGGCGATCAGGAACGGCCGGGCGCCCACCGCGACAGCGCCGGCAGTGGGATGCATTCGGGCAGGGCCGAAGTCGGGCTGGCGGCCGGGCTCTCCGATGGCGCTCTTGAGGCCCTCGTACTGGCCACGCCGGACGTCGGCAAGCCGGACCCGCTCTGGTCGCGTAGCGGCCGCCGCATACAGGTACACCGGCAGCCCGTAGTGCTCTGCCACCCGCGATCCGAACGCGCGCGCCAGTTCCACCGCCTCGGCCATCGCCATGTCCCCGAGCGGAACGAAGGGCACCACGTCCACCGCCCCGATCCGCGGATGCTCGCCCGTGTGCCGCTCCATGTCGATCTCGTCCACGGCGACGCCCACCGCGCGGTCCATCGCCTCGAAGGCCGCCTCGGGGGCGCCCGCCAGCGTCAGGACGCTCCGGTTGTGATCCGGGTCGCTGGTCCGGTCCAGCAGGTACGCGCCCGGCACCGACACCACCGCGGCAGCGAGCCGGTCCACCACCTCGCGGCGGCGCCCCTCGCTGAAGTTCGAAACCACCTCGACGAGCTTCACGTGCGCATCGGAATCCGCAGGCCCTGCTCCAAGGCCACCTCGATCGCGCGCTCGTAGCCCGCGTCCACGTGCCGGAGGACCCCCATGGCCGGATCGGTCGTCAGGACCCGATCCAGCTTCTGCGCCGCAAGCGGCGTTCCGTCTGCGACCACGACCATCCCCGCGTGCTGGCTGTAGCCGATGCCCGTTCCGCCGCCGTGGTGGATGCTCACCCACGACGCACCCGCGGCAGTGTTCACGAGCGCGTTGAGCAGCGGCCAGTCGGCGATCGCGTCCGACCCGTCGCGCATGGCTTCGGTCTCGCGGTTGGGCGACGCCACGGAGCCTGCGTCGAGGTGGTCGCGCCCGATGACGATCGGCGCGGCCACCTGCCCGCTCGCAACGAGTTGATTGAACGCGAGTCCCGCGCGCGCCCGCTCGCCGAGGCCCAGCCAGCAGATCCGGGCCGGCAGCCCCTGGAACGGGACGCGCGCCTGGGCCATCTCGATCCAGCGCCGCAGCGATGCGTTCTCCGGGAACAGCTCGAGGACCGCCTGATCGGTCCGCAGGATGTCCGCCGGATCGCCCGAGAGCGCGGCCCAACGGAACGGTCCCTTGCCCTCCGTGAACAGCGGCCGGATGAACACCGGCACGAATCCCGGGAAGTCGAACGCCCTGGCGACTCCCGCCGCATGGGCCTGGGCGCGCAGGTTGTTGCCGTAGTCGAAGGTGACCGCGCCCGCGGCCTGCAGCGCCAGCATGGCCCCCACGTGGTCTGCCATTGAGGCCATCGCCCGTCGGACGTACGCCTCGGGATCGGCGCGCCGAAGGTCGGCAGCGGCGGCCACGTCGAGGCCCGCGGGGATGTAGCCGTTGAGCGCGTCGTGGGCGCTGGTCTGGTCAGTCACGGCGTCGAATCGCTCTCCGCGGCGCACGAGCTCCGGCTCCACGTCGGCCGCGTTGCCGACGAGCGCGATCGATTCGGCCCGCCCGGCCCTTGCGGCGGCACGCGCCCAACCGAGCGCCTCGTCAAGGGAATGGGTCAGCCGGTCGACGTATCCCATCTCGAGTCGGCGCCGTGCCCGGGCCTCGTCAACCTCGATCACGAGCGCGACGCCGTCGTTCATCGTGACGGCCAGCGGCTGCGCGCCGCCCATGCCGCCGAGTCCGGCCGTGAGGACCGTGCGCCCGCGCAGCGTTCCCGCGAACCGCTGGCGGGCCAGTTCCGCGAACGTCTCGAAGGTGCCCTGCAGGATGCCCTGCGTTCCGATGTAGATCCACGAGCCGGCCGTCATCTGGCCGTACATGGTGAGTCCGGCACGTTCCAGTTCGCGGAATGTCTCCCAGGTGGCCCAGCGCCCGACCAGGTTCGCATTGGCGATCAGGACACGCGGCGCCCACTCGTGGGTTCGGAGGACGCCCACCGGCTTGCCGGACCCGACAAGGAGCGTCTCGTCGTCGGACAGTCGGCGCAGCTCGCGCACGATCGCATCGAAGGCGTCCCAGCTGCGGGCCGCCCGGCCGGTGCCGCCGTAGACCACCAGGTCGTCGGGGCGCTCGGCCACGTCGGGATCCAGATTGTTCATCAGCATTCGCAGCGCCGCCTCCTGGGCCCAGCCGCGACAGCTGATGGCCGAACCGCGGGCGGCCCGGACCGGGCGCGGGCCCGCGCTCATTCCACCAGCCCGGCCATCAGGAGCTCGCCGAAGCGCAGGTCACCAACGGCCGTCACCGATACGAGGCGATCACCGCTCAGCCGTGCGTGATACGTGTGCACGCCGCCCGCGCAGCGCCCGATATCGACCGGTCGGCCGCCGATCGTCGTGCTCGCGGTGCCGGTCACACCGCCGGCCGGCTCGCACGCTCCGGTATCGAAGCTGTCGCGCCAGCTCCGATGGAACGCGTCGCCGAGCACTCCGGCATGGAGGAGGACGACGGTCGCGACGGCCCAGTTCGTCATCCCGTCGTCATGCACGAATGCCGCTGCGAGCGAGCGGATCTCGGCAGGCATCGCCGGAGCGGCGACATTCGCCTCCTCGACCTCGACGGATTCCTCCACCGGGTGGCCGTCAACCTCGGCGGGCAGCACGCGCAGCAGCGCCGGGTCCAGGAGGACGGCAGCGCGGGAGACAGTCGGCGCCGCCGTGGCGGGGGGTGCGGCGGTCGCGATTCTGCCCGCGCTTCCGCCCGACGGCGCAACCTCGGAGGTGCCGGCGGTCGGTGCGACAGTTCCCGGGGGAGGCGTCGTGCCGCACGCCGTCGCCAGCGCGGTCACCAGGACCAGCCCGGCCAGCGCGTGCAACCGGCGCCCGCGCAGGACGCCACGTTCGCTGCCGCGCGTCAGCCGAGCTCCCGGCGGTAGACCGGGAACCGGCCGTCGGCGACCGCCAGGTGGAAGCCCGCCTGCTCCCAGAAGGACGGGTTCGCGGCGCTGGTCGCGTCCGGGATCGCGCCGGATTCCGGGTAGGCCTCGACGGCGCTGAACCCGCGCGACCCGAGGTCGTGGCACACCTCGGCCACCAGCCGCTCGGCCAGGCCCTGGCCACGGGCGCGGCTGGTCGTCGCGATGCACGTGATCACGGCAGGCAGGGGCGCCTGCGGGAGTCGCGGGTACAGCTCGCGCAGCCGGAGGGCGCGCGGATAGGCCGACAGCGGCCCGAACTGCGTGTACGCGCACGGCTCGTCGTCGACCAGCAGCACCTTCGCGTAGCTGCCGAAGACCGCAAGCCCCCGGCCCAGTCGAACCAGCTTGCCGGGGGCGTCCGCAGCGACCGGTCCCGGCCGGCCAGGACGCCGCGGCACGAACGGGTTATCGAGCGCGCCCTGCTCCTCGAGCTCAGCGAGGAACGGGTTGAATGCTGGCCCCGGCGCGGGGGCGGCGAACGGGTTGTCGGCCAGGGCGGGCGACGGGCGGACGTCACTGGTCGCGCGGGCTGGCGGACCAGCGGCGCGGCGAGCCTTGGAGCCGCGCTCGGCGTCCTCCCAGTAGTCGCAACTGCGGTGGTCGAACGCCGGATCGGCACACGTCGGGATCAGCTCGAACGACGCTGCGTCAACGACGTCGACGATCCGGACGGCCTCCATCGCGGCCGAGTGTACGCCGCGCGGCCCGGCCGGCCGCCGACTCGTCCGCAGGGATCCGGACGCTCAGGTTGCTGCGGCGAGTTCGACCAGCGCCCCTGACTCGACCAGGCGCAGCGCCCGGGCCATGTCCGACGCCTGCTCCCGGTCGTGCTCGAGATGCGGCACCATGGCTCGGATCCGGCGGAGGGCCTCCGCGACGCCTGCCCCCGGGGCGAGGCCGCCGCTCGCCGCGAGGCGCAGGTCAAGTCCCTGGGCTGCGCAGAGCAGCTCGATTGCCAGGACCCGCTCCACGTTCGCCAGCACCGCCTGAGCGTGGCGAGCAGCGATGGCGCCCATCGAGACATGGTCTTCCTGGTTCGCGCTGGTCGGGATCGAGTCCACGCTCGCGGGGTGGGCGAGCACCTTGCTCTCGGAGACCAGGGCGGCCGCGGTGTACTGCAGCAGCATCATCCCCGACTCGAGGCCACTGTTCTCGCTCAGGAACGGCGGCAGGCCGCCCGAGAGTCGAGCGTCCGTGAGAAGCGCAATCCGACGTTCCGAGATGGCTCCCAGCTCGGCGATCGCCAGTGTTGCGAAGTCCAGGGCGAGCGCGATCGGCTCGCCGTGGAATGTCCCGCCGCTGATCACGAGACCGCCGCCGGTTGCCGCCGCGTCAGGTTCCGTGACCGCACCGTCGGGAAAGACCAGCGGGTTGTCGGTCGCGCTGTTGAGCTCCACGTCCAGGACGCGCCGCAGATGGTCGAGCGCATCCATCACGGCTCCATGGACCTGCGGCACGCAGCGCAGCGAATAGGGATCCTGCACCCGGTGCGGGTCGGCATGGTGGCTGGCGAGCAGCGAGGAGCCTCGCAGAAGCCGGCGCATCTGCCCGGCCACGGCGATCTGGCCCGGATGCGGCCGCGCGAGCTGGTAGGCGGCGGCGTACGCCACGTCGGTGCCCAGCAGCGCCTCCAGGCTCATCGCGGCCGCGACGCTCGCCGTCCGTAGGAGCCGGTCGGCATCCACCAGCAGCAGCGTGCCGATCGCGCTCATCAGCTGGGTCCCGTTGAGCAGCGCAAGGCCCTCCTTCGCCTCGAGCGTCAGCGGCTCCATGCCCAGTTCCCGGAGCGCAACCAGGGCCGGCAACTGTCGCCCACCGAGGCGCACCTCGCCGCGCCCGATGAGCGGCAGCGCGAGGTGGGCGAGCGGCGCGAGGTCACCGGACGCACCGACACTTCCCTGCTCGGGCACGATGGGGACGACGCCGCCGGCCAGGAGCGCGAGCAGCCGCTCCACGATGAGCGGCCGGCAGCCGGAATGCCCGAGAGCCAGGGTGTTGGCGCGCAGCAGCAGCATGGCCCGCACAACATCGTCGGGGAACGGCGGACCCACGCCGGCGGCGTGGCTGACCAGCAGAATTTCCTGGAGGGTGCGCGCATCGGCGGTGGCGATGCGCGTGTTGGCAAGTGCGCCGAACCCCGTGGTGACGCCGTACACGGTCGCGCCGTCCCGGACGAGCCGTTCGATGACGGCACGAGATTCGGCCATCCGTCGCCGGGCGCCGGCGTCGAGAACGACCGGACGGCCCCGCCGGGCGACATCCTCGACCTCGTGGATGGTCAGGTCCGCGCCGGTCAGCACCACCGCCGATTCATCGTCTGCGGTCCCCGCGCGGCCGATCGGCCCGATCACGTGGCCGAGCATAGTCGGCTATCCTCCCGCCCGTGTTCGACTTCCTCGACGGCCCGGTGCGCCAGGCCGTCACGGCGCTGTACGAGGCGGTCGGCTACCTCGGTGTGGCGATCTGGGTGGCGATCGAGAGCGTCATCATCCCGATCCCGTCCGAGCTGGTCCTGCCGTTCGCCGGCTTCCTGGTCGGCCAGGGAACCAGCATCGAGCCCCTGACGGGAGCCCCGTGGAACCTTGCCGCGACGGTGCTCGCCGGTACGGTGGGTGCCACGGTTGGTGCGCTGATCGCCTACGCGATCGGATATTTCGGCCGGCGGGCGCTGATCGAGCGCTGGGGCCGCTACCTGGCGATCAGCGAGGCCGACCTCACCCGGACGGAGCGGTTCTTCGAGAAGCACGGCACCCGGGCCGCGTTCTTCGGCCGGATGATCCCCGTCGTCCGCTCGCTCGTCTCGTTCGCCGCCGGCGTGGCGAAGATGCGCATCGTGCCGTTCACGGTCTACACGTTCTTCGGCTCACTGCCGTGGACGCTGCTGCTGGTCGTGGCGGGGATGCAGCTGGGCGAGAACTGGGCCGAGATCGGATCGGTGCTCAAGCGATTCGAGTACGCGATCCTGGGCGTACTCGCCCTGGCCGTGCTCGCGTTCATCTGGCTGCGCATCGTGCGTCCCCGCCGGCGCCGGTCAGTCGGCCCGACGAGTTGACCGGGGCGCTCTGGCGCCCTTCAATTCCAGGGGGCGGCCGGCGGCCGCCGAACGTGCGCCAGGTCGTTGAGGAGGAGCGCCTTGCCCGCGCTCGGCGGCGCACCGGGCTCCCACTCCAGCGCAGTCAGGTTCACCTGGCCCTGCACGATCCGGCGTCGGTACTGCGCCAGCGGCAGGTCGAGAGCCACCGCGATGAGGATCCGATTGAACGTGCTGTGTCCGACAAGCAGGATCGGGCGCTCGTCGGCGGCCCGGTCACTCGGCCCGCCAAGCAGCTCCTGCAGAAGGCTGCGGGCCCGATCCGCGACGTCGTCGCCCGACTCCCCACCCGGACAGCGAGTGGTCGCCGGGTCCACCTCCCAGGCGCGCCGGCGCTCGCCGTCGTTCGTCTCGATCTGCTCGTAGGTCAGCCCTTCCCAATCGCCATAGTCCATCTCGATGAGGCGGACATCGGGCTCAGGGGCGGGTCGCAACGCACCCAGCGCGGCCACCGCGTGGGCGGTCTCGCGCGCCCGGCGCAGCGGGCTGGTCAGGATCCGCCGGAACGCCACCTCGGCGAGACGCTCCGCGAGAGCCGAAGCCTGGGCGCGACCCAGGTCGGAGAGCCCCACGTCGATTCGCTGCCCGAGGTGCTGTTCAGGATCCGAGCGGGTGGTCAACCCATGGCGGGTCAACACGATCACGGGCACGCCACGAGTCTATGCAGGCCGCAACCGGGGCGTTTTCCGGGCCATACCGCGCTCAACGGATGCGACAATTGCGGCACTGACGACGACCCGAGCGAGCGAGGCCGATGACCCAGGATCCGAATGCGCGCCCGTCCCGCGGCACAGAACTCCCGCCCGTGGACCAGGTGATCCACGACATCCGCGAATCGGAGGGCCATCTGCGAACGCGAGAGGCCGTCGAAGCGGTCGCGAACGTGGAGGCCCCCGGCGAGCGTCCAGGGGACGCACGCGCTCCCACGCCCGCTCCCCCGGCGTCGCCCGCCGCGGGAGCAGCGGCCGGGACGGGCCATGAGCCGTCGGGGCACGCGCCGGGCCACAAGAGCAGCCCCGACGTGGGCCACGCCGACCCGGGTGACGCCGAGCACCGTCATGCGGCTGGCGAGGCGCTCGGCCCGATTGACGCGGCCAATTGGGGCGCTGGCATCCTCGGCGTCCTCGTCGGCCTGGTCATCGTGGCCTGCTTCGCCTTCGCGACCCAGGGTCTGGGCGCGTACTGACCGAGCGAGTCGGCCGGCGGGCGGACGGCGGCCGGCCGGCGGAATGCGCCCAGGCGGGCCTCCGCGAAGCTCGCTAGAACAGGCCGATGATGTTGCCGTCGGCGTCGATATCGACCATCTCGCCGCCGGGCCGTGAGGGCAGCCCCGGCATGGTGCGCATCTCGCCCAGGATCGGCGTGACGAAGCCGGCCCCGGCGGACAGGTGGACCTCGCGGATGGGGATCCGGAAGCCGGACGGACCACCCTTGAGCGCCGGGTCGTGGCTGAGCGAGTACTGCGTCTTCGCCATGCAGATCGGCAGGCGTCCGAAGCCCATTCGCTCGTACTGGTCCAGCGCCTTGCTGGCTGCCGGCAGCTCGTCGACGCCCTCAGCCCCGTAGATGCGCGTCGCGATCGCATCGATCTTCTCGCGCAGCGACGCCTCGTCCGGATAGAGCGGCGCGTACTCGGGGGCGCCGGCCTGGGCGGCGGACCAGACGGCGGCCGCAAGGTCCGTTGCACCCGCCCCTCCGTCGGAGAAATGGCGCGTGACCACGGCGTCCCGGGCGCCGGCGCGGATCGCGATGTGCCGGACCATGTCGAGCTC
>Ga0194132_10003335_pt1 | contig 28711 bp, 31 predicted proteins | sample TA2KigOf80mmetaG_FD_148612 | JGI IMG/M metagenome (GOLD analysis project Ga0194132, IMG submission 148612) | Freshwater microbial communities from Lake Tanganyika, Tanzania - TA2015054 Kigoma Offshore 80m | ecosystem: Environmental > Aquatic > Freshwater > Lake | place: Tanzania: Lake...
CCGTGCGCAATTGCCCGGACCGGTCAGAGGCAATTGTCGGTGGGAGCATTGATGTCGGACGAGCCACTAACCTTGGTTGTGACGCAAGACGAAAAGGGTCGGTGCCTTGATCGATGAAATGGGCGGCACGATCCGCGCCTCTCATGAATGGGCCGAATCGCGTTTGACTATAACTGACTTCGTGTGCATGTGGAGCTGGATGAAGTGCTGAGGTAAGCTGAGTTGCACCGTTTGCTTCTCGACGCAATGAAGTATACAACCATGCTGCAGATCATGAAGAGATTGAACGGCTGCTGGGTGGGCAAGTAAGGAGATAACAGGAGGGCATCCGCGCGGACGATCACCAGAATACTAGTCGGAGACAGGCCAGCGACCCGGCATTAACAGTGTCATAGCCGCCGCGACAATCCCCAGCATTTGGGGCGACTCCGAAGTCCTTGGGATTCTCGATGGGTTCAACTGGTTCATGGACGGAAGCACCAGTAACGTGCGGTTGCGTTTGATTGAAGACGTCAGCCGGCTCCACTTTCGCGGTGGTTCGTGTCTTGGCACGTCGTGGGCCAATCCGACCAAGAAAGCTGAGCACCCGGAGCGCGTGCTCTCCGCGCTGATCAACCTCGGTGTGACGCGTCTCGTGACGATTGGTGGAGGTGATACCGCTTTTCCCGTGCTCAAACTGAAAGAGCGGGGGGTCGGACGCATTCAGGTCGTCCATGTACCAGAGACGATCGACAATGACCTCAACTTGCCCAACGGGATTTCCACTTTCGGGTTTCAGGCCGTGCGGCATGTCGGTGTGGAGCTCATCAAGAATCTCATGGTCGATGCCCACCCCACCTCGCGCTGATATTGCGCCGTGACGATGGGACGCAAAGCGGGCCATCGGGCGTTTGGCATAGGGAAAGCCGCAGGAGCCACGTTGACCGTGATCCCCGAAGAATTCGCGGGGCGGCCCGTCAGACTGAAGCGGTTGGTGGATCTGCTGGTCGGTGCCGTGATCAAGCGCTTCCGCCACGGCCACACCGACGGGGTGGCTGTGCTGGCGGAAGGGCTGATCGAAATCTTGGACCCGCAAGACCTGGGAGGGCTGGAGCAGGTCGCGCGAGACGAGCACGGCCACTTGCGTTTGTCGGGGGTGGATCTGGGGGGCGTTGCTCAGGCGGGAAGTGATGAAGGAACTCAACGCCCTTGAGTGCTCCGTCTCGATCGTCGCCAAAGACATCGGCTACGAATTGCGCTGCGCGGACCCGATTCCGTTCAAGCAAATGGTGGACGCCACTACCGAGCGCACCAAGGTCCGTATGGTGGACGTCGGTTCCCAGTTCTATGACATTGCCCGGCGATTTATGATTCGACTCACGCAAGGAGACCTTGACGATCCGATCATGCTGAGCTGTTGTGCCGTGGTCGCCGGCCTGTCGTCGAAATCGTTCCACGAGCGATTTGCCGGGATAGTTGGCCCGGCCCCGATTTAATATCAATAGAGGAAAGGATGCGCACCATGAAAGTGTTGGCAGCGACAGATGGATCGAAGTATGGCCGATGGGCGATCGAATGGCCGGCGCTGATTCCGTTCACCGTCAGGCCGGTCGTCCGGGTACTACATGTCGTGGACACCGCGGGCTTGCGCGCGCCGTTCCTGATTCAGCCCATGATCGTGGCCACGAAAAAGTATCTCCAAGCGGAGATCAAACGGATGGAAACGAGCGCAAAAGCGACGAAGAAAGAGGCCGAAAACGCGTTGCGAGAATCCGGATTGGGCGGGACAGTCGTGGTGGATCGGGGTGGGGTCACGGCGACACTCATGAAACACACCAAACGTGGCGTTACTCTCCTGTCGATCGGGTCGCGCGGGTTGGATGCGCTGGATCGTTTCATGCTCGGGAGCATGTCGAATTACGCGATGCATCATGCGCCCTGTTCCGTTTTGGTGGTGAAAGAGGCGCCCCGTCCTGTGCGCCGCATCTTGTTGGCAATCGATGGCTCGCCGGCATCGGACAAGGCGGTGCGGTTTCTGTTGCGAACCATGAATCCAGTTCCCAATGGTCCCGACTGCGAGCCGATCATGGTCACTGTGGCGCATGTGGTGCCGTACTTCAAATATCCAGAGTTGCGGGAACCAGGGAAAGCGTTGGTGAAACGCTACGTGGACAAAGTGGCGAAGGCCGGATTTCAGGTGCAGGAATCCATGCGGGTGGGAAAGCCAGCCGACGAGATTCTCACGGAAGCAAAACAGAAGAAGGTTGATCTGCTCGTCACCGGCGCCAAAGGCTTGGGGGCGATCGGTCGTGCGTTGCTCGGTAGCGTGTCCACGCGCGTGGTCCAACATGCCACCTGTTCCGTTCTCGTTGCTCGATAAGCGACCAGAATGTCTCTGAAAGAGCGTGAACTGCCCCGAGGGTAGCCGGTTTGTCCACGGCTGGGCCCAATTAGATCGATACCCATCTGCAATAATTGGCACCAACTGCATACGATGGACAGATTCAAGACCCAAGGCGACCCTTCTCTCCATTGCCAATAAAAAGGGAAGTGGAGGGCGGAGGGGGAAGGCTTGACGAGTGAAAATGGGAGGAATATTCTACACACTTTTTCGTTCGTCACCGTGCGTAGTAGTTTGTGAGGGTACTATGACTCCTGCGGAAAAGATTGAGCAAGAACCCCTTCCTGATCGGTTGGTCACGGGGCTTTCGAAAATTGGGCTGGCGATGAAGAGCCGAACCTGGCGAAGACAGGGGCGCAAAGGGGTCGGCCCTTTGCAGGTGCAGGTGTTGCGCTATCTTAAGACGTGTCACAATCAGGCGGCCACCGTCTCGACGATTGCGCGAGAATTGACGGTTAAGCTGCCCACGGCGTCCGAGGTGATTCGGACACTGGCGGAGAAACAGCTTGTGCGCCGGCGTCAGGAGCAGCCGGACCAGCGCATTGTGATGGTGCACCTGACCGCCTTGGGCGCCAAAGCGGCACGGGTGGAGGATGGGTGGCCTGAGTTGCTGGCGGCAGTCACGCAGCAGCTGCCAGTTAAAGAACAGATCGGTCTGTTGACTGCCCTGACGAAACTCATTCGTACGTTGCAGCAGAAAGGAGAGATTCCGATCGCCCGCATGTGCGTCTCGTGCCAGCATTTCGTGCCAAACGCGCATAAGCGTGGAGACCAGCCGCACCACTGCCGGTACTTCGATGCCCCCTTCAATGATCAGGCCGTTCGCCTCGATTGCCAGGAATATGTGGAAGTGCTCAAAACCAAGATGAAGAGTGCCTGAGGGATTCGTTCAGCTCCGGGCTCTCGCTAGTGCTCTAACAGACCAGGCATTGTCTTCGACGAGGGTTGCTGAGGCGGACGCGGAGTTGTTGCTACGATGAGGATCGTTCCGCTTGTCCGACATACAGAGCTTGATCTGCTTCGATCCTAGAGAACAAGTCATCCAGGGCCAGTTGGAGTGCCGCTTCGATCGGATCGCGATCCGAAGCAGTCACCCATCGCACCATCGATCCTGTCACAGTATGTTCGGCAACATAGGTTTTCACTGGCTGGTCTTCCTGGCTCATCTCCCCCTGTAATCGCATGTGATAGTGATAACGGCCCTGGCGGGAGGTCAGCGCCAGCTTCGAGGTGATGTGAAGTCTCCAGTCGGCGGATTCCAGAGAGACTGACCTGAATGTGCCCCGCTGCTGCGCATAGCGACGGATCGCCTGGTTGAGGTTGTGAGTCGGCCACTCGAGGAAGATAATTCCTGGCCGGTGGTCCGCACCCTCCAGGGCAAGATCACTGACAGTCAGCTGGAGCGAATGGGGAATTGTCGTTGAGGCCAAGCTCGTCGAACGAGGATTCACCTCGATTCGATGCACGCATCCTGAAGATAGGATCAAGATGAGTAGGAGAAGTCGAACAGACATGGGGTTTTTGAAAGGGATCATGACGACAACAGGACTGACCGGTCCGATGGGGGTGCAGTCTAGCACAGGTGGTCGAGAAAAACCCTTGAACCGGTCAGGATAGCTGCGTTATCTTAGCAGCGTGTGAGCGTGACCGAGGACCTTCTCCGCAGGCCGATATCGTTTGAACAACGAGGGGGATGAATATGAAAAACCATTTGAAGGGAACGAAGAGCCACGACAATCTAAAGCATGCCTTTGCGGGCGAATCGCAGGCCAACCGCCGGTATCTCTACTTTGCGCGGCGCGCCGACATCGAAGGCTATCCCGATGTGGGCGGATTGTTCCGTGATACGTCCGAAGCTGAAACCGGCCATGCGTTCGGCCACTTGGACTTCTTGAAAGAGGTTGGCGATCCGGCCACCGGAAGCCCGATCGGCAACACCGATGCGAATCTGAAGGCGGCCATCGAGGGCGAGACCTATGAGTACACGCAGATGTATCCGGGTATGGCCAAGACGGCCCGCGAGGAAGGGTTCCCTGAACTGGCCGAATGGTTTGAAACGCTGGCGAAGGCCGAGCGGTCCCATGCCAATCGGTTCCAGAAGGGGCTGGATGGTCTGAGGCAGAGTTAACGGCCTGTCGCGTTCAGCTGTTGGTGCGAAGACAACGGTCTTCACGGCTGGCGGCTGAACGTTTGTGTCAGCCCGCCCATGAAGCACCTTAACCTCATCAAGCCCATCGATCCTGTTCAGCTGGAAAAAGACACGTTGCGGATCTACGAGATCTGTGACGGCTGCCGCCGCTGTTTCAATCTCTGTCCGTCGTTCAATACCCTGCTCGACCGAATCGACGCTTACGAGGGCGAAATCGCCAAGCTGTCGCCCGCCGACCATCATCGCGTCGTCGATGAGTGTTACTACTGTAAACTCTGTTTCAACCACTGTCCCTACACCCCACCCCATCAGTACGCGATCGATTTTCCCCGCTTAATGGTGGCGTGGAAAAAGCGTCTGGCGGAGGAGCGTGGGATCCGTTGGCGCGATCGGTTCCTGATTATGACAGATGCGATCGGGAAACTCGGCAGCGCGACAGCGTCGCTGACCAATGGACTGTTGAAGAATAGCCTGATTCGCCGGCTGATGGAATTGGTTGTAGGCGTGCACCGAGACCGGCAAATGCTGCATTTTTCCGGCGACACGTTCACCCGCTGGTTCACCCGGCATGTGCCGGCGAAACGGGCCGAGCCGCCGATCCGGAAAGTCGCACTCTTTGCCAGTTGCCTGGTGAACTATCAGATGACAGATATCGGGAAGGCGACAGTCCAGGTACTGGAGAAAAACGGCATCGACGTGGTGGTGCCGGAGCAACGCTGCTGTGGTATGCCACAGTTCGATGTCGGTGGTACGCAGGTGATCCAGGAGGCGGCGAAGGCCAACGTGGCGTCGCTGCATCCGTGGGTCGCACAGGGCTATGACGTCGTGGTGCCCACAGCGAGCTGCAGTTTGATGCTCAAGCGCGAATATCCGGAGCTCCAGTCTGACGACATGACGAAGCAGGTTGCCGATCGGACGTTCGACGTCTGCGAATATCTGATGGCGATGAAGAAGGTGGGGCAGCTGGCGACCGATTTCACGGCGCCTCCAGGACGTGTGGCCTATCAGATTCCTTGTCACCTGCGGGATCAGAACATTGGATTCAAATCGAAGGAATTGATGGAGTGTGCCGGGGCGCAGGTGAATGTGATTGAGCACTGTTCCGGCCATGATGGATCGTGGTCGGCCAAGACGGAATTTTTCACGCTGTCCATGAAGATTGCGGCCAAGGCCGTCCGTGCGATCGAACAGGCTCCGGCGGATCTCGTGGCATCGGATTGCCCTTTGGCTGGATTGCAATTGGATCAGGCCGGGGCGTCGGCTCATGTGGGTGGCAAGGCAACTCGCCATCCGATTCAGATTATTCGCGATGCCTACGGACTGCCTTCTTCCGGCTCGTAGTGCGTGATGCGGAGGAAATATGATGAAACGACTGGTACGAGAAGATTTACTGTCCATGCAGGAGTATGAACGGGAACGGGAGGCTTTTCGCTCCCGGATTGTCGAGCTGAAACGGAAGCGGAGAATTTCCGTCGGCCCGTTGATCACCGTGGTTTTTGAAAATCGAGAGACCTTGCTCTTTCAGGTACAAGAGATGATCCGGGTTGAACGTATCGTTGATCAGGCCAAAGTCCAAGACGAGTTGGACGTGTACAATGACCTGTTACCCGGGCCGAATGAATTGAGTGCGACACTCTTGATCGAGATTACCGAAGAATCGAAGATGAAGGAGTCGCTGGACCGGTTTATGGGACTCGATCGGGGCCAGACGCTGGCGATCACGGCGAACGGTGAGCAGGCGTTCGCGGAGTTCGAGGGTGGCCACAGCCATGAGACCAAAATCAGCGCCGTCCATTTCGTCCGATTCCGGCCGACAATCGCAATGAAGGAAGTCTTTGCTGATCTCCGCAAACCCGTGACGATCAGCGTGAATCACGGCGGCTATCGGGAAGATGTGCTGGTGCCTGGGAGCATGCGGGAAGAATGGCTCTCTGATTTGAGCCCGCAATCGCTCAAATCGGAATGTTGAATCAAGGCCCTGCCCGGCGATGCTCTGAACTTTGCAACTTGACCCATGATCCTTGAATCGTATGGCATCTGTCTTACTGAATAAGCGCATCGAGTTTTCCTCCTCTCATCGGTATTTCAAGCCGGAATGGGATGAGGCGAAGAACCGCGCGGTCTTCGGCCTTTGCTACAACCCGCCTGCCCATGGGCATAACTATATGCTCGAAGTCACCGTGTCCGGTGAGATCGATCCCAAGACCGGCATGGTCGTCAACCTATTTGACCTCAAGCGAGTCCTCCTCGAAGTTCTGGAGGAATTCGACCACAAGAATCTCAACCTCGACATGCCATATTTCAAGGACCGGATTCCTACTTCGGAGAATTTCGCGTGTCTGCTTTTTGGGAAACTATCGCTGCAGCGGGGTATCGGCATCTTGCACACCATCCGTCTCTGTGAGGATGAAGATCTCTACACTGAAGTGACGGCGTCGGAGGGCCTGACCGTGGCTTCCGTGACGAGGCGCTACTCTTTTACGGGGGTCCAAGAGGGGAACCAAGGCCACACTCGGGATCTTTTTGTGACCGTTCATGGCCGGATCGATCCGGTCACTGGCATGGTGACCGATATTGGCGTGTTGGACCAGCTCGTGCACGAGCAGATTGTGAAACCATTCGATCGGCAGGATTTAAGACAGGTGCTCAGCGTGCCGGCCGTCAGCGGGGAATTCCTCACCAAGGCTATCTGGGCCCGTCTCGTCAATCGCGTCTCAGGTGGCACGCTACGACACATCCGCCTCGAGCAAACCCGCGACCTCTCGTTCGACTACGCCGGATAAACGGCGCACCGTTCACCGCTCCATTAAATTGGAATTTAGTGTTGTCGTTGGGCGCCTGTCCCTGTGGACAAAACATAGACAGTTATCGTGATCTCGCTTTCTTAAAGGAGTCCACTCTGTATGTTAGGGTCGGGCCGAAAGGAGAGCCGCATGCCACGTCTGCGTCACACGGTCGAACAGATGAGCGTCGACGGGGGTGGATGGAAACAGAGGGCTCTTCACCTCGTGATTCTTCCGATGCCTGGGATATGCAACGCAACGCGCGTATGCGAAGGCTGCAATCGCACGGGGCGTGCACGTTCTGTGTGGAGAGTGTGGAGGGGGGGCGGAGGCGAGTTCGGGGTTGACCAGTCCGTGGATGGTCTAGCCGTTCGGTATTCGATCGAGTTCAGCGGCGATCTTGAATTCCTCGACGATCTGTAATGGGCTGACTGGAGCCGAGAAGGGCACTTGCTCGTTGCCACGCGATCGGGACAGTTACAGATACGAAACCTTAGCGAGGACAGTCCTCAGATTCTCTTCGAAGCTGACCGCTCGAATCTTGACCCCTATCTTACACCAGCCTCAGCTTGGGCACGGACTTGGTAGCTTCAGCTCAAGATCCAGCCGATGGCCCTTTATTTTCTGTCCCCGGGCTTAAGCGGGGTAAAGCGGGCAGAAAATAGGCGTTCTGGTCCGGTAATTTGAGGAAGACCAGGATTCCGGTGTCCGAGGTGAGAGTAAACGTACCGGTCCCCTTCAGGGTGTTTTCACCAGACGAGGTCAGCTCGACTTGAAGCGTGGCTTTTTCAAATCCCTGCTGGATGACGGCCTTGGCTCTCGCTCCATCAGAAGGGATGGCCTTGTCGGACTGATCCGCTACATAGAGGATCAGCTCTCCGTCTTTGGCGACCAGCTCCAGGTGGTATGGCCCTACGGCCAGCGATTGCCCGCCATGAAATGGCTTTCATGGGCTCGGTGTGTTTCTTGGAATGGGCTCCGACCGGTACCACCACGAGCAACGTTGCACAGAAGGCCACAGGACTCAGTAGCTGTTTCATAATCCGGCCTCAGAACAATTCAGCAACATCATTCTCAAAGAGACGGATGCTCACTTTCAATGTTTCGGCGAATGGTGGTGATGATGGTGTTCGTCTCCGCCTGATTTTGACGCATCCTCACGTGCCTTCTCGGTTGGGTCTGACTTTGGTTTCAGCGGTATGAAGCGGGCGGCGTAGCCGTCCTGATTCGGCAATTTCATGAAGACGATGACCACCGTGTTCGGCGTGAGCGCAAACGCTCCGGATCCCTTGAACACATTGTCTCCCACCGGATGTAAATACACTTGTGTCTTGGTCGGCCCTGTCTCAATGGTCGCTTTCGTCAATCCGCCTTCCACGCTGATCTTGTTGTCCGCATGGTCTGTCACATAGACCATCAGTTGCCCGTCTTGAGCTACGAGCTCCAGATGAAACGGTCCAGTCATGCGGAGTTGCCCACCATGCGGGGCCCGGACTGCTTCAAAATATTCATCCGTATGCGCCCAAGCCGACGTTGTGAGGACTACTAGAGAGAAGAAAATGACAGCAGCTATCGTCATGCGCATGCGAACACTCGATGTTTCATCAATACTGTAACATAAATAGTTATTCGGTGGATGGATTTATAGGTCGAATGTTGGTGATGCTCAGTATGGAGCGTGTTGAGACGGTGTCCTATTTCAAGAGATAGTCTGAAATCAGCGCGACAAGTTCGGCAGGCTCGACGACTCCTTCACGGGTGAGGAGCAATTTGCCGTTGGCAAAAAAATGGGTGGTGGGATAGGTCTCAAACGTATGGGTCTTTTTGATCTCACGGCAGCGGCCAGGTATGTGCATCTTGGCCTTGCCGACTTTGAGATCCGGAAACTTCTGGGCGATTTCTTCGAGGATAAGATCGTAAGTTTTGCAAGGCTCGCAGGTGGCGAGCCCATAGGCGACGACGGCACCGGCGCTATCGGTGAATTCCTTGTAGTTGGCGTCGCTGATGTCTTGAACGGTGCTCACTGCCAGTGCTGAGAGGTGAGTGCTGAGGACTGAGTTTCGGATTCACTCAGCCCTCAGTCCTCGTTGCTCAGTCCTTCATCTTACGACAACTTCGAGAGTGCCGAAAGGATATCTTTATCCTCGCGTGCTGTCTTGATTTCCTGGACTTTCACATAGGCGACCCTACCGTCTTTGCCCACGATCACGGTCGCACGCTTGGAACAGTTCAGCGGCTCGAAGTAGAGGCCATAGGCCTTTGCGGTCGTCCGGTGCACATCGGACAACAGGCGATGCTTCAGGTCGAGCGAATCGGCCCAAGCCTTGTGTGAAAAAAAGCTGTCGCAGCTGACGCCGAACAATTCCGCATTCGCGCTCTGAAACTTGGGAAAGTCATCAGTCAAACATTTGTTTTCACCCTGACACACCGGGCTCCAGTCCAGCGGATAGAAGCAGAGTACGACGTTCTGTTTGCCGCGATAGTCACTCAGCTTCACGTCCTTCTGATCCTGGTCCTTCAAATTGAAATCCGGCGCTGTATCGCCGACCTTGATTTCTGCTGCTACGTCGCTCATGTCCGATCCTCCTTTGCGAATCCTGCTAGTTGTTGTCGTGACGGAGATCTTAGATTGAGAAGAGATCTCACTCCCAAAGATAAAATGTTTAACCCGCGGTCAGAAGAGTTGTCAACAGTCCGAAAGACCTAAGGAGAAGAATGTCTCATGTATGGTAGGGATAGGCAAAGTACTAGGCCCGAAGCTCGCGGAATCCCAGCATGCGCCCGGTTGGGGCTGCCGTTCGGTAATTGGCAATACGGACGGCGCGGCCGAGCATGGGGAGCAGCACTTCCGTCCCGACCTTGAGGGGCTGCCCGAGACGGAGCAGCTCGTGAGCGGATTCCGTGAGAAGTTTTTTCGCAGTGTTTTCAGGCAAACCCTTGCCTTGAAACAGTTCCAGCTCATCCAACCCAAATTTACTGAGGCCCAGTGAATAGGACCAGACCTGATCGGGTTTCGACGTGTCGTCGTGAGTGATGGTCAGATGATCGTCCAAGAGAAATCCGCTGAGGGGACAGTTTTGCCAATCCGATGGATTGAGGTAGGCGCAGGTAGTGACATCAAACGCGGTGCCTTGGGCCAACAGGGTGAGGCCGCGCGCCAGACGGGCAGCAAAGAGCACTTGGTCAGGCATCTCTCGTGAAGGCGCTACGGACGTGGCGATCGCACCCATTAGCGTATGCTCCCAAGACATTTGCTTCATAATCTCGCCCACGTGGCTTGCCGGCAGGGGCATGACGACATGTGCTGACCAGGGGCCATGCGTTGCCTGCCAGGATTCAGGAGAGCCCTCTTCGTGACGAATCGTCAGCGGACCGCCGTATTCGCGCTCGTACCAGCCGTTGAGTTCATCGGTGGACGGCGCCGTTCCCCGATAGCCGATGAAGTACAGCGGGGGGCGCTTGGCGGACGGCTTTGCGATTTTCTTTCGTATTCTCATTTGCCGGCTTTCCGAGCTTTGCGGCGGTCTTCCGGGTTGAGCAGCCGCTTCCGAAGGCGCAGGTTCTTCGGCGTGACTTCGACGAGTTCGTCGGCGCCAATGTATTCCAAGGCAAACTCCAGCGACATCTCGCGCGGCGGGGTCAAAATCAGGGCTTCATCGGAGCCGGCCGCCCGCATGTTCGTGAGTTGTTTCTGCTTGCAGACGTTCACATCCAGATCCTCGTCACGGTTGTTCTGGCCCACCACCATGCCACGATAAACCTCAACGGTCGGGCCGATGAATAGCTCGCCGCGTTCTTGCGTCATGAACAGGGCGTAGGCTGTACTGGTGCCGTCTTCGAAGGCACAGAGCGAACCGTGCGGGGAAACCAGCAGGTTTTCCTCGTGGGCCGACTCATAGGCCTTGAAGACATGGTGCATGATGATGGTACCGCGCGTTTTGGCCATGAGAATATTCTTCAATCCCATAATGCCGCGCGTCGGAATGTAATATTCCAAGTGCATCTCGCCCGCGCCGATGTCGGAATGCACTAGTTTCATGTGCCGCATTTCGCCGCGGCGTTTACCGACCTCTTCGATGACGGACCCTTGATAGACTTCTGGCACCTGGATCGACAATTCTTCGTAGGGCTCCGTGATCGTGCCGCCATCCCGATGGAGGATAACTTCCGGCTGCGATACCTGCAGTTCGTAGCCCTCGCGCCGCATCTGCTCGATCAAGACGCCAAGATGCAATTCGCCACGACCGGCGACCAGAAAGCGGTCGGCACTGTCCGTTTCACTGACACGCAATGACACGTTGGTTTCCAGTTCCTTGAAGAGCCGCTCGCGCAGGTGGCGTGATGTCAGATACTTGCCTTCGCGCCCGGCAAAGGGGCTGTTGTTTACGGAGAAAGTCATCTGGACTGTCGGCTCATCGATGGTTACGCGCGGTAGCGCCAGCGGCTTCTCAACGTCGGCGATCGTATCGCCGATGCTGACCTCGTCGAGTCCCGCTACCGCCACGATTTCACCGGCCTTCGCGTCCTCGACATCCGCTCGATCCAAACCAGAATACACCGCCAGGTCCGACACCTTGCCCGGCAGCTGATCGCCGTTCTTGCCGAGGACGAGCACGTTCTGCCTGCGGGCGATCGATCCCGATTGGATCTTACCGATGCCCATTTTCCCCTTGTAGGAGTCCTGCGCGAGGGCTAGCACGAGGATCTGGAGTGGAGCGGTGGCATTGATGGCCGGAGCGGGAATTTGTTCCAGCACCGTATCGAGCAGAGGCGTGATGTCGTTGCCTGATTTATTCACGTCGAGCGTGGCGATGCCTTTGATGGCCGAGGCATAGACAATGGGAAAATCGAGCTGTGCGTCAGTGGCACCCAGATGAACGAAAAGGTCGAAGGTGCGGTTGACGACGTCGTCGATCACGGCGTCTGGGCGGTCGATCTTGTTAATGACAACGATAGCCTTGTGTCCGAGCGCCAGGGCCTTCCGCAGGACGAAGGTCGTCTGCGGCATCGGGCCTTCCTTGGCGTCGACCAAAATGAGCACCCCATCGACCATCCGAAGCGTCCGCTCGACTTCACCGCCGAAGTCGGCGTGTCCCGGCGTATCCACGATGTTGATCTTGACGCCTTTGTAGGTGACGCTGGCATTCTTGGCCCGGATCGTGATCCCGCGCTCGCGCTCCTGGTCCATCGAGTCCATGATCCGTTCGCCCATGTCGTCGATCTTTCGATGGACGTGGGTCTGGCGGAGAATGGCATCAACCAGGGTGGTTTTCCCATGGTCGACGTGGGCGATGATGGCGATGTTCCGGATATCGTTCCGGCGGTCTTGCGGCGCGCGTAATTGTGACATAGTGGCGGTGGTTCTCTTTGTGGCAAAAAAAAGACGCCCCGACCTCGAGGCGTCGGGAGACAGTATACTCGACGCGCCGCCGCTGCACAAGCGTTGGTCTCATGCAATTGTTCCGAACGCACTTCGGAGGTAAACTTGAGTTTCCGTGGCATGCATTGTAAGGTACCTCCGCCACCCTCGCAGATCGCAAGTCACCATACAGGGACTAAGTTCGGATGCCCGGCGACAGTCGCTTTACAGAGATTCAGAAACGGCCCCTCCGGTCCTGGCCATGGCGCTGGTGGCAATTCCTCCTGGTTGGAATCTTTGCCTGTGGCATTGCCGGAACCACGACGGTGGCCGGAGTGGCCTGGTACTTTTCCAAGGATCTGCCATCGCTCGATCTGCTGCTGAATTATCAACCTAGCCTGGTGACGACCGTCTATTCGGACGACCGGCAGCCCATCGGCCAGTTTTTCATCGAGCGCCGCATGCTCACACCCCTGGCGCTGATTCCCAAGAGTCTTACCCAGGCGGTGATCGCGACGGAAGACGCACGATTTTTCGAACATTCCGGTCTGGATTATGTCGGCATTTTACGGGCGGCCTGGACCAATATCCGGCATGGCGGAGAAAAAGTCGAAGGGGCCAGCACTATTACGCAACAGCTGGCGCGGTCACTGTTTCTGTCATCGGAGCGGTCGTATGAGCGCAAGATCCGCGAGTTGATCCTGGCCTATCAGATGGAAATGGTCGTGGGGAAAGAACAGATTCTGGAAACCTATCTGAATCAGATCTACTTTGGGCAGGGGGCGTACGGGGTGGCCTCGGCCGCTCAATTGTATTTTGGGAAAAAACTGTCGGCGCTGACGCTGGCCGAGTCGGCATTTTTGGCGGGGTTGCCCAAATCGCCCAGCCGATTTTCTCCGTTCACGGCGTACGACCGTGCGAAAAATCGGCAAGAGCACGTGCTGTTTCGCATGCAGGAAGTCGGATTCATTACGCTGGCCGATCGTGATGCCGCCATTGCCGAAACGCTTATTTTCCACAGACCTAGCAGTGAACACCTGGCGGCATACTATGTCGAATATGTCCGCCAACTGCTGATGGCGAAATACGGTGAAACGATGGTCTACAAAGGTGGGTTGGACATTCAGACCACGTTGAACCTTGAAATGCAGAAAGCTGCGGAAGCCGCGTTCGCATCCGGGATCCGTGAATTGGATAAGCGACAAGGGTGGCGCGGCCCTCGGCGCACTGTAAACTTGAAGGCGCTCCAGTTGTCGAAGTTGCCAGCAAGTGACAAGCCACTCACTACGGGCGATATTGCGGAAGGCATCGTCTTGAAGGTAACGAAGGATCACTATGTGGTGCAAGTTGGGCCGATTGCGGGGATTTTGGCATTCGACGACATGGCGTGGGCCAAGCGTTTGCTCAAGGGATCCGATCCCACCATCGATTTTGTCATCAACCCCAATCTAAAGCAGCTGCTCAAACCGGGTGATGTGGTCGAGGTTGGCATCAAGAAGCTCACTAGGGACAGGATGCAGTTGACGCTCGAGCAAACTCCAATAGTGGAGGGAGGTTTGATCGCGATCGACCCCCAAAGCGGAGCCATTCGGGCTATGGTCGGGGGCGTCGATTTTTCCCGTAGCGAATACAACCGCGCAGTGCAAGCGCACCGGCAGCCCGGATCAGCCTTTAAGCCGCTCATCTATGCGACGGCGATGGGCCAAGGGTTGAGCCCTGCCACGCAGATCCTGGATGCGCCGGTAGTGTACGAACAGCAAGAAGAAGACACGATCTGGAAACCAGAAAATTACAGCCGCAAATTCCACGGCATGGTGAGTCTCCGGGATGCGCTAGCACACTCGCATAATTTGGCCACGGTGCGGTTGCTTGATAAGGTGGGGATCAAGAATGTCATCGAGTTCTCCCGCTCAGTCGGCCTGACGAGTCCATTGCAGGGCGATCTCTCATTGGGGTTAGGCTCGTCATCGGTGGGCTTGATGGAATTGACGTCGGTCTACGGGGTCTTCCTGAATCAAGGAACCAGGGTGGAGCCGTTTGCAGTGAAAACGGTAATGGATAAGACCGGAAAGGTACTCGAAGAAACTCAGCCGGATGCGCACGAGGTGATGGCGAAAGAAACGGCCTATCTGATCACCAATATGATGGAAGATGTGGTGCAGAAAGGCACCGGCCAAGCGGCGAAATCCCTCGATCGTCCGATTGCGGCCAAAACCGGTACGACCAATGATTACATCAATGCGTGGTTTATCGGAGGGACCCCCAATTTGGCGACCGGCGTGTACGTGGGGTTTGACGACCGCCGTTCGCTGGGTGAAAGCGAAACCGGCGCCCGTGCGGCGTTGCCGATTTGGATGGCGTTTATGAAGAAAGCGTTGAAACAGTTGCCCGTCGTCCCGTTTGAAATTCCGGATGGAGTGTCGTTTGTGAAGGTGGATTCATCGACGGGGCTGCTGGAATCGGAACAGGAAGGCGAAGGGCAGACGGGGGTCGTGGAGCTCTTTACCAAGGGGAGTGAGCCGACGCAAGCCGCGCATCGAGGGGTCGATCCGACGGACTTCTATAAGCTGGATCAGATTCCGGAGAGGCCGCGTGTGAGTCGTTAAGATTGGGAGTCCTGGAATTCGTCGTGCCAGGCCATCTGGATCGTTTCGAGAATCTTTTCGTTGGACTTCTTCGGATCGTCCTTGAATTCCGGTAAGGCCATGATCCAGGTATGCATATCGGTGAATCGGACGGTGAGCGGGTCGGTATCCGGGTGCTCTTCCACCAGGCGAATCGCAATCTCTTCCGCGTCCTGCCATTTCAGATCCATACTTAAACCTTTCTTAACATATAACCTGTAGCGTATAGCCGTTGTCAGGAAATCGATCCTGTTCGTGCTATAAGCCATAAGCCAGCAGCTATTCGCTCACATGACTTCCGTGACCTTCTTCCCTTGAAGATTTCGCTTGAGTGATTCATCTAGCATCGCGACCGACAGCGGTTGTGCCGCCTGTTCGAGATCGACCATGCGTGCGCGAATGGCTTTCGGGTCGTTACCGTCCTTAGTTGTCGTCAGTGCTGCCGCCGCTGCGCGGATGGCTACCATTGTATCAGGGGTAATGAGCCGGCTTCCTTCCGACAGGGACTTCTCCGTCGTCGTAAGCAACGCCCCGGCATCAAGCCGCGCCTCGATCAACTTGCGGGCAATGACATCTTCTTGCGCAAACTTGAACGAATCTTCGATCATCCGCTCGACTTCGTTGTCAGACAGTCCGTAGGACGGTTTCACTTCGACTGACTGGCTTTGCCCGGTCCGCATGTCGCTGGCTTTAACGTTCAGGATGCCGTTCGCGTCGATCAGGAACGTCACCTCGATACGCGGGATGCCGGCCGGAAGCGGCGGCATTTTGAGGCGGAAACGGGCGAGGCTGCGGTTATCTTGCGCCAGCTCACGTTCGCCTTGAAGAATGTGGATGTCCACACCGGTCTGGCCGTCGACGTACGTGGTGAACATTTCTTTGGCGCTCGCCGGGATTGTCGTATTGCGCCGGATGAGACTGCTCATAACCCCGCCCATCGTTTCGATGCCGAGCGATAGCGGCGTGACGTCCAAAAGAAGCATATCGGTCGTTCCGCCGCTGAGAATGTCCGCCTGCACCGCTGCGCCAAGGGCCACCACCTCATCCGGGTTGAGATCGCAATGCGGCTGCTTCCCGAACAACTCTCGAACGCGTTGTCTGACGAGCGGCATGCGGGTGGACCCGCCGACCAAGACGACTGCGTCGATGTCCGCCGGTGTCAAGCCGGCGTCTTTCAGCACCATCCGGCAGGGAGCCAACGTGTACTCGATGATGTCCATGACCAATGCGTCCAACTGATCGCGTGTCAACTCTCTGGTGTAGCGGCCCTTCCCATCAGGAAGGGCGATTGTGACTTGTGTCTTCAGTTCGTCAGATAACCGGACTTTGACCCTTTCGGCTTCCAAACGCACTGCCTGCATATGGTCGGGAAAGGCGCTGAGGTCGAGATGATGCTCGGTCTGAATCTCGTTAAGAAACAGATCGGCAATCCGGCGATCCAAATCATCGCCGCCGAGATGCGTATCGCCGTTTGTGGCCAAGACTTCAAAAATGCCGTCCTTGAGTTTGAGGAGGGAAATATCGAAAGTTCCGCCGCCGAAGTCGTAGACGGCGATCGTGCCCTGTGTTTTTTCTTGAAGTCCATAAGCAAGCGAGGCGGCCGTCGGTTCGTTGACGATTCGCAGTACCTCCAGGCCGGCGATCAAGCCGGCGTCTTTGGTGGCTTGACGCTGACTGTCGTTGAAGTAGGCTGGTACGGTGATGACGGCTTTGGTGATACTCTCATCCAGATGGGCTTCGGCCCGTTGTTTGAGTTCCTTCAGGATCATGGCGGAGATCTGCGGAGGCGAATAAGTTTTGGCTCCCAGTTGGATACGGATGACGCCGTCCTTTTCGGTGAGGGAATAGGGGAAGTATGAGAGCTCGCCCTGCACGTCCGCCAGGCCTTTGCCCATGAACCGTTTCACTGAATAGACCGTGCGATCGGGGCTTCGTGTCAGATGTTCTTTTGCCGGGTCGCCAACGATCAGGCCGTTGTCTGTCATGGCCACGACGGAGGGGACCATCGTACGGCCACTGCGCCCAGGGACCACGCAAGGTTTCCTGTCCTTCATGTAGGCGACGAGCGAATTCGTTGTGCCGAGGTCAATCCCAACAATGCGCGACATGATTAGCCGATGGTTGCGACGAGGTCGGTGACGATGTTTTTCATGTAGGTTCGGTTGGATAGCAGGTCTCGCATCTGTTTGAGCAGGCGATCCCGCTCGGCGCACGCCTGGGCTCCGGCATCACCCCGGTCTTGCAAGGCATCCCAGTCGGTGAAAAGTCGCTGGAGTTGTTGTTCCAGCGCATGCTTGCGCCCCTCTAATGCCGCTTGTTCGGCGACGAGCTGCGCGCGAAGCGTGCGGCTCGCTTCTGAGGCGCTATCGCTTGCTCGGTAGGCCTCCAGCGTTTCTTGCAGTTCGAGTATTTCCTCGAAGAGATCACTCGGCGGCGAGGTGCGGATCTCCTTGACCGACCCGGCTTCCAGATCGAGCAGATACTCGGCCCGCTGAATGGGGTCGCGGAGGGTACGATAGGCCGTATTGAGAGTTGCCGCGTTGCCCAGGCTAATCGTCTGTTCGGCCTCGCTCTTGTTCTGATAAAAGTCGGGGTGAAAGGCGCGACTCAGTTCGTAGAACTTCGCTTCCAGTTTGCGTTGGTCGATCGTCAGCCGGCGCGGAAGGCCGAAGCATGTGAAGTAGTCCGTCTCTTTGGAAACAGGCTGGACCTTCACGCAACGTTCACAGAAATATTCCCCCGACACTTCCGACTGGCAGTGCCAACACATGCTTCTGGCCATCTTCAGGTCGCGGGAACCGGACGTGTGGGTGTGATGAGCCATGTCTGCAAAAAAACGCGCTGCGGTAAGGAATTATGTCGAAAACGATTCTCCGCAGCCGCAGGTCTTGTTGGCGTTCGGGTTGACGAACTTGAAATTGCCGCCCATCAGATCTTTGTGGTAGTCAAGTTGCGTGCCTTGCAGATAGATGGCGCTCTTGGCGTCCACAAGAACCTTGACGCCGTCGAACTCAAAAACCTGGTCGTAGGGCCCGATCTTGTCGTCAAAATTGATCGTGTAGCTCAGCCCTGAGCAGCCGCCGCCTTTGACGCCCAGGCGGAGTCCACCCTCCTCAAGGCCCTGGACGTTGATGAGCCGCTTCACTTCTTTCACCGCGGCTTCCGTGAGCGTGATGACTGGTGTGGGTGTCGTCGCATCCGATGTGCTCATGGGCATACCCCTTCTGCTGCGGCGGCTTGTTACTGGGCCGCCTCTGTCTTGTCGCCCGACTTCTTCTGATAGTCCGCCAGCGCGGCCTTGATAGCGTCTTCCGCCAGCACGGAACAGTGAATTTTCACCGGCGGGAGATTCAGCTCCTGCACGATGTCCGTATTCTTGATCTGTTGAGCTTCTTCGATCGTTTTCCCCTTGAGCCATTCGGTGGCCAGGCTGGAACTGGCGATTGCCGACCCGCAGCCGAACGTTTTGAACTTGGCGTCCACAATGGTATCGTTCTGCACCTTGATCTGCAGCTTCATCACGTCGCCGCATTCCGGCGCGCCGACCATGCCGGTGCCAATGCCCTCTTCATCCTTCTTGAAGCTCCCCATGTTGCGGGGGTTGTTGAAATGATCGACGACTTTATCGCTGTATGCCATGGCAGCCTCCGAAATTGATGGTGTCAGGTGCTATGTTAATGTGCCGCCCATTGAACCGACTTCAAATCAACGCCTTCCTTGGCCATTTCATAAAGCGGGGACATGTCCCGCAGTTTGGTCACAATCTCAATAACCTTCTTGATCGTATAGTCAATCTCGTCGTCGGTGTTGAATCGGCCTAGGCCGAAGCGGATCGATGAATGCGCCAATTCGACGCCGACGCCGAGCGCGCGCAGCACATACGACGGTTCCAGCGTCGCCGAGGTGCAGGCCGAGCCGGATGACAGCGCGATGTCTTTCATGCCCATGAGCAGCGATTCACCTTCGACATAGGCAAAGGAGATGTTGAGATTACCCGGCAGCCGGTTGGTGGGATGGCCGTTCAGGTAGCTTTCTTCCAAGCTGTCCATGATGGCAGTTTGGAGCCGGTTGCGCAGAGTTGTGAGGCGAGCGGATTCCTCCGCCATATTCTGCTCACAGAGCTCGCAGGCCTTGCCGAATCCGACGATCAGTGGCACCGGCAAAGTGCCGGACCGCATCCCACGTTCGTGCCCACCGCCGTCCATTTGTGCCACCAGCCGGACCCGGGGACTCTTTTTTCTCACGTAGAGGGCGCCGACTCCCTTGGGACCGTAGATCTTATGGGCCGTGAATGACATGAGGTCGATGCCCATGGCCTGGACATCGACGGGAATCTTGCCGACACCTTGCGTCGCATCGCAGTGGAACAGGATGCCCTTCGCCTTGGCGATTTTGCCAATCTCCTGGATCGGATTGATCGTGCCGATTTCGTTGTTGGCCAGCATCACGGAAATCAGGATTGTCTTGTCCGTGATCGCGTTGCGCACGTTGTCGGGATTGACCATACCGTATTTATCGACTGGCAGGTACGTGACTGTCGCCAGTCCCTTGGCTTCAAGCGACTTGGCCGTATCGAGCACAGCACGATGTTCCGTGGACGAGGTGATGATATGCGTCCCCTTTTCCTTGTACATCTCCAGCACGCCCTTGACGGCCAGGTTATTCGATTCCGTGGCCCCACTGGTGAAGACGATTTCTTTCGAGTCGGCGTTGATCAGTTTGGCGATCTGCTTGCGGGCTTGCTCCACGGCTTCTTCCGCCGTCCAGCCGAAGGCGTGGTTGCGGCTGGCAGAGTTGCCGAATTTTTCAACGAAATAGGGGAGCATAGTGTCCAGCACTTGCGGATCCATCGGGGTGGTCGAATGGTTGTCGAGGAAAATCGGACGCTTCATCGGTCGACTCCTTGTACTGAGGGCGACTGAATGGTAATCAGTGGCGTGCCGCCCATCATATTGTGCAGGGTCATACTGTTGAGCAGTTGATAGATACTGTCTTGCACTTTGAGCAACGGCGTGCGGATATTACAGTGCTCCCGTTGCATACAGAATTCACCATCTTTTTCATGCGAGCAGTCGGTGAGCCCCAACGGACCTTCGATGCTTTCAAGGATCTGCGCAATCGTGATCTGTTCCGCGCTCCGGGCGAGCAGGTATCCGCCCTTGGGACCGTTGTGACTTTCAATCAGACCACTCTTAGACAGGGCCTGGAGTACCTTCGCCAGCAATTCCAATGGAATATGGTATTCCTCGGCGATCTCCTTCGTATTGATGACGCGGCCTGGCGTTACATCTCCGAATTGAACGGAGGCGATATGCTGGAGCGCCATGAGCGCGTAATCGGTTTTTTTTGAGATCTTCAGCATACCTATTGCCGATCCATTCGATCGGAGACTATAATGATCTCCGATTACTTTGATCGGAGTAGACAATATCACGCAGGTTTCCGGGTTGTCAATATGGAGCCTGGTTAGATCGAAAAGAAAGGAACATCCGGATGGGTGGGACAAATCCCTATATTAAGAAAGTCGACCACGAGCTTCCCAAGACCACATTTACCGTGACATATATTCAGCCAGACGGCGCGAGTACCAAAGTCACCGTTGATCCAGACAGAGTTCCCTACGGTGAGACAGGCCTTCCCGGGAGTTTGCTGGATATCGCGATGGGAAACGGGGTGGATTTGGAGCACGTCTGCGGAGGCGTCTGTGCCTGCTCGACCTGTCATGTCGTGGTCAAGCAAGGACTGGAGAGCTGCAACGAAGGGACCGATGATGAGTTCGATCAGCTTGATGAAGCACCAATGACCACGCTGCAATCACGACTCGGCTGCCAATGTGTCCCCAACGGTACGGCAGACCTCGTCGTCGAGATTCCGGCAGTCAACAAGAACCTTGTTCGGGAAGGGCATTGAATGGGGCGTCAGTCGTGTTGAATGCCTCCGGTGAATTAGAGCCTTGATTCACTGCTGACGCGTGATGTCTAGTCATATGTCTCTGTCTTGACCTCCTTCCTGTCATATCCAGCTTCAATGAAGTAATGCCGCAACGGTTTCACAAAACCCTTTGTGCCGCAGACTAGGGGGATAACTTTGGGTTTACCGTCGATAAGTGGGCGCAACATACTCACCGTCAATGCCACAGCTGTCTCATCGCTGGAGGCCACGAGGGGAAAGTAACGGAACGAGGTGTGGGTCATCGCCAGTGACAAGAATTCGTAATGATAGATCAATTCATCTTCAGCCGGGCTGACCGCAATCACAAGAACCGGAGGAGCGTCACGGTGGGCATACAAGGCCTTCACCATACACCTGACTGGGACTAGACCCGTGTAGCGAGTGATGAATAGTAATTCTCGATCAAGCAGCTTGGGTAGTACGAAATTGCCGTAGGGCCCTGACAGAGCCAGATCATCTCCGGCCCTCAACCCATAGAGGTACCCCGACCCTGTTCCCTGTGGGACTCGGTCAAAGACCAAGGTCAGTTCGCCGGAGGGCGATTCCGGAGTGGCCAAGGAATAGGCTCGATTGAGCGGCGGCTTTGTTTCAACCGGTAATTTCAATGATACCCATTGGCCGGGCTGGAAGGAGAGCTTCTGGGTTTTCGGCAGAGCAATCAGTTGGCGTACGTTGGGAGTGAGATCGGTAACGGAAAGTACCTTGGCCGCCTGTGTCGGTTCCGCCATATCGTTCCTGTGGCGACTTCATAGCAGAAGGGCGAGCCGGAAGAAAGAGCCAGCTCATGGCCATTCTGTACAACACTTTTCCGTGCATGCTATAGAGATGTCAGTGGAAACCATCATTCACCCAGGATCATCATGACGCAAGTCCGCGTTCGATTTGCTCCGAGTCCAACCGGGTTTCTCCACATCGGAGGGGTTCGGACGGCCCTGTTCAACTGGCTGTTCGCACGTCAACAGCATGGGAAGTTCATCCTCCGCATTGAGGATACGGACCAGAGCCGTTCGACCGATGAATCGATTCACGCGATCATCGAGGGTATGCAATGGGTTGGGCTCGATTGGGACGAGGGGCCGTTCCAGCAGACCGAACGGATAGATCTGCATCGGCGTCATGCGCTCAACCTGCTCGAACAGGGACAGGCGTATTGGTGTGTATGTAAAGCGGAGGAATTGGAGGCCCGGCGCAAAGAGGCCGAAGTCAAAGGCCTCTCACCCCGCTATGACGGTCGCTGTCGTCACCGAGGCATCACGAGTCCCATAGGAGATGCGGCGTTGCGGTTCAAAGCGCCGCAAGAAGGACAAACCGTGGTCGATGATCTGATCAAGGGCAAGATCGTCTTCGATAATACCATCCTGGATGACCTTATCATCCTCCGATCCAACGGCTATCCCACTTACAATTTTTCCGTGGTGGTTGATGACGCGCTGATGCAGATCACCCACGTCATTCGTGGAGATGATCATCTCACCAATACTCCGCGGCAGGTGCCGATCTTCCAGGCGCTAGGGTTTCCTATTCCGTGCTTTGGGCATTTGCCGATGATTCTCGGATCGGACAAAACCCGGCTCTCAAAGCGCCATGGGGCCACCTCGATTATGGCCTACAAAGACATGGGGTATCTGCCAGAGGCAATGGTGAACTACCTCGTGCGGCTCGGCTGGTCCCACGGCGATCAGGAAATCTTCACGCGGCAGGAATTGATTGAAAAGTTCTCCTGGAAACACGTGCAAACGTCGGCAGCCGTCTTCAATCCCGACAAATTATTGTGGATGAATGCGGAATACATCAAGATGAGTCCACCCGGCCAGGTGGCCGAAGCGCTGGTACCCGTGCTGGAACAGGCCGGTTTGGGAGGCGAAGTTCGAAACGTGACCCCCGAGTGGCTGGCTCAGCTTGTTGTGTTGGTCAAGGAACGGACTAAGACGCTGGTTGAGATGGTCGAGTGGGTCAAGCCGTATTTCGGTCAGGCGGTGACCTATGACGAAGAAGCGGCCAGAAAATTTCTCACCCCGACGCTGGCGCCGATTCTTGAAAAGCTTCTGGCTCGCTTTGAGGCCCTACCAGATTTTTCCAAGTCAACATGGGAGGAGAGCTTCAAAAAACTAGTCGAGGAAGAAGGGGTCAAAATGGGCCAACTGGCCCAGCCTGCCCGAGTCGCGCTTACCGGTCGGACCGCGAGCCCAGGTCTCTTTGACGTGATGGAGGTCCTGGGGCGAGAACGCGCGCTCATTCGTCTTCGGAAGGGGATCGAACGCGCGAAAACCGGTCCGTCTTGACGCACACCGCCACCGTATATTACGTTGAATACCGGTTGGGGGATCGTCTAGCGGTAGGACGTCAGTCTCTGGATCTGACTACCTAGGTTCGATTCCTAGTCCCCCAGCCAATCATTGCACCCCTTACCGTCAGGGGTGCATTGCCGTACCGCGCTGGGGGATCGTCTAGCGGTAGGACGCCGGCCTTTGGAGCCGGCTACCTAGGTTCGATTCCTAGTCCCCCAGCCACCTCTTTGCCAGTACAGCCTGTTTCCAATCCACTTTCTACTTCAGTGACGCCATGTCGATGACGAATCGATACCGCACGTCGCTGGTGAGGACGCGCTCGTAGGCTTCGTTGACCTGCTGGATCGGAATCACTTCGACGTCGGATTCAATTTTGTGCATGGCACAGAAATCGAGCATCTGTTGCGTTTCCTTGATGCCACCGATGAGGGACCCAGCCAGCCGCCGCCGTTTGGAAATGAGTGAAAATGCTTCTACAGGGGTCGGCGTTGCAGGCGCGCCCACGAGAATCATGGTGCCGTCTGTCCGAAGGAGGTTCAAATAGTCATTATAATCGTGCGATGCAGAGATTGTGTCGAGGATGAAGTGAAAATATCCTTGGAATTTACTCAAGGCATGCGAAGTGGATGTCACCGCGAAGTTGGCGGCACCCAATCGTTTCGCATCCTCTCGTTTAGCTTCCGAGGTGCTCAACACCGTAACCTCGGTTCCCATGGCCTTGGCGATTTTCACTGCCATGTGGCCGAGCCCGCCGAGGCCGACGACGGCCAGCTTGTGATACTTTCCCACTCCCCATTGGCGCAGGGGGGAATATGTTGTAATCCCGGCGCAGAGCAGCGGTGCAGCTCCGGCTGGTGAGAGTGCCAAGGGAATGCGCAAGACATAGTTCTCGTCCACGACGATTTGGGTCGAGTAGCCGCCTTGTGTGACCTGGCCTGCTTTATCCTGTCCATTGTAGGTCCAGAGCGTACCGCCATCGCAATACTGCTCCAAGCCTTCACGGCAAGGTCCACATGTACGACAGGAATCCACGAAGCAGCCAACACCAGTGCGATCACCGACTTTGAAGGCAGTCACGGCCGTGCCGACTTGTGCGACTGTTCCGATGATCTCATGCCCCGGCACCATCGGAAACAGGGAGATGCCCCACTCATTGCGGACTTGGTGAATGTCCGAATGGCAAATGCCACAATGCGTGATCTCGATACGAACATCGCGGTCGCCGATTTCTCGCCGTTCAAATGAGAACGGTTGCAGGGCGGCTTTTGCAGTCAATGCGGCATAGCCCTTGGTCGCAAGCATTCGGTACCTCCCGAGTAAGTCGTCAACGAGGCGGTTGGGATTTTTCGATCTTGGCCCAAGCATCCTTGAGCGACACGGTGCGGTTGAAGACTGGTGTCTGTGCCGAGGAATCCGGATCCACACAGAAGTATCCTTGCCGTTCAAACTGCACGTGTGTGCCCGGTTGGACTCCCCGGAGGCCCGGCTCCACCAGGCATTCGGTGAGGCGCTCGAGGGATTGGGGGTTGAGATAGGTGGTCCAATCCTGGTTGGCCGGGATTTTAGACGGGTCAGTCGTCAGTAGCGGGTTGTAAAGGCGCACTTCCGCGGGAATCGCATGGGGAGCGGACACCCAGTGAATCGTGGCCTTCACTTTACGCTGTTCCTGAGATGCTCCACTCTTGGTTTCCTGGTCGTAGGTACAATGGAGTGCGGTAATCGCACCGGTCTGCGGATCTTTCACAACCCCCACGCACGTGATGATATACGCATACCGCAACCGGACTTCTCGGCCCGGCGCCAAGCGAAAAAACTGCTTGGGTGGGTCTTCCCGAAAATCGTCTTGCTCGATGTAGAGCGTGTGGGAAAAGGGAATCTTTCTGATTCCTACCGACGGATCTTCGGGATTGTTGACAGCGTCCAATTCCTCCACCGCTTGTTCTGGATAATTGTCGAGAATAACTTTCAACGGCTTGAGCACCGCCATCACACGGGGCGCCCGCTTGTTTAGATCCTCGCGAATGACATGCTCAAGCAGTTGCATTTCAACCACGGCATCTCGTTTGGCCACGCCGATATGTTCGCAGAAGGCGCGGATGGCCTCGGGGGTGACGCCTCGGCGGCGGAGCCCTTTGAGCGTCGGCAGGCGTGGATCGTCCCATCCGGCGACCAGTTTCTTTTCAACCAACTCGAGCAGCTTGCGTTTGCTCATGACGGCAAACGTGAGATTAAGCCGGGCGAATTCAATCTGTTGCGGGCGGTGAGGGGCATTAGCTTCCGTGACAACCCAATCGTACAGCGGACGGTGATCTTCGAATTCCAGGGTGCAGATCGAATGGGTAATCCCTTCCATTGCGTCAGACAAGGGGTGTGCAAAATCATAAGCGGGATAGATGCACCAGGCAGTTCCTGTTCGATAATGAGCGGTGTGCCGAATGCGATACAGGACTGGATCACGGAGATTGATGTTGGGGGATGCCATGTCGATCTTGGCGCGTAAGACATGCGCGCCGTTTGGGAACGCGCCCGCCCGCATACACTCGAACAGCGCGAGATTTTCTTCCACCGAACGGTTTCTGAACGGGCTGTTTCGTCCCGGTTCGGTCAGGGTGCCGCGATACTCCCGCATGTGCTCGGCGGAGAGGCTGTCGACGTAGGCCTTGTCCTTCTTGATCAAGGTGACGGCAAAGGCATAGAGCCGCTCGAAATAATCCGACGCATAAAACAGCTTGTCGTGCCAGTCGAATCCGAGCCAACGGATATCTTCTTGAATCGCCTCGACGTATTCAGGATCTTCCGTGGTGGGATTCGTGTCGTCGAGTCGCAGATGGCAAATCCCACCGGGACTCTCATTCGCGATGCCGAAGTTGAGGCAAATCGACTTGGCATGGCCGATATGGAGGTGCCCGTTCGGTTCGGGAGGAAATCTGGTGACCACCAGGCCGCCGTGTTTGCCGGCAGCGCGATCTGCCGCGACGCGCTCGCGAATGAAGTTGGAGTGACTTGGAGGCAACGTCTCCATAATACGGGTTCATACCGGAATGTTCAGATAATCGAGTAAGCTTCTTCTATCACAGAGGAGTGGAGAGGGGAATACGGAACTGATTAGGGGGGCGGCTCCATGGCTTGAGGGTGGGCCATCTCCATCACATTGAAGCCCTTTTGCGCAATGAGATAGCCCTCCATCCGCAATCGGAATTCATATCGACGGGGAACGGGAAACAGCAACGAAGGGATATTCATGCCGAAGTCGGAAATTTGGAGGCGATCCTGAATGTGGACGTTGGGCAGTGTGGCGCGGCATATAAGTTGGTCGTCGTTGAGACAGACGAGATCAATGTCGAAGCGGTACGTGCCCTCGGCGTCCGTCAGGCAAAAATACAGTTCCATATGCTGGCGTTGAAACGGAAGCACGGCGGCTTGGAGGTGTGTGAAAATGCCGATCAGGCTTTTCTTCTTCGTCAGACTGTCCTCGATCACCTGAGCGCAGACGAGGAAGGCTTGGACGCTGGGCTTGATGATCTCGGTCATGAGGAGAGTCTACAGAAATTTCAGCGAACCGAGCAGCGTTTCTCATATTCATGCATGATTGTGCACGATCCGAGCATTCATCAAAGATGATTCCGCCAGAGATCAGGGCACCATGGCACTTTCGTTCCCATGGCGATCCGTCGCGATCACGCAGATTCGAACAATCGGTTCTTCTTGAGTGGTAATCGGCACGGAAATGGTTTCGGAAATCTGTCCTCCTCCGGTTGGCTTTGTTGCCGGGACCTCTTTAGCCTGGCGGCGGCTGTCGCCCAGGTTATAATAGATGGTCGTCTTGGCAAGGTTAGATAGTGATCCTCCTCCCATGGTCACAGCCGGTTCTGCGTAGGAAATGGTCACCGAGTGTTTGATCGCGCTGACCTTTGTTTGAATTGAACCAGGGCATCGGATCTGAGCCGGTTGAACATCCGTGAAGACGGCGCATCCCCAAACTGCGCTGATCGAGTACAGAATCAGGAGCATGAGAAGGTGTCGACAGGATCGAGGGCGAATGGGCGAGAGATGGGTCATCATAATGCCACTCCTCAAAGTATAGAATGAGATACGTGCCAGTTCTATAAACTCACACAAGCTTGACCCGTTCTCTATCTCATAGGCAGGGCGTGGAGGGGCTGCAAGTCCTACGGGCCGGTTTCGTTGCAAACTGAAAAGAGCGTATGCTACGGTCCACACTACACAAGGAGTCTGGATGGTCCCATCGTCTAGCCTGGCCTAGGACGGAGCCCTCTCAAGGCTTAAACACGGGTTCAAATCCCGTTGGGACCACCAAACCTCGCTAGCGCGTGCCCTGCGTTTCTCTTTTAGGGACACGCACGGATAAACCCTCAGGTACTCCCGTTTTGATCTCCCACTTTGGTTGAGCCGCCCGTTATTCAGGCGAAACCTCTCTTCAATTGATGCCGCCGGACAAACATCCTCAGTGACTTTCCCTTATCTCCAGAAGCTCGACCAGAAACCGCCGTCAATGTATCTGATCCGACTCACCTTTATCTGATTGTGCCCAATCATTTTGGATACAGTCAGCCGTCGGATCGTGCGCGGGGTGGTCGCGTAACTCCGACTGGACGTTGGAAATAAGCCAGTTTTCTGTCGAGTTCTTCCGTCGTGTTCCAGAGTCATCAGGAAGCAAAGATCACGAGCATGCTCCTTGTTCTGCGAGCGGGCTCATGCCGAAATGATGTTTCGTCACGTGTTCATCCTGATAGAGGGGCATGTGTGAGAAGGAATAGGTGAGGCCTTCAGCTGCTCACCGGGTTTGGCCATGCCTCCATGGATGGTCCCTCTCTTCATCCGATTGCCGGTCTGCGCCAGACGTGGCATGACCGATCTTCTGAAGGGATCGTGGGACATCTCACGGAGCTGATGGCCGAAATCCAGCGGATGATCGATAGCCTCAATCAAGGTGTGACGCAGGACTTCAATTTGACTGCCGAATTCAGCACATTCCAAGCAGCGTGCAAGCAAGTTCGGAATCCACACATGACGTTAGCCCTGCATCCGACCGCGATTGAGGTGCTGACCCAGCGGGAAGCGAAGGAAATTCTGCACATTGTGTGGGAAGTGCTGGGTGCTCGTGTCTGCGAGGCCCAGGTGCCCCCGCAATCGTATCGATCCGCAAACGCGATGT
>Ga0194132_10003336_pt1 | contig 28692 bp, 21 predicted proteins | sample TA2KigOf80mmetaG_FD_148612 | JGI IMG/M metagenome (GOLD analysis project Ga0194132, IMG submission 148612) | Freshwater microbial communities from Lake Tanganyika, Tanzania - TA2015054 Kigoma Offshore 80m | ecosystem: Environmental > Aquatic > Freshwater > Lake | place: Tanzania: Lake...
CGATCAACCTCCTCAAGAAAGAACAAACCCCCAAGCAAGGCGTCAAAGGAAAGCGCCTCAGAGCGGGCGGGGACAACGATTACCTCCTCCAGCTCCTATTGGGCTAAATTTAGATGCGTTTGCCCTGGCTAGCGTGGCTGAGACATCCAGCGAGCCGCTGAAACCAAGTGGTGGTTGCGTTTTGCGGAGTTGAAAGTGCCTGAGGGACTGGCTTCATCTTGACCGATGCATCATGCGATCGAACCAGTTCATGCCCGAAAACGACTCGACCCAGCTCTCCTTGCCGTTCGACCACAGCGGGCTGCGACCGCGATCTCGCCCCGATTCCTTCTGACCGTCTGCCTGACGCTAACTTCGACAGGCACAGCACTGCTGGTTGCGGATGAAGAACCACGCAACAAATCGGTTACGGCCGAGTCACAGGCCCTGCAGCGATTCGAAACGCTGGGGGCACGTGTCTTCAAAGAAAGTGGGACCGTGGTCGAAGTGATCCTGGACCGAACCGAGGTCACGGATTCCGATCTCCAGCTGTTGGCGGCGCTGCCGGAAATTACCGACCTCTCGTTGGAGCAGACTCAGGTGGGCGATGCTGGGCTCAGTCACCTCAGAGTCCTGTCGAAACTCGAGTGGTTAAATCTGTTCGGCACCCAAGTCAGCGACACTGGTCTGGCATTCCTGAAGGACTTGAAGGGTTTGAAGCACTTGCCTGTTGGAAGAACGAAAGTCACCGATCTGGGCCTTGTGCATTTCGACAGCATGCAGCAGTTACTCTATCTGGGTTTGAGAGGAAACGCCGTCACGGATGCAGGTCTACTGCACCTTCAGAACGTTCGGAACCTCGCCGGACTCCATCTTGGCGAGACCAAGGTGACCAACGCCGGCCTGACGCATCTGCAAGGACTGTTTCACTTGCAGAAACTCTGGCTGCAGAGCACCTCCGTTTCCGACGAGGCGATCGACATCCTGGCAAGCTTCAAGGCGCTCAAGGAGCTCTATGTCTATGAAACCCGGATTTCGGCAGAGGGCATCCAACGGCTGCGGACGGCCCTGCCCGGGTGCCAGATCGTAGACCGACAGTGAGGCCCATCACGCTGCCCTACGCAAGCCGGACCCAGCACTAGGCTTCAAATCATGGAGGCACTCGGCATGTTGGTTGACGTTCACACGCATTTCTTCAAGTATCCAGAGCATTTCACCGACGATTTTCGCAATCAGGCACGCCGGGCCAGAACGGTCGAAGTGGATCTCACCGTGCGTTGGCACGAATACCATGCCACCGCAAAGCAGTGCGACAAGACCATCGTGTTTGGCGGAAAAGCCAAGCTGTCGGGGCTTTGGGTACCCGACGCGGACGTCGCCGCCTACGCGCGGCAGCATCCTGACAAACTAATTCCGTTTCTCTCCGTCGACCCGACCCAACCCGGCTGGCAAGACGAGCTAATCCAAGGTCATCAAGACTTCGGGATGAAAGGCATCAAGCTGCTGTCGATGTACGCAGGGTTCAAGCCGAATCAGCCTGAGCTCGACTATCTATGGGAGTACGCCGCCAAACAGAACCTGCCCGTATTGCTTCACACAGGAACGACGTTCGTCGACAAAGCGCCACTCGAATGCACACTGCCGAGGCTGCTGGATGAAGTCGCCATCCGCCATCCTGACGTGAAGATCGTCATGGCTCATTTGGCGCATCCCTACGAAGGCGAGTGCATTGTCACCATCCGCAAGCACCCGAATGTCTATGCCGACTGCTCGGCCCTCCACTACCGGCCCTTTCAGCTTTACCACTCGTTGATGCTCGTTCAAGAGTACGGCGTTTGGGACAAAGTGCTGTTTGGGACAGACTACCCATTCACCACGGTCGACGCCAGTCTCGAAGGCATGCGCAAGCTCAACGACATGCTGGCGGGAACCGCGCTGCCGCGGCTAAACATGGACGCGATGGAGAGGATGTTTTGCCGGGATACCCTGAGAGTGTTAGGAATTGAGTCCGATTGAGGAGCGCTCACACCAGCTGGTAGCCCCCCGTAGTTGCTCGATAGCCACAAGTCGCCCTGAAGAGGTGCTTAAGCTGGTTGCCCCAGCACATCGGGCCAGCAAACAATCCACCTTGTCTCATATCCTGAAGCAGGCCCGGCTTGCTCCCAAAGCCCTCCTGAAGCTGTTGTGACGCGTCACGCGAGTCGACCGGTGTCGGGCAGCGCAGACAGACATGGCAAGAGAGCGCCGTGTCTGACAATCATTTTAAAGGCCTCCCGAGGCCATGCCAAAGGCGATAGACTCGGGTTAGGTTCCGAACTTAAACCCGAAAGGAACCTCCGATGAACCCGATGGCGCAATCGATCTGCACTCCAACAACAGTCAGGCTGGCGTCGCATTGAATCGCGTGAAATGCCACCCAGGTATTGCGCCTCCTCGAAATCGACGATGTTCCGAAAGGCTTGGGCCAGGGTGAGTGATTTCGCACTTGTTTCTTTCTAATCGGATCGTGCGGAGGTCACAGCCGGTCGCGCTTATCGGAAGCCATGAGTCAGCGTCCATCCAAGGTGTGCCGGGCCGTTCGGTCGCATTGCGCTCACGAGCGGACACGCTGGTGTCACCGCAGGTGTGCGTTGGCAGCGTTCACCTTTTTCCAGAGGAAATCATAAACCTCCGAGTCGAGACGGCGCTTGAGGTCAAAGATGAAGTTCTTGTCTCCACCAAGTTCGCCGTTCGTTCTTTCCATGCTGGTCAACCGCAGCTGATAAGGTCCCGTGCTGCCAATCGACGACAAATGGTCGTATCGCCAGATTCTGGAGTCCGACGCCTGGGAAGTCTTATAAATCACTTCGTGCTCGCCAATCTCCAAGCTTCCTTGGCAGCCACCCAGGGCGTGTTGATGCTTGACAGGAAGCAGATACCTGGGGGTTTGCACTTGTGGAATGACAGCGGAGACCAGAGGCTTCGTCAACCGGGCTTGCAGGGTCTTCCACAATAAGGGTGACAGGCTGCCCTCGGTCAGTTCGAAGTTGAACACTTTGTCTTTGCCAAATTGTAGCTTCCGATCCTCATAGGTCACCACGGCGACCTTCCGGTCACCGAGCAGTCCGAGCTGTTGAATGTCGAGGTACTTCCAGGTCCGCGCATCCTTCTTGTGCGATGTCACGTACTCAACCTCATCCTCCCGGAAGATCAGCTCGCCACGGCAGCTTCGGAAGCCATGGTCGTGCTTGACCTGAAAGCGCTGTTCCTCAGCCAACAAGGGAACCCTGGCGCCACACAGAACTAACACGAAGCACAACGCCACGTTTCGCATAAAACCTCTAAGACCGTTGCGTTTCATTTTCGCATTTGGCGACCGACGCTTGCCTTGGCCTCGGCTAGACTGACGAGCCGCCCGCCATGTTGCTGTTGGTAGGTCTGTGCCTCCTGGCGATTGGCAAAAGCGACCAGACTGGGCATACAGCGGTCATAATGAACCTCGCAGATCATTGCGCTGTCGGTGCGCAGTGTCGTCGGCCCGCAGCACTGCATCAGATCGGAACCTTCCAGATAGGTTGCGTACTCCGCGTCGATCAGCTTGCCGTTGCTGAAGTGGGTGGCCCGCAGCGCCTTTCCGTTCGACTCAATCACGAAGTGCAGTCCACAGCGGGGACAACACGCCCAGCGCTCGCCCTCCTTTTCTGACGCAGCCAGGAAGACCTGGGCTGGGTGCAACGGGCGCTGGCAAATCGAGCACACGGGTCTGCCCGGCGCAATCCGTCCGCTAAGCACCAGATAGGCAAGCACACCAGCGAGTCCTAGCACCACAGCCCAAATGCCTCTGCGGTAGATACTGCTTGTTTTTAGCTGATGAGAGCTAAATGCCATAGCCTTTCTCTGTTGGGCTTCATCTTCCAGTGCGGCAGCTCAATGAGTCGCTTCGAAGGCCGGCGTCCAAGAAAACGACGCCTCCTTGCTTCTCGTCCTGCCTCCGAGCTCTGGAAGCTAGCGAACACCACGCTGGTAACGTCCCAATTCCGATGACCAGTCTTGCCCGGGGAAAACCTTCGTCATTCCCGCGAAAGCGGGAATCCAGAAACCCTTCAGTCGCAAGCACGACCGTGCGGGCCTTGAGCCTACGCGTAGGCATAACGACCTGACGGTTCAGTCAAGCGACGCTACCTTGGTTAAGAAACCGAGTGCTAGGCCGCCACCTTCCCGAACGTCTGTTGCTTTACCTCGCTATGCCACTTCCATAGGAAATAGATACTGGGGTAAACCAACAGCTCCAAAGCAAAGGAAGTTGCCAGCCCGCCCACCATTGGCGCAACCACACGCTTCATCATATCGGACCCGGTTCCGGTGGACCACATGATCGGCATCAATCCCATAAAGGCGGCACAGACCGTCATCATCTTGGGTCGGACCCGTTTGACAGCGCCGTGAATGATGGCCTCGATCAGCTCCACCTTGTTCCGTAAAAGGCCTTTACGCCTGGCTTCATCGTAGGCCAAGTCGAGGAACAACAACATGAAAACGCCGGTTTCCGCGTCTAGTCCCATCAGCGCAATCATCCCTACCCAAGCGGCAATCGAGATGTTGTAGTCCAAGAGATACATCAACCATACGGCTCCGACCAAGGAGAACGGCACCGCCAACATCACGATGGAAGCCTTGGTGAACGACCGGGTGTTCATATACAGCAGCGCAAAGATGAGAACCAGGGTGACTGGAACGACGATCTTCAGCCTTTCGCGGACCCGCAGCATGTTCTCGTACTGGCCACTCCATACCAACGAGTACCCCGGTGGCAGCCTGAGCTTCTCTTGCACCAGTTTCTTGGCTCGCTCGACATAGCCGCCGATGTCGCTGGTGGCCAAGTCCACGAAGACATAGCCAGCCAGCATGCCGTTCTCGTCCCGAATCATGGAAGGTCCAGGCACTCGTTTGATTTCGGCGATCTGAGCGATTGGGATCTGTGCGCCCCCAGGCGTGGGGACCAGCACCTGGCTAAGCCGCTCCAGATTGTCTCTGAGCTCGCGGGCGTAGCGAACGTTAACCGGATAGCGCGCCCGGCCTTCCAGAGCCGTGGTGACATTCTCGCCCCCGATCGCCGACATGATCACATTCTGCGCGTCGGCCACCGAAAGTCCATAGCGGGCGAGTTGATCGCGCCTAAGGTCGAAGTCCACAAAGTAGCCACCCGTGACCCGTTCCGCAAACACCGATCGGGTTTCCGGCAGTTGCGCCATCAGCGTCTCCAGCTGCGCGCCGATCTTCTGGATTTCGTCGAGATCCGCGCCAAACACCTTGATGCCGATCGGGGTGCGGACACCGGTGGTCAGCATGTCGATTCGGGCTTTGATCGGCATCGTCCAGGCGTTGGTAACGCCCGGAATCCTGACCTTCTGATCCATCTCAGCAATCAAGTCTTCCCAAGAAATACGATCGGGCCAGATGCGGTGCAGCACCAGGTTCTTCAGCCATTCTGGCGCCCAGCGGGTGTACCACTGCTCTTTGTGACGCCACGCGGATTGTGGCTTCAGGGTCACCGTCGTCTCCATCATCGAAAATGGCGCCGGGTCGGTAGACGTTTCTGCGCGTCCCGCCTTGCCGAATACGCGTTCGACTTCTGGGAATGAGCGAAGCATTTCATCTTGGCGCTGCAGGATCGCTTGAGCTTGCGCGACGGAGATTCCAGGAAGGGTCGTCGGCATATAGAGGATCGTTCCTTCGTTCAGCGGGGGCATGAATTCGCTGCCGAGCCGGAAGTAGACCGGAACGCTTGTCGCCACCAGCAGGATGGCAGCGACGATCGTGATGCCAGGATGCTTCAGCACGAACCGTGCCGGCGGCTCATAGATCCTGAACAAGAAGCGGCTGATCGGGTGCTGTTCTTCCTTGTAGTACCTTCCAACCAGCACCTGATTCGCGATCCAGGCCAGCCAGCGCGGCCGGAACCGATAGAACTCCATGCGCGCAAAAAGCATTCGCATCGCCGGATCGAGCGTAATCGCCAGAAGCGCGGCGATGGCCATGGCGAAGTTCTTGGTAAATGCCAGGGGCTTGAAAAGCCTTCCCTCTTGATCGACCAAAGTAAACACGGGCAGAAAAGCAACTGCAATCACCAGCAGAGAAAAGAAGACTGAGGGACCTACTTCCTTGAGGGCCTGCAATCGCACCTCGTGAAAGTCTCCCACTCGACCTCCTTGAATCCAGAGCTCGAGCTTCTTGTAGGCATTCTCGACTTCGACGATCGCCCCATCCACCAGTACGCCGATGGAAATGGCAATCCCAGCCAGAGACATGATGTTGGAGTTCAGACCCATCCAGTACATCGGGATAAAGGCCAGCAGTACGGAGACAGGGATGGTGACGATCGGAACGATGGCCGAAGGGATGTGCCAAAGAAAGAGCAGGATGACCAGACTGACAATGAGGATTTCGACAAAAAGCTCGTGCTTGAGGGTGTCGATCGACCGTTCGATGAGTTCGGATCGGTCGTAAGTTGTGACGATTTTCACGCCAGAAGGAAGTGAAGCTTCAAGTTCCTTGAGTCGCACTTTGACGCGCTCGATGACCTTGTCCGCGTTTTCGTTGTGTCGCATCACCACGATCCCGCCGACCACATCGCCACGACCGTCGAGGTCCGCGATTCCTCGCCGAAGCTCGGGCCCTCTCTCCACCCGTGCGACGTCTCGCAGCAGCACCGGCGTTCCACGCTCGTCGGTCTTGAGCACCACCTGTTCGAGATCCGCTACACGCTTCACGTATCCATGGCCGCGAACCATGTACTCTCTGCCGGAGAACTCGATGAGCCTGCCGCCCACTTCGACGTTCGAGTTGCGCACGGCCTCGGCGACGGTCATGATGGAGATGTTGTGCGAGGCCAGCCGGTTGCGGTCGACCGTGACCTGGTATTGGCTCTGAAACCCGCCCACCGTGGCAATCTCTGCCACACCAGGTATGGACTGCAACGCATAGCGGAGATTCCAATCCTGGTAGGAACGGAGGTCTGCCAGCGAGTGCCTTCCGCTTTCATCGAGCAAAGCGTACTGAAAGATCCAGCCCACTCCAGTCGCATCCGGGCCAATCTCGGTTTTCACGCCGGTTGGAAGCGATGGAGTGACCTTGCTCAGATATTCGAGCACCCGGCTGCGCGCCCAGTAAATGTCGGTGCCGTCTTCGAAAATGATATAGACGTACGAGAACCCGAAATCAGAAAAGCCGCGAATCGCTTTGACTTTGGGTGCTCCCAACAACGCGGTCGTGATCGGATAGGTGATTTGGTCTTCGATTACATCCGGTGACCGGTCCCATTTGGAGTAAACGATGACTTGGGTGTCCGACAAGTCCGGGATGGCGTCGATGGGTTGGTTGTACAAAACCCATATCCCGTAGACCACGACCGCGGCTGTCAACATCAGGACAACGATCTTTTGCCGGGCACAGATATCGATGAGTTTCTCAACCATGGAACCGGCCCTCAGAGTTAGCTTCTCTTCACGCTCTCGGCGAAGGGGTCGCTCGGTCTTCGTTCACTGCCCGTGCTGGTGTCCGCTACCCGCTCCAGAAATGGCCGCTTTCAACTTCGATTCCGAGTCGAGCAAGAAATTGGCTCCTGTGGCCACTTTCTCGCCGACGGACAACCCGCTTTTGATTTCGTAGTAGTTTCGGATCTTTACGCCGGTCGTGACCTCGCGTGGCTCAAACACACCGCCGTCTTTTGCCACAAAAACCAGCATCCGTTCTCCAGTGGAAAGCACCGCACTTTCGGAAACAGCCAACACCCGGCCCAGGCTGCCCTTGAACTCCACGTCGGTGTACATCTCTGGCTTGAGCCGGCCGCCGGGATTCGCAAACTCCAGCCGCACTTTCACGGTCCGTGTCTTCTCTTCCACACTCGGGTAGATATAAGTCACGCGCCCTCTCCAAACCCTTTCAGGCTGGTAGGCAAGAGTCATTTCAGCAGGCTGGCCCATTCTCACGAAGGGCAAGTTGACTTCATACAGATCAGCCAAGACCCAGACTGAAGAAAGGTCGACGATGTCGTACAGGCTGTCGCCAGGCATGACGCGCATCCCTTGCAGAGCCGTTTTCGCAGTGACGAATCCGGTCGCGGGTGAATCGATCGTGACGGCCTTGATCGGTTGTCCACTGCGTTCCAGTTGAGCGATTTGCGCCGGCGAAATATCCCAAAGTGCAAGCCGGTGTTTAGCCGACCCCAGAAGATCCACACCATCCAGGGTCGCATCGGAGCTGAGTGGCCCAAAACGCTCCTGGGCCCGCAAGGCCAGCAGGTACTCCTTCTGGGTAGCCACCAGCTCTGGGGAGTAGATCGAAAACAGCGGTTGTCCCTTCTTCACGAATTTGCCAACGTAGTCGACAAACAGCTCTTCAATGAATCCTTCGAACTTGGTGTGCACGTGATGCAAGCGGGTTTCGTCGGGCACAACCCGTCCCACCGTCCGAATGCTGTTCTCCAGATCCATTAACTGGACCTGCTCCACTGTCACTCCCGTCATCTGCTGCCGGCCGGCACTCAGCTTGATGGAGGCGTAGCCGGGAATTCCCTCGGCCTCGGTCATCGCGGGCTCTTCGGCGTAGACAGGCACCAAGTCCGTTCCGTCCTGCGCCTTTCCTGGCTTGTCCGAGCGATAGCCGGGGTTCGCGGGGTCGGTGTAGTAAAGAATGCGCCTCTGCTCCTGGGTCTCTGGGTGCGATGGGTGGTGCGCTGGCGCCTCCTGGGCGCCTTCATTTTCGACTGGGACCAAGCGCATGCCGCAGATGGGGCAATCTCCCGGCTTGTCTGACACATAGGTGGGATGCATCGGACAGTGGTACTTCTGTGCCTGTACCGTTGGTGTAGGCACAGTCTGAAGCTGCCTTTGCAAGATCAACCAACCGGCTCCCGCCAGACTCGCCGCCAGAAGGAATCCGAGGATGAAGTTTCTCACGGTTGTTTCCCCCGATCCTTCAACACCGCTCCTTCGCCGACACTCTCCAGCGGCTGAGCCACAAGCTCCTCGAGACCCGACAGAGCCTTGAGGTGCTCCGCCTGCTGCTCGTGGTAACGCATTTCGTAGTCAAGAATCGTGTTGAAGTTTGAAAGTATCGTCAGAAAGTCCACAGCGCCCGTTTCGTAGCTTGCCAACGACGACTCGAGAGCAAACTGCGACTGCGGGACAATCCTTTTGGAATACAGATCCATGAGCTTCCTGGAAGCCTCGGCCGTTTGGAAGCGCTCGCGAATCCGAAACGCCAGCATTTGTTCCGCAGACCGATAAGTGCGCTGCGCCTCGACAAGGCGAAGGGCCGAATCCTCCAACCCATACCTCTGCTTCCGCCAGAAATAGACGGGCACATTCACTTGAACCCGCATCTCCCACATATCCTTCATCCGGCCCATGTTGTAGTAACCCGCCATCACGTCGAAGTCAGGATAGTACTCTTTGCGGGCCATCTGCACGCCGAGCTGCTTGCTATCGATCAAAGCTCGTTGTGACCGAAGCATCGGCGATGCCTGTCCGGCGCGGGTTTCCAACAGTTCCAGTGACGGCAAGTCTGGCAGACTCGCAGCCGGCTCGGGCCGGCCGAGTGAGCTGCCCGGCGGGCGGTTCAAAAGCGCCAGGATCTCTGCCGCCAGCGTGGCTTTTCTCTGCTCCAACAGCAGCAGCTTGTTCTCGAGGATCGAGATCTCTACTTGCGATCGGACCAGGTCCTGCTGCGTCGCTCGCCCCACGGAATAGCGTGCCTCCGCTACTTTGGACAGTGTCTGCAGAACCGATTGACTGCGTCGCAGAATACCTGCAGCTTCGTAGGTAAAACGAAGTTCGTAGAAGGCAGACTTCAGCTGCGAAACCAAACTCAGCTCGCGGGCACGAAACATCTGGCCCTCACTCTCGGCTTCTTTCCAGGCCATGCCGCTCTTCAAAGTTCGTTTGCCCGGGTAGGGCAACTCCTGCGCGATCTGCATTCCCACATTGCTCGTGGGCTCCACACCCAAGCCAGCCCCGGGAAGAGGGTTGCCGTTGCTGCTCCAACCGGCCGTGATGCGTGGGTCGGGAAGTGCGCTCTCTCGATAAGGCCGGGTTTGGGCTGCTTCGTAACGCTTTCTCACGGCTTGCAACTCCGGGCTTTTGGCGAGCAGCTCATCGACAAGCGAGCTGAGGGACACAACACGCTCTCCAGAGGGCCCGGTGGCTTGGGCCTGGGATGGGTTGGAAGTTAGGCCGAGCAACCCGGCAACGACCAGCCAGCGCACAATGAGTCGGTTCATGTGAGGCTCCCAGTTTTGTGACAATGAATGCCAGTAGACACCCAAAGGAACAATCGTCTCCAGCTTGCAGAGTACCCCAAACTCCGAGCCCTCCCTAACAGCCAGAGCCCTGCTTCGTAACGCCGAAGCGAAGCAGTCGCTCGAGCGTCAATAACGACTTCGAGTGTGCGTAGCCAGCTCTCGCACCCTCGCGGCCTGTCGCCCTCGGTCTGTCTGCCTCGGCCGTTATTTGATTGACGCCGCCATTGCCTCGTGCTCTTTGGCAAGTGCGGCAAGAGCTTCGGCGGCGGCGGTGTAGCTCTTCACCAGCCAAGCGCAGTGATCGATGGTGCCTGGCGCATGCGGAGTCTTCTTCACTCCTTCACCCGCTCTTCGGTACCACGCGGCCATCGCATCGTGTTCTGTTGCTCTGGCGCGAGCGTTGGCAGCTTCGGTGCGATAGTAGCCGGCGATTGCGCTGTGATCGGCGGCGGTTTTGGCGCCCGCAATCATCTCCTTTAGGGCGCGTTTGGAGGTCCCACCCGCGGCTTGAGCGATGACGCCACGCTCTGCCATAGCCGCCAACACCATCGTGAGCACAACATGTGGGAACAATTTCGAGAGATTCATGGGTAGCTCCTTTTGAATTGACAGATGAATTTGGCCAGTTAGACAACCGGACCGCACAGAGTCGCTCCCCGCGGGCTCAGGCGAACGGCGACTTCAAGCCATAAGGCTCAAGCTGGTTCAACACACATGCTGGGCGTTGGCAGACTACAAATGAGAGATCGGGGTAGGAATCAGATCCGTAGGCAGGAGGATTGAAGGTAGGTATCGGACCGATCCGATCGAAAGACGATGGCCGATGTATCAGGAGGAGACGATGCCGTTAGCAAAGGATGGATGGCAACTGCCACAACGGCAACCAGCCCTCGCGCCTGAATTCTGAGGTCTTCGGAGGAACTTGCGGCGGGCACAGCTGGCTGAGAACGAACCGGCAAAGGATTCGAGACATGGCAGCAATTCGCCAGTTCCTTGCGCGCTGCGAAGCCTTGGTTCCGGGCACCGGCGCGGCAACAGCTCATCGAAGGCAGCGCTGCCTCGCTCATCTTGCAGTGCGTAGACGCAACTTGGGCAGCCTGCCGTGAAGAGCCGCCACACAGCGCCATAGGGACGCCGCTGTTGGTGCCCAGCATCAGCAGAATCAGCAGCACTGGCACGGCTCGTTTCATCGCAGTCCTGGAGCCCTCCTGCTGTAGAGAGGTTTGCACATGAGTTGCCAAGTGAACCAGCAGCAACCTGTCAGATCCTTCGGCGTTTGGCGCCAAAGGGTTACGAATATTTTACACCCATTTGCTGCTTTTGCCACAAAAAGCCTTCGAACGCGAACTTTGCCCCAACGCGGTGGAATATCCGCTCTCTCCGTGGGCTTCGCCCCTGCTATCCCCGCTGCATGGCGGGCTAACTCACCAAGGGCTCCGCCCTTGATATCCCGGGAATCGTCCTCGAATCCAAAGGCCGAGGACGACGACGAGGACGAGCACGAGAAAAACGAGAACAAAATCCTCCTAACGTCGTGCATAACGGTTTAACCAAGGGCTGCCGTCCTTGATATCGTGCTTGGGTCGCCAAGATCACCGCGCTGACCGTGGCTACCAAGGCATAACCAGAACAGAATTCTCGCAGTCGGTGCCCGATCTTCCCAGTTCAAACCGCAGACCTGCGCACCGCGCAAGTCTGCGAAAAACGCGTCGATTCTGTCTCGATGTTTGAATCGAACGAGGACTCGAAGAGCGGTTGGGCCGGCGAAGGTTCGCGCCTGGTGTTATCGAGCCGCTTGCTGAGTGGCGGCGCTTTCGACTTCCAACAAGACGGGTTGTGACGAATGCTCCGTAGGTACCAGGGCTTCTACAATGCCGACAGCGTAAATCGTTCTGGACTCCGGCTTCACGAAGGGCCGGCATTGCAGAGTGAACGTCCGTTCTGTTTCGTCTTCCGCGATCATGACTCCGTTCAGGCCGACGTCGATTGGCCGGACCCCATAAGGAAGATCCTGCAGTCGAAAAAGCACGCGTCCCTTAAATCCATTGAACCGCTCGACGGCCAGTGTCACCTGTGCTTGCCCTCTGGGCGAAATCCGAATCCGGTCCTGCTTGATGGAAACTTTGATGTCCGGCTGCGGCATCACCGAAATCACCTTCAACAAATCGCCTCCATTGGCGACTCGTTGGACAATCTGGTTGCCTGATCTGGCCTGGCCGGTAATGCGGTAGCGAACCCATTTCCCTGGCAAGCTTGCGCCAGGCTTCACCGACAGCAGCAACGTGACCGATTTTTCCCGCGCAGGAATAACTCCCTTCGTCGCTGTGAGTTGCTCAGGCAAGTCCGAAAACGCGACCTCAACCGGACCTTCGAATCCCTCTTGCCTCAAGACCGTGACTTCGACCGGGATCTTCGAGCCTTCTGGGATGTTCGGATTGATGGGCGAAGCAGAGATCAGGAAGTCTGGCACGGGTCCGCGCAGGGTGAAGCGATAAGCGAAATCGCTGCCGCCTTCGCCACGCACATCGGCTACGCGGGCGTAGTAGTCGCCATCGGCGGGCGCCGTAAACGTGACCCGCGAGTCCTTGCCGTACCCTGGCCCGCCATCGTCGTTACGATAGTAGAAATGGAAGAGAGGCATGCCGTTGGGGGGGAACGACGTGCCGGGAGGATGCAAGTCAACCTTATAGATGAAGTCGTCCAGCGCGTGAGCTTCCGGCGTGGTATCTTCCATGCCAAGCCGCTGCCCCCCGAAGTTGTCGAACGTGACATCCTCGTCAGGTCCGTTGGTGAGCTTCACGACCTTCATCAGGTCGTTTCCCGAAACCATATAGTCGTCCAGCTCGAGCGGTTGAGACTGCGCGATGCGCAGACCGGACGATTTCGAGTCGCGATCGAACAGAGTGATCTGCGTTTTCCAGGCAGGCCGGGCTGTCAGGCGAGGAATAAGATTCCCTTTGGCATCGAGGACTTCAACGACCGAGTCCAACGGAGAGCCTAGCCGGGCAGCGGCGGTTTCCAGAATTAAGCGTTGACCCTTCTTAGCGGTGAAGCGGTAGTAGTCTGGCTGCGCCTGCCCAGCTGTGTCACGGCCGATTCGGGCATTGACGGTGATGGGAACCTGAAGGGCCATGGCGGCCTCCAGGGAATGGTTTCGCCCGTCTTCTTCGACTTCGTCGTAAGGGCCGATCGCAATCGGCAGCGCGTTGACGGCTTCTCCTTTTTCCGTCGCCACTGAGAGAGCGCCCACATCCATCGCTTTCCCGGCAGCCAGGCCAAAAGGCAGTGGTGTCGCAGTCGAGGTCTTTCCCAGATTGAACCCCGACACCTGAAACGATCGCTGCGTTCCAGCCTTCAATCCCAGAGGATAGCGGCTGACGACCAACGGAGTCTCGCCCATGGTCAGGCGGTAAAAGTGGCGCAAACTGCCGCTTTGCAGATAGTCGGACACTCGGGCAGCGTACCAGCCGTCCTTCGCAACACGGTGACCGATGACGGATCGATTCTGTTGGCCGCGGCTACTGGCGATGGATTTGCCGTCAGAGTCAAGAAGGTCGACCACTGGATCCAACGACGAGCCCGTGATGTTGATCTGCAGCACGACCTCTTGGCCGGCAGCCGCTTGAAAGCGGTAGTAGTCATCATCGCCAGCCTTCAAAACAGTTCCGTTGACGGTGGCGGGCAGTTTCAGGCTCTGTGCACCCGAGGCGGAGTCGTTCGGTTCCTGCTCTTCCAGCTCAGGAAACGTCGAGACGACGACTCTCCCTGGCGTTGAGCTTCCACGAGGCGTGATCACACGAAACAGGTGGGTGCCGGCCGCCATCCAATCGGCGGCTTCGATCTTGACCTTGGCTTGCATCTTCACCGGGTCCTGAAAATAGGGCTTGGCCACGACGCTGACTTTGGTTTCCAACGCCAGCCTCGATTCTGGTACTGGGCCAACCTCCAGAATCGTTCCAGTCAACCCCGGCTCAGAAAACACAATCTCGCTGGCTCCTGCCAAACCCGTGCCTTCGACGAGAAAAACCGCCGCAGTTCCTCGCTGCATCCCAGCAGGCGATGTGAAGCTGACCGTTGGCGGAGTAGTCTGAGCGAGCAGCCACCTGCAGTTCAAGAAGCAGAGCAAAGTCAGAATCTGAAATCTGTGAATTCGTTGAGACATGCGAGACTCCTGACTGCCTTAGGCGCTTAGGGGCGACACTTGTAGAATTTTGTTCTCGTTTTTATCGTACTCGTCCTCGTCGTCGTCCTCGGCTTCTGGATTTGAGAACGAGGACGAGGGCGATTGTCGGGGATATCAAGCGCAGAGCTCTTGGCTGGCTAGTGGTTAAAGACAAACTCCTTGCTGGTCAGCATCGCCCATGCGAAGTCTTCGAGCGCTTCTTGCCGAACTTTCGGGCCTTTTCCAGCTGAAGCAGCTTCCAGCGATCGCACGGCTTCGCTGTGCTCGGACTCCGTCGGATAACGGCTATAAGAAGCCAGATAGAGAGCTTCTACAACCTCAGGGTTGGGCAGGTTACGCTTCAGAGCAGCGGCAATCCACCCATCCTGCGAGGAAAGTTTCTGATTGATCGTTTCACCGTTGATCACGTGGAGCGCCTGCCGAAGATTCGGCTGGGCCTCCCGCTCGCAGGCACAGGTTGCCGCACGCTGCGGACGGCCGAACGCATCGAGAAAATAGGAATCCACCGAGGTGTCTGGCAACTGCAGCGCCCGGGTTCCTTTCGGAAAGCCGCTGAAGTCAGTGGGGACTTGGGTCACTTGAGAAACCGCATCCAGGATCACTTCGGCAGGCAAGCGGCGGGCCTGATAGTGCGAGAAATAGCGGTCGTCGTTCACGTTCGCCGGGGTCGTTTTCCAGGAACGTTGATATGTTGCGGACGTGAGAATGACTCGGCACAGGTGCTTAAGGTCGTATCCGTTCTTCACGAAATCTTCGACCAAGGCATTCATCAGCGGTTCGTTGGAAGGCGGGTTCGTGGAGCGGATGTCGTCGACAGGATCGGCTAGTCCGCGCCCCATGAAGTTGGCCCAGACCCGGTTGACAATCGTCCGAGAGAAAGATCGGTTCTGGGGCGACGTGAGCCAATTGGCCAGGATCTGTCGTCGCTCCTGCGGAGAATCGAGCGCGATCTCCTCCCCATCCAGCGGGGCCGGTGGCAACGCCTTGTTCAGGCGAGGATGATCGATGTCGCCACTCACCGCATTGACCACCACAATCTCGCCAGGCGTGTCGCCAGCTTTCTGGCGCACCCTGGCAAACAGGTTCGCCATCTTGTAATAGTCGACCTGGGTCCATTTTTCGAGCGGATGATTGTGGCAGCGGGCACACGTCAGGCGCAATCCCATGAAAGCCACAGTCGTGTTCTCGGTGACCCGGATCGGGTCTTTGTGGATCTGATAAAAATTCAGTGCGCCGTTCTCCCGGCTGCTGCCCGTCGAGGTGAGCAGCTCTCGCACCATCTTGTCCCAAGGTTTGTTCTCCTGGACTGAAGCACGAATCCAGTTGTAAAAGGAACGAACGGCGGCGGGGTTCAGCTTCTTGTTGCCGGAGGTGGCCTTGTTATCCGACAGCAACAACAGATCGGCCCATTTGTAGCTCCAGTAATCGACGTAGGCTTCCGAAGCAAGCAGCCGCTCGATGAGCGCCTGGCGTTTGTCTCGATTCCCGCTGTGCAGGAATTCTTTCACGGCGTCGATCGAGGGCAAGGTGCCGGTCGTGTCGAGGTAGGCCCGGCGAATGAACTCGCCGTCGGTGCAAGGCCCCGAAGGCTCGAGGTTCAGGATTTCCAGTTTGGCCAACGCCAGCTTATCGATGTAGTTCGCTCGAGGGGCCTGCTCAAAGCGGTCTCGCGAGATTTGCTGCTGAAACGGAACCACCAGCGTGGCCACAGCGACCTTGCTGAGAAACATCGCCGTGATGGAAGCTTCGCCGCTGCCTTTCAGCTCTACCAGCCCTCGATCGTCGACCGAAGCCGTTCCGGCATTGGTCGATTCGAACCGCACCCAGGAAGTGACGTCTTCCATGTAGCCATCATTGAAGACGGCCGTGACGACCAATTGTTGGCGCGTGCCTGGCCGAAGCTTGACGAGCGCCGGTTCGATGCGAATGCCCTCGATGCGGCGGTCGCCGTCCTGCGGCGGCTTGATGCCTTCGGCGATCCATTGCGAGATGACTTGATACTCGCGGGAGTCCACACCGAAGCGCCGGCCGCCCGCGTGCGGTACCAGAAGTGTGGGTTTCAGCAGGACCAGGCTTCGACCCGGTTCGCGAGCAGTCACCCGCCGGCCAACTGCTTCTCGAGTCAATACTAGATAGTCTGCCAGGGGATCGTAGCCCCGCAAGGTCAACTTGAAACCGTTCTTGCCGGCAGCGGCGCCATGGCATGCCCCCATGTTGCAACCGGTCTTGGTGAGCACAGGAACAACGTGGTTGCGAAAACTCCACTCGGGACGCTGTTCGATGTCGCGCGCTGAAACCGCCACCGAGGTCTTCAAGGCGCCGACGCTGGCCAGAATCGTCCCGGCGCCACTCGCCACCGGCAAGACTCGGTCTCCTTCGATCCGAACGGTCGAACGACTCTCGACCTGCATCAGCGCCTTGGCAGTCAGATCTTCCGAGTAGCCGTCCGCATAGGTTCCTTCAACGACCAACTGCTGGCTGGCCCGCGAAGAACCAAGCACAATCGACGAGGGATAAACGGTGATTTTTTGAAGTGCAGGCTTCGGACCTGTGGGCGAGGTTTTGCCGGCAGAAGACTGGCTGAAGGCAGTAGTGCCGGCCAGCAGCGACAGTGCAACGGCTCGACTCAGGAAGCTCCACCCCAAGGAAAGACCGCGCGCGTGGGCCGGTATCGAAAACAGCTGCCTTCGACAACTCTGCATCCCCATGGCTACGCCTCTAAGAAACCGAGCGGATCGCGGCGATGAGTGAAACCCAGCGATCGTCCAGGGTTCCTATGAAATGAGCCGATCTGTTAGGCAATCTCACGCTAGCAACTCTCGGACTGGGCTGGCGTTGCCATCGACCAGCGGCACAATCCGGCCGAGCTGTGCGGGCAAGAAGGTCTCCAGCTCGAGTCCCATCAGGTGATAAATCGTGGCCGCCACTTCCGGAGGACTGACGGGTCGATCCTTGGGAAAACCTCCGATGGCATCCGAAGCTCCAACGACCTGGCCTCCTCGAATGCCTCCTCCCGCAAAGATGGCGGTCCAGCACCCCGGCCAATGGTCCCGTCCGCCGGCTGGGTTCACTTTGGGCGTGCGTCCAAATTCTCCCGTTGCGATCACCAAAGTCTTCTGCAGCATGCCACGTTGGCCGAGGTCGTCGAGCAGAGAGCTGAATGCGTGGTCAAACATCGGTCCTACCAAGTCACGGTAACAACTGATGGGGCTGAATGGCCGCGAGCCGTGAATATCCCAGGTGATCTCGTCAAACACGGTCTCGAACATGTTGACCGTCACATACCGTACTCCGGCCTCGATCAAGCGGCGCGCGAGCAGACAACTTTGCCCGAAACGATTTCTGCCGTAGGAATCGCGAACCTTGTCGGGCTCCTTGCTCAATTCGAAAGCCTCGCGCGCTCGCGCGGAGGTCATCAGACCGTAGGCTTGATGAAACGTGGAGTCGTACAAGCGCGCGTCCGGAACGGACTCCAGCTCTTGGATCGATTTTTCGACCAGCTTGCGCCAATCGCGCCTCCGATCGGTCCGGATCGCCGCCAAGTGCTCGGGCGGCAGCAGGTCAGGCACTTTGAAGCCAGGGTCAGAGGGATCCGCATTCAGAACGAACGGATCGAAGGTCTTTCCCAGAAATCCCGCATCCTGCCCATGCGGCAATCCGCCGCCCGTGGCGCCAATCGGCCTCGGAAGCAGCACGTGGGGCGGTACCGCTCCTCTTCCCCCTTTCTTGTATCCCAGGACGCAGCCGAAATGGGGGGAGACAACGCCACCCTGAAACAACCGCCCCGTCTGCATGATCTGGTGCCCAATGTCGTGGACTCCAGCAGCCGTGTGATACAAGCTGCGAACCAAGGCGTACTTGTCCGCGTGTTGCGCCATGCGCGGAAAGATCTCGCTAATCTCGATTCCCGGAACGTTTGTTTTGATTGGCTTGTACGGGCCGCGGATTTCGAGAGGCGCTTCCGGCTTCATGTCCCAGGTGTCCAACTGGCTGGGGCCGCCGACGAGGAACAATTGAATTACGTTCAAGTCGTTGTCTTCTGGAACAGCGCCCTCCGCCTTAAGCGACAGGAAGTGGTTCAGCCCGAAACCCAACAAGCCAAGAGTGCCAGCGTGCAAGAAATCGCGCCGCGTGTAGCCGTCACAAAAATGAACCGGCTTGTCAGCATCGAATCGAAACATGATGGCCCTCCGACCTCATAGACTCGGCCTCAACAATCAAGCAAGGCGCGACCCACAGGCGGTTCGCAGCGCGCCACAACGGCGGCGGGCTGGAACTCTGGAATCACCTGGTCTGGCTTTGCCGATGCGCTCCGGCAGAGCTGGCGTGCTCCACTACAAACGCATGAGCGATCGCGTTCGACTTTCCTGCTCGGCCAGCATCGTAGCGCGTACGCAGTAATCATAGCCGGATTCGCTCGATTTTCAACGTCTGCCGACTCGTGAAGGCCAGGGCTTCATCCAGCGTGAACACGCCGGCAGTGCAACCCAGCGCACTGGCAGACGAGGCGCCGATGGCGCTGGCGAAGCGTAGAGACTTCTCCAGAGACCAGCCTTCGAGAAGACTCGTGATATAACCTGCCGCAAAAGCATCCCCGGCGCCGGATTCGTCCACAGCCTGAATGGCATAGGTACCGGCACGGATGATCTCTCCATTACGGACGGCCACCGACCCGTGCGCGCCCAGTGTCACGACGATGTCGCAGGCCGGGTTGAGGGCGGACAAGAAACTCGCCTGTCGGGCCGGGTCTTTCAAGCCGGTCATTGCTTCGGCTTCATCGCTGTTGGGTAGAAACACATCGGTATGCGCAAGCATCGACTCAAGTTGGCGCCGCGACATCGACAGTCCCGGCGGCGTAACGACGTCCAGCACGGTTCGCACTTGCCTTTGTTTGGCCGCGTGAAACAGCTGTGTCAGATCGTCAGCGCCGAACTTCGGCATCACCATGTAGCCACCCACATAAAGAATGCTGGCCCCATCCAGCAAGGAACAGTCGACATCGGCAAACGAGAAATCGGCGTTGGCGCCGATGCAATGGAGAAACCGCCGGTCTTCACCAGTGACGTTCAGGATGACGGTGGCAGAAGTGGGATGGGTCGTGCTCGAAGCGACGCTTGAGCAGTCCACTCCCAGGCGGCGCAATTCGTCCAGAACGAAGCCGCCGAACAAATCGGTTCCGACTTTGCCTAGCACTTTCGCTTTGCGTCCCAGCCGGCTGAGACAGACTGCCGTATTGCTCGCACAGCCCCCCACACTCATCAGGAAGCGGTCGGTCAGGCTCAGCTGGCCAGCAGCCGGCAGCGCAGAAACCGGGTTGGCGAAAATATCGGCAACCAGAATGCCAAGGCAGATGACGTCCATAGGCGATAGTTCGTTGGCGGTGGTTCACGCCTGAAGAACCACAGTTAGCCGCGAAGACATTCTTGCGCTCGACATCGGATCTGCGGAGACCAAGACAGGAACCGAACGATACCCAAACACCAAGTTCCCGTTTCCTGTCCCGACATCGTCTTCACGCGTGCGCTTCTGAGGTCAGCCCTGACACAGCTCCTTCACCGTCGCAACGATCCTCTCAACCGACGGCACAAAGAAATTCTCCATGACTGGCGCAAACGGAACCGGAGTATCTGGCGCCGTGACGCGACGAATCGGACCTTGAAGATACCCGATGCAGGAATCTGCCACCCGTGCTGCCACTTCGGCGCCCCACCCGCCCGTCAGGGTGTCTTCATGGACAATCACCAACCGGCCGGTTCGTTCGACGGAACCGAACACCGTCTTCCAGTCGAACGGAACCAACGTTCGCACGTCGATTACTTCAGCCTCGATGCCTTGTGCGCTGAGGGTCTTTGCCGCCAGCGCGGCCTTGTGAACCATCAACAGATTCGCCACGATCGTAACGTCACCACCCTGGCGGACGACCTTGGCTCCTCCAAAGGGCAACAGATACTCCTCTTCCGGCACAACTCCAAAAACCTCGAGACCACCCGATTCTTTTCGCGACCCTTTGCTTCCGTAAAGCAGTTTGTGCTCGAAGAACAGCACAGGATCGTCCATGCGAATCGCGGTTTTCAGCAGACCTTTGGCGTCGTAGGGATTCGACGGGCAGGCGATCTTCAATCCTGGAACATGGAAAAAATAGGACTCGAGCGATTGGGCGTGCTGCGACCCGCGCGTTGTCGCTCCGACGGGCGCCCGCATCACCATCGGTACTCTGAGCTTTCCACCGGACATATAGCGCATCTTGGCCGCGTGGTTGGCCAGCTGGTCCATCGCCAGGAAGAGGAAGTCGGCATATTGAACATCGGCCACAGGCCGCAGGCCGCCGAGGGCTGCTCCAACAGCGATCCCGGTGAAGCCAGCCTCGGAGATAGGAGTATCGATCACTCGCTCGGAGCCGAACTCATCGCTGAGCCCGAGCGTCACGGTAAAGGCGCCGCCGAATCCACCCTTGATGCCAATATCCTCTCCGATCAAGATCACCCGCTCGTCTCGGCGCATTTCTTCACGAAGCGCCTCTCGGAGGGCCTCGACGATGGACAGCTTGCGTCCCTCGACTTCAGGCTTGGCCAGCACATTATTCAGCATAGACATCGGCGAGGCACTCCTCAGGCAACGGGCTAGGGCTGGATTCGGCAAACTCAACCGCGTCGTTCAATTCTTGTTCGACGCTGGCTCTGCAGCGGTCGATGATCTCACGGGTCAAAAACCCCTCCGCGAGGTAGCGGGTCTCGAACCGGGAGATCGGATCCTTGGTTTTCCACTCGGCAACTTCTTGCTTGGATCGGTAGTGCCCTGGATCGCTGCGGGAATGACCCGCAAAGCGGTAGGTCTCCAGCTCGAGAAGCGCGGGCCCTTGCCCAGACCGCGCCCGTTCACCGGCCTCTGAGACCGCCTCGTAAACCGACACGACATCGTTGCCGTCGATGGTTCGCCCGGGAATACCGTAGGCCGAGGCGCGTGCACTCACCGTTTTGACCTTCATCACGGAGTCGATCGGCGTGGAGGCCCCGTACTTGTTGTTCTCGCAAATGAAGACAACAGGCAGGTCCCAAATGGCCGCCATGTTCACGGTCTCGTGGAAGATTCCTTCATTCACGGCCCCATCACCGAAGAAACAGGCTGCAATATTGGGTTTCTTAAGATACTTGAACGACAACGCATAGCCGGTCGCCAGCGGAATGCCGCCGCCGACAATCGCGATCGCCGGCAGCATTCCCAGCTCCGCGTCACCCATGTGCATCGAGCCGCCTTTGCCGTGGCAACAGCCGGTGCTCTTGGCAAACAGCTCGGCCATCAGCGCTTTGACAGGAATGCCGCGCGCGACAGCATGCTCGTGCGGACGATGCGTACTGGTCAGCATGTCGCCCGGGCTGAGCGCTTCACAAACACCCACGGCGCTAGCTTCCTGTCCCTGCGCCTGATGAATAGTTCCGGGCATTCGGCCTTGCAAGAATAGAGAGTTGACTCGATCTTCGAACATCCGGCAGAGCAGCATCTTGCGATACATGCCGAGCAGCCGTTCCTTCGTCAGAAGAGAGGACGTCATAGTGAATTCAGATGGAACTGCATCCTTTCGAGAAACTGCGCCACGGCGATTCCGTCCACCACTCGGTGGTCGGCTGACACCGTGGCTGCGCAGACACTCAACGGCTGGGCTCGCTCCTCGCGCCAAACCACCTGCTGGCGCAAAGCGCCAACGGCCAAAACAGCTGCGCAGCCTGGGGGAATAATCGCCGAGAATTCCTTGACTCCGAACATCCCCAAGTTCGAAATCGCCAGCGACGGCATAAACGGCACGACAGGTATCTTCCCCTTCTGGGCCGAGCCGATGGCCGCTCTCATCTGCTGGAGGAAACCTTCGACAGAATCGGCATGCGGATCGGGCACCGGCACGAGCAGCAAGGCGCCGTCCACGCCCACCACGATCGTGACGTGAGCTGCGGACTGGGGCTCGGCCTTTCCATCGCGGACCGCGACGTTGATTCTGGGGCTCTCTGCCAAAGCGGCTGAGGCAGCCCGAACGAGGCAGTCGTTGACGGAAGCGGCCAGCTCGGGATGCTCCTCGTTCCAGCGCACTCTCCATCGTTCGGCACAAGTCATGTCCAAATCGACTGTAACGTAGAAATGAGGGATGGTTGATTTGCTACGGCTGGTGAGGGCCGCCATCGCCTCCTGCGCCTTGGTCTCGCGCGCCGGGACGTTTTCTGCGACCTGTCTGTTGTCTCGCCTCGCAACAAACTGTTCGACGTCGGCTTTCGTGATCATGCCCTGTGTGCCGGTCCCACAAACGTCCGAGAGGTCGACACCGAGCTGTTTGGCAAGCATGCGCGCCGCCGGCACGGCAGAGACCGGACCCGAAACTGAAGGACGGTCTGCGCTCAGAGACGCGTCAGGCAGGGGCACAGGAGCAGAGACTCTGGCATTCAGCGCTACCGCTGCCTCCTCTTCCAGCTCTTCATCGGAGCTGTCGGTCAAGATCGCTACAGGCGTGGACGCCGCGACTATTGCGCCCACTTCCGCCAGCCTTCGGCGAAGGAATCCGCCGACATAGGCCTCGACATCCATTGTTGCCTTGTCGGTTTCGACCTCTAGCAAAGGATCCCCCATGGCCAGCTTGTCGCCGGGCGCTTTCAGCCAAGACACAATCTTGGCCTCGCTCGAAGTCTGGCCAAGATCTGGCATGATGATCACGTGTCTCATCGGTTCAATAGACAACCCGACCCTCTTCGGTGACGCGCTTTGGTTGGCCTTCGGCTTCGAAAAGCGAAGCGCACAGCCGGGCGCGCAGGGTGCGTTTCGGGTCCAGGTTAAGCTGTGTGCCTCGCTCGATCGCCTTTTGAAGCCCCAAGCCTGGGATGCTGCTGTGCGGTTCGATTCCAGTCACGTAGCCTTGACCCCACCAGGGGTAATCGGAAGTGCCGCAAAACTCCTGCCAAAGCCACAGATAGCGGAAGACGCTGAGATCCCAGTGGAGCGCGAAGCCGAGACGCGTCTTCTCGTTCAGGAGGCAATACCAACCGTCGCTGAGGCCAGACAGGTAGGATAGATGCGTGAAGCGAGCCGTGGGGGGCCACATGCGGCTGACGTCGAAGTCATCTCCAGAGTGGGTTCGAATGAGCGGAAAGCTTTCGAAGCGTGTCTCAGGCGGCAGCAGCTGTGGCGCGGGCAACAGATGCCCCGTTTCGAGGCTGGCCGCCGGGGCATAAAGGCGACAGTGCTCGTCAAGGAAGGGAGCACCGAACGCCGGATGATGTCCCCACATGAAATCCATCGGTTCAGCGCCCTCGTTTGTGATCGCTTCCTCGATCTCCAACACGGCCCGGTCCGAACGGAGCGTCAGAGTCTTTTCCACCCGAAAAGGACAGCGTACCGTGCGGACCCAGCACTTCACCGCGACCTGCCGGGGAGTATTCTCGATTACCTCAAGCTCCCAGGGTACTTTGCAAACTTCACCATGAAAACCCAGCTCGGCGCCCTTGTAGACGCAGTTGTCGCCGGCATTCGGAAATAGCTCTTGCCAGCCTCCCGGGTAGAAATCCATGAAAGGAGCCGCAGGGGCAGGCGTGTCATGGACGTAGGTTTGCGGGTTCTTCACCCCCCAGGGCGTCTTAAACATCACGTCCACGCCACTCAGCTTGTGCCGGAACTCGACGATATCGGTTCCCTTGCCCAGAAGCACAACAACGCGCAGTTGCCGGTTCTCCATTGAAAACGCAGGTATCCCGCTAATGCTGAGGTCTGTATCCAGTCGGCAATCGCTCATCGTGGTATCGGCGAATTCGGTTATTGAAGCTGTAGCGAAGGTCGCGCTTCAGCATGTTCAGCACGCGCAGGACGGTGGGCAGTCCCATCTCAAGATACTCTTCACGCGTCTTGAATACGGCGCCTTCCCAGTGCGTGTGCGGTACGTACCAGAGCGTACCCTTGTCCGTCGTGGGGGGGGCGGCGCTTGCCGTTGGGCCAAGGCGTCCGGCCACAGCCCGCAAAGAATGAGAGCCACAACAGTCCAGAATGATCGCTTCATGCGCTGCTCGTTCGCGGCCATTCGGCAGGCCGCATTCGGCCAAACTTGCTTGGACGTCGATAACGCTAGTGGAATTCGGTCTTGTTGAGCAACCTCGGTGGGGCTCTTCGTTACCCCACTTCCGGCGCTCGCTTGATCCGAGGATCGGTGAAGAGATCTGCCTCGTCAGTGCTCCGTGTAGAGAACTCCGACACGATCGCACCCTCTGGCCCAGCCTGGAACCAATGGAGGGTGTCGGGAACCAGCGTATATTGATCGCCTGGCTTCAGGCAGATCTCCTTGAACACCGTGTAATAGCGCTCGGAACCCGGCGGCGGAGCGCAGGAAACGGGCTTTGACGGTGTGCCCGGAACGTAAAGGTAGACCGTGCCCCAACGGCGGCGAAAGGTTTCCTCCTTCCCAAGCACTCCGCCAATCGTGGGATGCCGATGCTCAGGACAAGTCTGTCCGGGTGTCATAACGAGTTCTTTCGCACAGCAGCGTTCGGTGTTCACGTAGGTAATGATCTGGAGCCCCGTCTTTTCCAGCTCGTTTAACCCGAAGTCGGCCACTTCAAAGCGTTCCCGCTCACCAGGGGTGATCACCAGGCCAGCCTCTTGCAGCATGGCAGTGGATTCTTCGACAGCCTTTTGGTACTGCGAACGATCGATCATGGCAGACCTCCTAATGTAACCCAGGGCGTCACCTGGCTTCACAGCTTACGGCACATCGGAAACGTTGCTCGCAACTGTCAGACGGAGAACCGAGAACTCAGCCTCGATTCCCGCCCGGAATGGACTTCACAGGCACCTCCCACTTCATGACAAGCGACGTTCCGCAGGTCCCGACAATTTCGAATCCCAGCCGCTGGTAAAGCCGCGCGGCCCGGATTGGCAGATGAAACACTCAAAGATAGGGAAAGGCAGCGATGCTGCGCTACATCAATCAGCTGGCCAAGCAACTGCGTTCCAACGCCTTGCCGCCGTTTGGGGACAACGGCAACCGTCAACTCCGGAGTCTCGTCGTCGATGTATCCATACCCTTTCTCTCCGCCTGTCAGAAGCCGCCACCAGGCTGCGCCGATACGCATTGAGGTCGTGGCATCGACCGCCACAAGACCGAAGTCGTGCGTTCTCCCCCAGCCTCGCAAGTACCTCTCGATTTCTGGCCGGCGCAGAATATCCCGCCCAGGCGGCTCTATGCCCGGCGGCACGTAGATGGCTTGATACAGCATCTCCCAGAGGAAGAACTCGTCTGACGAAACAATCGGTCGAATCAGGTAACTCACAGACAGCTCCGCGGTGGGGTGCCCGCTTTCGTGGCCCGTGCAATGATCGCACGTTGCGCTTCAGGCGCTACCCGCTGGCCTTAGAGCAAACCCGTACTTCTGGATGAGCTCCTTGACCCGTTTCTTGACCGCTTCTCGCCCCGCAACCATGATGTCTTCAGAACCCCCCATTCCCAGGAACAGATGCGGATTCATTGGCTCCTGATAGGCAGCCATTTTCTCCCTCACTGCGGCTAGATAAACTTGTTTGAGCGTCGTTCCAAAGTTGAACTTGGTCACTCCCAGTCGGATCGCGTCGGCGGCACTCTCTACGGGAAAACCGGTCCCGCCATGGACGACCAATGGAACGTCGACAACCTCACGGATCCGGCGCAAAGCCTCCAGATCGACAGGAACGTGACCCTTCGTCAAGATGTGGACGTTGCCGATCGACACCGATAAGGCGTGCACCCGTGTTTCGTCCACAAAAGCCTTCGCTTCCTGAGGGTCCGTAATAACCTTCCTTCCGGTCACTCCATTCCAACCGTGGGGTAGTTCTCCGATCTGGCCTTCCACAAACACACCGCGACTCGTACCAAAAGCAACCACACGTTTCACAAGCGCCTTGTAATCTTCATGAGCGAGGCGCTCGTGGTCCACCATCACGGCGTTAAACCCCAGCTCGATGCCGGCGGCGATCTGGGCAAAATCGTCGCTCTCATTCAGGATTAGCGCAATCGGGATGCCTGCATTGCGAACCGACGCAGCCATCCCTGCGTAAAAGGCAAGGCTCTCGGGCTTCGACCTGGACTCGTGCATGAGGAAGCCCCCGTTGAATCCGGCAATGACGGGAGCCTGCAGCTCCTCTGCAGCTTCGACCACGGCTTGGAGCGATTCCAGATTCCACGACTCGCAGTAGCAGACGGCGTAGCCACCTCGCCTGGCGTCGGACAATAGGTCCTTCATCGCAACGATTGGCATGCTTTACCCCAGTCGCTCCTGTGCTCGCTTCAAGAACCGGCTTTCAGGCAAACCTCATCCAGACACAGCGCCACCCGCTGCAGCACCGCCGGAACCTCTGAGAGGGTGTTTAGAAAGGCCTGGTTCAAGGAGTCAGCTACGTTTGTAGTCCCGGCTTTACAGTAGCCGGAACCACCGCATTTCTTTCCGCCTAAAGGCGGGACTACGAACCAAAGGGCGCCTTTTTAAACACTCTCTGAGAAAATCGGGGACGAGCGAAGTTCCCAGCAAGTCGCTGCCCTGAGTAGCTGGGCCTAAACCTTGCCAACCTCGACCGGGCCTGAATCGTCTCCCAATTTCGGGCCGCCATGAACAACTTTCACGGTCAGCGCTTCGAATATGAACAATAGTCATGCGCATGTTGCCTGATACCTTTGCGTGCTGTCAACAGCCAACTGCTGTTTTCGGTTATGGGACTCGGCGTCTCCCTAACAACGGTGGAATCGGCGAAAGGCCTTGGAGCGCAAGCCTCTCGTTTGCTATGCTGGCGCCGCTGAAAAAGTTTCGAAACCCACACGCCTGCGATCTGGAACCAATGCGAAGGAAGCCAACCGCACGGAACGAGCCGAGCTTGGCCTCGACAACTGCTTTGCCGGAGCCGCCGTTGCAGCGCCCGATTCTCGTCTATCTCCAGGCGATCTTGCCGTCGCTTAACCCAACCGAGCGCCAGATCGGCGAGTATGTTCTCGAGGACCCTGAACGCGTTCTGTCTTCTTCGATTTCAGACGTGCGCCGTGGCTCGGGTGCCAGCGTAGGATCCATCGTTGGATTCTGCCGGTTGCTCGGCGTCACGGGTTTCGCCAACTTCAAGATCAGCCTGGCGCGCGAGCTTGCCCAAGGAGGCTTCTCAGCCGGTCTGAAATCGGCTGAAGACCAGGGTTCGCTCTACGAGAGTGTCTTTCAGTTTCACGCTCAAAGTTTGCGGGAAACGCTCCAGCTTAACTCGGAAGCAACACTGGAGCAGGCGTCGCGGATGATCGAACTGGCTCGCCGCGTCGAATTCTTCTCCATCGGCATGTCCTATCCGGTGGCCTATACCGCCTGCAACAAACTTCGCCTCATCGGCATTGCCGCCACCACCCAATCGGACTCGCACCTGCAGCTTATCGCCGCGACTCAGCTGCAGAAGGGCGATGTTGCTTTTGGCATTTCCTGCTCCGGCAGCACGTACGAAACCGTGCAGTGCTTGCAGACCGCGCGGCAGAACAAAGCAACCACGCTGTCTGTGACGAATTGCATGAAGTCCCCGATCACCGAACACTCCGATCTCGTTCTATGTGCCACACCGAGTGAGGTCAAGTATTTTCAGGCGCCCCTGGCATCGCGCATCACACAGCTTGCCCTGCTCGACGCTCTGTTCGTTTCCATCGCCCAGCGCCGCAAAAACAAGACGGCTGCGCACCTGCAGCGCGCCGGCGAAAAGCTGCTGGAACACCGCCTCATCAAAAAGGCTTGACGAAACGCCAGGTATGGGAACGACTAACACGCTTCCGGATTTGTTCTTGTGGTCGAGCACATCTAATACGTCCGGAGAACTGTTGCGCCGGATCGAGAATCCGAAGTGAGCTACGACGCGGGTCATGCAGAGCGCAAAGGCGCCACGGCGTGGCCATGAACAGATCTCCCGCTTTGACGCGGCCCTGTGGACCCCTGGGATTTCTCTTGACTCAAGTTGGCGACTGACACTAGTGTCCAGCTGTTCGAGCCTACAGTGTCTGCAAGTTGTTCATGTCAGTTCAGTAACGGGAGTTTTTGGTAGTGACCGATTTCAATTTTCTTCACTCTTAGGAAGATCCACCCGGGAGTCAGTTTTGTCACAGTGAACGGCACCTTCAGACCTCCTGATCTCGCCCGGTAAATCGGCCCATGGGAGGAAAACGGAATGAGCCGGAAAAAGGTTGCGGAGGCAGGGGCAGTGGGTCTAAGAATGCGGGATGCCACAAAGACAATTGCCCATC
>Ga0194132_10003337_pt1 | contig 28690 bp, 22 predicted proteins | sample TA2KigOf80mmetaG_FD_148612 | JGI IMG/M metagenome (GOLD analysis project Ga0194132, IMG submission 148612) | Freshwater microbial communities from Lake Tanganyika, Tanzania - TA2015054 Kigoma Offshore 80m | ecosystem: Environmental > Aquatic > Freshwater > Lake | place: Tanzania: Lake...
GACTACTTCTGTGGGTGCTTCAGATGAAACCGGTTTAGGCATGACGATCTCCTCACAGCCCTCGAATCCTACTTACATTTCGAGAAACCCGTGTCTCTCGTCATATTGGCACAGAGGGTCCGTACACACGTATCTTCAGTAGCGGTCGTCACATGCTGCCATGAGCTTCCTCACACCAATACGACGCAGCTCTCTGCTCAGCCTTTCCGGGATTGCCCTTCTGGGGCTTTGTGGATGTGCGCCTTTCAACTATGTCGCTGAGGACGCGCCGCGCAGCTTGCGAGAACCGCCTCTCGTGGTTCCGACACCGCAACTAGCACTGGTCTTGGGCAGCGGTGGCCCTCGCGGCTATGCACATATTGGCGTCATGCGTGTGCTGGAAGAAGCTGGAGTAGAACCGGATTTGATCGTAGGTAGCAGCGTGGGTGCTCTTCTTGGCGTGCTTAAGGCTAGCGGTTTATCGGCAGCAAAGATCGATGCGCTATCGACGCAGGGTGGCCCGCTTACGCTTTTCGATCCTTCGCTGTTCGCGGACCGCGGCTGGATCCACGGTCAGAAGTTGCAGAACTATGTGAATGACGGCGTTGGGGGTCGCAGTCTAGAAGCTCTACCACGCCGTGTCATCGTAGTCGCAACCGAGAGGAAGACCAAGGAGGCCCGATTCTTTGCCCAGGGCAATAGCGGCGTCGCAGTAAGGGCATCTAGTGCCATGCCCGGAATAATCTCCCCGGTAGGAATCCAAGGTATCGAGTACGAAGATGGCGACGAGTCGTTGCCGCTGGCCGTCTCAGCGGCCCGTAGCGCAGGTGCTGGCTTCGTCCTCGCGGTGGATGTGTCTGCTCACGCTGGAGACACGCCGCCAGAGGCATCGGACGCGATGCGTCGACGCGATACCCTGCGCCGCGAGCGCATAGCGCCAGAAGCAGCCAAGGCGGACTTCCTAATACATCCCAAACTTGGCTACTGGGCAGGTCCGCGGCGCGAATACTTCGTGCAATCAAGGCAGATCGGCGAAGCAACCGCGCGGCAAGTACTCCCTGCACTGCTTGCCAAGCTAAAGGCTCGCAACGGACGAAGCACTGATTCCGCGATCTGACACCGCCACAGTGCACATAGCTTCAGGGGACTACGAAATACACCCCTTCTTGTTCAATGCTATTTTGGTCCGCGCAAAGATCGCATCCATGACCGAGTAGCGGGGTACTGCTCTAACGCTGCCCGAAAACGTGGTCGCGTTGGAAAATCAGAATTTACCATTGCCGTTCTTCCACTGCTCACGTGGCGGGATCGTCTCTATCGTGTCCCAGTGCTCCACAATCTTGCCGCCGGACACACGGAATAGGTCATAGAACGATGTGTGCTTACCGGCAAACTCACCTTCGCTGACTGTCAACACAAAGTTGCCCTCACCCAGCACCATGTGTATGCGCTGATACTTCATTGTCACGCCATGCTTGGCCATTTCCTGGATCGCGGTCGAAAGGCCCGACAGCCCGTCACCTATGTGCGGGTTGTGCTGCGTGTAATTCTCACCGTCGATGTAGACGGGTAATTTCGCGAACTGTCCCCGAACTAAAACGTCTTCGACAAAGGCGCGTACCAGGGACTTGTTCTCGGCGGTCTTCTCCAGATCAATAACTTCGGTTGGGCCGTCGAGCATCGTATGACCACTGGGATTTGGGTTTGCCGGCTTTTCTTGAAGATTGTCCCAATGTTCCACGATACGCCCGCTTTCAAATCTAAAGATGTCGAATCCGACTTTGGGTCCAAAGAAGTCATAGTCCGTATGGGAGAAGACGAACTCACCGTCCTGGAACAGGCGTACCGTATTCACTCTTGCGGAATCCTTCGGCAGCAACTGCATTAGTGCACCGAAGCCGGCCAATCCATCGGCCACAACCAGATTGTGTTGAATATACTTTTCGGGATTGATGATGCCCACGGGTTTGCTATCACCCGTTTCGATGCTCTTGAGCAGCGCGCTGACGGATTGCTTGGGATTCGAGGTCATGGAATTCTCCGGGTTGGACTGGGCGGAGGTTGTCGATGCGCAGGCGGTAAACAGCATGGTCGCCAGCGCGATTAAGAACAGACTGCGAGTGACTCTGTGAGCCATCAAAAAGCTCCTCAAGGTAAGCGGCTGGAGATTTCCCGACCGTTGACCGGCATTGTCCCCAGCAGCCCTCTCGGACTATAGGTAGGTTGCGGATCAATAGTGGTAAATTTTGGACATTCAGTTTCTTCCCGCCCGCCTATGCGCGACCAGATCAAGCGAATCCGCTACGATCCCCCAGCGAGTCATCGCCTCGACATCGAGGTGCTCGCCCTATCGGAATTCAAGAAACGTGTGACGCCAGACCACCTGCACACCCCCCAGAGGGTGGAGTTTCATCTGATCCTGTTCTTCACTGCGGGGCACTGTACACACATGGTGGATTTCGAGTCCCACGCCTGCGCTGCGGGATCGGTGCTAGTGCTACGTCCAGGTCAGGTGCAGCGCTTCGATACACGGCAATCGGACTGGCAAGGCTGGATGGTACTTTTCCGCCCCGAACTGCTTTACGTAGGGACATCCCCCTCAAGGCGCGATGATCAAGACACCCTCCATCAACTCGAGGAAATGCCGACACATCAGTGGCTCCCGGCAAACCTGGCACAGGCAGCGACGGAAGCGATACAGCGCATGGCGCTGGACATCGGTGGGATAGCCGGCGGGACGCGCCTTCATCCCTTGCTCCGGCTTCAACTGCTGGTGCTTCTTACCCGATTGCATCTGGCGCGGCCAACGAACGCCGTGCAGATGTCGGGTTCTGCCAGAGAACTACAACGCTTCAGGCGATTTCGACTGAGCGTCGAGCAGGATTTCAGACGCTGGCACCATGTATCCGACTACGCTTCGCAGCTGGGTTGCTCTGAGAAGAGCCTGAGTCGCACCACTCTGGCCGTCGTTGGAAGCACCGCCAAGCAGTTTCTCGTGCAACGCATTGTTTTGGAGGCCAAGCGGCTGCTAGTTCACACTAGCCTGCCGGTCGCTAGCGTCGCTGATGACCTGGGCTTTGACGAGGCGACCAATTTCGTCAAGTTCTTTCGCCGTGAAGTGGGCGATTCTCCAGCACGATTCCGTGACGCGTATGAATCTGGGGAAGTCAATAGGAAAGAGGATCACCCCACTCGTAGACGAAAGTTACGATAGTTGCCCAAAGAATTTGAGCTGCGCTTCATCAGGCGTTCTCAGTGCCCAGGGCATTTTTCGTGGTGCTAGGCGTCACACTTTCATCTTCTTCCATCGCCCGCGCGAAAACAGCCACAAGGTAAACACGCCCACCGCCGTCTCCGAGACAAACGCGCCCCAGAACACGCCGGAATGCCCCCAGCCGAGTCCTATGGCAAGCACCCAGGCAAGCGGAATCTGGATCAGCCAGAAGAAAACGAGGTTGATCCAGGTGGGCGTCATCGTATCGCCCGCTCCGTTGAAGGCCTGTACAGCGACCATCCACCAACCATAGACAAAGTACGAGTACGCCAGGATGGAGAGCCACTCACCCCCGATGGCAATCACTGCGGTGTCGTCGGTAAACAGACCAACGATGCCATCGTGGGCGAAGAAGAATGCTACGGACACGGCGAGCGTAAAGGCCATGTTCATCCAGCCAATTCGCCACACGGCCGCCTCAGCGCGCACCGGCTCGCCCGCGCCAAGATTCTGCCCTACGAGTGTCGCCGCGGCATTGGACATCCCCCAGGCCGGCATGAGTGTGAACATCATGACGCGAATGGCTATCGTCGCGCCGGCCACGGCCTCGGTCGAGATGCTCGCGAGGATGCGCATGAGAAAAATCCACGCGGTCATCGCCACGATCATCTGGCCTATGCCGCCGAGCGAGGTGCGCACGATCTGCATCAGCGTCGCACCGTTCCATCGCAGGTGGGAAAGTGCGATGCGCAGGTGCCGGCTGCCTCGCGCAAGGATCCACAACTGCATCAGCACGCCGGCACCCCGGCCAATGTTGGTCGCGATTGCGGCGCCCTCTATCCCTAGGGGAGGTATCGGGCCGAAGCCGAAGATGAGGATCGGGTCGAGCACGATGTTGAGCGCATTTGCCGCCCATAGCACGTGCATCGCGGCGGCAGCATCGCCCGCACCACGGAAGATCGCGTTGATGACAAATAGCAGCATGATTACTGCGTTGCCGCCCAACATCCATTGGGTATAGCGATAGCCGTGTTCGATCGTCCAGGCGTCGGCACCCATTAGACGCAGCAGATCCTGCGCCCAAAAGATACCCGCCGCGGCAACGGGCACCGAAGCCAGCAGCGCGAGCAGGATCGCCTGTATCGCGGACAATGCTGCCTCATCGTGGTTTTGCTCGCCGACGCGCCGCGCGACGATCGCCGTGACCGCCATGGCCAGGCCCATGGCCATCGAATAGAGCAGAAAGAGGTAGGTCTCGGTAAGACCGACAGTCGCAATTGCCGAGGCTCCAAGCTTGGCAACAAAGAAAATGTCGACCACGGCAAAAGTCGATTCGAGCACCAGCTCCAGCATCATCGGTATCGCGAGCAGGAACACGGCGCGCTTCAATGGGATGCGGGTGTAGTCCGCACCAGTACCGCGCAGCGCAGCGCGCAACTCGGCCCATAGACCAGGGGACATCGCAGGCGTGGACTCCAACGGACTCATGGCTAATGTCTCACTGTCGTGGGGGTCTGGCGGTGCCGTACTGAGGTCTTGGCCGGGTGTTGCCCCATCGTCGTTGGGCCGCCGCGATAGCAGCAGCGTCGATCCTGTGCATGGTGTGTCCCGTTTCAATCAAAGAGGTTTATATCGGCGCCAAGGCGCGCATTCAATCGCTCCTCGGCACTTCGCGTGCAATGCCGGACTCGTGCAATACCCTTCGCATCGCCCGCGAGGTAGGGTCACACTGACTACACACTGGGACTTGTTCTGCTCGTGCCTATCGCTGATAGTCACCCAGAAATTCATCGATGGTCGCTGCCAAGTACCGTACATGAGGCTCCACCAGAATCTCATTGTTGGCACAAGGCAATTCACGCGCCGCTACCAGTCCCGAGAACAGCCGGGTCCAGCCACGCGCGCCGTCTCGCCATGCACCATGGCTACGGGAGCACACCACCAGGATGGTACCGGCTAAGCGCCGTGGCGTGTAGCGCTGTGTGGCTTGCTGGTGAAGGTGATAGATGCACGATTCGTGGAACCGGCTTGGCAGCCAGCGCCTGCGGTAACCCACCAGCCACCAGAACCACCGCGCCACCCGTCGTGCAAGTGCATCGGGAAGGGCATCCGTGATTTCCCGCCAGCGTTCGGCGAGCGGGCGAACAGGCTTCACTGAGTTGGGCAAACGCTGATCTCCCTTGGCCGCCTCCGCCGTGTCGTATTCCTCGCCAGCAGCAATCGGGTCCGGGTCGATCATGACCAAACGCTCGGCACGCTCGCCCTGCGATACCAGTTGATTGGCCATTTCCAAGGCGATCAGCGCGCCGAAGCACCATCCTCCCAACAGGTACGGACCATCAGGCTGGATCGCGCGGATTTCCCGCAAGTACTCGCGCGCCATGTCCTCCACCGTATGCAGCAGTTCCCCACGCCCATCCAGTCCCTTGGCCTGCAGTGCGTAGAACGGGCGAACCGCATTCATGCGACTGGCCAGCGAGGCGAAATCGAGTACTTGTCCAAGGTGGGCATGCACGCAGAAGAACGCCCTCTGATTTCCGCCTTCGCGCAACCGAACCAGACACCGGCCGGAGGGGCGGGTCGCGATTGCCTTCGCCAAACCCGCCACGGTGGAACGGTCCAACCAGACCGAATGCGGCAGGGTGACGCCAAACTCGCGCGCGACCCGATCCAGCAGCAGGGTGGCGATCAAGGAGTCACCGCCCAGATCGAACAGATCATCGTGAGCCCCCACCGGCGTCAGTTCGAGTACTTGCTCCCACAGGGCGGCGAGTCGCCGCTCGACCTCGCCACGAGGCGCAGTGTACGGGGTGAGCAGAGTCGGGCGAGTGTGGTCCGGTGGCGGCAGCGCGCGGCGGTCGATCTTGCCGTTGCGGTCCTGCGGCAATGCGGACAGCATCACAAAGCGCGCCGGGATCATGGCGCGCGGCAGCGACTTGGCCAAGGCCCGCCGCAGCATTGCCGCGTTCACGCCCGCGCCATCGCCGGGCACAACGTAGCCGACCAATTGGGTGCGAGTATTTTCACTCTGTGCCACCACCACGGCCTGCAGTACACCGGTGACGGCGCCCAAGGCTTCTTCGACCGCGGGCAGTGAGACACTCGCGCCTCGAATCTTGACTTGAAAGTCCGTGCGGCCAAGATACTCGAGGCAACCATCTGCGCGCAGCCTACCGACGTCGCCGCTGAGATAGGTGCGCACTGCACCATCTGCAGTCAAGGGCAGGAACGCCGCCTGTGTGCGCACAGGATCATTCCAGTATCCGCGAGCGAGGTAGCGGCTGCGCACGCCGATCTGGCCACGCTCGCCGACGGCCACCTCTCGACCCTGATCATCCAGCAGCACGATCTCCATGTCCTCCGTGGCGAAGCCAATCGGCACGATGTCATCGGTCATCGGAGTATCGTGATCGATGAGGAACTGCCGCGACAACCCGGTCTCAGTCGCGCCGAGCCCGACCGCGAGCACACAACCGCGATCAAAGCGCTCGCGAAACCGCCGCACATGCCGAATGAACGTTTGGTCGCCCTCAAGGCGGATCACACGCAAACCCGGCAAGTGACGGTCGTCGTCCAGCAGGCGCTCGAAAATCGAGGGCACCGAGTGATAGACCGTAACCACCTCCTCGGCGAGCCAACGCGCTGTACGCTCGAAACCGGCGCGGCGCGGTTCGATGGGATACAAACAGGCGCCATTAAGCAAGCCGCAGAACAAACTCGACACCGTTGCGCTGAAGGTACCGGACTGGAGCAGCGTCAGCCGGTCTTCGCAGCTGATCTTGAGCGCATTGGTGTAGCGCAGGATGTTGTGCAGCACGTTGCGGTGGCTGTCGTACACGCCTTTGGGCACGCCGGTGGAGCCGGAGGTATAGAACAGGTAGGCGGTGGAGTCTGGTCCCAGCGCAGATGGCAAATCAAAGTGCGGGCGCGAAGCCTGTGCAGCCAGATCCAGCACCGCCAAATTGACTATCGCTTCAGATTGACTTAAGTCAGTGAACGGCGCCTGCGTCACAATGATGCAAGCGCCGGAATGCGCCAGCATGGTGTGAATGCGGACGGGCGGATCGTCCGGATCGAGGCACAGATAGGGGCGGCCGGCCTTCAACGCGCCGAGAATTGCCACGACCAGCGCGGCGCCCTGAGGGAACAGCAACGCTACCGGTGTTGCGCCCGCTCCAAGGCGCTCCCACAGCGCGGCGGCCACACCGTTGGCCAATGCATCCAGTTCGGCAAAGGTGAACTGTTCGTCGGGCGTCTTCACCGCCACCCGCGCAGCATAGCGTTGCACCTGCCGCGCAAAGCGCGCGGGGATCGAGAGTTCCAGGTCAGCGCGATCGAATGGCACGAACGCCGGAGCGGCGGTGATGAGGGTCGGCATATAAAAGGAACGGAACGAAATTGGCCTGGTTTCAGCCCGGTCGACGACACACACAAGGGCCCGATACTATCGCCATCAGCACATTTCCGCGCCGGGCCGGTAGTTCCCATGGCAAGCGACGCCAGCAAGATAGAGATCCTGCGAGGTGCCTACGCCCTAGCCGCGCTGCATGATCCCGCTTTCGCCGCGCAATGGCGCAGTCTGTTGGACCACTGCCCAGAGGCCACGTTCTTTCAAGGCATGGCGTTCGCACCCCTGGTACGCCTATGGCAACCAGTGGGAACCTGTTTCCGTGACACAAGTGGGCAGCAACTCCAGTCTTATCAGGCTCAGGCTGCTGGCGCACGCCCCCGAGCTATCGGCGCAGTCCCCCGGCAAACTGCATCTGCTGCAGTTGCGGGCGTTCCTGGGCAACGATGGCATGCACCTGCTGGATCTGACACCCGGCGGCGATGTCTGGAAAGACCGCTTCGCGCAGTCGCACGACACGGCATTCGAGGTCACGCCCTATCGATCTGCCTTCCTCTGCAGACTAGTTCGGTTGCGCGACGTCCTCGTAGCGCTGTGGAATCGGATCCGGCGGTAACGCCACCGCATCGCCCATACCCGCGCGCCGGCGTTGCACGTGGCGAGGCCGCACAGCACAATGCCATTCCTCTCCTTGAAGATGAGGCGGTGTCGTGACAGCAGAAAACAGACCGGCCGGAATACATCCACATCTACTATCGAATTCGTCAAGCAAGACTGAACCGCGGCACCAGTCGCCTGACGAAACTTACCCCCGCGATCTGATTGGATACGGGCGCACACCGCCACACGCCGACTGGCCTGCTGGCGCCAGGATCGCAGTCCAGTTCGTGCTGAACTACGAGGAAGGTGGCGAGCGCTGTGTGCTGCATGGGGACTCGGGCTCGGAACCTTTTCTTTCTGACATCATTGGTGCGCCCAGCTACCCCGATCGTCACCTCAGCATGGAGTCAATCTACGAGTTCGGTTCACGTGTAGGGGTCTGGCGATTGCTCCGGGAGTTCGGGCGGCGTGGTCTGCCCTTGACGGTGTTTGGTGTGGCGATGGCGCTGCAACGCCATCCGGAACTCGCACGGACATTGGTCGAAGCCGGCCACGAAATCGCCTGCCATGGCTGGCGCTGGATATCCTATCAAGAGGTGCCTGAAGCGGTGGAGCGTGAGCACATTCGCATGGCCACGCAGAGCGTTCTTGAACTCACCGGGGGCCTGTGGCCGATGGGCTGGTATACCGGTCGCGACAGTCCGAACACGCGACGTCTGGTGGTCGAGCACGGCGGCTACGAGTACGACTCTGACTACTACGGTGACGAGTTGCCGTTCTGGATGGACGTGCAGACCTCCGCGGGCATAACTTCACATCTCGTCGTGCCCTATACCCTCGAAGCCAACGACATGCGCTTCGCGACACCTCAGGGCTTCAACACCGCGGAGCAGTTCTACACCTACCTGCGCGATACCTTCGACGTACTCTACGAGGAAGGCGCCGATACGCCACGCATGATGTCCATCGGCATGCACTGCCGGCTGCTCGGCCGTCCAGGACGATTCCGTGCGCTGCAGCGGTTTCTCGATCATGTCGAGGCTCATGAACAGGTCTGGGTATGCCGGCGCATCGACATTGCTAGGCACTGGCAGGCAAGGTATCCCGGGACTCGTTCTCGAGGATCGTAGAGTTGGCTGGAGTCACCTCCCCACACGCAGAATGAATCATCGCCTGCTCGTTTGGCAATCGCCGAGGTCTGAGCGAATTCACCTGGTGTTTTTCACGGGGTTCGCAAGAGGAACAGATTGAATGCGAATGGGATAGATCAACGGAATTGAAGGCTGCGGTGAAATGCTGCGAGGACGCAAAGCTTGCGCTCTGATTGGGTGGCAGTCATTCAAGGCCCCGCGCAAATCACGGGCAGCGCGAACAGTGCCGCATACGGATGGGCGAGCCAAACGTTCTCAGCTTGACTCGGTCATTGTCGCGGTCTAGAGTGCAGCGGCGAAATCGAACAACATCTCAGCATTGGTAAAGGAGACTGACCCATGAATGCACTGGCGACTTTTTTATTTTCGTAACGACGACGTCCATCGCCTCGGCGGCACTCATCAAGCCCACGGAATACGAGATGAATAATGGCCACGGCCAAGCCAATGGCGGAACGTTCAACTACTGGGATCAATCCTATGGCGGCCTGGACTGCGTGAATTGCGACAATGCCCTGCTCTCAGGCGGAACCGAAGACTTGACCGATGGCGTCATCACGCCGTTCAACTGGCTTGACATCGAGAACGGCGCCGGTACCGGACCCTAGGTCGGGTGGCGGCGCACGGTTCTGCCTCAGGTATCTGTCCTGTTCCGATTCGACGCCCCTGCGGATATCGACACGATTCCCATTCATGCCGATGACAGCGCAGGCAATGGTGGCGTCTCACTCCCCCTTTCAGTTCGATTCGACTGGAGTGGTGGATCCAAGTCGGTCGTGGTTGTGGACCCCGATGCCGGGATCGGCCCCAGCTGGCTGGTGTTTTCTCGCCTAGGCATTGCCGCCACCTCGTCCGTCAGGGTGGGCTTCGAGTACGGCAACGAGTGGGTGTTTGTCGACGAGGTCACTTTCGATGGCGCCAGGGTCGTTGCGGAGCCTTGGGGTGTGGCGCTGCACGTCTTGGTGCTTGTGGGGATGACAGGAATAGGTCACCGCCAATCACGTAAGCATCTGCGCCGAGCCGCTTTGCCGTTGCGACAAGTGTCGCAATCACGCCGCTTAGCAGCATTGTTCAACCGTTTTTCCAACTGGAGGGTAGCATGCGGTACAACGGCGTCAATGCAGTCCGTGTAAGTGTACTTGGCCTTTTGTTGCTGCTGGTTGCCGGATGCGGAACCAAGGGAGATACCAAGAGCGCTCCGGAAGCGGACGCTCCACCTCTGGAACGCCCACGTCGCATTGCCATGTTCGCGATCAGCGAACCACCGGTGCTGACCGCCGCCAATCTCGGTGGTGCCAAGATGCTACTGGGTGGCGTGGGGCGGATACTGGAAGAGCAGGAAGCGGCCACCAAGACTACACAGTTCACACAAGCCATTCGTAAGCATGATGTGGCGGTAGGCCAGACGCTGCAACAGGCACTCATTCAACAACTCGCTCAGGTCGGTTTCGAAGTTTCACTCATCGAGTCGCCCAACCGCGCTCCTGCTGATCCGGATTCCTTTGACTACTCGACAGTCAAGGTGACCGCTGACGCCATCATGCACGCATGGTTTACGCACAGCAGGTACATTTCCTACCGCACCAGTTTGTCATACAAGCCGCAACTCAATACGGTTATTCGTCTGGTTTCCACCCGCAGTAACGAAGACTTGGTGTATCAGTACATGTATTACGGCGCGGATACAAACAGTCTTTCCGAAACCACGATTCCTTCTGACAACAAGTATCACTTCAAGAGTTTCGACGCCCTGATCGCGAACGCCGGTGTGGCGGCTGAAGCGCTGATGGCCGGTGCCCGTGCCACGGGCGCGCAGTTCTCCGATTGGTTACGAACGCAGTATTTTTAGCTATTGGCGTTGATTTGCCGGGAGACGCTGACGTTCATTGATCGTGGTCGGTCGCTCACCTTGCAACGGGCGTCGTAATGTGGCAAGCCCCCTTGACTGCTTGGAGCTATCTGGCTCGGCGGGTCATACGAGTTGCAGCGGCTTGTACATTTAAGCCGCTAGCTCAAGAAGATCAAACTCCATTGCGGCGAGCTCGAACTCCACGCGCACTTGATTGCCGTTGCCCAGATACTCCATATTCACGAACGCAAGCTGACGGGAGAGGGCGATGCCGCGTCCGTGGAGATCGTAGGCACGATTCGGGTCAACATTCATGTAACTGCGCCAATTGAAGCCCTTGCCTTCGTCCTGGATCAAACAGATGACCTGGCGCCCTTGGCACTTGAGATCGACCCGAACCGAACGAGCGCTGTACTCGGCAGACTGCTGGCGCTTGTCCACCTCCGCGTGCCAGCCGTCCATCACCAGCAGCCGTGACTTGTCTTTGTAGGTCAACTCCAGGTTGCCGTGTTCGATGGCATTGTTGAGTAGTTCATTCAGCCCTAGAGAGACGCCTCCGGAGTTGGCGGCCATAGCGCCAACTCCGGCTGCCAGCGAGCGGGCCTGGTGATGCCACTTGAGTTCGAACTGGGCAGACTTGAGCAATTTCGAAAATTGCCGCTGTTGTGCCAGTTCGTCGCTGAGCGCCTGCCAGTTGGCGTTCTGCGTCAGGGCAGCACGAATGGCAGCGCGCAAGGTGGCAGGATCACAGGGTTTGGTGAGATAGCAGAACATGCCCAGCGCCAGCCCTTCCGCCACCTGCTCCGGCTCGGCGGCAGCGGTCTGCATCACGATGGGCAGATTGATGAACTGGGGTGCTTGCTTTATCCGGCGCGCCAAACCCATTCCGTCCAGGCGCGGCATCATGCGGTCGAGCACCATGCAATCGAAACGGGTGCCGCTTTCATTCAGAATTGCCCACGCCTGCTCGCCATCCTGCGCCTCGAACAACCGGTAGGAGGGGTCTGACAGCGTTGCACGCAGAACTTCCAGGTTTTCGGGTTCGTCGTCGACGACAAGTAGATTTGGCATGGCTGGTCAGGTCCGGTGAATCGAGGGCTCCGAACAGCGCCGCCCGTGGCGCTGCCGACGCCCAACGCCCTTTTCTTCGGCTTGGCGAATCGAAACTTGAAAACATCGAGTCCGGAAGCGCCGCCCGGCCTTGAAACTCAGTTGGGCAAGTACGGGGCAGACCTCGATCGCCTGTCGCGCCTCCCAGCTGTGACAGGCTTAAAGACCTATCGGCAGCCGCCGATAGGTCTTCCTGCAGGGGTGAGTCATGGCCTGACAGCCCCAGACATGCACTGCCATCACCACACCCGGTCAGAGCCCCGCGACACCCCCCTAACCGAAATGCCGATCGTCCAAGCACAGCGGTTACATCAATCGGCGACATGAGTCAAAGTCGAAAGTACAGCGCAACAATCGACTGGTCAGCGCTGCAATGGCTTCTCATGGCCGGCGTCATTGCACTGGCTGGGCTTATGTATGCGTCCGTGGAGGGCGACCGCGACAGACGTGCCCGCGAGCAACTGGTACTGCAGGCTCAGAGAATTGCCCAGCATCTGGCCGCTGCCACCACGCCGCAAGCGAGCGCTTATTCGATTCAGGATGCATTGCGTCACGCGCTCCCGGCCGCGACCGGAAGAATGGTTCTTGAGGTTTACGACACTACGGGCGGTGCGCGGGCGGCCATCTACCGGTACGAACCCGCTCCGGCATCACGGGCCGACTCTCGACGCGAAGCTTGGATGACAGACGTACAGGTCGTCACGGCAAGCGGAAAAACATGGGAACTGCGACTAACGCAACCCGTATCGGATCTCGTTGACCTCGCGGGAGGGTACCACGCATACCTACTGACCGGTCTAATCATCATTGCAGTACTCTCCATCGCACTTTGGTACCTGCAGCGCCGCAGTTTTGGATGGCGTGCGCGTCAGGACTTCGAACTGCTGCAGTCTGTCGTGGATTCCTTACCGGCGCCAGTATTCGTCAAGGACGCAGATCATCGCTACATCGTGCTCAATCGCGCCTTCGTCAAGGCTTTTGGCATCCCTGCACACGATCTCATTGGCAAGACCGATGAGCCCCTGAACGATCCAGCCACGGCACAAGCGCGGTCTGCCGAGGACGGTCGCGCGTTTAGTCCAGACACCATCACAGTGTCGACCCAGAGCGACATCGATGCCCAAGGCCGGCAGCGGCACTGGATCAAAAGCAAGGCCGCCTTGCAATTGGCGGCAGGTGAGCGCGGTGTATGTGGAATTCTCATGGAGGTCACAGCGCAGCACGAGGCCGAGGCACGCGCTCGCTCCTCCCAGACATTCATGCAAGCCGCACTCGATGCGCTGCCCTTGCCTATGTACATCAAGAACGACCGGTTCGAGTGGATACTCGTCAACGACGCTTTCACGCACCTGATGGGCCGTCAGGCAAGGGATCTCATTGGGCGCTCAGACGCGGACTTCTGGGGCGAGGAAACCGTGCGTCGCTACCGGCAACACGATCATGAAGCTTTGCTCAGCGTGGATAGTGTAGCGCGTGAAGAAGAGGTAGCGCTCCCCGGCGGGCGTGTCGTCCATCTAGTCACTCACAGGCGATCGCTGAATGCCGGTCATCAACGCCATCTCATCGGAGTGATCATCGACGTAACGTCGCTGCGCGCATCCTCCAAAGAGTTGGAGCATGCGCACCAGTTTCTGCGCGCGATCGTGGACGCCCTACCGCACAGTCTGGTCGTAAAGGACGAGTCTGGATACTACTTGATCGTCAATCGCGCCTGGTGCGACGCCGTCGCCATCGACAGCGAGCAAGTGCTTGGACGCACTGCTAGGGAAATATTCTCCGAGGAGATCGCCGCCAAACTTGAAGCGCAGGACGCCGAATCCTGGGCAACCGGCAACATCATCACCGCCATTCAACCGCGCATCAACTTGCGCGGTGCCGCAGGCTGGTCACTCAAGTCCAAGCGCGTCGTCCAGTTGCCCAATGGACATCGCTACAACGTTCAGGTCACTACTGACGTTACCGCCCATCAACAGGCACTGCAAGAGGCTCAGCGTAGCAAAGAGTTGCTGCGCGGAATATTGGATGCCATACCCAATCCGCTGATCGTAAAGGATGCCAATCGGAACTACGCTTTGATCAATTCGGCCGCCATCAGCCTGGGCCCACCCGGCCGCATGCGTATTGGCGCCTGCGATGCCGACGTTTTCCCTCAGGAGGTCAGTGTCCGCTATGCACAGGAAGACGAACTAGCCCTGGCCGAGAGTCAGACACGCTGGTACGCCGACCACCGGGTGAATGCGGACGGCAGCGAGCGATGGTGGCTGAAGAGCAAGCGCGGCATCACCCTGTGGAATGATGAACGAATGATCGTCGCAGTGCTAAGCGATGTCACCGCGCTCAAGCTGGCTGAGCGCGATCTGATGCGCAATCAGTCGCGCCTTCAGCTGTTGCACGATCTGTCTCTGCTCATGTTGCAACAGCCGGATCTGTATACCCTCGGACAAGGTGCCTGCGAGGCCTTGGCCAGAAGACTCGAGCGTCGGCGCGTGAGCTTTGGCACCACAGACACCGATCGCAAGGCGCCAGTGATCGCGCATGCAGATGACTTTCCGTCCTCGTCCTGGCCTTCCTTCACGCTTGACCTTCAGGCAATACCGGCTATGCTGCCAAAGCAATGTCATCTCGGCATGTTCGAGTTCTCAGATCAGAGTATGCCGAGCGACCTGGTGACGTGGCGATGTATCTGCCCAGACCACGATCGGGTGACGACGATCGTGGTTCCCCTATCGCTCGGGGGCCGAGTGATCGGTCTGTTTGCTTTCGAAGGCCTCGTCACACAACCCTGGGAACCCCACGAGCGTCAGCTTATCGTCGAGGCCGCCGACATGCTGAGAATCGCTAGCCGGGCACAGCAGGCCGAGGCCTCGCGCCAGGCCGCCGAGGCAGCTTTACGACGGAGCGAGGCGGAGCTGCGCGCGCATCGCGACAATCTGCAAGCGCTGGTCGAGGAACGCACTGTCGAACTCAAACACACTATGCAGTTGGCAGAGGCGGCCACACGATCCAAGTCGCAGTTCTTCAACAACATGTCTCACGAACTGCGTACGCCCATGAACTCCATCCTTTCGTTCGCCAGACTGGGTTTGGAGATGGCGCGGAACGGCCAGTTGGATTCGTCAACCTCACACACCTATCTGGAGCGCATCGAGCGCGGCGCCAATCGCCTCCTACTCCTTATCAATGATTTGCTGGATCTGGCAAAGCTGGAGTCCGGACGCATGGCCTATCGCTTCGCACAGCGCGATGTTCGCGCGCTGATCGACTCGGTCTGCGAGGAGCTCGCGGCGCTGGCGTCCAAGGACAACGTCACCTTCCAGATTGAATGTCTTGTCGAACCCGCCACGGCCTTTTGCGATGAGGTGCGCATGGAGCAGGTCATTCGCAACCTGTTGGCCAACGCCTTGCGCTTTTCGCCTCCACAGGCATGCGTCGTCATCCGGATCAACTCCACGATCCATGCGACGGAGACTCCAGATGGAACCTGCCAGGTGGTCGATGCCTTGGAGATTACGGTCGTCGACCAGGGGCCCGGTATTCCACCAGAGGAATTGGATTTGATCTTTGACAAGTACGTCCAGAGCAGCCGGGTTCGGGGTCAAGGCACTGGCCTGGGCTTGCCCATCGCCCGCGAGATCGTGACTCACCACGGCGGCACCTTGTTGGCCTCGAACGCCGCACACGGTGGCGCGGTCATGACGATCACCTTGCCTACCGCGCCGTCCGCGGCCAAGTCGCCGACAGTCGACTCACCCGCCACCTCCGAGCCGGCGACATGACGTCCTTCGAGCGACCTTTGAATCCGTCAAGCTAGCGCACCCCGACTTCACAGCGCCGATTCCATTTCACTTCGCCAGGCCACTTTGACCTGTTGGGCATTCTGCTGACCGAACTGTGGCTTGCAAAACTGCCTGGTGTGATCTGGATGCTCACCGGGACATCAATACACCCAGGTTGTCGCACCTCCTCCATGTGGCTCACCTTTGGTATCGGCACCACCGCCCTCGCCTTGCACTTGCACGTCTGGCGAAGAGCCCACCACCAAACGGAGGGGTCACGGACCTCTGAGAATGAGGCGTTCGACTCTGGCCATGAATTGCTGCACACAGAACACAATGCCCTTCAAATTCCCATTTCCGTCGAGGACAGGCACTCTAGATGCGTCGTCGTGAACGCCGCCATGACGCAATTCCTCAATCTCCCGGACACAGAACTGATCGACAGAACGGATCTGGACCTTCTTGATCCGGAGACGGCGCTCTTGCACCAGCGGGAGGATGGCGGCCATATGCGACATCACCGTCAAGGATGAACAAGACCCGTTCGTGCTGGTCAATCGAGCCATCGCCGATTGGATAGGAAAAGATATCGATTGGCTGATCGGCTGCACCGATGACGACGTATTTGATGCCACTTCCGCACGCACCAATCGGGCGGAGAACGCGACCGTACGCAACACCGGACGCCCTCAAAAAACGGAGGTCCACCAGCGCCGGCATGATGGCGTGGATTCTATCTGGATGAAGTAGAAGGTACTGGTTGACCTGCCCGATCACGATCGGGTGGTCCTGTCCATCGCCACCAACGTCACCGACTACAAGAAGCTGCGAGTGGCACTCCGCCAGGCACAGGAAGTCCTTTGTCTCCATCAGGACCGACTGGAAGAACTGGTCAACGAGCGCACCGTTGAGTTGGCGGCGGCCAAGGAACAGGCCGAGGCGGCGAATCAGGCCAAGTCCGAGTTCCTCTCCAACATGTCACACAAGCTTCGGACGCCGCTGCATGCCATTCTTTCCTTCTCCACACTGGGAGCCGAGACCATCGAGCAGGGCAGCCCCATTCCGGCAACACTGGGCACATACCTCCATCGTATTCAGCACAACGGCCAGCGTCTGCTCTCACTGGTCAATGATCTTCCAGATAGCACCAAGCTTGAAGCCGGTATGATGCATTTCAACATGGCCCGTCACGATCTCGGCAAGCTTGCCGGCGGCACGGGACCTGGATTGTCGATCTGCCGCGAGATTGCACGCGGTCATGGCGGCCTCATCTGGGCAAGCAACAATGCAGACGGCGGAGCCGGCTTCACACTGCTGCTGCCGGTTATAGGCAAGGAGGCCGCGACGCGGGCTTCTGTACCCGAAACCGGCCGCGCCACCGCCACCGATTGAACAGCAAGATCGATGGCTCAACGCCTCATACTCCATCGATTCGCCATGAACTCTTGGATTCATGCCGGGTTGGTAATCGTCGCGGTACTGGTACTGGTACTGGTACTGATCTGCGCGCTTGCGCCGGCTGGCGCTTCGGTGGATGCTTGTTCAGGCGCCGGCGCCGTGTGAGTCAGCGCGACTGCGGGTTTCCGGGGTAGCACAACTTCGAAACAGGCACCCCCCTCAGGATTGTTGCTTGCACTTATGGTGCCGCCGTGCAAAGCCACGATTTCGCGGGTGATGGACAAGCCCAGTCCGGTACCGCCGGAGCCGTTACGGGTCTTGGAAGACTGAACAAACTTGTCGAAGACCTTCTCCAGTTCATCCTCTGGAATCCCGATGCCCTGATCACGTACCGACACCGCGATGGCATCACCACCTACATGCAGCCGCGCCTGCTCGATGAACAGGACGATGGCTTTGCCCGTGGGTGTGAATTTCACTGCATTGGATAGCAAGTTGTTGAGCACCTGGTGGAGGCGACTGGCGTCGCACTCCAGATGGTGATCAGGCGCTTCGTCTACCAGCTCGATCCGTATGCGCTTCTCACTTGCCAGCGGCGTGAACTCGGCGATGACCCGCGTGGCAATCTTCTTCAGGTCCTCGCGCGCGAACTGCATGAGCATCATGCCGGCCTCAAGCTTAGACAGGTCCAGCAGGTCATTGAGCAACGCCAGCAGACGCTCGCCGCTGCTCAACACTGACTGGCAATAGTGTTTGATTCTTTCCGGTGCCGCCTTGTCGGCGCGATCCCGTCCCAATCTCGCGAAACTCAAGATGGCATGCATCGGTGTGCGCAGTTCATGCGACATGTTGGACAGGAACTCACTCTTGGCGCGATTCGCCTGCTCCGCCATCTCCTTGGCCTCTTGCAGGTCTCGAGTGCGTGCGTTTACCAGGTCCTGCAATCCATCGCGATGCAACCGCATTTCCTCCTGGGAGGCCTTCTGGTAGGAAATGTCTGTCCAAGTACATACCGCGTAGGGATTCCCGTCCAGGGTCACCAGGCGGGTACTCACGCGCAGATCAACGCAGGCATGAGCCGACATGACCAGACGCACTTCGAATACGCGGTTCCGCCACAGTTCATGGCCACGTTCCGCGGCGACGCTCGAACCCGAGGGAAACAGCAAGCTGGCTGCGCTAATCGAAGCGAATGCCTCACGCGTTATGTCGAGATCCGCATGCGCGGACTCGTTGAACTCCACGAATCGATCGGCCTTGATGTCCACCAGCGTGATGGCGTCCAAGGCCTGGTTGACGATGGCGCGATAGATGCGCTCACGGCGTACCACCCGATCCAGCAGCCCGTTCACATCGCTGACCAGTCTGCCGAGTTCATTGTGCTCATTGCCCGATGGCAATAACAGTCGCTGGCCCTGGTGCGGATCAAGCGCGTGCAAAGCGTCGGCGGCCGCCTTGATCGGACGGGTGATCGTGGTCTGTACCACCCAGGCAACCGCTGCCGCCAAGGCGGTCACGACCAAACCCAGCATCAGGGCTATGGTCCCCGCGAAGCTGGCAACCTCCTCGCCAATGACCGCTTGATCGGGAATCAGAGTGATGGCACCCACCACCTCCGCTTCGTCGAAGGGAGGGTTCAACGGACGGCGCAGCGACGCTCCCTGGGCACCGCCATCGCCCACGGACACCAATGGCGCTGGGCCCGCATGAATGACGACGCGCGCCACGAAGCGATTGCGCAACAACCCTGTGGCGACTTCATTGGCCAGGGTCTGGTCAGAGGTGAAAGCAGCAATACGCGCGGTGCGGTCAACGGTCTCGATCAGTTGCGACAGGCTGACTTCGATGCGCCCACGCTCGGCGTCCCGCATGAACTGATTGCCCGCCATGGCGGCGATCAAGCCCACCATCGTGCTCAAACCCATGATGACCAGGGTTGCACGGCGTGTCAGGCTGCCGCGAAGCATACGGGGAAGCAGGGATTCGAAGTTGTACATGCGCTTCACGGTGTCAGCTCATGCACGATGCGGACTCGATCATCGACGAAGCGCTTGTCAACATAGCTCACCGCGCCCGGCGTGCTGGCAACCCGTCGCAGAACTTGCATCTCGTCCTCTTGCCGGGGTGGTGTGGTCTGCCCGGAGAAAGTGAGTCGCGCCCAGTAGGCATTGATTTCCGCCAAGGTCTTGTTCACCAGTCGCTGGTAGAACAGTTCCTTGCGGGCGATGTTGTCCAGCACCACCGCTCGCTCTCCAGAGGGCAATTTCTTGTAGCGGCCGAGAAACAGATTGATGACCTGCGCCCGACTCATGCTGTCGATATGACTACCCGGATGTGCGATGACCACCAGTGACTCCGTTGCGTGCAATGCACCGGCGCCAAGCCCACAGGCCAGGATCAGCAACAATCGAATGAAGGCGCGCGCCAGCATGCTCGAGTTAGTAGGTGAAATCCAGGGTCAAGCCATACAGAGTGAAGTCGATGTCCTCCGAACCGGGCCGCGAGGCGTCCGTCACCAGAGGGGAATGGCGAGCAGTTACACGATCGATCTGCAGTTTGAGCGCGACATTGCGCGCGATGTCCACGCGCACACCCATGCCGCGGGTACGCTGATGTTGCTGGGAACTGTCCACCGCGGCCTGGATAATGTTGTCCAGTGGCTGGCCCAAACCGCCGGTATAAGCTTTTCCATCCTTGTGCAGACGGCTGTACTGGGCGTAGGGGGTGAACCTGCCCAAACGGTAGCCAGCCATATAGGCCGTCGCAAGGGAGTCCGGGACCAGCAGTTCATTGTCCTCGCCCGTCTGCGCAAAAATCGACGCCTGCAACGACAGCGGACTGGCGTCATAGGCCAGATCAGCGCCATAGAAGGTTGTTTTGGCGCCACGCACGTCGAGCGCGTCCGCGACGTCCTGAAAGGCAGGTACTGGGACGGCGCGCACCGTATCCACCAACTGTTGTGTCGCGCCGTTCGAGCGCAAGCTGGCGACACCGCCATAAATTCGGCCTTGCACGGACTCCGTGTTGACTGCCAGGATGAGTCCGCGCGACAGGGTTCGCGGCAATTTGCTGGCAATACCGTCAGCGTTGATTTCAGTATCGGTGATACCGTAGAACGCTTTCGCCGAGGCGATGGCGGCGCCCAAGGGATAACTGAACTTCAAATCCATGCCATCGATATAGTCCGGCGTAATGCTGGCGTGCAATTCGTGGGTTGGCCGGATAGCCAGCGCGGCGTAGCCAATGAGCCTTGATTCGGAGTTGATCTGGGCATCGATGCCCACTCGCCCGAGGCGCACGACCAGGGCATCGTCGACATTCAGGCGCAGATAGCCCCAGGTAATCTCGGGCAGCCAGTTGTTGTCGGCGCGCCAGCGGCTCACCGCCTGGACCATGGCCTCTATTTGTTCATTGGCGCGGCCGTTGAGCTGCGCACCCACAATGCTGTCCTGACCAAAAGTGAGCTTGCCCGCCTCGGCTCCATGCGGATGTTGAAGGGTGCGGCGATAGCTCACACCCGGCTCGTCGTGATATAGGGCACCCAAGGTACCGAACACACCCAGGCGCCAGCGCTCGGTGTCGTCGCGTCTGCTTCGCGCGACGCCAGTACTGCCATAGCGAGAGCCACGACCACTGCTTTGGCCTTGTCTCTGCCCACGGTCTTGCCCTTTGGTTTGTCCTTTTCGCTTCGGCGGATAGGTCTCCGGCAGCGCATTTCCAGGACGAGCTATCGGCGCTGTGCAGGCAAACTAAAGGCAGCAACGGCGCGCGGGTTAGCATTGCGGCTTTATGAGAAGGAACCCCGAAATGGCACCATTCAAGGCCCTGCGCATCTTCAATGAGGACGGCAAGGTGCAATCGCGCCTAGTGACCCTGTCCCTGGATGAACTCGACCCAGGCGAAGTCGTCGTGCGCAATGCCTGGTCCAGCATCAACTACAAGGATGCCCTTGCCGCCACCGGTGCCGGCCGCATCATCCGGCGCTTTCCCTGTGTGGGCGGCATCGATCTGGCCGGGACGGTGGTGAGCTCCACTGACGCTCGCTTCAAGACAGGCGATGGCGTGCTCTGCACCAGCTACGACGTTGGCGTCGCCCACGACGGCGGCTTCGCGGAATACTCACGCCTGCCGGCGGATTGGGTGGTTCCCCTACCCGCCGGCATGACGGCACGCGAAGCCATGGCCCTCGGCACCGCGGGCTTCACCGCCGGCCTGGCGGTGGAACGCATGGAACAAGTAGGCCTGAAACCCGAAAACGGCCCGGTAATCGTCACCGGCGCGACCGGCGGCGTTGGCAGCATTGCTGTCGACATACTGACGGGCGCGGGTTACCACGTCGTCGCCCTCACCGGCAAGGAATCGGAGACGGACTACCTCAAAACGCTGGGCGCCCGTGAGGTGATACTGCGCTCCACACTGGATCTGACCAAAATCAAACCCCTGGACAAGGCCACCTGGGCCGGCGCCGTGGACAATCTGGGCGGCGATGTGCTGTCCTGGCTAGCCAGCACTATGCAAGTGGGGGGCGCCTTGGCTTCAATCGGCTTGGCGCTCAGCCACAACTTCAACGCTACGGTGATGCCCTTCATCCTGCGTGGTGTCAGCCTTGTGGGAGTGGATTCGGTGAACAACCCCACGGTGCAGCGACTGCGCGTGTGGGAAAGACTGGCCACTGACCTTAAACCCCGTCATCTGGCAGCCCTGGTAAGCGAGGTGCCTCTCGATGGCATGAGCCCGGTCTTCGAGAAGCTGCTCAAGAGCCAGTTCCGCGGCCGCGCCGTGGTCAAGATCGCCTAGGCGTCGCCCCATGACCGCGGAGATCTACAAGGCCTTCCATCGCCGCTCCATCGAAGACCGCGAAGGCTTCTGGGCCGAGCAGGCGCGTCTGATCGACTGGGAGCACCCGTTCGAACAGGTGCTCGACTACCAACGCCCACCATTTGCACGCTGGTTTGTCGGCGGTCGCACCAACCTGTGCCACAACGCCCTCGACCGTCATCTGGCGACTCGCGGCGAGCAGGCGGCACTGGTTTACCTGTCCACTGAAACCGGCGAACAGCGGAGCTACAACTATCGTGAGCTGCACGCCGAGGTCAACCGCTTTGCCGCCGTCATGCTGAGCCTGGGTGTCACGCGCGGCGATCGCGTACTGATCTACATGCCGATGATCGCGGAGGCGGCCTTTGCCATCCTGGCGTGTGCGCGCATCGGCGCCATCCACTCGGTGGTGTTCGGCGGCTTTGCCTCCGCCAGTCTCGCCACCCGCATCGACGATGCGAAGCCCAAACTCATCGTGTCCTCCGATGCCGGCATGCGCGCGGGCAAGGTGGTGCCGTACAAGCACCTGCTGGACGACGCCATCCGGCAGGCCAGGCACCCGCCGAGCGACGTACTGCTGGTCAAGCGCGGCTTGGACCCGGACATGCCGCTGACCGCGGGCCGCGATCACGATTACGCCCAGATGCGTGCGCGTCACCTGGACGCACAAGTCCCCGTGCAATGGCTCGAATCAAATGAGACCAGCTACATCCTCTATACCTCCGGCACCACCGGCAAGCCCAAGGGCGTGCAGCGCGACGTCGGCGGCTACGCGGTGGCGCTGGCGGCATCGATGCAGCATATCTTCAGTGGCCACGCAGGCGAAACCATGTTCACCACTTCGGACATCGGCTGGGTGGTGGGGCACTCGTACATCATCTACGGTCCGCTGCTGGCGGGCATGACGACGATTCTCTATGAGGGCGTACCGATTCGGCCGGATGCGGGTGTGTGGTGGAAGATCGTTCAGGACCACAAGGTCAGCGTGATGTTTTCCGCACCCACCGCCATTCGGGTGTTGAAGAAGCAGGACCTGAATTACATCCAGCAGTACGACTTGTCTTCGCTCAAGCACCTGTTCCTGGCGGGCGAACCGCTCGACGAACCCACCCACCGCTGGATCGCCGACGCGCTCAAGAAACCGGTGATTGATCACTACTGGCAGACCGAGACCGGGTGGCCGTTGTTGACGGCCATGCCGGGCGTGGAGCAAACCCCCCTCAAATTCGGCAGCCCTTGCTTCCCGGCCTACGGCTACGATCTGCAGTTGCTGCGCGAGGCCGACGCCTCCCCTGCCGCTGACAACGAAAAGGCCGTGGTGACGGTGGTGCCGCCGTTGCCGCCCGGATGCATGACCACGGTCTGGGGTGACGATGAACGTTTCGTCAATACCTACTTCACCACCTTCAAGTCACGGCAGGTCTACTCGACCTTCGATTGGGGCATCCGCGATCAGGACGGCTACTACTTCATCCTGGGCCGCACCGATGACGTCATCAACGTCGCCGGTCACCGCCTCGGCACACGCGAAATCGAAGAAGCTCTGCAGGCCCACGCCAACGTCGCCGAAGTCGCGGTGGTGGGCGTGACCGATCAACTCAAGGGGCAGATGCCGCTGGCCTTTGCCGTACTGAAGGATTTTGCTCCAGTACAAACCGCGGAGGGTCGCGCCAGTCACGAGAAAGAGGTCATGGCGGTCGTGGACAAGCAGTTGGGCGCCATCGCGCGTCCGTCACGGGTGCATTTCGTCACGCTGCTGCCAAAGACCCGCTCAGGTAAGTTGCTGCGCCGTAGTATTCAGGCACTGGCGGAGGGACGTGATCCGGGTGACCTGACGACGCTCGAGGATCCCGCTGCGCTAGAGCAGATTCGGTCGGCGGTGTCGGGGCTGCTCTAATTTTCCGGATAGCGTATCGCTCAGCGGTCATGGGATTCTTGACTAACGAATCGATTGCCCGTGTCTGGGTCTGCGCCAGTTTCCCGATTTGAACTGGAGGGCATGATCATGAAGGTCGGCTTTATTGGAACAGGCACCATGGGCTTACCCATGCTCAGCAACCTGCTGCGAGCGGGTCACGGGGTCAAAGCCTTTGATGCGGTGCCGGCAGCGCTGGAGGCTGCTGTGGCGCAGGGTGCAACACGCGCGAACTCGGCGGCACAGGCGGCACAAGGGGTCGACCTGGTGGTAACCATGCTGCCCTCCTCCTCGCACGTCGAGGCGGTCTATCTCGGGCCTGACGGCGTGCTCGCGGGCGCGGTGCGAGGTCTGGTGTGCGCCGACATGTCCACCATCGATCCCAATGTGTCGCGGCGTGTGGCGGCGGCCCTCGCTGCGCAAGGCGTGCGTTTCATCGACGCGCCCGTATCGGGCGGCACCCTCGGCGCACAGAACGCCTCGCTGGCCATCATGGTGGGCGGACGCGCGGAAGACCTGGAGGCCGCGCGCCCTGCGCTGGCGGACATGGGCAGCAACATCATCCACGTGGGGCCGGTGGGCGCGGGCGAAGCCGCCAAGCTCTGCAACAACCTGATCACCGGCGTGACGGCGGTGGCCGTGTCGGAAGCTTTCCGCATCGCCGAGGGCCTGGGCGTAGATGCCAAGGTGCTGACCGAGATCATTTCGAAATCTTCGGGGAACACCTGGGTGATGCAGAAGGCTCATCCGGTTCCGGGTGTGGTGGAGAACGCGCCCTCGACCCTCGACTACGCGCCGGGCTTCATGACCGATCTGATGGCCAAAGATCTCTCGCTGGCGGTGAACGCAGCACGTGAATTGCGCATTCCGGTTTTCGTATCGCCGGTCGCCCAGCAACTGTTGCGACTGGCTTCGTCGCAGGGCTTGGGAAGGCAGGACTTCACGGCAGTGTACAAACTCTTGGGCGCGTCGGATTCCGCCGCACCGGTCTGAACGAAGTCCAGATTGGACGCGATGATCCGCTACGCCTAGCCACTAGCACTCAAGCGTTTGACACCATTGACGTAACGCTCGAGCGTGCGTGAGATCGCCCATCGCTGCAAGGTGATGTCGATCAATTGGAAGCGCCCACGCCGGCTTACGGCAGCAGTCAGTGCCCGGCGCAGTTCGGCGCGTGTCCGCACGCGCACGCCATCGCCGCCCAGGCCCGCCGCCATGCTGGCAAAGTTCCAGGTCGCCAGGTTGTTGAAATCCGAGACGGGTTGAAAGGCGCGCAGCATCTCCCAACTGGCGTTGTTGAACACTGGCACGATGGGATCGAAACCGTAGCGCGCACAATTGCCCAGCTCCCATCCCGTCATCTGGAAGGCGCCGTCACCCACCAGCACCAGCGGGCGCTGGCCGGTGGCGGCCTGGACACCCAACCCGGCAGGCACGCCGAAACCCATGGTGGCGTAATAGCCCGGCGCCACCATGGCGGTATGCTGGATATCCATAGCGGTGAATAGGCAATCCCCGACGTCGGCGGCGATGGGAAATCGTCCATGCGCGGCCATCAGATCATTCACCGCCACGGCAATATCCTGCGGCACGACCGGCTGGTCGTCGGCGATCAGGCCACAAGGGTACACTGCACGCCGATGGTGGGCGATTGCGTGCGATTCGGGCACCCGTTCAAGCAGTGCATCCACCAGCGCGCCCAAGGGCATGGCGGGATACACGTGATAACCCAGCCGCACCTCGCCATCACAGGCGACGATGGCCTTGCGCATGTCGATGCGACGCTCGGACACGGCGAAGTTGGTATCGGAGAGAATCACGCCAAGCATGAACAACGCGTCCGAACCCTCCACCTGTTGCGTGACTTCGGGCAGGCCTGCAACACCCATGTAAGTCCCTACCAAAGAAGCATCGGAATCGGCCAACAAGCCTCGACCCATGAAGCAGGTCGCCACGGGCAACGACAGACGCTGCGCCAGTTGTGCGACCTTATCTTCCAGCCCGTAGCGGCGCACCTCCACATCCACCAGCAGCATGGGGCGGGCAGCCTGACTTAACCGGGCCAGCACTTCGTCCGCGCATGCCGCCAGCGCCTCCGAATCGACTGCGGGAAAAGACAACACGGGCACCGCCTCACAGGGGAGCGCAACGCCGTCTCGCGGCAGTTCCAAATACACCGGACGGGAGTGCCGCATACAACTGCCCAGTACACGCGCAATATCGGCGGGCGCGCGGCCGGCGTCATCCAGGCGCGCTCGGTCGCAGGTGATCTCCTCGTAGATGCGGTACTGGGAATCGAGCGCCTTGGCCTGGTGGTGAAGCAGCAAGCCGGAGTTGGCTTCGTTGCGACCCGGACCGCCGGACAACACCACCACCGGCGATTTCTCCGCGAACGCAGCCGCCACCGCATTCACCATGTTCAGAGCGCCGGCACCGTAGGTGACCGCTGCCACGCCGAGGCCCCGCTGCATGCGGGCAGCGGCATCGGCGGCAAATCCGACCGCCGGTTCGTGGGACAGCGTGTAAAGCGGCAGGATCTTCGACTCTTCGATGATGCGGAAGTAAGGCAACGCAAAGTCGCCGGGAATGCCAAAGATCTGGCGGGCGCCCTCACGCTTGAGGGCATGCAGCAAGGACTCTGTCAGGTTCATGATGCACCTTTCAATTTCACCGCACTGACCATCTTCGGGCCGGCCTGCAAGTGCACCGTCTATGGCCGCGCGGTTTCTGTTCCGTACGCCTCCCCCTGAAAGACAAGTTAACTGGACGGCGCGCCAGCCCCCATCAGGGCGGACAACAAGCTGGCAACCGTCGCCGAGTTCTGCCTCAATAGGTCTCTTGCCCGTGCGACGCTCAACCTACCACTGTCTTTCTCATCAGTTCTTTCATCCACCACTGTACCAGCGTGCGCCATGGAACACAGATTGGCCACACACAGCAACTCGGACAGGCTGCCTGGCACCAGGGTGCCAGGATCATTCTCATGCTCCTCGCAGGCGATGGCCAGACCCGCGGGGAGGTTCATGTCGAGCATCAATTGATGGCCGATGGCGGCATGCCAGTCGTGCACCAGTTCGCGGATGCGCTCGGGTTCTCCCGCCAACGCTTCGAACTGGGTGGCGCGCCAGTAGAGATAGAAGTGGCCCAGGTCGTGTACCAGGCCGGCAAACATAGCCTCGTCGGGTGACACGCGACCGGTGTGTTGTGCGAGCACGAATCCTATCACCGCCACCGCCAGACTGTGTTCCCAGATATCCCGGGCCTGCACCGAGAAGAATCCCAGTTCTTTGGATCTGGCGGCCTGCTCCACAAGCAGCGTTGCGGCCAGGCTGCGGATAGCACGGTGGCCCACCCGCATACAGGCGGACTTGACGTCGATGATCTCAGCGCCAGATGGATTGTGGGCTGTACTGTTGGCCAATGACACCACCCGAGCACTGAGCAGCGGTTCGCGGCTCACCCGTTGTGCCAGTTCTGTGCTTGACCAATCGGAGCGAGTGAGTGCTTCGCGTACCGATGCGGAGGCCTGCAAGAAAGTGGGAAAGACCAATTGACCGCGAGTCAAGTCTTCGGCGATGTCCTGGAAGAATCGAAAGGCTGTGTCACGAGTCGTGGTTTCGGTCACGATGGCTGGAGAGATCTGACTAACGTGGTGACATCTTCGGCAAATCAGACTTGGGATGAAGTGTCGCGGCGTGGATAGGTCCCGGCGTGGACTGTCCCCACGAAGAGTTGAAGGGGCACCACAAATAGAAACGCCCATGCGTTTTGGCGCATGGGCGTTACGATACGAGACACCAGTCAGGCGAGTGCTTCGAGTACTTTCTTCGCGGCATCCTTTTGATCTGCGTCACCTTCGGCCACGACTTCGCGAAGGATCTCGCGGGCACCTTCCTTGTCGCCCATTTCCTGATAGGCCTTGGCCAGATCGAACTTGGTCTGCACATCGTGCCAATGCTCATCCTTGCTGCCATTGCCGTTTTGGCCGTTGGATGAGGGGTTGTCAAGTTCCAGCGAAATGTTCGACAAGTCGACATCCGGCAAAGTGGTGCCACCGCCCAGACTAGGCTCGGCCTTGTTGTCCATGCTGTGGGTCAGAGACAAGTCGCCGACATCCAGATCCAGGCCCGTGGGCTCTGACTTGTTCACCGTACCGGTGATCGTGCTCATGTCCAGATCAAAATCCAGTGCATCTTTGGCTGCGGACTTGCCTTCTTGCGTGCGGCTCAACTCGGCGGTGAGGTCGTTGCGCGAGATCTGTTGAGTACGCTCGTTGGCGTCCATGGTCTTGCTTAGATCCACCTGCTGGGTACTACCCAGCACCTGGGTGCGCAAGTCCAAATCGGCTGAATCAACACTGCCCCCCAGCGCACTTAGATCCAGATCGGCATTGCTCGAATTGAGTGTAAGGTCACCCAAGTCGATATCAGTGTTGGTGGTGCCTTCACCTTGACCCAAACCGAGATCGAGGTCCAACTTGCTGTCAAGCGAGTTTGAGGCGGTGAGATCATCGACCGGACCGACCCCGGCGC
>Ga0194132_10003338_pt1 | contig 28687 bp, 43 predicted proteins | sample TA2KigOf80mmetaG_FD_148612 | JGI IMG/M metagenome (GOLD analysis project Ga0194132, IMG submission 148612) | Freshwater microbial communities from Lake Tanganyika, Tanzania - TA2015054 Kigoma Offshore 80m | ecosystem: Environmental > Aquatic > Freshwater > Lake | place: Tanzania: Lake...
TCCCCTTCCAGAAGAAGGAGATGACCGCGCGCGACTCGAGTAGCTTGACACGTTCGGCCAACACGCGTCGAAGCTCCACGTCTGCCGTGTCGTCCTCGGCGGCGGCCCAGCGGAAGCCCAGGTGCACGGGGAAGGTACGCTTCACCACCTCGAGGACATTGCCCCGAGCGTCCACCTTCACGATGTCACAGTAGCGGTAGTTCTTGTCGAGGGGGCGGTTGTCGAGCATGACGAGCGTGGGTCCGATCTGACGCGCCCACAGGCGTTCCCCGGGGATGGTGACCTTAGTGTGCGGCCAGCGCGCGTCACGCTCCGCGTTGTTCGTCTTGATGTACTCGTCGTAGTCGAACTCGATGGGACTGGACATGTTGACCTCCGCAGCACTTATGTCGGGAGTACGCACATTTTAGGCTAAGCAACGCGCCTTACCTGGAGGTAGGACGCGTGCGCATCTCACTCGAACTCGGTGGCTCCCATGTAGCAGAGCTCGAAGTCGCGATCGATGCTTACGTACCGCTCGACAGATCCGCAGGGGCCCGCTATGCTGGAGGTGTTGCACATCGCAACATCAAGGAATCAGGAGTTATCATGCCTCAACGCGAGTTCCTCCTTCGGCCCGAAGTGATCTGTGACCTGCTCGACCGATTCCACAGGAGCCACCGGAGCTTCGCCGGCGAGCTGGACATCAGCCCTGCGTACTGGTCCCAGGTCCTGAACCGCCATCGCCGGGTCACGCCCAAACTTCGACGGAAGCTCCTCGACAACGAGCTCATCCGGAACTCCCAGCTCAGCGAAGACGAACTCTGGACCATCAACGAGCCCTCGTAGTCCGCACCTTCCACGAGCCCTCCGTCGGTACCCACGGCGCCGGAGAAGCTCCCATTCTCCGCGGGCACCCAGTCAAGAAGGAGGGCACCCTGCCCCGAAACATCGACAATCTCGTTCATCGCCACCCCGGGCAGGCCCGCTCTTCTTGTTCATGTGGAACCTCTTCAGTACATGATGCGGCGCCAGGCGGCGGCCGCGGTGAAGTGGGCGACGGCACCTTCGCGGTGCTCGGGAGGCAGCACCTCTGCTGCCTTCTTGATCTCGATGTTCCACGCCGCAGTGAATGCGTCCTTCCCCGCCAGGCGGAGCAGCGCCCTCGAACCTTTGGGCGTAACCACCACCTTTTGCAGCCTCTCCTCGTGCAGCAGGCGCGAGAGGAGCTCGTCGCTCATGGCCTGCGTCACCGCCCCGGACAGGTGGGCGACCATGCCCGCGATCGAGAACTTGGCCATCACCCGTACGAAGCGGTTGAACTCGGGTTCGTCAGTCATCGAGGAATCCGTACTCAATGAGAGTGTCCCGTGGCTCCCTGCTGTCGAGGATCTCCTTCAGGATGTGCATCGTCGTAGGCTCACTCTCGCCCTCGATGTAGTAGTGCACGTCCGACTCCAGGCGCATGAGCAAGCGCTCCCGCGTGACGGTACCGAGGTCCGACTCGGGGTTGACCAGATAGTCGTAGAGCTTCTTCAGCGCGATTGCGAAGTTCATAATGGGTTCTTCAGTTATTGCTTCCTCGAGATGCAGGTTCATGTCAGTGCTCGTCATACCCGTCTTCGCTGGGCGCAGCGACCCTGACCATGTTGCACCAAGGCCTCTTGGACATCTCCTCCGTGAACCGGTCGATCCCGCCCGCGATCACCACTTCGTCCATCTGGTCTCCGAAGCCCACTTTGACGAGGTCGGTAGTTAGCTCGCTGAACACGGCACGCAGCTTATCACGCGACTCGATGCTGCTATCCTGCGCTACCACGTTGAAGAACCGCTTCTCGTCCTTGCTGGTGTTGTCCATGCGGGTGTCGACGTAGTACCGGAAGCGGTACTCGCATTCCCAAGGGCCGTCTCCCTGGCGGAACAGCGTGGCCATCAGGTCGCGCGGGCCGCCGTAGACATAGAACACGCGGTCCACGTAGGTCTTCTCATTGAGATTCATCACGCGCCTCTGGTGTTGTTGTAGTACGCGGCTTCTGTGTTTCGGCTCAGAGCTCGACTACAGCTATCGATCTGCGACCTTCAATGCGCTTATGTCTTAAGAACAGAGGCCCTTTCAGGCTTGTTCTCTCGCGCTCCAGCAGCTCCGCAGTACATGAACTGTTACCAGCTCATGTACTCCTGTAGACACTGGTTGTTCCACCTGATCTCTCGAGAGTGCGAGAGGTTGTACTCTCGCACTGCGGCCTCGGCCTCCTCATACGTGAGGGTGCCAAGGCCCTCCTGCGCCGATGCCTCAAACCGGCACCCACTCCAGGAGTGGGTGCCGAACACCTCTTTTATTCCCCAGATGGGGGCGCGCTTGCGCGCCTCCCGGGCCTCCTCCAGGGCCGCGCGGCGGGCTTCGCGGTCCGCCTCCAGCCGGGCTTCGCGGTCCGCGAGGATGTTCGCGAGCGCCGTATCTGCGGGTGCTCGCCACCACCCCGCCCTCCTCACGGGGGCCGCCGCCACAGCGGCCGCCACAGCTTCGCGCTCTCCGTCATCGAGTTCATATTGGTCCGTCAGGGCTTGCATGTAGAACTTCATTCTTCACCTCTACTCTACTTATGACCTAAACGAGCGCGCTTCTGCGAAACGCGCAACGTCCTCACGTTGGCGATGTCAGTAGAACATCGCATGATACATCGAGCGCTCTGGCGAGTCGCACCAGCGTGCTCACGTGCGCATCTTTCACCCCACCCTCAATGCGGGACAGCGTGGCCTGGGAGATGTTCGCCTCACGGGCCAGATCGCCCTGCCTCCACCCGCGCTCCTTGCGCAGGCGCACGATGTTGCGCGCCAGCGTCAGCGTAGGGTCGTCTCCTACTTTATGTGTCATGAACTCGTCACGTTGAATGGACATGCTTCACCTCAAGCTCCTTATGATGACTTGAGTGAGCGCATTTCGCCCAAATACCATGCGGTCCCGCACCATACGTACACCCTCGGCGGGTACAACGAGCAAGCAGGGCGGACGTGGAGCGTGTGGGGCAAGAATGGGCAAATCTACGAGTGGCTCGGAGTGCGAGAATGTGCCTCGTGGGCATGTTTTTGCACGAATAGGAGGCAAATAGCCCTTCTTGAGCGCAGGAATAGTGCTCAAACGGTCCTTCTTAGGTCTCTGGAGCACGTAGAAAGTGCGTTCTGCTGATGAAATCGCGCTCTTTCCCTCTGTGTGAGCCATCGTCCGGCATCATTTTGGTCAATGCTAAGAAGATGTGTCCTACGAGGGTTCTTGAGAATGCGTGTTTGCGCGCCATTCTCGTGGTTACTGCGAGAACGCCCGTTAGGGGCGCTTCCTCTACGCGAACGGATTGCGTCGTCACGCCACGGCAAGGCCAAGTTCTCGCAAAACCTATGCCCATATATATATGCGCGATCTTGCGAACTAAGTGAAAGCGCCCCACGGGGCACTGCACCGAAGCGCAGCGCGAAGGGAATCGAACCCTCAGCCTTCACATCGTGCTTATGACGCACATGCCCAGATTCTCACACAAGCACGCACAAGGCCCTTTCGTAGGCGTTAGCGTGTAGGTGCTTAGGGCCAGAGGTAGTACGCACTGGGCTGAAAGAGGGGACACAGGGGTGGTAATCCCCCGGACCCCATTTAGGTCGATGTCAAGAACGGCCATCTCAGTGGTGGTAATGGTCCGGACCCCATTTCAGTCGCTGCCAAGATGGACACTCTGAGTGGCACTTCTGGCTGGTGGTAATGGTCCAGGGTGCGTTTCGGTTTGCTCCAAGAACGGCCATCTCAGTGGTGGTAATACCCGGGCCATATTTTAGGCCATCTCAAGAATGGCCTTAAAAGGGCGCATCTGCACCCAGTCGGAACCCCCGCTCACTCGTGCGCTTGGAGTCGCACGAAGGCCTGCCGCGCTCGGCCTGTTCCGTCGGGCTTGCTGGCGTCGCCCTCGTGGGCGATCGCGTAGCCCTTGTCCAACAAGCCCCGGCACGCGATCGCACCGATGAACCCGCGACCACTGGGAAGGTCGAACCATCCCCCGGCGTCGAGGACAACCGCATCCACAACGTTGCTGTCGCCCGTGACGAGGTCGGTGATGCGGACTCGCAAGTAGGAAGAACCAGTGATGCTCATGGGACTCTCCTTGTAGGCAGGGGGAGTAGGTCTCCTGCTACCCTCCTTATGCCCAAGAAAGGGGTGTTTTTGCGGCTAAAGGGGGCGGGGGCCCCTGGTGAGGGAGCCCCCGCCGCGCTGGCATCAGACCGCCTGGACCGCCGGGCCTACACTGGCCCACACCATGCGCTTCGCGGTCTCCGCGCGCGCCTCCTCTATGCGCGCCTCGACCTCGAGCAGCCTGACGCGCGCCTGCAGGAGCTGGGTCTCCGCGCCGAATCTAGCCTCCTCGGCCTGCACCTGCGAGGTGCGTGCCTCTTCTTTGCGGGCTTCTTGAACCGCCTGCACCATGGCGGTCAGGCCCGTTATGACCTTCTCGACGAGTTCGAGCTTCTTCAGCTCGATCTCCTTCTGGGAGGCAACCATCTTTTGGATGGTTGCATCATCAATGGTCGCGGTCGTGGCGGTGATGGAAAGCTGGAGCATGAGATTTACCTCGGCGCAGGGGAAGTGTAGGTCCTGCGCAAGTTTCTTATGCTCGGAAAACCAGCGGTTTTCGGCTAAAGGGCGCGCCCTCGCTCTCGATTGCGCTCTCCCAGGACTGCGGGGAGCGCTTTGCCGCGGAGCGCTCCCCCGTTGCCTACGTCCGGGAGAGGCTCCCGCGGAGGGCCACGCGTCCGCGCTCCGCGGCCCACTTCCGGGCCGTCTCGAGGAGCGTCTTCGTCGCCTCCTGCGCGTTCAGCGTGAGCGTGAAGGTCACGCCCCCGTCGACGGCCTTGACGACGACGCGGTGCTGGACGCCGTTGACGACCGGACCGTCCCACGCCCAGGCGGCCCAGCTCCAGGTCACCCGGATGTTGTCCTCGTCCTCCTCATCCTCCTCGACGCTGGTCTGGGTGCTGAGCTTCTGGATGCGCGGGAGCTTCTCCGAGCAACCGATGCTCGCGAGGTACTCCTGGCAGGTCGGGCGGCTGACCTGCTCCGAGGCGGTGTAGACGCCGTTGCGCTCGCTCTTCATGGTATTCCGGTACTGGGACACGGGACTCTCCCCGTAGACCACGATCAGCAGCACGACTTCGCGGTCGTGGCGCAGTGCGGAGAGCCTCGTGAACAGGGCGTTGGCGTCGTCGAAGAAGACGGCGCCGTCGGTCTCCGCGAACAGCTCGGTGAGCAGCGGCTCGAGGTGTTCGGCGGCAGGGGCGGTGATACTGACCTGGAGGAAGTCCAGGCGCACCTTGTTGTCCACGTGCAGAACCAGCACGGTGGTGTGAGCATCGGACATGGTTGGGACATCCTTCGAGGCGATGGTTGAGATGGGCCTCGGAGGCCTTATGCCGCTTTTGCGCACAGTTGCGGGCTAAGGGGACAGCCCCGGTGAGGGAGGCTGCCTACGACGCCTGGTGCCGGCGGAGCCAGTCCGTCAGCCCTGCCAGGCCGTCCTCGAACCGGCTCGTGTAGAGGCGGCTCCGGCACTCTGCCCAGAGCTCGTCCACGAGCTTCAGGTCGAGCTCGCGACCCGCCCACTCCTCGACGATGCGGCTGTCTGCCTCCAGCATCGTCACCCAGAGGCTCCCGCTCTTCGTCCGCCGGAGCTCGATGAAGTGGCTGGCCGAGTTGTCCAGCCCGAGGGCGATGACGTCGGGACCGTCCGCGCTCGGGCGGACGGTCCCGGCGCGGACCAAGCTGCGGAACACCTCCAGCAGGGCGACCATCTCCGCCTTGCCGTTCACGTACCCGGACACGTCAGGGTCCGAAGAAGTAGGCCGCGACGTCCGCCTTGGCCTGGATGATGGCGCGATCGACGTCGTTCACATCGGTGAATAACCAGAATAAAAGGAGTGCCGTGATAACGCTGGACAGCAGGAACTCTACGAACGTGCGCATGTGTTGACCTCCAGGCTACTTATGTCACGAGCAAGCGCCGATTTGGCCGCTAAGGTGACGCCCCCCGCCGGTTGGTGGGAACGTCGTGCCTACGGCGTGGGCTGGGGTGGCATGGAGAACTCTTGGTAGTTGCAGGACCGATGCTGTGCCTGCAACTACCCTATGCCGAGGAGCTACCCGGACTGTTAGTCCTCCTCGTAGTTCCCCTTCTCGTTCCTGCGGTAGCGGACGTGCTTGCCTCCGCGCTCGCGCAAGATGTTATCAATGCTCTTGAGGAACGGAAGGGGCATCTCGCTGTCCTCAAGGGTCTTCGGGATCGGGGTGTCGCCGAACGCGGCCGCCCTGCCGACCAGCAGGACGAACCGGATCGCCTTCCCGGTCTTCGTGTCGGTGTAGACGCCGGCGCGCACGCACTCCCAGGACACGCCGTCCTCTGAGTCGTTCAGGACGTCGCCGGTCCTGGGGAAGAAGGTCTTCTGACTGAGAATACCGATCGCGGGCATGGTTCTGGCTCCTGGGTTCAGTTCCACGGCTCCTATAGCCGATTTCGAATGTAAGTACAAATGCTTGCACGTGTGCTCACATCCGGGTACGACTCCCGGCATGCCGACTATCCACGCGCCGCTCCGAGGAGGAGGCCTCTGTAAGGCAGAGGTCCCGGCAGGCCGCTCGCTGGCGACGGCACTCCGTGATCTCGGTGTGTTCGAGGTGGCCGCGCAGCGCGGGCTGGAGCGGCGAACATCTGTTGGGTGGACGCGAGTCGACGGGTCCCGGGTGCTTCGCGCCGGCGACGTCATCCGCGTGCGCCCCCGCCCATCCGGGGTGCAGGCTCCCGACACGCGCGCGGACGGGGCAGTCGCGGAGCTCCTCTCGAAGATACTGAACGCGCTGACGCGCAAGAAGGTGCCTGATGCAGCTGCTGGAACTGGTGTACGAAGGCGGCGAGGTTCTCGACCTGTGCCTCGACTTCCAGAGGGAAGCCCTCCGCGCTGAGTACCGTGACCGGTTCCAGTCTCTGGACCTGCGGGGGATGCCGCAGCAGGGGCGCAAGAGCGCCCTCCAGCGTCTCGCCGTGGTCGGTGCGAAGAACGTCCTGGTCCGCGGGCTCTCCGGTGTCCCGGAAGCCGCCAACGCCTTCCCGCGTGCGAGTCTGCTCTTCGACGCCGTCGGCAAGACCGAGCCCCCAGCGAGGAGCGAGCTCGCCCCCATGGCCTTCAGGACGAAGCGGGTCTTCGTCTACAGCAAGGAGATGGACAGCGCCATCCGCAGTGCTGGGATCGGCCTGATCTCGCGACACAACGGGCCCTACTTCCCAGCGGTGACCCTCGACGCGGCCCCGGACACCACGATCGGCGTGCTCAGTCTGGGCCGTGGCGCGCTCGAGGTGATCGCGCAGCTGAAGAGGGTGCGGCGCCAGGAAGGGCTGGAGTTCGACATCATTACGACCGAGCAGGTCGCCGAGGTGGTCGTCGCGCGCTCCGCGCTGGACGTGGCTACCCGAGCGAGCCTGCTCGTCGCCCCCTGCGAGCAGATGGACTACGGCGGCGTCCATGAGGCGGCCATCCTTGCGGTCTGCACGGGCCGGGTGCTCTGCACCCCGGTGGCGAGCGCCCTCCGCGACATGCCGATCGGCGGGTGGTACATGCACGCCACGAAGTACACGCCCCGCAGCTACGCAGAGGCCGCGGTAGGCTACAGGGGGCGCGAAGCCTACGCCGCGCTCCTCGACGCGGTGCAGTTCAACCCCCGAACCGTGTCGACCGAGATCATCCAGAGGACCTCCTGATGCCCACCTCCAGCTCCACCTACGATGGCATCCCGGTCAACCTGAACGCGCGCCGGCGCATCATGCGGGCGGCCCGACTCGGGACACGTAGCCGCCCCTCGGAGGTGAACCTGGGTGACGCGGCCAAGGTCGTCGACGCCGCGCGCCTCTACACCAGCGGGTGGGACACCAGCACCAGCGAGTTCTCGGTAACCGTGCGCAACGCCTGGGCGGCGCGGAAGGCGTAGACATGCCCCAGCTCAAGCCCCTCAACCCTGCGACGTGCCCGTACTGCGCGAAGAAGGAGACCCGGAGAATCGGCTACTCCGCCGAGCGCAAGGGCTCCCTCTGGAAGTGCGTGGCCGAGGGCTGTGGGAAGCCGTTCCTGGTGCCGACGCTGTCGCTCGTACGAAAGATGGGTTGACAGGTGTACGCACATGTGAGTACAAGACGCGCATGAGCTGGCCGCTCGACCAGTACCCGATCCAGGACGCAGAGGAGGATCCCCAGCCGCTGCCGGAAAACGCGTCTGCGCCGTCCGTAGTGGCGAGCCCGATCGACCAGCGCCGGACTGCGGCAGACGCCGTCCTCGAGGCCCTCGAGGGGCGCACCCGTCCCGTGGTGCACGACGTCACGAAGTGCCCCCTCTGCGGCGCTCCGACGAAGCGACGCCCCACGGCCATCGGGGTCACGACGATTACGCGCCGCTGCACCAATGGGAAGTGCCGTAACGAGTTCGCGATCGCATCCACGCGGGTGCTGGTCGACGTGCCCCCGCCCCCGCCGAACCCGCTCGTGCTCGGTGGCCCCTACAAGGGTGGACCAGACCGTGGCGGTGGCAGGCCCCCGATCGACCCCAACGAACCCATGAACCGCCGACTGGCGGAAGTGATCCGGAGGATCAACGACGATGACTGACCGCACCAAGGCGGCCACCCCTCAACGTGGTGATGCAGAACAGGCCGCCACTCCGGAGGCCGCGCGCCGGCGTGCCGTCCTGGAGCGCGCCAAGAGCCGCTCCAGGGCTGGTGCGGATGCGCGTCCCGGCCCCATGGAGGGGACGCCGAGCTTCGAGCAGGTGAACAGCGCCAAGACGATGCGTCCGGCCCCGGGCCACGACTCCCCGCCTGTCCTGTCGAAGGAGACGATGGCCGGGCTCGAGGCGGTGGCGCGCGTCAACACGAAGCAGACGACGCCCGAGGAAGAGGAGGCCGAGACGGCTGCCCAGGCAACCGGCCCCGTGCAGCTGACGCGGGAAGACATCGTCGAGATGTTCGGCACCACCGCGGACGTCGCCGCCGCCGTCTACTCGCTCGTCTACCCGGACAACAGCGACGTGCGCCGGCGCATCGAGAAGCGCGTAGGTCCGCTGGACATCGGGCAGTTCCTCATGAACGGGGTCCTCAGCCAGGCCGTACCCGTCGTGGCTCCCTCGGAGGGCTCGAAGGGGCTGGTCATCGCGTACCAGACGGTGCAGGAGTCCGTCGAGGCGATGATCGACCGTCTCCTCGCGGACGAGGCCGCGCGCACCCACAAGGCGCGCGACGGTGAGGGGAGCGTGGACGTCAAGATGTCCGGACGCGAGTACGTGCGCCGGCAGAACGAGTACGCGCTCGCCGTGCACATCGAGTCCTACGGTGGCCAGAAGTGGCCCGGGCTCTACCTCTCCGGCGGAGCAGTGGACGAGAAGGCGATCGAGGCTCGCCTCAGCAAGGTGCGGCAGATGCCCTCCCTCGTCTTCAGCCTGGCCATCGACAACCTTAGCTGGTTCATCGACCGTGTCCAGCGCACCCTGGAGGTGGCCGTCCTGGGAAATGGCTGAAGACCCCGTTGGGATGGGCGAGAGCTCAGCTGATCTATGATCACCTGCCCAAGCTCCCGCCCCTCGGGTCACTCCTCGAGCTCATGTGCCTGGTCGTCCAACGCGAGCGAGCACACCTGGCGGTCCTCGGAGCCCGTGCGCAGGCACAGGCGTCCCTGGGAGGCGACAGCGCCGAGGCCGCGTTCAAGGACTTCGTCAACGCCACCAAGCGTGTGGAGACCGAGGACACCAAGCAGCGCCTGGCCGCTCAGCTCGAGAAGCTCAAGGAGATCAAGGAGATTCGATTCACCCCCATCGGCAGCATCAGCCGAAAGACCAAACTCCCAGCCGTCTCCGCAGACAGCCTGCGGGATGCCGGGATGCTGAAGGACCAGTTCCAGCCAACCGAGGCTGGCCGCCCGCAGCGAGCTCGCACACAGAGGACCACTCGATGAACACCACCTTCCAGATCGTCATGATCGGCGCCGGCGAATACAAGTCGTTCGGTCCCGAGCCGTCGATGTACTTCGCCAGGTTCGCGCGCAGCAATGGGGCCTTCTTCGACCTTGCGCTGACGGAGGAGCAGCTGGGAGAGATCCTCAGCTTCACGGCATCCCAGGAGGAGGAGGAGGCCCCGCCCGCGGCCCCGCCCGCGGACCCTCCGCCCTCCGCGCGGGTCGTGGCGCTTGCGCGGGAGCCGGAGGGGGAGGACAGTCCGCTGCCCCCGGTGCAACTGCGCCGCCCCCTGGGAGGCCCCCAGCTGTTCGCATCCACCGACGAGGACCGTGACCTGTGAGCCCTGAAGCCTCCCTCGCGCTGCTGCGGATCGAGCAGAAGCTCGACCTGCTGCTGCACCATGCCGCCGCGCAGGACCCCGTGCTGCACGCGCTGCTGCAAGCAGGGACCGGCATGGTCACGTACCAGGGAGACCTCTGCCCGCTGTGCAGGCAGCAGATCACCATTCACACCGACTTCCGACGAGAGGAGTACGTCCGCCGCTGCGGCTGTGCCCCGCCATCCACCCCCGTCGTTCCGGGCATCTCTGTCCTGAACGAGCCCATCGTCGAGAAGAAGCCCACCACCCCCGATACGAACGAAGGAGTTCAAGAAGATGTCGAAGAGCAAGATCGTGGCCCTCGCTGAGGGAGCCCTGTTCCAGGCGATCGTGTACGACGCGAAGTCGCGGAAGCGCGCCATCGTCATCTACGCCTGCGGTACGGACGTGTTCTGGGCCAACGACATCCTCGCCCTCTTCGACCGCGACCGTACCAACGCCGCGCCGAAGTGGCTCAAGGAGCAGCTCGCGCAGCTCCCCGCGGAGGTCGTCCGGATGAACTGGAAGGGCGAGCGCGTCGGGCAGGCCACGTTGTTCGCCGTGCCCTCCGACACCGCCCCGACGCTCCACGTCCCTGAAGGGGAGTCCCTCGGCGAGGACGAGGGCGCCATTCGGCAGTCCGGAGGCTGACGTGTACGACGTGAACAAGATCCGGCCTCGGACGGGCTGGGCGCTCTGTCGCACCCTCAAGCCCATCTCGCAGTCGAAGGGCGGGCTCGTCCTGGCTCGCGACCTCGAGACGGGCAAGACCACGGAGGCGGTCGCCGAGGTGATCCGCGTCACCCCGGCGCTTCGCGACGACGGACAGGAGGTCGACCCTGGGTTCGGGCCCGGGGACAAGATCCTGATCCGCGACTTCATCAAGTACGCCCACGCGATCGGTGACCTGGTCGGAGCTGACCGCAACGACCGGGTCTTCCTCATGAACAACAAGGACGCATTTGCCGTCGTGACCGGCTCGGGGACCCTGGGCTTCTACGACGAGTTCGTCCTCGAGTAGGAGGTCCTCGACCATGCCGAAGCCGAAGAAGGAGGAGCGCCTGCAGCTCCGCATGGACCCGGACCTCAAGAACTGGTTCAAGCAGGATGCGGAAGCCGAGGGCGGGATGAGCCGGGTCGTCCACCAGCAGGTAGAGAGCCGGTACGCGGAGAAGACGGGCAAGCCTTGGAGCGGGAGTACTGATGCAGCGACAAGCACTGGTTCCAACGACGGAAGAGAGGGCGATCCCGCGTAACAACGTGGGCGTCCTCTTCGAGGCATTCCGCGAAGCCTTCCTCGGTCCGCACAAGGTCGAGCGTCTTGTCTACGTGCGTGGCAGGCCCACGTTCACGGTCGAGCGCCTCGTGCCCGCAGACACCCTCGCAGAGGGCGGGGAGGGTCTGCCCGACTTCCTGACCCCGTTCCAGATGATCCGCCAGCACGCCGACCTCGAGATCCAGGAGCCGATCGGAGCCCCGCTCGAGGCGATCAGCCGCGCAGTACAGTCCCTCACCTCCCGCGGGTTGAAGCTCACCATGTTCGTCTGCGAGTCCAAGGACGTCGTGCGCGCGTGGCTGGGTCGCGACCTACGCATCGAGGACATCTGGCAGGTCCCCCTCCACGAGGACCCGGATGCTCACGAGTCCGGAGTGTTCGTCGTCGGCTCCAAGGAAGGGGTGCTCATCCGCGACATCGAGGCGGCGATCCTGTGCCGGCTCGACCCGGGAGTCTCATGATCGCCGACCTGTTCGCCTCCAACGTCGTCGAGGTCGTCTCCGAGGATGTCGACGCAGACACCCAGAGCGGGAAGCTGGTCCTGCGCGTACACGACGAGAAGCAATGGATCCGCATGATGCAGGCGCTGCTGATCGCCGCGAACACCGACGGCGCCTTCGGCCTCGAAGCGCACAAGGTCTTCCACAAGGCCGAGGGCGACGTGCAGTACACCTGGGTGCTGATCCTGTGGGGTGACCCGACGGACGTTCGCGAGCCGCTGCGCGCTGTGCTCGCCAAGAACATCCCGAAGCCGCCACCCTTCGCACTGGGGCGGAGCGCGCCCGCCTCTGCGCCGCGCATCACCGCACAGCCCGCCACGCGGGTTGCCGAGCCCCCCGCGACAGCCGTGCTCGATTACGACGGACCGCCACAACAGGAGCTCGTCATGCCTGGCCTGCGAGACAACGGGCGGCACAACATCAAGCTCGTCGAAGAGATCCACAACGGGGCCATCGAGACGCGCACGACCGTGAAGCTCGCGCACCAGCGCACGGAGATGTTCGGTGGGCGCAGGAACCCGCACGAGGTCATCGACCTCCACTCGGGTCGGGGGAAGTTCAAGGCCGTCGTCCAGGGACGCGGCGAGTCCGAGTTCTCGTACCGTCGTGATGGCGGAGGGGGGTCGCTGTGATGGGCACCGAAGAGACCGCAGAGCAGCGCCGCTCGAAGATCATGAGCCTGAGCTCGGGGGCGACTCCAGCCCACGCCAACGTCCCGGAACTGACTGTCGGCGATACTGAGAGCGAGGCAGCTGGCCGGGCAGTCCTGCAGGAGCTCCTGAGCAAGGAGACCCTCGACGACCTCGAGGCCGCCGGCAAGTACTCGAAGGCGCACTGGAAGCTGCAGATCTGGTTCAAGTCCGATCGCTCCATCCATAAGCCGATCACGTTCACGCTCACCTTCTGGGAGTCCGGGAAGCGGCTGCACGGCGGCGGGGATGAGTCGGCCTTCATCTGCCGGCGCAACCCGAACGCCCCCAAGCCGGTGCGACCGCCCTTCCTGGCACTCGGGAAGTCGCCCTTCCCCAAGGAGGCCAGCGTCGACGGCTGCAACACCATCATCCCGGGGGACCAGGCCGTGAACGGCTACGTGATCTGCCCGGGCTGTGGGGTGCGCTGGGACACCGAGCACATCGCCGACTCGCTCTACTACGTTCTGCCGGTGGAGGTCGCGTCGACGGTCATCGCCGAGTGGTTCCGGAAGCTCGACAGCGACTGCGACCTGTACCTGAAGTACCGCCCGGAGGATGTCCGCGCGAAGATGATGGCGCAGACGTACGGTCTCGCCGAGGCGATCCGCAACAAGGGCCTGCTCATCTACCCGCTTCGGAACATCATGCGCGAGCTCGCCGCGGGGGCGACTCTGGAGTCCCGCATCAAGGCGGTGATGTTGGCGTAGGTGGTCACGGCACCAGTGCCAGCCGCGAGGTATGCTCTTCGCCATGCCGACAGTAACGCAGGACACACGCACGGACGTGCCTGGCATCCTCTCCTCCCTCGGACCTCCGGGTGAGTGGTCTGGAGCCGTCGCCGGTACGCTCACCTCCGAGGCGCGTCGGGCGGTCCTGCGTGCCTGGCGGTCCATGTCCGCAGAGGAGCGGAACACCATCATCGCGAAGTGGCGAGAGCGCTTCGACCACCCGGCGGACAAGACCGCCACTGCGAAGGGACTGAAGCTGTTGCGCGCGGCAGCGCCCGAGGCCGTGGCCGCCCTCTCAGCGCGTCTGCACGCGGCCGGGGCCTTGAAGAACACGCCTCTCGGGCATGCCGTGCACCGAGGCGAGAAGTCTGTACTCGGTAAGGGCGGGGAGCAGGTGTCGCATCTGGTCTTCGGCCCCGAAGGCCTGCAGGTCCGTAAGGACATGTTCCATCCGACGGAGGCACAGGCCCAGCACGCACGTGAGCGCTTCGAGACGGCCAAGCACGCTCCCGAAGGGCTTCTGCCGAGGCCGATCCATCACATCGAAGCTGCGCCCGGCCAGGTCTCGCAGGTGTGGGAGTACATTCCCGGCGAGAACGCCGGCGAAGCAGCAGCGCGGGAATCCGCGCAGGTACGCAGCAAGTTCAGGGCTTGGCACGACCACAACTGGGGTGATGCTGGTGCTGTTCGAGCGCGCCGCCGTGCCGACGAGGACGTCGTGTCCGAGATCTATGATCGGGCCCATGCAGAGGAGCAGAAGGCGCACGCTCCCCTGCACGACTGGGCGCGGAGCAAGGGTCTGCACATCGGCGACCTTGGGAAGAACACGCAGAGGACGCCGGATGGGCGCCTGCGTGTCTTCGACTGGGCGCAGGGCGGCAGTGAGGCTGAGGTACAGCAACGCATACGCAACGTCTCCGGACTCGGAGAGTTCGGCCCGTCGTTCACGGGCGTACGGGCGCAGTCGGCCGCCCTGAAGAAGACCGCAGCCCTCCCGATCTCCAAGGAGCAGCGGGAGGCGAAGCACCGCGCCAACACGCACTTCCGGAGCGACGACCCCAAGAAGTGGGACGACTTCCTCGACCACGCGAAGCGGAAGTCCTTCGTCACCGCGGTCCAGCAGGACACCCGGTCGGACGCCAAGCTCGAGCGCCACGTCGACCAGATGAACCGCCTGCTCACCGGCAAGGAGATCGAGAAGGTCCGGGTCGGCGACGGCGGCGAGTACAGCATCACGCGCCTGCGGGGCGGCGGGGTCGGGTGCACGTGCCCGGACTGGCGTTACAAGAAGTCCGTCGCCGGCAAGGGCGAGCAGGACTGCAAGCACATCGTCGCATGGAGGGAGTCGAAGATGTACAAGAAGACGGCCTCGGTGCTGTCCAGCCTCGCTGCACACCCGAAGACACTCTTCGCCGCAGGGACCGCCGCAGGTCTCGGGGCGCTGGCCGTGGGTCTGCATCGCAACGCCAAGAGCACCCAGTTCACCCCTGAGCAGAAGCAGATGCGGAGCCTGGCGATGCACGAGGCCGCTGGACTTGGGATGCTGATGAGCCCGTACGCAACGTCGCTCGCTGCCTCTGGTGCCGAGGTGCTGTCTCGTCGACCTGGTCGCGTAGGCATCGCAGCGCGGGCAGCTCACTCGGTCTTGGAGCCCCTGTCTCATACCATGCACGGTAGTGGACATGGAGCACATCCGCGAGCCCTATCGGACCTGAATGAGCTGGTAGGGCTTGGAATCCTGCTGCGCCCCTCCATCCAGGAGATGCACCACCTGCACGCGAAGATGTCGAAGCACGGGGCCGTCCTCGCAGGGATGCAGAAGGATGCTCGGGTGCAGATCAACATCCCGCACCTGCCAGAGCGAATCAGGGATCGGATCCCCGGGGTGACGCTGCAGCAGGGACACGCCATTACGACCAAGATCCAGAGTGTTCTCGCCCCTCTGGGCGGGCACACAGCTGACCTCCCCTCGGGTCGGTGGAAGCTGAAGATCCCGGGGCACGGACAGCTGGTTTTCGATCGGCTTCACACGGACCGGCCGGGGGTCCTGCGGACCATGCTGCTTCCGGGGGACCAGCACACGGCTTACGAAGGTACCAAGAACCTCGCCCAGGCCTTCCCCAACCACAAGCAGCACGTGGAGGCGGCGGCACAGCAGATCAAGACGCTCCTCGACCAGGCGCAGTCGACGCGTAGGGGCTAAGAGGCCTACCCCTCTCGGGGGTAGACCTCGGCTTCGATGTAGAGCAGCTCCCCCGTGGCCGCCACCCAGATGGTGACGTCGCCGTTGGGGAAGTCGAGCTCCGCCATCTTCCTCGCCCGGTGGTCTACCCGAGGTTCGCTGCCCCCCAGGCCGACCAGGATCCGGTGGTGCGGCCTCTCCCGGCCGGAAGGGACGTGTGCGACCACGACCCCTCCCTCCTGGTAGGTGTAGATCTCTACCGGGTCGGGCCCAGGGCCGACCACGGTGGTCACGAGCTTCTCCATGACTACTCCTCCTGCTGACGACCGCGGCAGGCACTGCGCAGGGCGTGCAGTCGCTGGTTGCGCTCCACCTGGTGCCGGCCACGCCACTGCGTGACCGTACCACCGCCGGCGAAGTGCATCTGCCGCTCGACACCCCGGACTGCGCGGGAGTCCCGAAGGATCCGCTCGGTCCGCTTCTTCTTCTCATTCTTGGTCATGTTCACCTCCAAGCTCCTTATGCCCGGGGCGGACCATGTCTTGCGCGTTCTCCAGGATGTGAGTACAACCAGAGGACTAAGAACTCCTGCCTGCTTTCGTCGACAACCGACTACGCCCAGACAGGGCGCCTACTCCCGCGCGAGGTGGCCTGCAGGACTCGCGCACCCGCAGTTTCAACGCATGACCCTTATCCCCTGGTTCTTCGGAGGTTTACAGTGCCCACCCTCGACGACAAGCTGATCCAGGTGAAGGAGATGGAGGGGCGCATCGCGGTCCTCCGGACCTGCGCCAGCTACCTCCGCACGCGCTTCCTCACGCGAGACTCGGGCCCGGCTGTGGCGAACATGCGCGCCCTGGACGGCAGCCCGGTCTCGGAGCCCGTCATCGAGAACCAGGTGGTCGAGTTCGAGCGGGAGGCCGCCAGCCTTGAGAAGGCCGTGAGGGCCGCTCGCACGGCGGAGGTACGCGATGTCTGATCCCGGGAGGGCGGCTGCTCGTCGCGCACGGCTCCTGGAGGAGATCGGGACGGCTTCTGGGACGGACAACTGGGCCTCCAGCTCGAACCCGATCAAGAAGCGCATCGGGCGCCTTGAGGTCGCCTGGCGCGAGGTCATCCAGTGGCTCCTCGAGGACATCCGCAAGATGTTCGCGAACTTCGAGACGGTCAGCGACGCCTACGACATCCTCGACGTGAACATCGCCGCGGTGAAGAGCCTCTGCATAGAGAAGGGAGTCTTCACCGAGGCCGAGTTCGCGGCCCGACAGAAGGCCATCTTCGGGGCGATCGACGCCGAGCGGGCACGACGCCAGGCAGCTCTCGCGCGCGCTCAGGAAGAGCAGCAGGCCGCGAAGGCCAAGGCTGCGGAGGACGCGCCGGACCCGGAGCTCGTCGAGATGCGGAAGAGGGCGGCTGCCACGAAGGACGAGGACCACATCCCCGCGAGCGCCACCATCTTCGGCGGGTAGTCCGTGTCTCGCGCATTGGTGGATTTCCACGTAGGACTCTGGAAGGACGGCACGCTCTGGAGTTGCGGGCACCCAGCGGAGCACGCACTGGCTGACGAGCGAGGCGCGGTGGTCTGCGGGACCTGATAGGGCTACAGTGTACAGGACCAGGCACGCCGCGATCCTGACCAAAGACAGCGCGGCCCTCCATCCCAATCCTGAACCTGCCCTGGAGGGCCCATGTCTGCAGATCAACGTGTTGCTCGCGCCAAGTTCCGCGTTGAGCGTCAAGCCCGATCTAAACCGACGCACGGGAGGCGGGCCGAAGCCCGCCTCCCTCCGCACCGTAGGCGCCCTACCCGTGGCGCAAGCCGGCGAAGTCGCGGATCAGCTCGCCCATCTGGGCGGGGCTGACCCGCGACCCCGCCTCTCCGACCGTGTTCCCGGATGCCTCCTCGTACCTCTCGCGGAGGGCCTCGCTCGTCAGCTTGTCGACGTCGAGGAGGATCCCGGCCTTGGCCAGGGACTTCCGGAACGCACCGCCGTCGTTGATCTCGTAGAAGAGCTCCCGCAGCGCGTCGGCGTTGCCGTCGGTGAGCGCCACGAACGCGCGCCGGACGTGGTCCGGGACGCCCGTGAGGGCTCCGGTCGAGAGCACTGCCTGCGTGTTGTAGTTGGCCACCTACTTCTCCTTCTTCTGCGGGCGGATTCGCCAGATGCGGGTCGGACCGGGCTCCTTCGGGATGGACATGACCTTCCCGAGCCAGTCCTTGTGGTCCGAGCCGACCATGATGACCGGCACGGAGGTGTGGAGTCCGCGACGGTGCAGGACCTCCGGGGCTTCCTCGCCGCTGAAGAAGTTGACCGTGCAGCCCTTCTGCGCTTCCTCGTTCGCGACGAGGATGAGCATGGTGGTCTTATAGGTCTTCGACGGACCCTTGATGGTGGTGACGTTCTTGGGCATGTCAGCGTTCTCCCGGTGTGACATAGAGCACCCACTTGCCAGGGAAGCCGGTGATCTCCATGTGGTCGAAGACGATCTCGTCGATCCGCTCGAGGTCCTGCCACCACTGGCTGCAGGTGGATTCCTCGTCGTCGTTCCAGGGTACCTGCACCCCGTCACCGTCCTCGGTGATGTGGTCGGGCCCGTCCTCGTACTTCACGCGCACGAAGTGGGCGTGGTGCAGGACGCCCTGGATGTAGCACACGCCGATGAGCGCGCTCGGCTCGACGTTTGCGGGGTCCACCGATCGGATGGCCCCGATGGTCGTGCGGAGGAGGCCGGGGCTGTTCGGCCCCTCGTGCCCGCGCATGAAGATCTCGAAGTCCTCGACCTGCGGGTTCTTGGTGTTCGTCAGGAGGATCGGGGATTGCCTCCACGTCGACAGCTCGTCCTCTACCTTCTGCTTCCAGTCGGCGAGACCCCCACTGACGCGCTGCTCCCTCTCCTCAATGGCCTTCAGCTTGTCCTCGGCCCCGCGCAGGTCCTCGATGATGTCTACCAGCTCGCGGTTCGAGAGGTCAGACGGCGTTTCGAGCGCGGCTGCTGCGCGCACGATCAGGTCGATCAGGTCACTCCTGTTCACGGCATCTCCTTGATCCGGACGTAGAACGCCCCGGATCCCCAGTGGTTGAACTTGTGAACCTCCGACCCCTTCCGGTCGGGCATGTCCTTGGCGCTCACCGCCACGACGAACCAGTCGCTGCGCTCCGGCAGGAACGTGCTGATGGGCGGGTCGAGTGGGGTGGGTCGGAAGTCGCGGACGCGTACCGGCGTCACCGGTGATCCTCCGACCGCACTCGGCAGTACATGCAGAGGGCCTCGTACGTGCGCGTGACCTCCATCCGCGCGAGGTGGAAGTGCGGGCCGAGAAGGTCGAGCCCTGCTTGCATCTGGCCGTAGAACGAGACGGCCCGGTCGAGCTCCGCATCGGTGAGTGCATCACCGCGGTGAACCTTCTCGATGAGGTCGGTGAAGCGCTGGTACGCCTCGTCGCGCAGTCGGAGATGCTCCGAGTAGTCATGGTCCGAAAAGACGGTCCCGTCCCAGTGAGGGAATAGGCGGACCTGCTCAGGTTTTAGGGGCATTGTCGTTCTCCTGGTCGTCGTCTTGTTCGTCGTACAGTTCCCAGTACCGCGGGCCGTCCTCAGACGGCTTCCACCACAGAGAAACCAGGAGCAGGACCGCGAAGCCGAGCATCCCAGCCAAGCAGCAGTAGCCGTCGAGGTGTTCCATCACAGCCTCGGGTTGATGCACTCCGCGACCTTCTTGTCGTCGCGGATGCAAAGCACACGGGGGTAGGTGAGGGCGTCGGTCTTCTCGCCCTCGGACTTGTAGGTGCGGTCGGTGTACTCCACCTGGAGCACGATCGGGTAGTCGGCGGGGTCGGAGTACTTTGCGCGGAAGTCGTCCGTGATACCGCCGCCGCACTCGCAGATGTAGATGAGCTCGCCCTTCTTGTTGTACTGGTAGAGGCTCACCGCCCCGACCATGCCGCGGCTGTTGCCGCTCCCCCACTTGCCCTGGACCCCCTGGCCCTTGGCGTTGTTGGGGTCGAAGAGCGCCACGAAGTCGTCCTCGTAGCAGGGCTTGAGCTTCCCGCAGTACTTGCCCGGGCGGTCGGTCTTGCCGCGGAAGTTGTAGGCGCGGTCGTTGTACTGGCCGTCCGGGTCGACCACGACCCAGCCCTCCCAGCCCAGGAGCTTCGTCACCTCGCGGGCGAAGTCGACATCGTCCTCGGGACTGCTCTTCAGCTTGTGCATCCGACGCAGTTGCCCGACCTCCCAGACCTCGATCGGCAAGAACCAGCTGTCACCGGGCCAGGAGGGGATGGCGTGCCCTCCGGAGTCCTTCACCGTGCCGAAGGTATCCCAGATGAGAGAGTACCGCGTCCCCACCGACACGTGGCTGACCAGGTCCTCGCCGCCCCAGAAGGCGACGTCCCAGACGTAGTAGAACGGGGGCGGCATCGTGGCGACGGCCTCGGGGGTGAGGCTCTTCATGAAGGACGCCACGTTCCAGCGCCCGTCGTCCTTCGGGTCGTGCACCAGGTCGCCGAGCAGGATGGTGCGCGGCGGTACGTCGGCCCGCTGCTCGAGCTCCTTGACCATCTCCTGGATGCGGTCCTTCCACTCGAACTGCCCCTCCTCGAGGTGGTGGTGGCGCAGCATCGTGCGCGAGTACGCGTCCACCTTCCCGTCCGGCCCCTTCACGAGGACCATCATCTCGCCGTCGCGCTTCCGACCCAACCAGGCATCGCACGAGCGGAGCTTCTTCTCGAGCGCCACGCTCAGCGTGTTGTCCGGCTTGAAGAACCGGAGATTGATGGGCAGCGTGGAGTTCCAGTCGATGCTGGTCGCCCGCTCCGTGCCCTCCTCGACGTAGCCGTTGCGCACCTTTGCGAGGATGGCCCTCCCGGCCAGGTACAGCGCGTCCTCCTCCGGGCTGACCTCGTTCGCCTTGCCGGGGTTCTTGCACTGCCCCTCGTCCTCGACGAACTGGAGCTTGCCGCCCTCTTCCCCGTAGGTGGTGCGCACGAAGCGCCCCACGACCTCGATGGTCCAGATGCGCGGCTTGCCGGTCCTGGACACCTGCTTGAACTCTCGCTTCTCCACCAGCTTGTCTCCTTGTACTCACAGTGGTAGGTGTGCCGTATGAGCAGCACGAACGTGGAAGTCACGGGTCCTGCGACCCTCGTAGAGCAGAAGGCCGCTGTCGAGCGCGAGATCGACGCCTTCGACGAGTTCTTCACCCGCTCGCCTTCCGTCGGCGGCGCGGGGAACCAGGACCCGCTCCTCCCGATGGAGAAGGCGCTCTTGCGGACGTACCTCCTCGCCCGCCTGACCGGCCTGATGTCTTCTCGCCCAGCGGGGACGTGAACATCCCCTCCCGGAGACGGACGACGTCTCCGTCAGCGCGAAGGGGCAGCGGTGTCTCGCGGAGATCGCTCTCCGTGCTGCAGTACCTGAGCAGGGTCGTGGTGAGCGAGCCCGGGACACGCCGTCCGGCGTTGTCGACCATCCACTTCGCGAACGAGGACACGTAGCAGAAGAGCTCCGGGCGCCAGGTGCTGTAGACCGCGCTGACGGTGTCACCCTCGACCTCGACGAAGCCGAGCGCCCAGAACTCGGTTGGACCCGCTCCGCAGGTTGGGCACTGGAAGAGGCCAGGGGCGATCTCCACCAGCAGGTGCGTGGGTGAGATCGGGCAATGTAAGGGCATATCTTCTCCGCTAAGAAGAGGATGCCTCGCGAGCCACGTGAGCCCGCACGGAGGCATGCGTACCGGTACAGATTGACCCTTATGTACGGATTTTCGCCGGTTATGGGGCGGACCCCCGTCAGGCTGCTTTCGCCTGACGGAGCGCCACGGTCTGCACGATCACCCGCGCGAGGATGAGCCTCGCGAGGTCGTCGGTCGGCTCCCCAAGCGCAGCCTCCAGGAGTTGCCGCTGCTTGTGGGTGACCAGCAGCTTGCACTCCCCGAGCTGCATCTCGGTGACCTCCGAGGTTGAGAACCCCGGTATGGCGGACGCGAAGGCATTCTCGATCTCGGCGTCGAGCGCGGGGAGCTTCTTCCCCCTCGCCTCCCGCTCGGCCGCGCCGATGATGCGGGCGAGGCGCGCCTCGTCGGCGCGCATCCCGAGGGCCAGTCCACCGATCGAGACTACGGTGGTGACAGCGAGCGCGCCAGGCAGTGCCGTGGCGATTAGGAACACGATCAGCATGAGAACACCTCCTTCAGTCACTTATGACCAAATCGGGCATGGTCTTTCGGGCGCTGATATGCTGGCGCCATGCTGGTCTACCCTGGTCAGGCGCAGTTCGGTCCCGCAGCTGGGCAGATGCCCGGCGCGATGCCGGTGCTTGGTCAGTCGGCGTATCCCCCGCAGTTCCAGCCGGCGCCGAGCAGCATGATGCAGATGGCCGGGGCGCCCGCGGCGATGGCGCAGGGCGGCTTCAACTACGGGATCCAGCCCGGATGGGACCAGCCTGTAGGGCCCACGGCCTACCTCACCGCCGGTATCGGGAACATCCCGACGATGGCCAGCACGGTCGGCATGGGTGCCGGATTCGCGTCGCTCTTCACCCAGAACCGCCTCGTCCACGCGGCTTCGTACCTTGACCCGACCACGCTGGGGCTCAACATGGGGGCAGCCCGATTTGGTTCCGTGATGGGCATCGAGTCGGGGATGTCCGCCGGTGCCATGATGAGCCGGGTCGCGGCGAACCGCGCGCTGCTCCCCGCAGCCATGGGGGCGGGCATCGGCGCCGCCGCTGGCCCGCTGGCCCTCGCGACCGCGGCCTACGAGGGCCTGCGCTACACCGGTCAGCAGTTCATGGCCGGCGGGCGCGAGCAGTTGGCGATCGGGAGTCAGCTTGGCGGCTACCAGTTCGCGAACCCACTCGCGCTCACCGGCCGCGGCTTCTCCTCGGGAGGGGTGAGCCAGATCCGCCACATGATGGAGGGGATCGACAAGTCCGACGCGTTCACGACGATGCACGACCTGACCGGGCTCCTGGACCAGTTCAACCAGTCCGGCATGGGCCGCGGCATGCAGGACGCCCAGGAGTTCTCGCGGAAGTTCAAGAAGTTCGCGGAGACCGCACGCGAGATGGCGAAGGCCCTCGGGACGACGATCGAGGAGGCCGGGCGGGTCTTCCAGACGATGCGAGGATCCGGCTTCTACACGGCCGCCGACGTGATAGGGAACACGCGCGGCATGCGCCTCTCGCGCGGCCTGGGCATGGGCGAGGAGACCTACCACCAGATGCAGCAGCAGGGCGCGGCCACGGCGCGCAGCATGGGACTCCGCGGGCGCGGTGGGGCGCTCACCAGTGCGCGGCTCGCGAACGACCTGCTCATCGGCGCGAAGAGCCGGGCATCTGGTGGGCTCGGGCTGTACTCCGACGAGGAGTTGATGGATATCACAGGAGCTGGGAGTGGCGCAGACGCGGCAGCGATGATGGGTAACGATCTCGCTGCCGGACTGGGCAGATTTCTAACCTCAACAGCAGCTGGTAACGCCTTCGCCGCCGTACTCGGGGAGCAAAAAGACGGGCGGTTCACAGGCGGTCTTGATCAGGCGATGCTGGCTAAAATGGCTGGTGGAGGCATCAGTGAGCGAGATCTCTCACGTATCGGAGGCGCTCGAATGGGGTCAAGCGCTCGGTCCAAACTCTCGTTCGACGTAAATCGGAACAAGATCGCGTCATCTATTCTCGAGTCAGAAAGCGGTGTCGATGCCGTCATGCGTGCTATTGAGGTCGAAGGGGAGAAGTGGGGTAAATCGCAGGGTTTGGATGGTGATGACGCGCAGATCAAGTGGATGCAGCATCACGTGGGGTGGGATCGCGCGACGTCGGAGAAGTTTGTCAAGAATAGGAAGCACCAGCTCGAGAGTCGTCTCGCGAAGATGAAAACGATGCGGCAGGAGGCAGCGTCGGCAGCGTTGGCGCTCGATCTACAGCAGAACTACACACTGGCTGGGATCGAACAGCAAATCTCTGGTGGGTGGGATGACTTCTGGTCTCCCACTCGAGGTCTTGGTGGGGACTTCGAGGCGTGGAAGCAGCGCAAGTGGATGGGGGCCGTCGACACCGTCACGGGCGTCGCACGCTACGACCAGTCCATGTCGGCGCAGCACGACAGCGTCATGCGCCTTGCCACCGGGGGGTCGCGCCTGGGTGCGGGAGACGTGACCGCGGTGAGTGCGCAGGACTTCGAGAAGGGCACCGCGGGCTACGCGATGGCGTTGTCTGCTGCGTACGGCTCCTCCCCTGGTGGGGGACAAGCTGGACTCGATCGTGCGATGGCAATCCAGCGGAAGATTGCAGCTGGGGGTCAGGTTACCGCTGACGATATCGGGACCACACGCGGCGAGCGCACGCGGATCTCCGAGTTTGCAGCTACTCCGGAAGGCCAGGCCGCTCAGCTATCCATCCGGCGCGCACAGAATGCCAAGGCTGTCGGAGACACCAAGACGCACGCGAAGGAGATGGAGAAGGCGCGTTCTGCCATGGAGCAGAGCATCTACGCGAACAAGGACTTGGAGGCGCTGGGGAAGGGTAAGGGGAGTCGTGTGTCTCACATTGCGATCAGTGAGCTACGCGGAAGAGGAGATAGCGACAAGAACTTCGCCGAGTTTGCCCGCCAGGCCGGATGGGGTGATGTGGCGACCGAGATCATGGGGAAGGGTGACGTACGTCTTCATGGGTACGAGGACGTGACAAGCCTAAAGGAGGGAGCCATCGCCGCACTTTCCGAGGCCGGTATCTCTGGTGAACTCGCAGAGCAGCTGGCGTCCGGAGGAGCAGGCTCGAGCCTCTTCACGGCGATCAGCGGCACCGGCAACGGTGGTATGGACTTCTTCGACAAGCTCGATGTGGGTGCCGGCTCTAATCGACTGGATCGTCTCGCTGTTGCTGCATCAAAGAAGCTCGGAGGTAACTACACAGCTTCTGATGTCGAGGCTGTCCTGAAGGCACAAGGTCAGGTGAGAGCTGTCTCTGGTATGGGGACGTTCGAGAAGTTCCAGAGCGACTACATGGGTGGATGGCTCTTTGCACCTGGTAAGGTCGCTGCCAAGGGGTACGACTGGGCGTTCGGGTCAGACACCTCCGAGAACGCGGTAGCAGAGTCACTCGCGCTTGCGGGCGGACGCGTCGGGGGGCTGTCGGACTACCAGGTCAGCCGGACCGGGGCCCAGGCCGCCGCCGCTGGGTTCGGTACGGCCACGAGCGAGATGAAGGGAGCGTTCGGGAAGGAGCTGGATGCCGCGATCGCGTCTCTCTCGGGCGGCGACATGCAGACCGCCATCTCCGACATCGACAAGCTCATCACGGCGGCGGGGAAGGCTGGCGTAGGGGGCATGGCCGGAGGGAAGGACCTCGGGATGCTCTACGCCCAGCAGCAGGCAGGCCTGGCTGCTGCCCGGTCTGAAGACATCGAAGGTGTACTGAGGGCGTTCGGCGGTGCCTTCACGGAGGCGGACATCCGCAAGTTTGCAGGAGTCAGTGGGGCAGCCGTTCTCACTAATGCCAATCTGGAAGCGGCGGTTCACCAGATGTCGGGCGTGACTGGGTTCAGCGCAGGCGCGAGTGGTGCCGGGGGCGGGATCTACCGGCGAGGAGAGTCCGCGGAGGCGCAGATGGTCATGAACGTCCAGTCGGTTACGGACTCGGTGCTCAAGCTCACGGGTGCAGTGGACCTCGTCGTCGCGAAGCAGAAGGAGGACGCGTCCTGGTTTAAATCGATTATGTCCCCAGATGCACCTTCGGTGGCGCCCGAGAAGTAACGGAGTAGGTAATGGAGCGTCGTGAAGTCAGCTTCACTGTCCAGACCGATGCGGGACCGAGGACGGTCACGATCCTCAGTGCCGTCTCGATCGACGACATCACCCGGCTCTGTCTCGGGGCCTACGTGCGCGAGGCCCGCGGAGGGCCGGCGTACGAGTCGCCCGCTACACGAGGGATCCGTGACCTGCTGGTGCGCGTGCGCGTCGCGCAGAGGAGTGCGTGATGGCCTCCGGAACGACTGCCGCCTTACTCGTCGAGCCGGAGATCCCCGCGAACAACAGCGAGGTGGCCGGCACCTCGCAGACCGAGCTCGCGTGGCGGGCGGTTCAGTCCCAGTCCCAGTACGTGCGCCGCCCTACGCGCGGTGTTCAGCTCAAGAAGGAGACCTTCGCGACGCTGGCAGTCAATGGGAACGAGGCATTCAAGCTGCGGAACTCCTCGGCCCCCACGGCGGACCAGGTGCACTTCACCTCGAACTTCCTGCTCCAGTCGGTGCACGAGTCTCGCCAGGAGAAGTTCCAGCCCATCTCCACCTTCGGCGCGACCTACGGGTTCTTCTTCGGGGAGCAGCCCCGCTTCGTGAACTGCCAGGCGATCCTGCTGAACACCGCGGACTTCCAGTGGGAGGCGGAGTGGTGGGCGAACTACGACCAGTACCTGCGCGGTACGCGCCTGGTCGACCGCGGCGTGAACGTGACGCTCACCTACGAGGACGTCATGCTCGAGGGGTACCTCATCAGCGCCGACGTCTCGAAGGGCGAGCCCAACACCTGGGTCGCCAACCTCTCGTTCAGCATGTGGGTGATCCAGGTGCACTACCTGATCGGGGCCGACGTCGGGGCGAACAAGATCGCGAGCATCCACACTGCGATCACTCCCACAGAGTGGGACGCCTTTGACTACGACGTCGCCGGCGCGCCCACCATGCTGGACGAGGTCCGCAGTAGGAACCTGACGAAACTCTCCGAGAGCTCTGGCAGCGGTCTGATCGGCGCCATTCGCAACTCCCTGGCCGCGGTGGACAGCTTTGTCGGTCAGGTGGGCAACGCCATCGACGGTGCGCTGGACTGGCTGTACGGACGCAACATGGTGATCCCTGCAGGGTTCGCCGGCTCCGAGCGATCGTCTGGAGCCCCGTCCTTCGCCGGCGGGGGCGGTGTGCTGACCCTCCCCCTCGGAGATAAGTTCAGTGGCAGCGTCACGATCAAGGCCCCGGTGCGCGTCGCCAGCGTGGCAAAGGCGAAAAACAACTTCTACGATGACAACCCGGACGAGTACCCGCGCCGGTGGACGGCGGGCGTGCAGCACCTCGTCGCCGCGGCGGCGGACCGGCTGACGAAGGCAGAGACGGACCCTGCAGTTGTCTTCGCCGAGACGGTCTACAGCGAGTTCGGGATCGACGTGACCAACGATGAGGGCCAGCACACGAGCGAGGTCCTGCGCGCTCTTGGCAAGGCGACCTACGCCGCGATCTCCTATGCAGCCACCGGCGCTACGGCACAGGACGCCGCGGCCCTGGCCGCGACGGCCACCAGCTCGGACTACCTCTCCGCGGTGGGTGAGCAGGCCGCGGCAGAGGCGTTGTTCCGATGAGTACGGTCGGTCGCGCTGAGCCCCTGCACGTCCGTTGCTTCATCGAGGGCTGCGAGGTGCCCGTCATCGGTGCGACGGTCTCTGCGTCCGAAGGGTCGCCTGCGACTGCGCAGATCGAGCTCGTCCCCGCGAACGCTGGGCTGCACCTCGCCGCGCGGAGCAAGGTGCTGCTCTTCTTCCTGGATCCTGGGTGGGAGGGCAGGCCTTGTTGGGTGACCTGCCCCGACGACACCCGCGCCGTCACCGACTCGGGGTACTACCTGCTCTTCAACGGCGAGCTCATCTCCATCTCGTACTCGAAGAGCGGGTACGGTTCGCGCGCCCTGATCATCCAGTGCCTCGACGACAGCAACAACTGGGACACCAGCTACCTGTTCACGCTGCGGTTCTCCGCGAACGCGCAGGACGGCGCCGTGGTGGGCAACCCGGCGAACTACCACGCGCTCAACTCCAACCCCAACCCCCTCGATGACATCCTGAGCGACCCCGCTCAGATCATCCGACAGATCACGGCGCGCCAGCAGGCGTTCGGACAGGCAGTTCACGAGGCGACCGGTCTCCTTGGAGGGCTCCTCGGAATCCTGGAGCTGATCGGCGGGGTACAGGGCAAGTTCGTGGGGATGACGGCCTGGCACACGGTGCAGGAGGCGCGTGTGCGTCTCATAGACCAGATCGCCTCAGACGACGGGAAGACGGCGGCCGCGCTCTTCAACGCAACGGCGTTCGAGAACTGGCTGGTGCAGGGCCTTGGGGACCTCGGGACCGTCGTCAGCTTCCGGCAGATCATCGACCTCATCAACTCCTACATCTACTACTCCGTGGCCCCCAACCCGGTGGCGGTCTACAGGTACGGCGACCGCGCACCTCCAGACTGGCCTGCGGAGCTGATCGACGCAGTGCTCTCACTGCCCCCGGCGAGTAGTACCGACCGCGGTACGGGTGCTGACGGGCTCGACCCGGAGTTCGTCCCGTACCGCGACGCGGTGCTGACCGCCCTGCAGAACACGTACGGGTGGAACGGGTCCACACCCGACAAGCCCAAGGCCGTCATGAAGAGCGGGTTCCGCTCTGCGGCGGAGCAGGCGCTGGCGTACTCTGGAACGGGCGTCCCGCCTGTCACGAGCAGCCCGCACATGTACGGGTACGCCGCCGACTTCGGCTTGGCGACGATCGGTTTCGGATTCCGTCCGAACCGGAAGGGGGTGAAGGACGGTAACTCTCACCAGCAGCTGATCTACTGGACCGAGAAGGAGGGGAGTGTCGCGGCCGCCTACGAGAAGCTGAACACGACAGCCGCTGGGGCCAAGATCGTGGCGGACGCGAAGATCATGGAGAAGTTCTACCCGGACGTGCAACAGGCGGTCGCCCGCGTAGGGAATGGCAACCTCAAGTGGGGATGGGGCGATCAGAAGGGGATCGACCCCTGGATGAAGGGCGTCGGGGTCGCCAACGGGGACCCGGTCCATGTCGAACTCAAGAACTGGCGGGAGAAGCTCAAGGCGCGGCAGGCGGGGACGACGACCTCGGAGGGTGCAGTGACCGCACCGGCGCCCTCCGTAACTTCCAGGTCCACGGAACTGGCCGGGTTCTACCAGAGCACTGGGGGCAAGCGG
>Ga0194132_10003339_pt1 | contig 28686 bp, 19 predicted proteins | sample TA2KigOf80mmetaG_FD_148612 | JGI IMG/M metagenome (GOLD analysis project Ga0194132, IMG submission 148612) | Freshwater microbial communities from Lake Tanganyika, Tanzania - TA2015054 Kigoma Offshore 80m | ecosystem: Environmental > Aquatic > Freshwater > Lake | place: Tanzania: Lake...
GCGGACTCCTTCGTCATCACGCCCCTCTATTCTGGCTCGCGGATCACGGGATATCGCGAGACCATCGGCTACATCTATCCGCAAACGTCCATGAAGCTCGGCACTGCCGTTGCCATCTCCGGCGCCACCGCGAGTCCGGCCATGGGCAATCTCACATCGCCGCTGTTCGCCTTCCTCCTGACGATGTTCAACGTGCGCCTCGGCTGGTGGGTGCCGCATCCCGAGTCCCTGACCAGGTTGATGGCACCCGCCTTCAGCCTGTTCTACATTCTGCGGGAGCTGCTGGCCGCGACCACCAACAAGGACAAGTTCCTCTACCTCTCCGATGGCGGACACTTCGAAAACCTCGGCGCATACGAGTTGATCCGGCGCCGCTGCCGGCTGGTGATCATTGGCGACGGCGAGTGCGACGGCAAGTACGAGTTCCCCGCCCTCGGCGCGCTGATCCGCATGTGCCGGCTCGATTTCGACGTCGACATCCAGATCGACACCAGCCAGATCACTCCCGCCGCCGGATCCAAGTTCAGCCAGGCACATTGTGCCGTCGGCCGGATCAACTACCCGGACGGCGAACCTCCCGGAACCCTGTTGTACTTGAAATCGTCGCTCACCGGCGACGAGCCTCCCGATGTGCTCCAGTACGCAACCACGTCCCACCCCTTCCCCCACGAATCCACAGCCGACCAGTTCTTCAGCGAAGCACAATTCGAAAGCTACCGGAAGCTCGGTGAACATGTAGCCGGACAAGCGCTCGCCACAGCGATCGAGGACTGGAAGCTGGCCGAGCCGCGCTGGGCGGACGCGATCAATGACCGCCAGCGGATAGCTCCCCTGCTCCTCGCACTGCAGCGCGTCTGGTTTGCGCCCGCCAAGTCCGCCCGGAACTTCACGCGCCACACCGGAGAGCTGACCAAGGTCTGGGAAGCGATCCGGTCGAGCAGCTTTCTCGGATTCCTCGATGCCCAGATCTTTCCCTCCTGGCACGATCTGGCCCGCGGCGCATGGCTCTCGCCCAGCGACAACCAGTGGCTGCCCAGCACCGAGCGGGAGCTGCGCGAGGCCTTCTACCTTTGCCAGTCGCTGATCCAGTTGATGGAGAACGTCTACGTCGATCTCGACCTGGAACACGAAGGTGCCCATCCCGACCATCGCGGCTGGATGAACCTGTTCCGCCACTGGACCGGATCCGGAATGATGCGCATCGCCTGGGCTCTCTCCTGCCAGACCTATGGCGCGCGATTCCAGAGCTGGTGCCGCCGCATCCTGGGGCTCACCAACTCCGATGGATTCGAGTTCGACGAGGGGTTTGGTTTTGCAAACTGCAATCCGGTTGAGCAAAAGCTCATCAAGGAGCAGGGAGACCGTCACGCACCTATGAAGACCGCCAGCATCGTCGGCATCAACGTGATCGTCTCCTCGATCCTCGACGAACGCCAGTTCCGGTTCCGGGTAGGCCTGCTGGCCGTCAGCGAAAGCGAAAAGAACGTGACGCTCGAATGGATACGCATCCAGGACCAGCTCCGGTCCATGGGCCTGGGACGCGCCGCGGTCCAGCAGTTCGCCGACCAGGTAGCCGCCAAGGCCAAGAAATTCGAAGTACGCGACGGCAGTGCGGAGGGACTCGACTGGCTGCGCCGTGTCGCCGCCGAAAGGAGCGGAGCATAAGCGCCCGCGGATTGTGCTACCGTACACGCGTATGCGGCGCGCGGCCATCCTGCTGGCCATGTCCTGGTGCGCGGCCGCGGCGGACTGGAGCCTCTTCCGCAGCGGCCCGGTCGAGGTGTGGACCAACACCGACTACAAGCATGCCCGCCAGGTGATGGCCGTCTTCGACCAAGCCGCTCACTGGACCGCCAAGGTCCTCGGCCGGTCCGAGCTTCAGCCGCTCTGGCCCGTCCGGATCACCGTATTCAAGAACGACAAGCAGTCGGCGCAATACCGGATCCCCACGCTCGAATTGCGCGGCGACCTCTACACCGCGGGGCTCGCCGCCGGTGAACCGGTGCCCCAGGACTGGATCCGCGCCTGGGTCCGCATCCTGCTCAATGACGGGACTCCGGTGATGGGCCGGGCACTCGAGGAGGGGCTCGCCGAAGTTGTGTCGACCATCGAGGTCAAGGGTCCGCTGATCACCATCGGAACTCCGCCCGCGCCGGCCCGCCGGACCCGTGACTGGGCGCGCATGCACCTCCTGGCTGTCGATCCGGAGAACACCGGCCGCGTCCGGGTCTTCTTCTCGAACCTGCAGCAGGCCTCCACCTACGAGGCCGCGTACAAGAACGCGTTCGGCAAACGCGAGGCCGAGATGGAGGCCGCGCTGACCGCGTTCATCCAGGCAGGCCAGTTCAACCCACAGACGGTCTCCGGCAAACCTATCAGCCTTGAGCGCGACTACCGTCCGCGGCCCCAGCCCACCGGTCCCGAGGCGCCTCCGGAACAGAGCGCACACGAATGGATGGCCAAGGCCCTCGCCGAAAAAGATCCCGGGAAAACCAAGGAATCCCTGCGCAAGGCCATGGAGATCAACCCGCGCTGGGCTGAGCCGCACTTCCGGTTCGGCGCGTTGATGCAGACCCCAGGCGGACGCGTGGCGCCGCTCAAGAAGGCGTGCGAGCTCGAACCTCGCAACATTGGCTATTGGAAGGCGCTCGCGCAAGCCCAGGTCGACGCCAAGGATTTCGCCGCCGCCCTGCTTTCCTGGCGTTCCGCCGAACGTGCTGGCGCGGACCCCGAAGAACGTGCCCGTATCGAGACGCTACGCCGTGAGTACGAGCAACAGCGCCTGGAACTCGAAGCCGCCGAGCGCCGCCGCCAGGAGGAGATCCGGCAGAAGGAGCTCGAACAGCTCAAGGCCGAGTCCGAAGCCCGGATCCGCGAAGCGGAAGCCAGGGCTAACGCAAGGCTCGGCAAGTTTGAGTCCGCCGAAAAGCCCGTCGAGTGGTGGGATGGCCCCCAAGCCAAAGCGTCGGTCGAGGGGACCCTGGAGCGCGTGGACTGCGTCAAGGGCCCCCACACGCTGCACGTCCGCGCCGCCGGCAAGCTGGGCGCCTACCGCCTGGGCGATCCTTCCAAGATCACCATCGTTGGCGGCGAGGCTTCGTTTGCCTGCGGACCCCAGAAGCCCGCCCGCAAGATCCGGGTGGGATTCAATCCAAACGGCGCGATCAATGAGATCGTGGCGTTGGAGTTTCTGAGTGGCCGGTAGCGCATCGAAGTCCCAGTGGCTCGTGATGCTGGTCTTCACTCTCTCCTCGGCGATCAACTATCTTGACCGGCTCCTGCTGTCTTCGCTCCAGCCCGCGCTCGAAGCGGAATTCCATCTTTCCTCAAAGGACTTCGGATTCCTGCACTCGGCCTTCTACATGGTCTACACGGTATCGTCACCCCTGGCCGGCATGATCATTGACCGGGTCGGACTCACGCTCGGAATCACCTCCGCTGTCGGACTCTGGTCGCTCGCCGGAGTCGCCACCGGATTCACCTCCGGGCTCACCGGATTGGTCGCATGCCGCATGTGGCTGGGCGCTGCGGAAGGCGCGGTCATTCCGGGATCCGGCAAGGCCACTGGGCTCTACATTGAGCCTAGCCAGCGCGCGCTCGGAGCGGCCATCGGACAAGTTGGACTCACGCTTGGCATGATCGCGGCGCCGCTCCTGGCCAGCTTCATTTCGCCGCGCTACGGCTGGCGTGTGGCGTTCGTGATCGCCGGACTTCTCGGGTTCGTCTGGATCCCGCTCTGGATCTGGTTCTCGCGCCGCAATCCGCCGTCCCAAGTGCTCTCGTCCAGTGCTCCCGCCGGATCCACCATTTGGAGGGACCGGCGCGTGTTCGGACTCGTCGCCGCCAACATGCTCGGCATGGCCGTCTATAGCCTGTGGACGGGCTGGACCACGAAGTTCCTGGTCCACACCTACGCCATGAAGCAGGACGACGCCAACCTGCGCCTCGCCTGGATCCCGCCCATCTTCCAGCTTCTCGGCGGACTCGCGGGCGGCGCGATCTCCTACCGGATGGCGCGGCAAGGCGCTTCGCTGCCCGATGCCCGGGTCCGGGCGGCCATGATCGGCGCGGTGGCGTTGTTGAGCACCGCCGCGGCCCCGCATTTGGGAAGCGCCGCCCTTGCCACGGCGGCCATCGGATTCTCCGCCTTCTGGTCGCTTGTGTTCAGCGTCAACGTCTATTCTCTGCCAGTCGATCTGTTCGGACCCGAGCGGGCCGCCTCCGGCGTCGCCGCCCTGACCGGAGCCTACGGGCTCATGTCCGTCTTTATTTCACCGATGATCGGAGCCTCGGTGGACCGCTACGGCTTCGCTCCCGCCTGCGCGATCATCGCGGTGCTGCCGCTGCTCGCCTGCTTCATCCTCCGGTGGACCATCCGGCAAGCGTGAGGGGACTGCTGCGCCGGATCTGGTTCTGGCTCCGCGGCGTCGACCCGGATGCTGTGGTGGTGACGTTCCGTTCCGGACCCGCCGACCTATGCGACCAGATGGAGGCCGAGTTCCGCGCATTAATCCCGGCGCGCCGCCACTTCGTTGTCTCGCCCGGAGACAAGCCCAATTTCCGCGGACTCCGGATCGGGATGTCCGCCGTGCTGTTCGCGGGAGACGCGCCCGGAGACCGCGCGCTGCGTTGGCAGGCGTTCCTGCTCGCGCCCACCAAGATCCTGGCCTTCAACCGGCGCTTGGAGCGGCACCACCTGCACTGGACCTCGCCCGTGGCGAGTCTGCTGTTCTGGTTCGGGGTCCCGCTCGACCGCATCTGGCACCGCCCGTGGTTCTGGCCATTCCGCCGCAAGCCCCTGCAGCGGATCGACTGCCGTGTGATCGAAGGACGCCGTCCTTCCCCGGCCCGTGCCAAGGTATCGGTACTGACACCCTACGCCCCGTGGCCGCTGTCGCACGGTGGAGCGGTCCGCTTGTACAACTTGCTCAGGCAGTGCGCCCTCGAATTCGACGTCACGCTGTTCTGCTTCTACGAAGGAGACATGCCGGAAGACCTCGATCCTCTCCGCCAGGTCTGCGCAAAGATCGCTCTGGCTCCCCTGCCGCGCTCGTTCGAACCCCGCTGGTCGACAATGGAGCCGCCCGAGGTGCACGAGTACCGCTCTCCGTTGATGGCGCGCCTGCTTGCGGAACATCGCGCTGGTCCCCTTCAGGTGGAGTACACGCAACTGGCGGGCTACGGCGGCGACATCCTGGTGGAGCACGACGTAACGTTTGATCTCTACCGCCAGGTGCATCACCGTTCGGCGACGCTCTCCTCCTGGTGGAACCTGTATCGCTGGCGAAGATTCGAGACCGCGGCCCTGGCTCGTTACACCTCCGTCGTTGTGATGTCGGAAAAGGACCGCGCTCTCACGGGGCGCACCGATGCCACCGTGATCCCGAACGGCGTCGACCTGGAGCGGTTCCTCCCGCGCTCGGAACCCGCCGGAACCCGGCGGCTCTTGTTCATTGGTTCGTTCCGCCACTTTCCGAACATGGTGGCCTTTCAGTTCCTGACAAAGCAGGTGCTTCCGTTGGTCCGCAACGCCGGGCTTACCGTCGTCGCTGGACCCGATCCGCTCCTCCATTGGCGCTCGTTCACCGGCGATCTTCGCCTGCCCGGACTCCCTGCCGTGGACATGCATGAGTTCGTCGCCGATGTCCGGCCTTTGTACGAGCAATCCAATCTGGTCGTCGTGCCCACGCTCGAATCGGCCGGCACCAACTTGAAGGTCCTCGAAGCGATGGCCATGCAGCGCGCCGTGGTCTCCACTTCCTCCGGTTGCGCCGGGCTGGACCTCACCGACGGCGTCCACATCCGGATTGCCGACGGCGCCACCGCATTCGCCGCGGCGGTAAACGAACTGCTGGACTCGGTCAGCCTCCGCCGGCAGATTGCGGGCCAGGCCCGCGCCATCGCCGAGGAACGCTTCGCCTGGCAGGGCATTGGAAAGCTGCAGAGCAGCCTTTGGCACAAGCTCGCGCCCGCACCGTTGACGTTCCGCGACAGCACGCCCGCGGAAGCCGGCAAGTGGCACGGGAACACCTGCTCCACCGCCGTCCTGGACGGCCGCCCGGTGGGACTGCTCGCCACCCGCACCGTGGCGCCCGGCGAACACGAGATCCTCTACGTTGAAACCGTGCCGCACCACCGCGGCCAGGGCATCGCACGGATACTGCTCGCCCAGTGGCTGGACCAGCTCTCCAGCAGCGTCTTCCTGGAAGTCCGCGAGTCCAACCTCCCCGCCCGCCGCCTCTACGAGAGCCTGGGATTCACCCTAGCGGGAATCCGGCCAGCATACTACTCAGACCCGGAGGAACCTGGGATTGTGATGCGGTTCCAAAAGTGTTAAATTCCTTGATGGGCGTACTGGATTCCAGTCACCTGACCCACCGGGTATCCACTCGGCGCGGCCTCAATTCATTGGAGGCACATAACGCATGGACAGATTTACCGAGGAGCAGACCAAGGCGCACCTGCTCATCACCAACGCGGAGTACCGCGACTTGTCGGACCGTCATCACGAGTACGACGAGCAATTGGTGGCTTTGGAAGCCAAAGACCGTCTGACCTATGACGAGCAGATGGAAGAACAGCGGCTGAAGAAGCTGAAACTGCAGACGAAGGACAAGATGCAGGCCATCCTTTCCCAACACCTGCTCGCTGCGGTTTGAGCCGGGTGCGCTGACTCCGGCTTTCGACGAAGCCCGGTCCGGGAGGACCGGGCTTTCTGCTTTAATGGGACCTGATCTTCATGACGCGCCGTACGCTCCTACAGTCGGCGGCCGCTGCCGCCACCCCCGCGCTGCAGGCCCAAACGCGCCGCCGCAACATCGTTTTCGTCCTGTGCGATGACCATCGCTTCGACTACATCGGCGCTCTCGGCCACCCCTGGCTGAAGGGCCACACCCCCAACCTCGACCGGCTGCTGCGCGGCGGCGTCCACTTCCGCAACGCTTTCGTCACCTCCTCGTTGTGCTCACCCTCCCGCGCCTCGATCCTCAGCGGCCAGTACATGCACGCGCACAAGGTCTACGACAACTTCTCGCCGTTCCCCTCCGCCCTGCCCACGTTTCCGCAGATCCTCAAGCGCAACGGCTACCGCACCGGATTCATCGGCAAGTGGCACATGGGCGGCGACAGCGACGCGCCGCAGCCGGGTTTCGATCACTGGGTGAGCTTCCGGGGCCAAGGCGACTACGAGAACCCGCGGATCAACAAGAACGGCCAAGCCAGCCAGGTCAACGGCTACATGACCGACATCCTCACCGGCGAGGCATCGCGTTTCATCAAGGACAACGCTGCCGGACCGTTCTGCCTGTACCTGTCCCACAAGGCCATCCATTACCCCTTCGTGCCCCATCCCCGCCACGCGAACCTGTTCCAGGGGATGAAGATCCCGAAGCCAGCGTCCATGATCTACAAGCCGGAGTTCTACGACCAGCTTCCCCGCTGGGTCCACGACCGCCGCTTCACCCGCCATGGCGTCGACGGACTGTTCGGACATACCTCGACGTTTGACGACGCCTACCGCGGATACTGCCAGGCGCTGCTGCCGGTGGATGAGTCGCTCGGCGAAGTCCTGAACACGCTCGAAGAACGGCGGCTGCTTAACGACACGCTGGTGATCTACATGGGCGACAACGGCTACATGTGGGGAGAGCACGGACTGGTCGACAAGCGCGCGATGTATGAGCCCTCGATCCGCGTCCCGATGATCGCCCACTGCCCGGACCTCTCCGGTCCCAAGGCCGTCAGCGAGTTCGCCCTGAATCTGGACATCGCGCCGACGCTCCTCGACGCCGCTGGACTCGCCACTCCGCCCCAGATCCACGGCCGGTCGCTAATCCCGGTGATGCAAGGCAGAGCGTCAAACTGGCGCAAGGACTTCGTCTACGAATACGAGTGGGAGCAGGACTACCCGTACACCCCCACGATGACAGGGCTGCGGACCGAGCGCCACAGCTTCACCTACTACCACGGCATCTGGGACATCAATGAGCTCTACGACCTCGAAAAGGACCCGGACCAGATGAAGAACCTCATCGCCGACATGCGCATCCGGGGCTACCAGCGCGGACGGCTGTGGATGAACCTGAAGGACGAGCGGCGTCCTTTGGTCGATCAGTTGCAAACCCGGCTTCAGCAGATCCTGGCGGAGACGGGCGGCGAGCCACGGCGCTCGGGCAAAGGGAGCGAAGGCGACCAATACGCCCTGTAAGCGCCGGAGCGTCCGCTCTGTGCCTGTTCGCCGCACCCTGGTCCCGGTACACTGGAAGCAGGCGACCTCATGCTGGATCCCTCAGAGATTCGTGGCTCACTCGAGCGGATCCTCAAGAGTGCGCCGTTTCGCGCCAGCCGCCGCATGCAAAAGTTCCTGCGGTACGCGGTGGAGGAGTCGCTCGCCGGCCGGGCGGAAACGTTGAAGGAATCCGTTGTTGGCGCCGCCGTGTTCGAGCGGGATGCCGCTTACGACACACGTGTGGACGGAATCGTGCGGGTTGAGGCGCGGAGGCTTCGGTCCAAGCTGACCGAGTACTACCAAGGTGAAGGCGCCTCGGAGAGAATCCGGATCGAGTTCCCTTCCGGCTGCTACGCCCCGGCGTTCACGGATTCCCGGCAGGCCGACGCGCTCCGGACGATCGCCGTGATGCCCTTCACGAGCGTCCAGACCGAGTCCGACCAGGAGTTCGCCGACGGACTCACCCAGGAGCTGATCTATCTCCTCACCCGGATTCCCTCGCTGCGCGTCATCGCCTGGAACTCGGTCGAGAAACTGCGCGGACTGCCCAATTCCGACGCCGCACGGCAGCTCCGGGCCGACTCGATTCTCGAAGGCTCCGTCCGCCGGAATGCGAGCCGCGTTCGCATCCACGTCCAGTTGTCCGCGGCTGCCACTGGAGTCATCGAGTGGAACGAAGTGTTCGAGCGCGAGCTGACCGACCTGTTCAGTATCCAGGAGGATCTGGCGCGTTGCATCGCACACAGCTTGCGCGTTACGGTCAACCGGTCGGCCTACTCTCCCGACGCCGAGGCCTACCAGCTCTACGTGCGCGGGCGTCACGCATGGAACCGCCGCACTGAAGCGGGCTTCCGGAAAGCCGTCATCTTCTTCGAGCGTGCCGTCGCAATCGACCCCAATTTCGCCCTCGCCCACGCCGGGCTTTCCGACTGCCACAGTCTCCTGTGCGATTTCGGTTTCGAGCCTCCCGCAACGTCCATCGCCGCCGCCCGGGCCGCTGCCGCCCGCGCTCTCGAACTGGACCCAACGCTTGCCGAGGCGCATTGCTCATCGGCGTTCGTCTTTTCAATGTCCGATTGGGATTGGGAGCAGGCCGAGCGCTCCTACCGCCGCGCCATCGAATTGCGGCCAAGCTACCCCACTGCCCACCATTGGCTTGGCTGCGACCTGCTCGCGCTTCAGAAGCGCTGGGACGAGGCCGGGCGCGAGATGGAAGTCGCCATCGCCCTCGACCCTCTGGAGCCTGCGCTGATCGAGAGCATGAACTACCTCTTCCTCCTGTCCCGAAGGTACTCTTTGGCCGAGGAGCGGTATCACGATCTCTTGAAGGAACGTCCGGACTACTGGAAGTCCTACACCGGATTCGGGCGCGTTCTCACCGCCCAAGGCCGCTACGGCGAGGCCGCGGAGATGCTGGAGAGGGGCCGCTCGATCGCTGGCGACACCCCGGTGATCCTGGCCGCTCTGGCGCACGTACGCGGCCTGCAAGGCAATTCGGAAGCGGCATCGGGCCACGTGGCGGCCCTCCGCCAGTATGCACGGCGTCGACACGTCGCTTGGGTGACGCACGCCATTGCCCACCTCGGACTCCGCGACCGGGCCGGCGCGCTCTACTGTCTGGAAAGGGCCGCGGAAGCGCGGGAGCTGTCACTGGCCGCCATCGCCGTCCATCCGGTCTACGACGAGCTTCGCGGTGAGCCGCGGCTCCAGGAATTGATTGCGCGGATCGGCCTCAGTTAGCAACGGACTGGCGCACCCTCCGGGCTTCCGTGTAGCGGCGCTGGGCTTCCAGCAGTGACGCCAGGTGCTCGGAAACCGCCGCCGCCTGGAATCCCCGTGAGATCGCCAGCGCCTCGCGGAACAATACTTCGGCTCCTCTGGTCTTGCCCTGCTGTACGAACATCGCGCCGAGGTTGGCCAGTACCCGGCCCGTGTCAGGATGTTTCGGACCCTGCGTTTCGCGCAGGATATCGATCGCCCGCCGGTAGAGCGGCTCCGCCACCCGGAAGTTCGATCGCGCGCGCGCCAGTTGCGCGACATTGTTCAGCGCCAGCGCCGTGCGTGGATGGCGCGGACCGTAGTGGCGCTCGAAGGCATCAAGCGCGCGGTGCAGGTAGGGCTCCGCTTCATCCAGCCGGTTGGCGCTGAGGAGGGTTTGGCCGAGCGAAGCCGCGGCTCCCGCGGTCAACGCGTGTCCGGTGCCGTAAAGCGACTCAAACCTCTCGAGCGCCTTGCGCTGCAGCGGCTCAGCCAGGTCAAACCGGCGCCGGTCCTGCCAGACGGTCCCCAGGCTCTGCAGAATCGTGGCTTCAATGCCTCGGTCAGGCGCGGCCTCAAGCTCCCGCTGGGCCAGCGTCAGGTGGTGCGTCGCCCGGTCGAGATCCTCCCGCATCCGGTTGATCTCGCCCAGCGAGTGATGCGCGGAAGCCAGGGATATCCCGCGCATCCCGATTGAGTTAAGCCACGACACCGCCGCCTGCGCTTCGCCGCCAGCCTCGTCCAGCCGGCCGGTTTGCCGCAGCAGCACCGACAGATTGATCCGGCACGTCGCGTACAGGCTCGCCGGACGGTCGACCTCGGCCCACAGAGCCAGGGCCTTACGGTAGGACCGTTCGGCTTCCGGGAATTCCCCGCGCTGGTAGTGGACAGCGCCCAGGTTGTTCCACGACTGGGCGGCGAAGCCGGGTTCGGCGGCCTCACCGATCGCCCGCTCAAAATCGGCGCGCGCCTCGGTGTAGTTGCCCGACCGGTAGTGAGCCAGGCCACGGTCGTTGTGTTCACGCCAGTTGGCTTCCGACATCCAGAGCAGCGCAATAATTCCGATCCTCATGAATGCAGAATAAGGATTCTGCCGCGCGGACTGGTAGTGAGAAACCGTGAGTTCTCACCGTGAGGAACGGCCGGAGCCGCACTGCGCGATCAAGTAAGACGACCTCCCATGCCGCGAGCGCTGTTCCAGCGACAGATTGGCATTCCCACACTGGAGGCCGCAGCACCCGGGAAGTGGATGGACGGACTGGGGGATCCCAGGCGCAAGCTCGAAGACAGGGGCGTCAGCGTCGGGGTCGTCGGTCCGGACGCCATCACCGGTCCCCACGTGCGGCAGACAGGTGGCTCCCGGCCGCCACCGGCACGAGACCACCGGAAAAGCGAAAGGGGGAGCCGAAGCTCCCCCTTGTTCGCCGAAGACGATTCTTCTTAGTGACCGAGAGTTTCCGACCGGCTCCCCGACCGCGACCCGATACTTTCGTCCATGACCAGAGCGAGATAACCCATTGCGAGCCGCTGGGCGCCGAGGTCGCTGATGAAGGCGAACCCGTGGCCATACTGGAACTCGCAAACGGCGATCACATAGCCCTGGAACCCGGCCGTTGCCGTAACTGCACCGCCGCTCGCCAGCGACCAGACGAAGTGCTGGCCACCAGTGATGGACGGAGACGGGTACCTCAAGCACACGTTAGAGGTTCCAACGGTGCCATAGAACCACACCGAGCAGGCGCCAGTTTGAACCGACGTCCCGAACGGATCCTTCGAGGTATTGGCGATTGCCAGACCGGTGTCAAAGCCTGCGATGTTGGACACGAACGGGAACAGGATGTTCGTGCGGCAGGAGTTGATGGTCAGCAAGGTACGCGCGGTCGGCGTCTCAACGAACCGCGGCAGGGCTGCGGAGGTCGAAGCGGTGGCCACGTTGCTCCACGGGCCGATCGACCCGGCAACACTGGACGTGCCGAGGGTCGGCAGGCTCGACGCCGTATTCGCGCGGTAGGCGATCACGATGTTGAACTGCACGCGCTCGATAGCGGTCGTGTCGGCGTTGGCGACTTCCCAAACGGCCTGGGCCGTGTCACCCACGATATTCAGCGATGCGATGCCGCCAGCGTTGCCGCTACCGGCGCCCACCAGATTGAAGGGTCCCGCTCCGACGCCGCCACCATCGTTGGTCGCCGTCATTGAGGCCGTGCCAGTGCGGACGCCCGTGTTGAGGGAGCCGCCCTGCAGCGTGAAGATCGATGCCTGAGTCTGCGCCCAGATTTGGAGTCCACGCTGGACGTTGGTGAACCGGGCCACGAGACGGGTCCCGTGGTCGGCCAGTCCAAGTGCACCGTCGCTGGTGCCCGTTGCGACCGTTCCGTTCGCTAGAGTGGATGGCCATGCTCCGCCAGCCGAAGCCTTGTAGAAACCGGTTTCCGTCTGGTAGATCGTACCCAGCACGTCCTGGCTTTCAGTGGGCAACGGAGGCAAATGAGCCAGCCTCGCGTCAGAGTCGCCCAACGGCAACCGGACGCTGCGGCGGCGGAACACCGTCGGGAACCGCTCCGTGTAACGCAACACACTCAGGACGCTGTCGCACTTGGCGCCCTGGGCGGCAAGTGCCTTGCCTGCATCTGCGGGCAGGTCCCGGGGTTCGCAACTGTGAAGTCGAGCGAGGCCTGGGCCACGGCGACCGTCGGGTTCGGATTGGTGATCGGCAGCGCGATCGGGCCGCCGCCGAGAGGACCGGGGAACACACCGGACGCGCTGGTGGAAACCAGCAGCGCCACGGCTGCCACGGACCCGGCGGGGACACCGAGCTGGCTGGCATTCACGCGGATGTTGGTCAGCCGCAGAACGCGCGTGGTCAGAGTACCCGGAGGATCGAACGGAACACCTTGCCAGATCTGCGAGTTGTTGCCGTTGCGGCGGGCTTGGTAAACGTTGCCACGATACGTCTGGTAGTTAACCGCGCCCGAGCTGAGCGTCGGCGCCGGAGTGGCAATGTCATATGTGCCGATGCCAGTGCCCGTGCCGGCGTGCGCACCACACACACCAGCGATGGTCGTCTGGGTGGTGGCGGGCGTAGTGCTGTAAGGGTAGGCGGAGGAGCCACACGGCCGCTGGCCGGCCGGCGACGGCTCGTCGATGAACATGAGCGCTTCGGTGAACTCGATCCGGTCACCGCCACCAGTCAGAATGCGGCTGGTGATGTTGATGCTCGGCTGCGTGAACACCTGGATGTTGAGTTGTTGCAACGCACGGTCAGCCGCGGTCGGCGTGCCGCCGTTGCAGGTTACGATTATGTCACCGACGAGTTCGGCCACGCCTTCCGACCGGATGCTCGGAGTACCCGCTGACTGCGCGACGCAGGACAGCGGAATCTGAGCCAATACGGTACCGGAGCTGAGGGCGAGGGCCGCAACCGCTAGAAACGATTTACGGAAATCAAGCATTTCCTTCTCCTTGTGCAAGTTTGAAAAACTGAATTGTGGAAAGTCTCATCGAACCTGAGCCTCAAATCCCGATCGAACAGAAGGTTTCGAGACTTGGCGGCACATGCCGTGGAAAATTTCAGCGCTGGTTGGCGTCAACTCTTTCCTTTGGCCGTCCGTCGTTTTGGGAACATCTGCACCTGCGAAACTCAACTTTTGTTCTTTGTTATTGTTTTTCTGTCAGTGTTGTGTGCTCTCGGGATTCATTCGTAGATGAATGCGTATAGAGGGAGCTTTCGCTATTGTGGCACCCAAAACCCCAGGATGTCAAGGCCAACGGCGAATCTCGTGGCGTACGGATCGATTGGACCACATTTCCGGACGGTTGTCAATACTATTGAATTGAGACGGCGATCGCGTTGCTGACCACCCCGGCTTGTTCCAGCCTCAGCACTTGTTCAACGCCGGGCGGCGAGTTCACCGAAAGCTGGAGATTGACCTGATAGACACCTGGCAGCCCGGGCGCCGCTCCCGCAAACGCCACCGGCACCGCGCGGCCTCCGATTGCCGCCGTGACTGGCTGCTGGACCACCTGGAGATTCCCCTGTGCCCGGGTCGGGCCCAATCCTGTTGCGTAAACAATCACAACCTGTCCCCGGGAAGCCGGGTTGGCCGTCGAGTTCAGCGAGTTGTTCTGATTCACAACAGCGCTGAAAAGTCCGGGAGAGACCGCCGCCAAATTGACCGTCCGCTCGGCCGAACCGTACGGACCCTGGACCCGCAAGACCTGCGGCCCAGTCCCCACATCCGGGGAAATCCGGAAGTTCACCTGGAACGGCGTCGCCCCGAGAACCTGCGCGGGAAGACCTCCCGCTTCGATCGTCACGTCATCGCCCGATCGCGAAAGGCCGGTACCGAAGAGCGCTGCCAGCACCCCTGGGGAGAGCCCGGGAGCAAAGCTCGCCGCATTGACCACATTCGCTGCGGTGAAAGCGACCTCGAGCGGGGCGACAGTCCAGTTGGCCCCCTGCCGCGACGCCCGGAACGAGGCAGCGTCGGCTGGCGAGAACTCGGCGGTTCCGCCCTGGTTGGTCAAATCGGCGAACGTCATCCGCGTGGCCGCCCCGAAGTCGAGCTGGTACTCGGATAGCGTCCCGGGGCAAAAACGGAAATAGTGAGGAGGCGGGGTGGTCTGTGGCGCCGCGCCAGTATATGCCGCGCCGGGCCAGACCGCCGTCATGCCGCAGGCCCCCATCCGCGACCGGACCTCGGGCGCCTGCGTCGACGCAATCAGGAACCCGCCGGACTGCTGCTCCGGTTCTCCGATCGAAACAACTGCGCTAATCGCACCCTTGATCTGCCTGCCACCGGCGGTGAAGCCAGCCAGGTACTCATCCAAATTCGTGCGATTGAGCGCGGGAGACGGATCGTGGATCAGGATCGCGCCGCCGGGTCCGACACCGATGCCGGCTACAAAATGGGATCCCAGCACAGCGCCATTGGCCGATTGGATCGCCAGCGCAACCAGCGCCGGGCGGCCGTCGGCGAGCAGGTCCCGGATCGAATCGGCGTTGGGCGCCAAAGGCTCCGCATCGAGGTTACTTCCGGTATAGGTATCCAGCCGCCAGAGGTTGACGTTCGGCTCCGCCGCGCCGGGCGGAGCGATAAATCCGTCGCAAAACCGCTCGCCGCGGGCGTTGAACAGACACAGCTCCCGCAGGTAGGCGTTCAAGCTCGCCGGATCCGCAGGTCCGTTCGCCGATGCGGCCTTGCCCTCGTTTTGCAGGTGCCGGACAATCGCCGCCGACGCAGCCAGCAGCGCCCCGCGCGGTCCCAGTTCAGCCGTCTGGGTGAACTTCGGGAAATTGGCAAGCGATCCGGCCACTGTCCGCGCCGTGAACGTAACCACCTGTCCGGCGGCTTCCGCGGTCGCCAATGCCGGCACCTCAGCTTCTGGCAGCCGCAGAAAAGCCTGCGCCTCGCCCCGCGCGTCGGTCCGCTGCACCGCCGACTCGATGCCCGCTCCCGGCGAAGCGTTATAACGGACCGCGATCCCCGCGAGCGGACTGCCTCCCTCATCACGCACGGCGATCCGCAACGGAATTGGAAGGCGGCTCCCCGGGTAGCCCGCCTGCAGGTCACCTCGGAGCTTGGTGATCCGGGCAAGCGTTTGCGCCGAAGCCTGCACCACGAAGGACCCGACCGCGAGCGCTGTGCCGTTGGCATCCGCGGCTCGCAAGTTAACCAACTGGGACTGCGTATTGGCGGGTATTACGGTCTCGTACGCGTAGGCCCCGCTCGGCGTCTCAACCAGGAAGTCCGGCTGCGCCCCGACCGTGATCCGGATCGTGGCCCCCTGGGGGAAACCGGACGCGGCAATGCGCACCCGCGAGCCCGCCGCCACCGTCGGCGGCGAGGCTGAGATCTGGGGACGCCGGGCTTTGGCCTCCAAGTCGACCACCGACTCGCCCGGCGTGTAAGTGAGAAATCCGCCTTCGTACTCCTGGCGGCGCCGGCCGCTGACCGAGAACTCCTCTGCGACCGGAAGGCCAAGCTGGCCAGCCGCCCCGCCCTCAGCGTTGTACTTGCCCAGGGGGATATTGGCAATGAAATAGGTCCGGTTCGCCAAATTGCCGGTCGTATGCGCCACGAAGGCGCCGCCCGCGAACAGTTGGATCTGTCCCTGCGTCGCGGTGAAGCTCAGAGCACTCTCGGCTGGCGCTGAAGGCAGCCGCGCCGGAGAGTTTTCATAACCCTGTGCTGCCCACCGGGTGAGGATCGGCGCGGTGACCACGATCGCCGGATTCCCGGCCAGCGCCCCGCCAGTGAACAATTGCCGCCCCCCCGCGGATGGATCCTGCGTGGGGTAACCGAGCAGGCCGCCCGGTCCGCCCAAATCGTCATACCGCTCGAGGATTACGCCCGTGACCAAAAAAGCGTTGCTCGACGAGTCCGGTTTAGCGAGCAGGTACCGCGTATTGCCGTCCGCGCTCACCAACTCCTGAACGTAGCCGGCGGCAACCCGCCGGACCGGAGACTGCGAAGGGAGACGGAGATTGAGGCGGTTCCGGGTCACCGCGTCGGTGAACGACTGTTGCAGCACTGCCGTCGGTGCCCCTTCGCCAACCTGGCAGCACGGTGCGTTGACGAAGAACGTCATGACCCTCGAGGACTTGCCCTCGCTCACGGCGGTGATGGTGGCAGATCCGCCCCCAACGGCGCGGAGATCGACTTCAGTTCCGCTCGATCCCACGACCAGGATCCTCGTGTTCGACGAGAGCCAGGTCACTGCGCGGCCCTCAAGCAACGCTCCGTTCGAGGCGAACGTGGTGGCGGTGAGCTTGACCGTTTCACCGAGATCCAGGCGCTGGACTGGCCTCGAGACGTTGACCGACACCGTGGCGACAGGCAACCGGAGGGTTGCGCCCCCGCCGCCGGTCCGGTAGTCAATCGCGCCGCCTTCGAAATTCTGCCGCCGCTGGTCACCGGATACGACGAGCGGGTCGCTCACGGGAAATCCCAGGAAGCCGGTGTGGCCTCCCTGCGACTGGTATAGGTCCCAAACCGGGAATTGCACGGCCACCAGCCGTCCGGCCAGAGTCCCCGCGGTGTAGGTGAACATCGCGCCAGTCCGGAACCGCTGCAAGGTCCCGGTGGCCCCGGTGCCCGCCCCGGAAGTTGCGGTCTCTTCCGGCCCGATCGCCGGACCCAGGCCGCCGAGGGCGCCCAGGAGCCGCCAACGGCTGAAGAACGGATCCTTGACCGCAAAGTTCGTCCCGCTGATGGTGGAGGTGGCGAACTGGTAGACAAACAACGCGTAGTTCTTGTCGAAGAGTTGGAACCGGCACGGATTGTTGTCGACGACAGGACAGTTGGAGGTGTCCTGGGTTGGGTACCCAGCCGTGTTCGGACCGATGCTGTTGTAGTAGGAGAACATGTCCGGATACACCTGGTAGACTCCGTCCACCGCTTCCGACACCTGGTCGCTCGTGTTCGGCTTGACGAGCGCGTACCGGACTCCCGGCGTTCTCGCGGTGTCGTTGAACTCCTGGATCAGCCCCAGGCTTCCATACCGGCGCACTTCGTACACCGCCGGGAGGGACACGAGGTTGTGAAACCCGCTCCGGAAGAACGCCTGGCTGAACAAACGGCGGACCGTCTCGCTCACGGGACCAGCTCCCGCGCTGGGCTCCTGGGAAAAGGCCGCAAACACGGCCAAAAGCAACGCCAGCACAAGGCGGAAAAGAACAAAACGGCGCATTACGGGAGAGACCACTATCTTAAGATGAAACCCGCCGCGCCCGCCCGAGTTGCGAACGCCGCCAGCCCTCCCTCAGGAACGATCCAGGGCCGCCTCTCCGGTGGCATCGTTGACAACGGCAAACCGGCCCGCGAGCTTCTGGCCCACCTGGAGATGGCCGCCGCCCTCCGGATCGGCCTCCACGGCCTCAAATGAATTCGCGCGCCGGACTGGGCCTTGCGGATGTTGTCCCCGAGGCCCGTCAGACGGTAGGACGGGGTGGGAATGCGCCGAACGCCGTCAGTTCCTCCACGCAACGGGCAACTGTACCCGTGGCCACCAGCCACTCCTGATGATTACGTCTGGATGGGTTCCGCCGCCGTTCGAGCGCGGCGTGCAGCTTGATTTCGAGGAGCGCGCGCAACTCGCCAGTCATTGCGGCGCCATCGACGCCTGCTGGTGAATGGCGGCAGTGCAACTGGTAGACCGTGGTCTGCTTGTCGTGTAGCGTGAGTTCCGGCGCGAAACCTCCGGCGGCCAGGAACCGTTTGGCCTCGGTGCCATCCCAGTTGATCGCGATCGATTCCGGGGCGTCTACGGGCTGGGACTCCATGTCGATAATGCATATCCGGCCCCGATCCGGCCGGAGGAGCGAATTGAAGACTGAGAACAGCTTCGAATAGGAGCTGGGAGGAATCTCACGTAGCGCGTTATTCAGCACGATCAGATCCACCGTGTGACTGTCCAAGCCAGCAAGGTCCCAGACCTCGCGTTGCATAAGGTCGAACGCCAGGAACCCGTTGAACAGGTCAATCTTGGACCGGATCGCTTCAATGCTGCCGGTGTCACGGTCGACCGCGCAGAACGAAATCCGGTCAATGTCGGCCCGCATCGAACGTAGGACTTGACGCGGCAGGTTTCCGAAACCACAGCATGCATCAAGGACCCGTACGGGGCCTGCGTACTCTCCGAGCAACCGGGCGATCTCGCGGACGGCGGCGTCCTCCCGGATCGAGGAGCGGGTGTCGTCGCAAGCCGCTTTCGGCGGCCCCGTGTACCCGCGCAAGAATGCGCCGAGCTTCCTGTCAAGAGTAGCCTCTTCCGAGGTCAGATGAGCCGTCGCCCAGCGGATGAATGCTTCCGCCTGGGGGTCAAGTTCAAACGGGCCTTTCATCTGAGGCAAGGATGCGTTTCAAGTGGAGCAGCGCACGGTGTCGCCGCACGGCAACGGCTCCGGGAGAGCTCCCAATCTGGTGCGCTGTTTCCTGGGTTGTCTGGCCCTCTAGCCAGGACTCGATGAGCAGACGATCCTGCTCACGGAGCTTGCCCAAACCGCGCTTGAGATCGATAGATACGCCCGGGCGAAGGTTCATTCCTGCCTCAACTGGCGGCGCGCCGGCCCTTCTCGCGTACTCCCGCGCCCGGCCAACAGTGATTCGTTGCAAGTACTCGCCAACCTCGACCGGGGAGTCCTCGAGTATCCCCTTTAGCACGGTGGCGTTTTCCCACAACCAGGACATGGCGTCGCTCGCTACTTCAATCGCAGCTGCCTCATCCGGCACAAGTGTCCTGATCCTCTGCCGGAGGACGGGGAGGTGCCGCTCAAACAGAATCGAGTAAGCCTCAGAGTGCATACGGTCGGACGCAATCCGGCCTAGCAACTCCAGGTCCGACAACCCCACCAGCTCCGGCACGCCATCCGAAGCCGGTTGGTCGATAACGCTCTCGTGAGTCTGCACGACTTCATTCTATCGCGCAATCGCCTGACTACACCTTCGACGGAACCACGTACGGAGCCCGGTATTTCCTCGTCAACATCGCATTGGCATCAGCATCGTTCACAAACCTCCGCGCATCCGCGTCGATCGCAAGCCGCCGGCCCATCCGGTAGCTGATGTTCGCCAGATGGCAGTATGCCGCCGACAACGCACCGGTCTCGACATCGCACCGCAGATCCTCATGCTTCCGGCTGCGGACCGCGCTCAGGAAGTTGTCCATGTGCATGCCCGTGTCACTTGGACCCCGCTGCGCCTTGACATCCATTTCGAGCTTCCGGTCCTCACCCTTGTACACCTGGAACCCGCCGCCGTCCACCGACAGCACACCATCGCTGCCGAAGAACAGGTTGCCCACGATGTTGCCGCGCGCGGCGAGTCCGCCCTCGCCGAGCGTTAGCAGTCCGCGGACTTCGAATTCGAGCTTGGTCCCATCGGCGAAATCGAACGCCGCGTGCTGGGTGTTGGGGGTCTCCTGGTCGTCGGTGTAGAGATACTTACCGCCTGTGGAAACCACGGCCTTCGGGAACGCTGTCTTGCCCAGTCCCCAGAGAGCGATATCCATCTCGTGGACCCCCTGGTTGCCGATATCGCCGTTGCCGGTGTCCCAAAACCAATGCCAGTTGTACTTGAATTTGTTCTGGCTGAATGGCTTCAGCGGCGCGGGTCCGAGGAAGATGTCCCACTTCACGCCCGCGGGCGCGGCCTCATCCGGCGTGTGCCCGATCGACTTCCGGCGCTTGTAGCAAAGTCCCTTGGCCATGAAGATCTTGCCGATCGCACCTTCCTGTAGCAACTGGATCGCCCGCATCTTGTGAGGAATCGAGCGGCTCTGCTGGCCCACCTGGACGATCCTCTTGTACTGCCGGGCCGCCTTGACGAGCTGGTAGCCTTCCCACACGTTGTGGCTCACCGGCTTCTCGACGTAAACATCCTTGCCCGCCTGGACCGCCCAGAGCGCGGAAAGCACGTGCCAGTGGTTCGGCGTGGCGATTGACACCGCGTCGATCTCCTTATCCTGATACGCCTCGCGCATGTCGTAGTAGAGCTTCGGCTTGTGGCCGCTCTCCCGTTCCACCAGCGCGGAGGCTTTCTCCTGCGCGGCCTGGTTGACATCCACCACCGCGGCAACACGCGCCCCGGGGAGCTTGCAGTACTCCTGCAAGTGGTTGGTGCCGCGTCCGCCCGCGCCCACCACGGCGATGTTGATTCTCTCGTTCGCGCCGAGCACGCGTGACACTCTGCTGTTCAGCACCGCCGCCGCGGCGGCGCCTTGGATGATGGTTCGACGGGTTGTATCGTTCACTGCGGGTCTTTCCTCAACGGCTTATCGTATCACGCCGCTAGACTGGGAGAATGTCTTTCGCGAAAGGTGTACGGTTCCCCTCCGAACTGTCGGAATCGGTGTGCCGGGCGACCGGGCGCACCATCCTGCAACTGACCAGCCAGCCGTGCATCAACCACGCCACCTACTTCCTGCAAAGCTCGTTCACGCCGGACCAGCAGGCGATGATCTTCGTGTCCTACCGCGCCAACGGGCAGGCGCAGTTGTTTGAAGTCCGGCCGTTTCCAGATGGCCCGATCCGCCAGTTGACCGACGGGACTCCGATTCATCCCTTCTCGCCCGCGATCCATCCGGACGGTTCACGGATCTTCTTTGTGCGCAAGGGCGGAATCTGGTTCCTGCGCCTGGATACGCTCGAAGAGACCTGCGTCACCGATTTCGACGGCGCTCAGTTGGGCGAATGCTCCTTGGCCTCAGATGGCGAATGGATCACCGCCGCGGCCAAGCGCGGGTCCCAGTCCGGCATTGTTACCGGACGCGCGGATGGCTCCGGCTGGCGCTTCATCGAATTTCCGCGGACCGTGATTCATCCCCAGTTCCACCCGCTCGATCCGGAATGGATCGAGTTCGCGGGTGATCCGGCGCCGCGCATGCACCGGGTCCGCCGGGACGGCACGGGTATCGAGTGCCTGTACGAACACGGCAACAACGAGTTCGTCGTGCACGAAACGTTTCTTGGCCGGACCGGGGATCTGGTCCACACCGTGTGGCCGTACGCGCTCTGGCGCATGAACTGGAACACCCGTGAGCGGACCCGCATCACCGAGTTCAACGCCTGGCACATCACGCCGGACCCGGCGGGCGCGCGGATCCTGTGCGACACCAATCATCCGGACCTGGGCTTGTTCCTGATCGATGCGGCCACCGGCGAGCGCGAGCAGGTCTGTTTGTCCGAGGCCTCCAATGGCGGCAGTCAGTGGCGGACATCCCGATACGCCCTCGCTGAGGACTTCGCCGCTGCCCGCAGCGCGGCCAAATCCGGCGCTTTGAGCTGGATGGAGGTGGCCACCGACACAGTGTATGGTCCGCAGTGGACCCATCCGCACCCGTCGTTTTCGCCGGATGGCGGCACGGTGGTGTTTGCCAGTGACAAGAGCGGACATCCGCAGGTGTACTCCGTGAGCCTCGGCCGGTAGTGTCACAATGGACCTGATGCGGGGCATCCTTTGGACCGCGGTCCTGCTCCCGGGCGCAGCGCTGGCTCAGCCGGTTACGGGAAGTGTTTCCGGCCATGTGCGCGATGTGTCAGGTCGTTCGGTTCCTGGCGCGACGGTCACTGCTGAGGACGCGGCGGCAAGCGTGGTCCGGACGGCGGGCACCGGCGTGGATGGAAGCTACCGGATCCCCAGCCTTCCACCGGGCATCTACCGGATCACGGCTACGGCGTCGAATCTTCAGCCGGTTTCCGCCGGACAAGTAGAGGTGACGGTCGACGCGCAAGTCCGGCAGGACTTCGAAATGCGTCCGGGCGACCAGCGGGACGCCGTGACGGTCGAGGCGCGGACCGCCGCGCCCGACACTGTGTCGCCATCGCTTGGACTGACTCTCGACCGCGGACGCATCGCCTCGCTTCCGCTCAACCGCCGCGATTTCTTGCAGCTTTGCCTGCTTGCGCCGGGAATCCTGCCGCCAGTGCAGGACTCCGAGTTGTCTTCGCGAGGATCGTTCGCCATGCACGCGGGCGGGGCGCGCGAGGAGTTCAACAACTTCACGCTCGACGGCGCCGACAACAACGATCCCTACACCAACCGCTACGTGCTGCAGCCGTCGGTTGAGAGCATCCGCGAGTTCCGCGTGTTGTCCAACAGCTACAGCGCCGAGTACGGACGGAACGCCGGCGCGCAGGTGAACGTCGTCACCCGGTCGGGAACGAACTCCTGGCATGGCGCGGCGTACGAGTACTTAAGGAACCGCGTGCTCGACGCGCGCAACTTCTTTGAAGGCGCCGAGCGGCCGAAGTACATCCGCAACCAGTTTGGCGGATCGCTCGGCGGTCCGGTGCTGCGCGAACGGGCGTTTGTATTCACGAACTACGAAGGCCTGCGCGAACGCCGTGGCCTGCCACGATTGAGCGCCGTGCCGTCATCCGCCGAGCGCGAAGGACAGCTTTCCCGCACTGTCGCGGATCCGTTCACCCGGCAGCCGTTCCCGGGGAACCGGATCCCGGCGTCGCGGATGCATCCTTTGGCCGGGCGGATCCTGAGTCTGTTTCCAGCGGCCAACCAGGGAACGTTTCATCTCGCCCAGCCGGCGCTGGCGGACGCGTCGCATCAGTTTTTGGCGCGGGGCGATATGCGTGCGACCGGACGCGACGAGATCACGGTGCGTTATGGATGGGGCGCACAGGATCTGGCCGAGCCATTCGCGGAGGAGGTGACCGACGTCCCGGGGTTCGGCAACCTGGTGGCCAACACGGGACACAACATCTCCGCGCAGCACCAGCGGATCTGGAGCGGGTCCATGGTCCAGACCACGCGGTTCACGTTCACGCGATCGTTCCGCGAAGTGAGGCAGCAGAATCAACAGACCGATGTCGGCCAACTGTGGGGTGTTAACTGGCTGCGGGTCCAGCCGCGCGATTTTGGATATCCTTCGATCAAAGTCGGTGGATTCGCGCAGGTAGGCGATCCGGATCAGCTTCCGATCGGACGCTCGACGGACACCTGGCAGGTGCAGCCGTCGATTTCCGTGGCGCGCGGGGCGCACTGGTGGAAGGCGGGAGCCGAGGTCCGCCGCCTGGCGACCGACGGCTACCTTGACTACTTCTCGCGCGGAACGATGACGTTCTCCGGCGCGCTGAGCGGGCAGGGAATCGGCGACCTGCTGCTCGGGCTGCCCTCCTTCGCGCTGCAGTCGCGGTTCGACAACCGGCAATCGCTGCGCAACACCGCCTGGTATGGATTCTTTCAGGATGACTGGCGCGTGTCGCCCTCGCTCCAGTTGAGCCTTGGCGTCCGCTACGAGTTCACGCCCCCCCCGGTCGATCCGGAGGACCGCATGTATGCGTTCGTCCCCGCCACTGGGCGATTGCAGCAGGTAGGCACCGGAGGAGTGCCGCGCGCGGGTATCGGCACGGATCGCAACAATCTTGCGCCTCGCGCCGGGTTCGCCTGGTCGCCCGCGCAGCGGTGGACCATTCGCGGCGGATACGGCATCTTCTTTGACAGCGGCATGTCGGTGGTGAACTCGTCGTTCTATTTCAACCCGCCGCTGTTCAATGTCCGGGTGTTCTTCCCCACCGCGCAAGGGTTGCTGAGTCTGTCGGATCCATTCCCCACGGGCGGCGGGATCACTCCTCCGCCGTCGCCGAACACCCTGAGTCCGGACATTACCTCCGGATACTTGCAGCAGTGGAACTTCACGGTTGAGCGCGAGGTCTCGCGGTCAACGGTAATGACGGCTTCCTATGCCGCATCGAAGGGAACGCACCTGATCCGTTCACGCGACCTCAATCAGCCGCGGCCTGGCTCGCCAGTACCGGCGGCAGCGCGGCGGCCGAATCCGGCCTTCGGCGGGATCTTCTATTCCGAGAGCGGCGCGAACTCGAATTTTCATTCGTTGCAGATGAAGCTCGACCGGCGGTTGTCGCGGAGGTTTTCTGCGCTGGCTGCGTACACGTGGTCGAAATCGATCGACGATACATCGGCGTTCCTGTCGACCAAGGCCGACAAGAACTTCCCCCAGGACAGCAACAACTACTTCCTCGAGCGCGCGTTGTCGAGCTATGACATGCGCCACCGGGTGAGCGGGGCCTTCACAGCGGCGGCCGCGGGATTCGAGTTCCGCTCGATTTTCGCGGCTCAGACCGGACAGCCCTTCACACCGCTGCTGCGGTTCGACAATTCGAACACGGGCAATGCGGGCAGCATCTTCGGCAACGACCGTCCGGACGTCTTGCGGAATCCACGGCTGGCTGCGCGCCGGCCGGAACGCTGGTTTGACACCGCCGCGTTCGCGATCGCCCGGCCGAATGCTTTCGGGACCGCGGGACGCAACATCGTCGCGGGTCCGGGCCTCATCAATTTCGACGCCGGAATCTCGCGGCCGTTCCGGCTGGGCGAGCGCTGGACGCTGACAGCGGATCTCCAGGCGTTCAACCTACTCAATACGGCGCACTTTGACTTGCCGGAGCGGTACGCGGACGAGCCGGCGACCTTCGGCCGGGTCCTTTCGGCCAAACCGCCGCGCCAGATCCAGATCGGACTGAGGCTCGGTTTCTAAAGTGGGGCGGAGCCGGTGGGGACTCTGCTTCCTGCTGTTCCTCGCCACCACGCTCAACTACCTGGACCGGCAGACTCTCGGGATCCTGGCGCCGCTGCTGCAAAAAGAGCTGGCGATCGATAACCGCGACCTTGGGTGGCTGTTCTCGGTCTTCTACTACACGTACACGTTCGCGCAGTTTGCCGCCGGACCACTGCTCGACCGCTCGAATCTACGCTGGGTCTACGGGCTGGCCGTTCTCCTGTGGTCCGCCGCGGGCGCGGCGACAGCGCTCGCCTCCGGGTTCGTGGGACTGCTTGGATTCCGGCTGCTGCTCGGAGTCGCTGAATCGGCCAACTGGCCCGCGGCGATGCGGATCGTCGCTCGGCTGCTGCCCCCACACGAGCGTCCGATGGGCAACGGGCTCTTCACCAGCGGAACGAGCGCCGGCGCGCTGATCGCGCCAGCCTTGATCCTGGCGATTGCGGGTTCGTATGGATGGCGGTGGGGATTCGTCGTGGTCGGCTCGTTCGGACTCGTGTGGTTCGTGTTGTGGGCCTGGTACAGTCGACGGCCGGAGTTCGCCGGGCTGTGGCGGGCCTCGGATCAGGAACCGAAGCCCCGGATTGCTTACGTCGAGATTGTGCGGACAAGCATCTTCTGGCGCGTGCTGCTTGTCTCGATTCTCGTGAATCCTTGCCTGTACTTCAATGTCAACTGGTTGCCGGCTTATTTTGTTCAGCAGCGCGGAATGGCAGCGGGTGGCGGTCTGGGCTGGGTCCTCACGTCGATCTATCTCGGGCTGGATCTCGGATACCTCTCCTGCGGTGCGGCGGTGATGCTGTTGGTGCGCCGCGGCTGGACCGCCGCGTCCGCGCGCCGGGCAGTGTTCTTGTCCGCCACCGTGCTGCTCGCTGCCAGCGCAACCGCGCCGCACGTCGCGGACCTGCGGGCTGCGGCCGGGCTGCTCGCCGTCGTAAACTTTGGCATCGGGATCTGGATCGCGATGCACCTCACCATGGCGCAGGAAGTGTCTCCCTCGAACGTGTCGACGGCGGCGGGATTGCTCGGAGGCAGCGGCTCGCTTGCAGGCGCGCTGGCGATGTGGGCCGTCGGCGCGGTCACGCAATCCACTGGCAGCTTCGTGATTCCGATGACCGCGGTTAGCATTGCGGCGGTGGCGGCGGCTGGCGCGGCAATCTCGGCGCAGAGGTGTTCACGATGAGCTTGTTGCTGGGTGCGATTGCCGACGATTTCACGGGCGGGTCCGATCTGGCGGGGATGCTTGCCGAGCGGGGTGTGGCCACGGTCCAGACGTTTGGCGTGCCGGATGCGGAAACGGTTGACCTCATCGGGCGCGGCGGCTATCAAAGCGCGGTGGTGTGCTTGAAGTCGCGCTCGATTCCTGCGGCGGACGCTTGCCGCATCTCGGTGGAGGCGCTCGATGCGCTGTCGGCGCTGTCGCCGCGGCAGATCCAGTTCAAGTATTGCTCGACGTTCGATTCGACCCCTGCGGGAAACATCGGGCCAGTGGCGGATGTGCTGATGTCCCGGCTGGGAGCGGTCTTTACAGTGGCGATGCCCGCGCTGCCCGTGAATGGGCGCACGCAGTACCTCGGCCACTTGTTCGTCAACGGAGTTCCGTTGTCAGAGTCGCCGCTGCGTCATCACCCGTTGAATCCGATGACTGATAGCAACCTGGTCCGGTGGCTACAGCAACAGACCCGGCGGGAGGCTGGACTGATCCCATTGGGGTCGGCCGCCAGGTCCGGCGAGATCGCGTTGGTGGATGCGATCCGCGATGCCGACCTGTACGCGGCGGCGGCCGCGTTTGAAGGGCTCGAACTGGTGACCGGAGGCAGCGGGTGGGGAATCGCACTGCCGGAAGTGTGGAGGTCCGCCGGGCTGCTGCGTCCGGCATCGCTTGAGGGGCGCGCCATCGGTGCGGGTGCGGTGGCAGTGCTGAGCGGGAGTTGTTCGGTGGCGACTCTGCGGCAGCTTGACTACTTGAAGTCGCGCGGAGTTGAGGTGACGCAGGTGGGTCCCGAGGATCGGGCTGAAGATGTTGACGGGCTGGTGATTGCTTCATCGGCGCCGCCGGAGTCGCAGTCGCGGGATCCGGAGTCGCCGCGGCGGATTGAGAAACTGATGGGGGAGCTGGCGCGGCGCCTGGTTTTCGAACAGGGGGTCCGGAGGCTGATCGTGGCGGGCGGGGAGACGGCGGGGGCGGTGGTGGAATCGCTGGGGATCCGGGCGGTGGAGATCACCGGGATTCTGGATCCTGGGGTTCCCAGCCTGCGCACGCTTTCTGAGCCGCCGGTCGCGCTGGCACTCAAGTCGGGCAATTTTGGCGCGGTGGATTTCTTTGTGAAAGCGATGGAACGAATCTGAGTGGATCCTCTGGAGAAGCTGTGTGAAACCGCCGCGAGCTTTTTCGCGCGTGGCTATGCGTTCGGGTCCACCGGGAACCTGAGTGTGGTTGTGGATGACCGGGTTTGGATCACTCCGACGGGTGCATCGTTGCGGAAGGTGGTTCCGGCGGATCTGGCCTGCATCAGCTTGGACGGGGCGGCGCTCAATGCGAACAAGGCGTCCAAGGAGTATCCGTTCCATCTGGCGGCTTATCGCGGAGCGGGAGGGCGCGCGAAGGCGCTGGTGCATCTACACTGTACGTACGCGGTGGCGCTATCGTGTTTGGATACGCTGGACGAGGCGAATCCGCTGCCCGTGTTCACGCCTTATTATTTGATGCGTGTGGCTCCCCTGGCGGTCCTGCCGTATTACCGGCCGGGATCGGGTGAACTGGCACAGGCGGTTGGAGAGGCTGCTGTTGTCCATGATTCGATGCTGTTGCGGAATCACGGGGTGATCTGTCTGGGGGCGGCGCTCGAAGAGGCTGTGGACCGGACGGAAGAGCTCGAGGAGACGGCGAAGCTCTGGTTCTTGACGCGAGGTGAGAAGCTGCGCATGCTGACGGCGGGGGAACAGGACGAGATCCGGCGAGTGTTCCGGGGCGTCCGGTAACGAAGGCAGTCGCCTCACTCATTCACGACACGGACGACCACCTTCACAATCAGCTTGCGGGGTGGCGGTGGCGATGGAAGCCACGCGGACTACGGGCTGTCCGCCGCCGAGGCCAAGGCGATCATGACCGGGACCCGGAGCAGGACCCGACAGCCGGGCGCTCGCTATTTGAGGCTCCTTGCCGAAGGGTCCACGAAGCCGTCTCGATTCACCCGCAGAACGCCGAGGATCTCCAGGATGTCGGACGCCTGCTGCGTCGCGGTTCCAGAGCCCCTGTACTCGCTACTGAAGGACGCTAACCGTAGCATCGCGCTGCCCACTCGCGAACTGGATTTCCCTAGCCTTGTTCTCTCGGGAACCGCCTCTGGTACGGCGCTTGCACCGAGGCGTTTGAATGTTCTGCCATTGGCTCAGGCCAAACACCAGGCTCCACAGCCCAACCGTCAGCACGAATCTGACATAAAGCGCGGCTGCCTTGCTCACGGTCGCCCCTCGTCCTTTGGGAACAGCCTCGGTTACTCCCTGGTGGACGCAGGGCCTGGATTCGGCTATTCCCAAGACTGATCTCTCTCGACGCCCGCCGGGATACCTCGCCATTGTGAAGTGTTCCCAGAGATGACCTCACGATTAGCGCGTCAAGTCACCATCGATGAGGATGTCGATCGATGAGGAGCCATTCACCGAGG
>Ga0194132_10003342_pt1 | contig 28680 bp, 25 predicted proteins | sample TA2KigOf80mmetaG_FD_148612 | JGI IMG/M metagenome (GOLD analysis project Ga0194132, IMG submission 148612) | Freshwater microbial communities from Lake Tanganyika, Tanzania - TA2015054 Kigoma Offshore 80m | ecosystem: Environmental > Aquatic > Freshwater > Lake | place: Tanzania: Lake...
TGTTCGTAATTCCACTCGCCAACAAACTGTTGTAACCAACGATGCTCTTCTTTGGGTTCCTCATTCATGATACCACCCTCCGCAAGGAAGCCATTTGACCATCGCATCGGGATCGAGAAAGACGCGATACACACGTTCGGCAGGCGCGCGAAGCACTCGGTGTAAGTGGACGGTCTGAGGATCGGAAACGGTAGATTCTCCTATAAACCGATTTGAGGTTATTACCGACAAACACCCAAGCAGGGCCTTTATCGATGTCGGCGTTTGCGTCCGGGAGCCGATGCGGAAACGGATACGGCTTTTTCCGTCCAGACCGCCAGCGTCTCCGGGTTTTCGATCACCGCTTCCGGAACCCGATAGTACGACATGGCAGGACCGTCCACTCCAAACGGTCGAAACGGTTCCATCCCCTGCGCGATATAATCGTTCCGGTTATGGTCCCTTGCTTTGAAGTATAACGTATCGTCGTCTATGATGGCAAAAATACGACCGGCCAAATATAACCCCGCGCCGCCAAACATTTTCCGGACAACAACCTCTCCCGAAACAGCCAGTTGGCCGGTTATATAAGCGATATACTCGTCAGACACAGACATATCTACGTCGTTCGTATGGCGGGATAGCGGTTTTTTTCGCGGAGCCAGACCCGCAGGATACCTCCGGCGACATTACCGGGAATCAGCAACAGAAGAAAAAACGCATAATACCATAGCGGCATGAGATCGATATACTGTATCTGTACCGCCATACCAATCGCAAACTGAACGATACCCAGCGCAAGCGTATGTTTCGTCTCTCGTTTTCTTGCGATCCATGTGGTAAGCCCACCGGCCAAAACAGACAGCACGACGCTCAACACCAGCAGGATGATCAACGCCGGAACATACTCCACCCGACCGTCCCCCCTCACCGCTTCCGGTATTATCCTGACCAACACATCGTTCCCGGTCGTCCAACAACCCCCAAACGGTCGTTCCGGTCAACACGGCCAATAGGCTGCGTATCATGCGTTTTTCTCCCACTGGCCGCAATTAACCGGCATTGCCCTGAAACAGACCGATACAGTTGCCCTGCGGATCGCTAAACCAAGCAAACGCTTCCCCTTCGGAAATCGGCGTAGGTGGAATCAGTGTTTTTCCTCCCAACTGCTCGGCTTTGTCGAGATAGGCTTGAAGATCACCCACATGCACATAGAACGTGACCCAGTTGGACACGGGAGAGTCCGTCGGAGCGGCCCGAAATCCCGCCCCCGATACCACCTTCTCCGCCGGTTTTGACCATGCCATAGTTTGCCGCAGGCATGTCATCGACTTCCCACCCAAACAGCCTGCCGTAAAACTGTTGGAGCGCGACCCGGTCCGGCCCGCCGATTTCAAAGTGAACCACTGGCTGTTCCATACATTCCTCCCTGTGATTGGATGTGTTGAGCGAAACTCCGTCCCGTGAAAGTCCGGTTCCCCGGAACTCGATAGGCAAACAAATGTTTACTATACAAATGCAAAGTAAAAAACCGGAATGTCAAGCGTTTTTTTGCCGTGACGTATTTTTTCGAGGAGAGAACAAAAAATGCGTATGGAGTGCTATGGGGCGCTATGGAAAAACCATCGGGTGCTGTGTCTGATCGGACCGGTCACGGAGTCCATACCACGGAACCGATACAACCGCCGGGATGGCTAAGGTCTAACACTGGGGGTCCGTTTGACGTAGTGGGAAAGGATTGGGATACGCTTTTTCCATCGGCATAGAAAAGCGTAATATCGCACCGTCCGAACCGTCGGTCCGGAATCTCTAACAAAACCGAATCGGAAATCGCCTCACGCGTCCAGAACACAAGCGCCAGCCGGTCTTTGGCGTCCAAGACCGCCATCGACCGGATGCCTGCCGAAGTTTCGGTTTCTACCCTTTGCCCTGTAAGCAGACCCAGCATCTCAAACGCGCGCCCGATGGGGGTCAGCGCCCCATCGACTTCATGGGTTTTTCCAGCAGTATAATACAACGCCCCCGCGACACCCGCATCCGCATACCCCTGTGCGATGTCGAGCGTCTCCATGACCTCGGTCCACGCATCGGCCCCTTCCGGGGTCTTGGCGACCCACTCGGTAATGAGGACCGGTGGAGTCGGAATGCCTTGCTTTGTCGTCCAGTTTTTGAGCCATTGCATCGAGCGTCGCATCTCGTCCGGATAGCCGGGGTAGTGCCAGGTGACGAAGTCCACCGCAAGCTCCTGTTCCGCACAGTGGTTGAGAAAGACGGACAGCCATTCGGGGTCGAAGTGCGACACATTGGGACCGGCGACCCGTGCCACCGGATCAACTCGTTTTATGGCCCGGGCCGCAGTTTCGTAGAGCGCCGAGTATTCGATGCGCCGCGCCAGATCGCGAAACGCGCCGGGTGCGGCCTGCCATACACCCGCCGGCGTCCACAACCCCGGCTCGCGCGCCGTGGCGATCCATCGCGTGTACCGTCTCGGATCGACGTTCCAGAACATGGCAAGGTTTGGCTCGTTCCACACGCTCCAACAGGCAACGTCCGCTCCCCGGACCTGTCTGACGTGGCGGACGGTCCCCTCCACGAGCGTTGCCCATTCCGTGTAGGATACGGGCGGAACGGACCGGCGTTCGGAGTTTTCGAGATATGGATACGGGGAGAGCGCCGTCGGGGTAAAGTCGAGCGTGATCACGGGTCGCGCCCCGCTTTTTCTTGTCCTGTCGAGGAGACCGTCAAGCGCGGAGAATTCGGCGTCGAGTATACCGTCCGGTCTGCGTATAACGGGCATGACCAGATCGTAAATTTGATCGATAAGCACAAGCTGGGCACCGATTCGGCGCAACGGCTCTACCGAGACAGAATCGATATACACAAACCCCGCCAACAACGGAAAAGCCGTGCCCGGGCGGTCGGGAAAGACCGAAACGGCAGCGGATGGGAGGGGAATTGGACCGGGAACCGCGCGTCCCAAAGGCGCATGGGCCGGAGACGGCGGAGAGGGCGCGTCACAGGCGAGCAGAAAGAAAAGAAGGAAGGAGAAAGGAAAAAGGAGGAAGAAAAAAAACAAGGTAGGGTCAAAGCGGTTTTGTATTCTTCTCATCCTTTTTCCTTCATAATTTCAGTAAAACGACCAGTCGATCATGGCGCGGGTGATCGTCTTAGGGGTCCGCCCGTCGTCCGGTTCCGGAACGTCGGTCGTATAGATTTCGCACCGGGCGATTTGCAGTTCTTCATCGAAAAAGCGCAACAGCAGTTCGTCACCTGAACCGTAGAGCAGGTCGTGGGCCGAGCCAACGCCGCGTGTGGGTAGCCGCCAGCATCCGCGTTCGTAAGCACGCACCTTGCCCAGAAGACCACCATCGCCATCGTATATCAACCCGTGCGTGTCGATCCAGACCCCGCCTTCCCCCGAAGCCCCCCACCCAACCGTCTGCATCGTTTGGCCGCCCAGCGCAGAGAAAGTTAGCCGGTTGTCGCGCGTAAATATGCAGGTCGTCTGTTTGATCCCGTCGCCGCGATCCTGCACCACAAAACGCCGTTCTCCCGCCGTATGGATGATGCCCGCTTCCTGGCCGTGAACAAGCACGTCCTGGCCTATGGCGTCCACAAGATCACCGTCGGGACCGAGGATATGGCCTTCTGAGGTAAACAGCCGAATTTCGTCGTCCTCTTCAAACGCAACCACACTGTCGGCGTGCGAGTCCTTTTCCAAGTATTTCCGGCTGTCCCACCGCATATCTCCGCTACGGTCAAACGCGACATAGCCGCATACGATCTCCTCGTATCCGTCGCCGTCGATATCGACGCCGTAGGGGTCGTGTCCTATGGGCGCGTCTCGTTTCCAGATCAGATTGAGACGGGCGTCGTAGAGCGCAAGACGGGTGTAGTCCCATCCGGCGGCGATATAGCCTGGGGCATCCGGACCATCGGCGAGGATAAGCCGGAGAAACCCCCGATTGTCGTCGTCTTCGGTGCGGGGAATCAGCGGGACGCCTGTTTTGAGAATGCCGGAGACGGCATCCACGAGACATACGTGTTCCTGACCGTTAAGCGTCCGGGTGCAGACGAGTTCGGTTTTTCCGTCAAGGTCTATGTCTCGTAGAAAAACGGACGAATCGGGACGACGGGACTTCCACGAGGCGTCTTCGTCCGTATAATGCCAACGGATTCGGCCATCGAGATCGAACGCGATCTGTTCGGCGCTGCCCCGGCAGAGTACAAGCTCGATGCGTCCATCACCGTCGATATCGCCCGTGACGAAATAGTTGACGGCATCGGCCCAAGGAACACCGCCAAAGGCTTCGATGCTCCGGTACGGATAGCGGAAACGCGAGACAATGGGACAGGGAGGAGGGAGTTTGGACATGTCAGCAATCTTTAGCCGGTTTGTGTAGTTGTCAACGGGCAAGTTTTTCCGAGGGTTCCGTTTTGTTTATAAACATCTCGATACCCGTCGTTACGCCACCTCCGAACAAAAAACCTTCGAGTGCGCCGAGCGCGATTTTGGTGGTGCGTCCGAAATAACCTTCTCCGAAAAGCAGGGCGATGGGTTCGAATCGGATTTGAGAGTCGGCAAAGAGTTTTTGGACGATTTCGAGGCTGCTGCTAAACAAGTTGCCACCGACGACCGTCAGCGCGATACCTGCGGCCATGCCGCCCAGTGCGCCGATGAGGACGCGCAGTGGGCGTTGCCATGGGTCGAAAGCCGGTGTCAACCGATGGGCGACGACAGGACCGAGTGCTACGCCTGCGCCGATGAGCGAACCTTCCAGTCCGCCGGTCAATCCTTCGGGGTGTTGACCGAAAAGCGTTTTGAGTACGTCTACGCTAAAAAGGTTGGCACAGGCCCCGACCAGCGCGCCGCCGGTCGAAGCGCCGGCGATTCCCCACCACCCCGCAGGCCGCAGGCCAAGTTGACCGGGGGCGGACATGCCGAAACTGACACCGGCGCCGCCAAATGCGCCGACAAACGCCCCCAGACTCGCCAATACAAAAAACAGTGCCCCGATTTCCGATACTTCCGGATACCGCGCCAGCGAAAGCCCTGTGGCCAGCATCAGACCGCCTATCAACCCCGACGCCGCGCCGCCAAACGCGCCCCCCGTACCCTGTCGGATGATCTCGACGCCGCTGTGCCTAAGCCGCACCAGCAAAAGCCCGATCATCACCATGACGCTGACAGCAAGCGAAAGATGCGGAAGTCGAATTAGCCGGGTGTTGTATTCCCGGACGATGGCAAGACTGACCGCCTGTCGGATACGGCCCGGTCGTTCGTCGCCGGGCGCACGTGCCAGAACGGCCTCCACCGCCGATCCAAACCAGTCGGCCAACTCGATGTTGGCAGCCCGCCGAATGTTCAGATCGCCGTCCCATAACGCCAACGTCCGCAACCGACGGTTGAGTTCCGGTCCCCTGATGGGTCTTGACGACGTTATCGCGCATAACCGCACCCCCGCGTCAGTGTGCGCCGTCGATTCGAGGATGGCCGCCGCGGCCGACGGGGCGCGGCGCGTCAGCCATTCCGGAACTGAACGACCACGGTGGAGCAGGCTCAGGGTCAGCAGATCGGCCTCCTCGTCGCTCACCCCAAGCTCGTCCAAAAAAGGATATAGCAAGTCCAGACTGTCGGGATCCAAAATCAGTCGGTGTACACGATAGTTCTGCACGGCTCGGTCTAAAAGGCTTTGTGCTTGTTTATGGGCGTATACGCTGGAAGTAAGCCATCCGGAAATTTCCGGAATCAGACATTCGTGCGCAAGTTCCAGCCATCGCTCGCCGTTCTGGCTTCTTCTGCGAACGACGCGGGCCGCCACCAATTCCTCCGCAAGCGCTGCAAGCGTGTCCTCGCCGTTGCCGTACGCCTGTTTGTCAAGATCCACCTCGCGTAACACCAACCGCTGTCCGTCTTCCGAGATGAGCGCCAACAGGATCTGCTGGACCCGCGTCAGATCGCTCGCGTTAAACCGCCGCAATACCCGTAGAAGATATTCGGCCAGTATTTCACCCGCGCCACCCAAACGGTCATACGCCTCCTCCGCAATATGGTTGTCGGTGTTTCTGGCGTCGTAGAGCGCGTCGCATACGATTTGAAGATGCGGTGGATCCACGTCGTTCTGATCGGAGAGATCGTCCACCAGCCGCTCGACCAGTCGCTCGTCCAACGTACAGCCGACCATCCGTGCAGGTTCGACGATGGCGCATGCGGCCTGTGACCGACTCAGACGGTTGAGCCGGTACTCGTGATGGAATATTTCCGGAAGCGCCGGTTTGAACCGGCTCATCTCCGCCAACATATCTTCTCTAAGTACGAATACAAACCGAGGAAAAGGCGGTGGAAGCGCCGTCAACCGGCCTACCGTTTTGATAAACGTTTCCTGCGTCTTTTCGTTGAGCCGGGTAAAAAACTCTTCGAATTGGTCCAGCATCACGATGACGGGTTTATGGGGTTCCGTTTTTTCGATTCCAGACCCCCCATTTTCCGGGTGGTTGCCGTCCGGAGACAGTATTTGAGATAGTTGTGGCAGCGGATCGGTAAAACTGCGTACCACAACGACGTCGTATCCCTCGGTTTGAAGTCGGGGAATCAGCCCGGCGCGCAACATCGAGCTTTTACCCACACCCGACCGTCCGTACAGCAAAAAGGATCGGTGCGAAAGTATCTGGGAACGGACGACGACGATCTCGTCTTCGCGTCCAAAAAAAAGACCGGCATCCTGCTCGGTATAGTAGTCGAGAAATTTGTACGGACGCGCTACCACGGAAAGCGAGGGGGGTACGGTGACAGACAAGGAAACCGGTTCGGGGCTGTTTTCTTCCGGCTCCCGGATTTCTTGAACGGGTGCGATAAACATGTACCCGTGTTTGGGAACGGTTTTTATGTATCGTGGACGGATCGCATCGTCCTGGAGTTGTCGGCGGATTTCCTTGACACATTGGGTCAGGGAGGCGTCGCTCACGATTATGCCCGGCCATGCCTCTTCGAAAATGCGCCGTTTTTCCATGAGTTGGCCGCTCCGGCTTACCAACAGGACGAGTACGTCAAAGTATTTCGAGTTGAGCGAGACCGGAAGGTCGTCACGCAAAAGCCGACGGTTTTGCAGGTCTATAAAGATATTGTCGAATCGATAGCCGGTCAGGGAGGCGGGAAGTATCATGATGATGCGCCGATAAATTTTTTTTGTGCGGAGAGCGGTTGGGGTTTTTTCACAGATTCCTCATGAAAAGTTCATGTTTTTTCTTCCGGAAACAATATAATACACCTTAGAAGTAATGTCCAACGCCCTTGAATACGCTGACGCGATGTCTTCGGATGGATCGGGTGGGTTTCGAAGGGAGTTGTGTACGTGAGCGAATGGATGACGGCTGCGGTGCTGTACGGCAAACAGGATGTGCGGATCGAGCGTGTCGAGGTGCCAGCGATCGGTGACGGCGACGTGTTGGTACGGGTCCGGGCGGCGTTGACTTGCGGGACGGATGCAAAAGTGTACCGCCGAGGCTATCATGCCCGAATGATCGTTCCTCCGTCCGTATTCGGTCATGAATTGGCCGGAGAAATCGTTGCCGTCGGCGGGGACGTGCAAGGGTTTGCCCCCGGCATGAGGGTCGTGGCGGCCAACTCCGCTCCGTGTCAGTCGTGTTTCTACTGCCGACGTCATCAGGAAAATCTCTGCGAAAATCTTCTGTTTATCAACGGGGCGTATGCCGAATATATCCGTATCCCCGAACAAATCGTCCGTCATAATCTGCTGGAGATTCCCGGACACGTTTCGTTTCGCCACGCCGCACTGATCGAACCGCTGGCCTGCGTCCTGCACGGTCTCGAAGAGACCGGTGTACAGCGGCACGACACCGTAGCCGTGATCGGAACCGGTCCGATCGGACTTATGTTTGTCCGCATGGCCAAACTGCGGGGTGCATACGTCATTGCCATAGGCCGCCGGATCAACCGACTCCGGACCGCAGCCGACATGGGTGCGGATGTGGTCATCGACGCCGCGGAAACCCCCGACATCGTCGAAGCGGTGCGCGTGTTGTCCAATGAAGGACGGGGCGCGGATCGGGTTGTAGAAGCCGTAGGACAACCCGAAAGCTGGGAACAGGCCATACGCATGGTACGGCCCGGCGGAACCGTCAACGCCTTTGGTGGATGCCCGTCGCAAACCAAAATCCAACTGGATGCCGACCTGCTTCATTACTCCGAAATCACCGTCAAGGGCACTTTTCATCACACCCCTCGTATGGTCAAGCTGGCACTGCGATTGGTTGCCGACGGCGCCATTGATGTAGACGCGCTCGTGACACGCGAGGCACCGCTCGCCCAACTACCCGGTGTCCTCGAAGCGATGATGGGCAAAAACGGCGCAATGAAGACGGCCATCCTCCCGTAGTCTCGATGACCTCCTCTTCTTTCCCGCTTCCCGTTGCCGCACGCAGGCTAAACGGGCTTGCCCTCGAAGCGCTGCCCGGTGAAACCCCCACACTCGACGAAGCGCTCACCTACTGCCGCACCCTCGCAACCACTCACTACGAAAATTTTACCGTCGTCTCTTTTTTTCTTCCTCGCCCGCTCCGCTCGCATTTTTGCGCCCTGTACGCCTATTGCCGCTGGTCGGACGATCTGGCAGACGAAACCGGTGACACCCAAACGTCGCTCGATCTGCTGAACTGGTGGGAAAACGAACTGCTCTCCTGCTATGCGGGCCATCCCCGGCATCCGGTGTTTGTCGCGCTCGAAGATACCGTATGTCGGTTTGACATTCCCATCGCCCCATTCCGTGACCTGCTCGCCGCGTTCCGACAGGATCAAAAAGTCCGGCGGTACAAATGCTACGACGACCTGCTTGCCTATTGCCGCTGTTCGGCCAATCCGGTCGGACGCCTGGTCCTGTATCTGTGCGGCTACCGCGACGAAGAACGTCAGAGGCTTTCCGACGCCACTTGTACGGCCTTGCAACTCGCCAATTTCTGGCAAGACGTAACCGTCGATCTCAAAAAAGACCGGATATATATTCCCCTGGAGGATATGGACCGGTTCGGGTATTCGGAAGCCGACCTTTTTGACCGTCGGTTTGACGACCGGTTTGCGGCGCTCATGAAATTCGAAGTGGAACGTGCGCGCGCACTGTTTCGAACCGGGTTCGATCTGTGTCCTCTGGTAGACCGGCATGTCCGCCTCGATATCGAACTATTTGGCCGGGGCGGGGTGGCCGTGCTCGACCGTATCTCCCGCCAAGGCTACGACGTGCTTTCCCGGCGTCCTTCCCTGTCCAAAACCGACAAGCTCGGTCTGACCTTGCAATATGCCGTCAAACGGTTTATAGGGTAAATTGGACGATATACAAAGCTCATACGACTACTGCCGCCGGATCGCCCGGACGCGCGCCGGAAATTTCTACTACTCGTTTATCGTTCTTCCTGCCGAACGTCGACAGGCCATGTACGCCGTATATGCTTTTATGCGGTACTGCGACGATATCGTAGACGAGACCGGCGCGCCCGACGACAAACGGGCCGGTCTTTCCGCGTGGCGGCGTCTACTTGCCCAAGCCTACCGCTTGCCGGACGGGGTGTCACATCCCATCCTGCCGGCCTTTCGCGACACCGTACAACGATTTGCCATCCCACAATCCTGCTTCGAGGCCATCATAGACGGCGCGGAGATGGACCTTGACCTCACGCGATACCGCACGTTCGACGCGCTGCGCGAATACTGCTACCGCGTCGCCTCCGCAGTCGGGCTGGTGTGTATCCACATCTTCGGGTTTTCAGGGGGGGACCAAGCCTGTCGGTATGCCGAATCGTGCGGGCTGGCGTTTCAGTTGACCAATATCTTGCGCGATATTCCGGAAGATGCGCAGATGGGACGTATCTATCTGCCACAGGAAGACCTCGAAGACTTCTCCTTTACCGAGGACGATATCCGGTGTGGCGTTGCTACACCCGATTTTCGCCGTCTGATGCAGTTCGAGGTCGAACGCGCGCACGGCTACTACCGCGAAGCCCTGCCGCTCATTGCGCTCGTGCATCCGTCAAGCCGCGCCTGTTTATCTGCCATGATCCGCATCTACTGGCAGCATCTCTACGAGATCGAGCGCCGTAACTACGACGTCTTCGGCCCCAGAATCCGTCTGCCTGCGTGGAAAAAACTCGCCATCGCCGCCGGCGCTATCGTCCGAAAACGGGTATGACGGATCGGCATGTCATCGTAATCGGCGGTGGACTGGCAGGGCTTTCCGGGGCTATAGCGCTCGCCGAGGCGGGTTTGCGCGTCACCGTATACGAGCGAAGAGCTACACCGGGAGGACGCGCCTCTTCCTTTGTCCACCCGGCAAGCGGAGCCTATGTAGACAACTGCCAACACGTTTTGCTGCGTTGTTGCACCAACCTGATCGATTTTTACGAAAAACTCGGTGTACGATCCGGTATCGTCTTTAAAACGGACATCCCGTTTATCGACGAACGCAACCGGGTATCGGTCCTGTATCCTACACGGCTTCCCGCGCCGCTGCATCTTTTTCCCGCTTTGCTACGCCTCAAAACCCTCGGATGGACCGACAAACTTTCGATTGGCCGGATCATGCTCAGCATGATGAGAGGGTACGGACAAAGCATAAGACAGGATGCCTTATGCTTTGTCCCGATTTCCATCCGTGCTTATCTCGACACCCGACACGCCACCCCACGCTCGATCGATGCTTTTTGGCGCCCCTTTCTAATCAGCGCACTCAACGACGATCTCGATGACATCGACGCGGACTATGCCATCGCTACGGTCGTAAAGGCATTTTTGCTCAACCGGCGGGGATATGAAGTCGGGTTGCCTGCCATGCCGCTCGGCGATCTGTATGCGCCCGCCGCCGCTCGCTTGGAGCGTCTCGGTGGACGACTGACACTCGATACCGCCGTGTCGGAGATCACGCTGAACGGTGACCGCATCGCATCGGTGACGCTGAACGGCGGAGAAACGCAAACCGCCGATTTCTATTTGTCCGCCGTTCCCTTTGACGTGCTGATCAAATGGCTGCCCGACGAAACGATCGAGCGTCATCCTTATTTTTCACGTCTTCGCGGTCTCGACGTATCCCCCATCACCGCCGTACACATATGGTTCGACCGACCCGTGACTGACTTGGAGTACGCGGTGGTATTAGGACGCACAGTGCAGTGGGTTTTCAATCAGTCGATACGCGGTACGGAATCCTCCGGTTCGTATCTCGGACTGGTGGTAAGCGCATCCGACGGATGGATGAAACAACCGCAGGCCGACATCGTCCGCGAGGCGCTTGACGATCTACGGGCGATATTTCCGGCGGCGCGCGAAGCCCGGGTGCTCAAGACGGTCGTGGTCAAGGAGGGGCGTGCCACCTTTGCGCCGAAACCGGGATGCGACACGCTACGGCCCGGCCCGGAAAGCCCGTTGGAGGGACTGTTCGTCGCGGGTGACTGGACTCGGACGGGCTGGCCCGCTACCATGGAAAGCGCCGTTCGCAGCGGATATCTAAGCGCGGAGACCATCCTCGCCTCCGCCGGAACCCCGCAACACATCCTCCGGCCCGATCTGCCCGTCGATGGGGCGATGCGGTGGATAGGCAGGAAGGGGTAATACATCACGGGTGATACTTTCTCTACCTCCCGAAATTCGATGGCACAACCTGACGCGCGTTCATATATTAACACAGGGGCGAAATGTCGGTCGTCTCGATGCCTGAACCCTGCCACCCTCCACAGTTCGCCGCGCATGTAGAAAGGACTCCCATGCCCGCCAATCTGCTTTCCTGCAACATAGGCTCCTACGGAAAATTCCGCGCCGCCGCGTACGATCACCTGCCCAGCATCGGCGTCACCCATGTGGAAATCGCCGCGCCCGCGCTTAACGAACTCGACGCCGTAAAAGCAAAACTGGATCGTCACGGGCTGTCCGCCAGCACCGTGATGGGCAAAATCGAAATCGACAGCGACGAGGCCGGAAAACTGTTCGTGCCGACGCTTCAGGCGGCGCAGGCGCTCGGCGCGCGCGTGATCTTTGTCAGCGTTCATGCCGGAGAACGAAACCGGCAGACCGTATACGACCGTCTACGCCGCGTCGGCGAAGAGGCCGCCCGTTTTGGCATTACGATCGGCATGGAAACGCATCCCGATCTGATCACCAATGGAGCCGTAGCCCTCGAAACCATGGAAGGGATAAACCATCCCAATGTTCGAGTCAACTACGACACCGCCAATATCCACTATTACAACGAAAATGTGGACAGTTTGGCAGAGCTTGGAAAGATCCTCGATCATGTAGGGTCCATGCACCTCAAAGACACCAACGGCGGATACAAGACATGGTTTTTCCCCGCTTTTGGCAAGGGCATCGTAGACTTCAAAACTGTTTTTCAACTGCTCAACGACCGTGGATTTTACGGTCCGTTTACCATGGAAATCGAAGGGTGCGAGGGCGACAATCTCGACGAGACGCAGACCTGTCAGCGCGTAGCCGATTCGGTCGCCCATCTGCGCCGGATAGGATGTGACGTGTAAGGCCATTTTGGATTGGGAAGCGACTGGTGTAGACACTGCAAAGAGAGCGTGGACAGTAGGATGGCGATGGGCAATAGGTTGAACGAAGATCAGAAGGCATTCTACCGCCAAAATGGGTATCTACATGTTCCGGGTGTATTTGACCGCCGGACGGTACAGGTTCTCGGCGATGAGTTGGACTGGATTTTCGAGACATGGGCGGATCATGACGCGGCATGGCGCCGCCCTTGGCGCGAGACGTATATGACCGAAGAGGAGCGCCGGGAGGCCAACCTGTTAGCCATCAACGACATGCATCTTCATTCCGATCTGTGGAACCGCGCAACCGCCGATCCGAGATTGGTAGACCGAGTCGCCGATCTGATCGGCCCCCATGTGGAATTGCACCATACCACGCTCCACGCCAAACCGCCGGAAACGGGCAGTCCGTTTCCGTTGCATCAGGACAACGCCTTTTTTGCGCACGCACAACCGTTGTATGTAGACGCCCTCGTTCATATCGACGATGCGCCCGAAGATGCCGGTTGTATCCGATTTATCCCCGGCATCCATCTCGATGGGCCGCTTGTTCATCTTCGCGGCGACGGCGCACCGCATCTGCCCGTAGACCGCTACCGGCTGGCCGATACGGTCGCAGTGCCTGCCCGCGCCGGCGATATTGTCTTTTCCTGTTTGTGGACGATACACGGGTCAGACCTCAATCGAACGAACGCATGGCGGCGGGTGGTGCGTTTTGGATACCGCGATCCGGCAAATCCGCAAATAGACGGCTTTGCATTGAACCAGTACGGTTGTATCGTTCGGGGTCGGCGTCCCAAGATTCCCGCTCTGGCCGGGATGGTCAGATGAACCGCATACGGAAGACACTCGGTCTTATGATGGCTTTTGTGTACTGTGCTTCGGGCGGGGAACAAACCGGAGACGCTCAGGATCGGGGGTACGACCTGTTGCGCGAACGTATGGTTGCCGAGCAGATCGAGGCACGTGGTGTGACCGATGTGTCCGTGCTCGAAGCGATGAGAAAATCGCCCCGGCATCTTTTTGTGCCGGAAGCCCTGCAATACCGGGCTTATGAAGACAATCCCCTACCCATCGGCAAAGATCAGACGATCTCGCAACCGTATATCGTCGGGCTGATGACCGCGTTGCTCGAACCGAAAAAGTCGGATCGCATCCTTGAAATAGGAACCGGATCGGGGTATCAGGCGGCTGTGCTGTCGTCGCTGGTTGACTCGGTGTTTACCATCGAAATCATCGAGTCGTTGGGAGCACAGGCCCGCCGTCGGCTGGCTGCTCTCGGCTATGGCAATGTCTGGGTGCGTATAGGAGACGGCTATCGCGGCTGGCCGGAACACGTGCCTTTCGACGCGATCATCGTCACTGCCGCGCCGTCCCGCATTCCGGAACCGTTGATCGATCAACTCAAACTTGGCGGTCGCATGGTCATTCCGGTTGGCGAGGCCAATCAGGAACTTCAGGTGATCGTCAAAACCGTCGACGGACTCCGGACTCGGAGCGTCATCCCGGTCCGTTTCGTACCCATGACGGGAGAAATAAAAAAGTAGCGAACGTTGTGTAACATCGGTTAAACCTTCCATCGCCCATCGATCGGTATTACGAGATGCCAGAACGACAGCTTCGCATGATACGCCGTCATTTGGACGGGCTTCCGGAGATTTCGCTCTCGGAAGGGTACGGGCTAAGAACTTTTGCACCGGGCGACGAACAAACCTGGTGCGATATCATGAACACGGGTATTGGCGACGGGTGGACGGTAGACCGTTGTCACGAGCAACTAACCGGGCAGGACCGATTTTTGCCTGATGCGCTATATTTTGCTACCTTTGAAGGACGACCGGTAGGCGCGGCCTGTGTCTGGCCCGATGCCCCGGGCGATCTGTCCCGCGCTCAGGTACACATGGTCTGCGTCGTGCCCGAACACCGAAACCGACGGCTGGGGCATCTGCTCACACTCGCCGTGCTACGCCACATGAAGACCAAAGGTTTTGGGGCCGCGTATCTGTTTACCGACGATTTTCGTATTCCCGCGATAAAAGCCTATTTACGGCTCGGATTCGAACCCGATTATGTAGAAGAAAACCATCGGCTCCGCTGGGCGCGGATTTTGCCCGAGACTGGAAATCCGACCACATGGTGGCGGCATGTGCGTCCGGAGCCTTTGTCCTGCGGCATTCGGGAGACGACGGGCAATCTGTCGGTTCTTGTGGTGCTCGATGGTTCTCAGCGCGAAGCCTGTGATCGCGCGCGGCGGACGGTGATCGCCGCGTTCAACCACTATGGCATCCCCTACCGAACGCTGGACCTTGCCGTCGCGCGAGAACCTTCTCAGTCTATCACGCGGCATCAGGCCATTGTGCTGGCACAGGAAAACATCGGCAACAGCCTATCGGGGGTGTTGGCGAAACAGATCGTTCGGGCCGTCTCCGAAGGAGCCGGATTTATCGGTTTTGATCATCGCATCGACCGGTATCCAGAGCCGCTACGCCCGCTGATTCCGGTTGAGTCGCAACATACGATGCACGAAGCGGAAGGCCTGTCCGTTCCTACAGGAGACCATTTTGCCGTAGGGATGCGACATACCGAGCGTCGATATCGACTTAGAAAACCCGTTGAACTGACCTGCGCTGTCGTTTCCGGGGGGCGTGTGCTGGTGGAGACGGGCGAACAGATGCCCGCGCTGATAGCCGGAAGATATGGCGGTGGACGCATCGTCCAGTATTTCGTCAGCCCGCGTCTGTGGGATCAGGCGTATTTCGGACACGGCGAAGGGCTGGACGACGTGTTTTGGAGATCCGTCGTCTGGGCGGCGCGCAAACCGTTTGTCACTCAATCCATGCCCGCCTGTATCTCGCTTCGCATCGACCATGCGACAGGTGCGGCGGATGGATTCGCCTATCTGCACACGCTGACCGCCAGAGGTTGGTGGCCGCATGTGGGGTTTCTGGCCGACCGACTCGACCCGGCAGCTTGGCGTACCCTTTCCCAACTGACACAAGACGGCAGCATCGAATGCTTTCCCCAGTCCTTCTCCGATCACGAAGGTATCTTTTTCGATCTCGACCACGCGTCGTATTCCGACGAGGCTTTTGCATCCCGCACCGCGCGTTTGAAAGCCTTGCTGGATGAATACCGAGTGCCTATTTCGCGTACCTTCAACCCGTATCGGGGCGAATACGGTCGCAACGTCCTGTCTTTTCTGGCGGAACAAGGCGTTCGGTGGAGCCTGACGCCTTGTTTGCCCGATGAGCCTGACCGGACGGCACACGTCAACTGGGAACCCGCGCCATACGGGCATCCGGGGTTTATTTTTGACGTCCTACCCGGTTTTCCGGAGATTTTCGTTACGACCGCCGACGTCGCCCCACGCGACAGAACCGACGAAACCGAAACCAGAAAATATATATGGATAAACGACGGCCCCGAAGATTTTCTGGAACCTGCCTTTAGCGCTTCACGTACCATGAATATGGTAGACAAGGCGGTTCGCGCCGCCAGAGGGGGACTTGACGCCCGTTTTTTCGGGTCGATTGCGCTAAAGGAACGCGACATCGTGGAACTTGCGCCGGACGAGTGGGAGACGGTGCTCGACCATTTGGATCATCTGGTCCGGGAGTACGGGGCGACTCGAATGTCTCAGGACGATGTCGGACGGTATGCACGCAGCCGAACGGAGAGCCAGCTGTCTCATGCCGCTTTTGATCGGGCGACCGGAGAGGTTGTCGTTATCGCATTGGGGAAAGCCGACGTTCCGTTGCAGTTGCAGATTTTCGACGAAGATTGTCTGGAGCATACCGTCATCATCGATACGTTCGAAGGCCGACTGGAAGAGCGTTTCCGGTACGAGTGATCGGCGTCCGACGCGCGCCTGTCTCCCACCGAAAACGGGACCGCGTTTTCGATCCGCAGGGTCGAGTAACAAACACCGAGGGAAACCATGAACGCAAACACGGTATATCGCCGTATCAAAACGGGGTTTCTGGCGTTGCTTGTCTTTGGCGCGTTCAAGGCATGCGCTCAGGATGAAGAGCCGTTGCCTGAAACACTGCCTGACGAACCGGCCATAGACATACCCGCTTCGGTGCAGGCAGGGATCGGTTTTATTGTGGGTTTTCCCGTAGGCCAGTTTGGCGACAACATCACCAATCCGGGTGTCGGCATCGGCGGACAGATCGGTTACCGGGTACCCAACAGTCCCCTGATCCTGGGGCTGGACCTTGCCTATATCATCTATGGGCGCGAAAGCCGGCATGAGCGGTTTAGCCTGACCATCCCCGATGTGACGGTACAGGTTATTACCGAAAACAGCATCTTCGACGGCAACTTTTTTCTACGACTTCAGCCACGCAACGGCATCGTGCGTCCCTATATCGACGGGTTGTTTGGATTTCACTATCTGTTTACCCTGACCAAAATCCGTGACGTACCCGAACCTCATGGCGACGACGTAGCCAGTTCGACCAATTTCGACGATTTTGTCTTTACTTATGGCGGTGGTGTCGGGATCATGGTTCAGATGTACGACGGAAAGAAAAACCGCACGAAATACAACCGCAGTCCCCGCACCGTCTCGATAGATTTGCGTTTGCGGTATATGGACGGCGAGCTCGGCGACTATCTCAAACATGGGGCGGTCATCCGCTCCGGCGGCAACGTGTCGCTCAATGTCACCTCCTCCGAGACCAACCTTGTCACTGCCTATATCGGAGCGTCGGTGGACTTCTGATGGAGTGGGTCTGTATTCCCGCCGGGTCGTTTCACATAGGTACGCAAACGACTGCCGATCCGCTTGCCGGTGACGACGAAACCCCGGCGGTTGAACTCCATCTCCCTGTCTTTTGTATCACCCGCCACCCTATTACCAACCGAGAATACGAGACGTTTGTACGGACTTCCGGCTATCCCGCGCCGGGGCACTTGACCTGCGGGATCATACCTTCGGGGCTGGAAAACCATCCCGTTACTTATGTGGACTGGCAGGACGCGGCGGCGTGCTGCGCGTGGGCGGGCGGGCGTCTGCCTACCGAAGCCGAGTGGGAGAAGGCGGCGCGCGGAACGGACGGACGACGGTTTCCGTGGGGCGATACACCGCCGGATATCTTGCAGGCCAACTTTGGCAACGCCATCGGAACCACTACGCCGGTGGGTCGTTATCCGACGGGCAAGAGTCCTTACGATGCGCTTGACATGGCGGGCAATGTGTGGGAATGGTGCGCCAGTCTGTACCGTCCGTATCCGTACCGACCGGACGATGGACGCGAAGTTCCGGAGACGCCGGGCGAGCGGACGGTGCGTGGAGGAACCTATCTGAGTCCGGATCGTGGGGTGCGATGCGCGGCGCGTCACGCTTTTTACCCGACGGCCCGCGATGAATATATCGGCTTCCGGATGGCTTTTTCGGGGCAGTCCCCGCCTGTGGGGCCCGTAAAGACCCCGCCGCCCTCCCGTCTCTTACGCCGTCGTCCCGTCTCTCACCGTTCCGGTCTGCCCAAATCGCCGGACTTGGAGTGGATCGACATCCCTTCCGGTGTATTTCTCATGGGAAGCGGGGCGTCCGAGGCCAACGAAGCGCTATTTCACGAAGAAACCCCTCAGCATGACGTGTACCTACCTGCCTTTTGCATTTCGCGGGTTCCGGTTACCAATGCGCAGTATCGCGTATTTGTCGAAATCACAGGTTATCCCGCGCCGGGGCACTGGACTGGGGGCGCGGTGTCACCGGGGATGGAACATCATCCGGTCGTTTACGTGGACTGGCAGGACGCGGCGGCGCACTGCGTGTGGGCGGGCGGGCGTTTGCCTACCGAGGCCGAGTGGGAGAAGGCGGCACGCGGAACGGACGGACGGCGGTTTCCGTGGGGCGATACACCACCGGATCCGCGTCATGCGCAGTTTGGCCAAACCCGCTGTCTCGCCACTACGCCGGTAGACGCGCATTCCGTTGGAGCTAGCGAGTATGGCGCGCTTGATATGGCGGGCAATGTGTGGGAGTGGTGCGCCAGTCTCTATTTCCCCTACCCGTATCCCTCCGGAGACGGGCGCGAAGAACCGGATGCGCATGGACAGCGTGTATTGCGTGGCGGATCGTTTGCCAGCCCTGACGCTCGGTATCTGCGGTGCGCGGCCCGCAGCAGAAGCCATCCCGCGCGTCGGCGCGACCATATCGGTTTCCGTGTCGCCCGTACCCCTTAATGCTGGCTTTGTGTGCAAGTAAGGGGTTTGGCACTCACGCTGTGCCGCCGTTGCGCAGTACCTTCCCCGGCAGCGCGCCCGTGTGTTCTCCCTTTTCGACGACCACCGTGCCATTAACCAACACATAGTCGATCCCGGTGGCATACTGATGCGGGTTCAAAAAGTCGGATTTGTCGATGACGGTCGCCGGATCGAAAACCACAATGTCGCCCGCCAACCCCACGTCGATCTTGCCTCGGTCTTTGAGTCCGAGTCGTTTTGCCGGCATTGCGGTCATCTTATGCACGGCGGTGGGCAGATCAAAAAATTTCTCATCCCGGCAATAGCGTCCCAGCACGCGCGGAAACGTGCCGTACCAGCGTGGATGCGGGGTGGACTGGCTCAGCGGGCCGTATGTCGCGGCCGCGCCACCGTCCGACGAGACCATCACAAGCGGATGCGTCAACACCGCCCGGATTTCTTCTTCGCTCATCCCAAACCCCACCATCCCCACACTCCCATTTTCGGCGATAAGCAGCCGCCGCACAAACTCAAACGGATCCTCGCCCGTCTCCGTCACGATTTCCGATACTCGTCTTCCCACATATACCTGATTGCTTGTAGAGGTTACGGATGTGATCATGACGGCGCTCCAGTCGCCGAGCATCTCCACCTTGGCCAACGCCGCCGCTTTCATCTCCGCCAGCGTCTTGGGGGTCTGAAGCCGATTGATAAACGCCTCCGCGCCGCCGTCGCGGTAAACCGTGGGGAACAGATTCTGAAGCGTCGTAGCGTAGGCGATATACGGATATCGGTCCAGTGTGATGTCCATACCGTCCTCATTGGCCTTTTCGATAAGTTCGAGCGCGGGTTCTACTTTTTCCCGATTTCGTTTTCCTGATGCCTTGAAATGGGAAATCTGAAGGGGAATCTCTCCCTTTTGCGCGGTGCGGATGGCCTCTTCGACCGCCTCGATAAGCGTGTCGTCCTCGTTGCGCATGTGCGTGGCATATATACCGTTGTACGCCGCCGCGCTCTTGCATAACGCCGCAATCTCGTCCTCCGTGGCAAAACTGCCGGGTGTGTATTCCAGCCCGGACGAAAGCCCCCACGCCCCACCCGCCATCGACTGCTCCACCAGCGCCTTCATGGCGTCGATCTGCTCAGGGGTGGCCGGGGTATTGTCCTGTCCGACTACGAGACCGCGTATCGTCCCTTGTCCTACAAAAGAGATAAAGTTCAACCCGATCCGGTTGCGTTCGAGCGCGCCGAAAAATCCCTGAAAATCCTCCCATGCGATATCGACGCCGTATTTTTTGCCATACCCCTCACGAAGCGACTGAAGTCCTTCCTGGGTAAGCGGCGCGTACGAACTGCCGTCCTGTCCTGCGACCTCGGTCGTTACCCCTTGTCGGATCTTGCTCTCGGCGCGAGGGCTGACCAGCAGGGACAGGTCGGTATGCGAGTGAATGTCGATAAATCCAGGGCATACCACCCGTCCCGCTACGTCAATGATCCGTTTGGCTCCGTTATTCCTAAGCGGGCCGATCTCCACGATCTGCTCTCCTATAATGCCTATGTCTGCCGTGAACGACCCTTCGCCGGTTCCGTCGACGACCGTGCCGCCGGCAAGAAGCAGGTCGTATTTGGGAGGACGTTCGCCACAGCCGGAGATCGACCCGCCGCCCACCGCTGCGCCCGCTCCGGCAATCCCTGCAATTTTTATAAACGCGCGTCTGGACCAAGACATGGCTCGCTCCTGAAAAGTAGCTCCAAAAGGATGTGTCGAGAAAAAAGCCGGGATGGAATGTCTGTGAGTATAGCGTCCGGACGGACGGATGTCAATTTCCTGCCAACGGTCGCGCCGCCGACGGGATTCGGGGGCGTACGGATCGGAGCAAGAGGGGGTTTACCGGATAGTGCGATATACATCTGCATACACGGATATGCACGTAATGCGTTCCGAAATACCGCAAACATCGCCCAGCAGAAAAGGCTTCATCGTACATAATTTAATGTATTTAAACACGTTGAATCTGTTTTTGATCCGTTTTCATCCGTTGCTTTCCATCCGGCACGGTTTTTGTACATACAGTTGTCGAAACCGGAGCAGGTTTAGGAAAAAACGGGGGGCCCCAGACTGTGCCGCCGGGGAGAACAAAAGCCATGAGATACCGCAGATCGAAAGGACCGATTCTTTTTTGCGCCGTCCATGCGGTCGCCTGGATCGCCGCGTTGACTGCCACGCATCCGATCGCCGCACAGGTTCCTGCCGCCTATTACAAGCAAAACTGCTACAGTTGCCACACCATAGGCGGCGGGAGGTTGACCGGTCCCGACCTGAAAGGCGTCGAGGACCGGCAGGGCAGGGAATGGTTGGTAAGCTGGATCATGGATCCCGAAGGCGTGCTCAAAAGCGGGGATCCGTATGCGGCGCGTCTTCAGCGCGAGGCGCGAGGCGCCGTGATGACGCGCGGACCGGGCATGACACGCGATCTGGCAGTGGCCCTGCTCGACCTCGTCGCTGTGGAGTCGGGTTTGGCCAAGTCTCAGTTTGCCGGGATACAGGTAAGCGACCGAGCGCTGTTACCCGAAGACATCGAAGAGGGCCGTGCGCTGTTTATGGGTGTAAAACCGCTCAAAAACGGTGGTCCCGCCTGTATCGGATGTCATCAGGTAAACAGTCTCGGCTCGTTGGGCGGTGGACGGCTGGGGCTTAACCTGACACGGGCCTATGCCCGTCTGGAAGGCCGAAAAGGACTCTCCGTCTGGCTTGCCGCCCCGCCCAGTCTGACCATGAGTCCCGTATTTACCACGCATCCGATCGCCGAAGAGGAGATTCTTCCTCTTATCGCCTATCTCAAAAACGAAACCGAACAAGACCACCTCGACAGCACAGCGTCAGTGATCAACTTTCTCATTTCGGGACTGGTAGGCGCGGCGGCCATGCTCGTGATATTCGACCGTTTCTGGCATCGCTGTTTTCGCGCGGTGCGCCTCCCCCTGATCGAAGACACGTATCGTCACGAAAATAGACGAACCGACGCATAGAGGAAATCGCCCATGAGCGCCAAATCTTGGATCAGAGACGACGTCGTCCCGCAGCAGCGAACTTGGGAGCAGTTTTACCGTAACCGCTGGCAGTACGATAAAATCGTCAGCAGCACGCATGGCGTCAACTGCACGGGAGGCTGCACTTGGAATATCCACGTCAAGGACGGCATCGTGACCTGGGAGATGCAGGGACTCGACTATCCCATGCTCGAACACGGTCTCCCGCCCTACGAACCAAGCGGATGCCACCGCGGGATCTCGTACTCGTGGTATCATTACAGCCCGCTCAGGGTAAAATATCCCTATGCGCGTGGTGCGTTGCTCGACCTGTGGGAAGAGGCGCGTCGTCGCTATGACGATCCGGTGGAAGCGTGGGCGTCGCTTGTCAACGACCCCGACGCCCGCCAGCGGTGGCAACGGGCGCGTGGGAAGGGCGGGTTTCGCCTCGCGCATTGGGACACCGTGCTAGACATCATGGCCGCCGCCAACCTGCACACCATCAAAAAGCACGGCCCCGACCGTATCGCCGGTTTTTCGCCCATCCCGGCCATGGTGATGATCAGCTATGCCGGCGGTGCGCGTATGCTCCAGCTTATGGGCGGTCTGTCGCTCTCGTTCTACGACTGGTACTGCGACCTTCCCTGCGCCTCCCCCGAAACATGGGGCGAGCAGACCGACGTCCATGAGTCCGCTGACTGGTACAACGCCAAACTGCTGGCTGTCATGGGCGCCAACCTCAACATGACCCGCACGCCCGACTGTCACTTTGCCGCAGACTCCCGTCACAACGGAACCAAGATGTACGTGTTTGCGCCCGACTTTAGCCAAGTCTCCAAATACGCCGATGAATGGATGCGGATCAACGCGGGGCAGGACGGCGCTTGGTGGATGGCCGTCAACCACATGCTTCTCAAGGAATACCCCCACGAACTACCGGTTCCGTACTTTATCGACTACAACAAACGCTATACCGACGCTCCGTTGCTTGTCGAACTTCATCCCAAAGATGGTCACTACGAACTGGGACAGTTGCTCCGTGCCAATCGACTGGATGACTACCACGCGCAAGAAAACGGAGAGTGGAAATTTTTGATGTGGGACGTAAAAGACGCCAGACCCCGGATGCCCATGGGGACTGTCGGTTTTCGGCACGGAGCGGAAAAGGGCAAATGGAATCTGTTGCTCAAAAACGGGCAGGACGGGGCGGACATAGATCCGGCGTTGACCCTGCTTGACGACAGCGACGCGACCGTGTTGGTACGGTTTGACGACTTTGGCAAGGGGGTCGGCGTGATGCGTGGCGTGCCTGCAAAACGCATTGCTACGACAAACGGCGAAGTGATCGTCGCAACGGTCTACGACGTGCTTATGGCGCAGTACGGTGTGCCGCGCGGTTTGCCGGGCGCATACCCCGAAAGCTATGACGACGACACCCAGCCCTACACCCCCGCATGGTCCGAACCTTACACCGGTCTTTCGCGCGACAACCTGATCAAGTTCGCCCGCGAATGGGGCACGACGGCGGAATACTCGAAAGGCAAGTGTATCATCATCATTGGTGCGGGTATCAATCACTGGTATCATGGCAATCTGATGTACCGCGCCGGTATCCACGCGCTCATGTTCTGTGGATGCGTCGGGGTCAACGGCGGCGGACTGGCCATGATGATTTTGTGGCTTGTCCTGCTGCGTCAGGCCGGTCATAACCACCTCTTCACCACCGCCCATCTTCACACGCTCGGATGTCTTCTGCTGGCTTTCTGCATCTTCTGGGTATATCTGTGGACCTCGCAACACATGCTTATCTGGTACGCCAACATACCCGAAGAGACCAGTTACTATCTCTTTCGGCATTTCGGCGGATGGAGCACGCTGTCGCTGTTGAACGTCGTGCTCAACTGGCTGATTCCGTTTTTCATCCTGCTGCAGCGTGCCACCAAGCAAAACGACCGAATCATGATGCAGGTGGCGATCATCGTGTTGGCCGGACGGTGGATGGATCTCTATCTGATGATCATGCCGCCTGCGCACGGTGCTACGCCCTTGTTCGGTCTCTGGGAGATCGGTCCTACGATAGCGATGTTCGGCGCCTTTTTTTATATGATGGCAGCGGTGTTGAGCAAACACCCGTTGTTCCCGATAAACGACCCTTACCTGATGGAGAGTCTGCCCGCGGAACACAAAGAACCGCATCCGCCGGAACAGGCCATCTCGTGAGGTCTTTAAGCAAGCGGATGTGCCTTTCTATCGTTCCGTTTCCAACCGGCGCATGATTCAATGCCGCGCGGGTAAGTCCGGACAACAGCGCGGCCTTCGAAATGTTGCCCCCTGTGCGTTTGAGCGTAATTTCGACAAAATGACGCTGAAACGATTCCACGGCTTTCTGTTTGCCTTCTTCATAAGTAAGACCGGCGACGGCAAGTTCGTATCCGGTTGCTGCATCGTCGGAAAAACCGAGATGCGAAGGTAGGATTTTATCTCCTCGACATATCACCACGGCTCGATAGATCGTATTTTCCAATTCCCGGACATTACCCCGCCATTCGTGCGCCATGAGCCGATCCATAGCCGCAGGAGAAATTTCCGGGGCCGGTTCGCCATTCATTGCCAATTCGGAAACAGCGCGTTTCAGAAAATACGCCGTTAGCGCCGGTATGCTGTCCGGGCGATCGTTGAGCGACGGCAACCGGATTTTTACCACCTGAAGCCGATAAAACAAATCCTCACGAAACTCGCGGTGACGCACCTCCGCCTCCAGATCGCAGTTGGTGGAGGCGATCAGGCGGTACTGTACGGGCACGTCGGCGCTTGCGCCAAGCGGACGGATCACCTTTTCCTGAAGCACGCGCAACAGCTTGCCCTGAAACGACAGCGACATGGAGGCCACCTCGTCGAGAAAAACCGTTCCGCCTGCCGCCTGTTCGAACAACCCTTTGGTATCTCTGTGCGCGCCGGTAAACGCCCCGCGTTTGTACCCGAAAAGCTCCGACTCGAGCGACGTGTCCGGAAGCGCGATACAGTTGATCGCCAGAAACGGATGTTCGCGCCATGGGCTGCGGTGGTGTATTTCGCGCGCAATCAGTTCCTTGCCCGTTCCGCTCGCGCCCTCGATAAGAACCGGCACGTTGCGTGGCGCCACTTGATCGACAAGCGACAACACCTCTCGCATCCGAGGATCTACCGCCACGATCCGTTGCGACAGATCGCGGGACGGACCGTTCTCAAGCGATCTTCGGGAAAGAATCCGGTATCCGCTCTGTTTGAAATAGGCGAGAATCTCCTGATTATTAAACGGCTTGGAGATAAAATGGGATGCCCCGCTCTGTAAACACGACACCGCCATCTCTATCGAGCCGTGTCCCGTAATCATCACGACCTCGATGTCGGGCCAGAGCCGTTTGATTTCATGCAGCAACTGCTCGCCGGAGATACCCTCCATCATGATATCGGTAAACACGATGTCGAAATGATCCTGACGCAGTTTGCATAGCGCCTCTTCCCCCGACGACGCGGTTTCCGTGCGGCAACCCGTTTGCCCGATCAGCCGTGCCAACCCCCGACAAACGTCCTGCTGGTCGTCCACCACCAGGGTCTGAAGATCGTCGAAATCCCATCGTGTTTCAGCGGATTGCGGGTTCATATCCCCCTCCTGTTTCTATTTCAACGCCCCGCTCCATGCGTTTTTTTATCGTCTGCTGCAGTTTCGATGGACAACAGCGACGTATCGGGTCGATCCGATATGCCGGGTAACGAAAAACGGAACACGGTTTTTCCCGGACGGCTCTCCAGAAGGTCCAGCGTTCCCCCGTTCGCCTCGATGATACGCCGAGCCGTAGGCAACCCCAGCCCGGTCCCTCCGGAACGTCTGGTAGTAAAAAAAGGTTCGAATATCTCGCAGCGGAGCGACTCGGGAACCCCCGGCCCGTTGTCCTCGATGTCTATCGTCCATCGCTTGCCCGCTTCCGAACGAATACAGATACATCCTTTTTCGTCCTCCACCGCCTGAAAAGCGTTGACCAGCAGTTTGACCAGCACCTGCTGAAGCTGAACGGCATCTCCCCAACACAACGCCTCCCCTTGCGCGTATGCACGCCGTATTTCAATACCCGGTTTGGCGTGAAGTGGTTTGAGAAAACGAAGGACATCGTCGATAAGCCGGTGCAGGTCGATCTGCGCGATCTGTGGCTGTGGCGTTCTGGCGTAGTCCAGCAGTTCGCGGATGATACGCTGACAACTGTCCGTGTTGCGTCGGATGACTTCTACATGTTCCCGACAAGGCGCATCCGCCGGCAATTCGTCTTCCATCATCTGACCGTACATCGAAATCGCGGCAAGCGGGTTGTTCATTTCGTGCGCAACTACCGCCGACAATTTGCCGAGTACCATGAGTCGCTCCTGATGCGCCTGCTGACGACGCATGGCCTCCTGCTCCGTAATGTCACTCGAAACCAGTATTTTTGCACGGTCGCGGTCTATCAGTACCTGTGTGGACAACACCTCGTATATCCTGTCACGTATGGCCAACACACACCGTGTAGCCTCCGACAGGTCGGACATACAAGCTGCGCACCGCGCGCTGTCACCTGTGTGATGCTGGCATTTGCGAATCCCGAACGGCTCTCCCGTATTTCCGACGACATCCACGACCGATGCGGCGGCACGGTTTGACAACGCCACCTCACCCCGCCCGTCGATCAGTATGACCCCGTCCGTCATCGACTGTATGACCGTGTTCATGAGGTTGTGTTGCACGCGAAGTTCGTGTTCCCGTCGGTTCAGATCGCCGGCGGTCCGCTCCAGATGCGCGGTCCTGTCCTGTACGGCCTCTGCCATGAGGTTGACGGTGTGGGCGAGTTGTCCGATCTCGTCCTCGCTATCTATGGTATTGCGCGCCGAAAAGTCGCCCTCACGGATACGCTGCGCCATGAGCCGCAGTTCGTCCAACGGTCGGACCACGTAGCGCACCGAGAGAAACATGAGCATGAGGATGGCGGCTGCGGTGATACCCGTAATGCCTGCAAAACGCTGCGCAATCTCACCGGTCGGCGGCGCGTATACCGAATGCAACACCTCATATCCGCTCGCGCCCACAACGCAAAAAAACAGGGCGACAAACCCCAGCGGGAGTTTTACCTTGAGCGGAATCCCTGAAAAAGGATCTTTGATGGGCATAATCTTTGCCTGTTTGAGTGACCGGAATATCGATTTTGGATTTTGGATTGCGGGCATGAAAGTTCCGGAGTAAGGAAAAGACGGTATACGATTTTTCTGTTGAGTCTGCGGCGCAAGAAACGTGCCAGCGGACAGGAAGGGCCTTAGATAGGCGCGGGTGGCGGTGTAGAAGAATTTTCAGACACGGGGGATGGCTGTGGTTTGCGGACAGAAAAGACGGTGTTTGGACAGATCGTCAAAGTAAGGTGTAACTTTCCGAAGCAACTGGACAAAAAGTCAATTTGGAGGGGATGATGTGGCGGGAAATGCGTCTTGAAAATCCTCGAATAAATACATAGAATGATTTCATGGCTGCTCGATGCGGTTCTGTAAACGCATAATATAACCTCTCACCCTTTCACGGAGAATCCCATGCAGGTAGACCTTAAAAACGACGTAGCGCTGGTAACGGGCGGGGCACGAGGCATCGGGCGCGCCATCGTGCAGGACCTCGTGGACAACGGAGCGGCGGTAGCTATCGTGGATGTCCACGAGGAAAACTGCGCCCGAGCGGCAAAAGAGATCAACGACGCCGGCGGTACAGCTATCGGCGTCGTATGCGACGTATCCGACAACGATCAGGTCGTTGCGGCGGTACAAAAGACCATGAACCGTTTCGGTAAGATTACCATTCTCGTCAACGACGCCGGGATCGGCAATCCACAACGGGTGATCACCCACGAGCAGTCGCTGGAGACATGGCGCAAGGTGATCGACATCGATCTAAATGGAATGTTTTACGTCTGCAAAGCCGTTTTGCCGATCATGGTCGACCAGAAGGGCGGACGCATCGTCAACATCGCGTCGGTGGCCGGACTTGTGCCGCTGCGTCTTCAGAGCGCCTATGACGCTGCCAAGGCGGGAGTGGTCAATTTTACACGGATCATGGCGGTCGAATACGGTCAATACGGCATCCGAGTCAATACGGTCGCGCCCGGCACCATGGAAAACGTAACGGTTTTCTATGGTTCGGACGGCAAGACGTTTACCCCGGAGGGCAAACGGCTTTTAGAACATGTTCCGCTGGGTCGTTATGGCTATTTCAGCGAAATCGCCCATGCGGTACTGTTTCTCGTCTCCCCGGATGCCAGCTATGTTACCGGCGCGGCGTTGCCAGTGGATGGCGGGTGGGTGTGTGGTTATCACAGAGATTTTTGAACGGAGCCGATCATGAACCTACAACATGCCGGACGGGAGTCCATGCGCCGGATCGACAACGTGCATGGCGGCGCGGGCCCTATTCTGTTCCAGAGTCTCGGAGAGCGAAACGACTTTGAGACCCCTTGGTGTTTTATGCACGCCGCGTTGTTGTTGCCTGGCGGTGGCATCGGGCATCATCGCCACGACCATTGCGAGGAGATATTTGTCACGATCGATAACGCTTACCCACAACGGACGAACGGCCTCTATCTCCGGCGGAGCGGCCGTTCCGCTACGCAAAGGCGAGTCGCACGCGATTTACAACCATACGGACCGGGAAACGCGGTGGTTCAATTTCAATGTGACCGATCCGGGAGTCGCTCCGGACGCCACCGATTTTGGCGACAGCCGCGCCGCCGCCTTTACCTCCGACCGAAGCCTTGCCAGTTGCGCCGGTTCGGGGCGCGCCTCCGTCGCAATCGTTTGCAGTGCCACACGCCGCTTCCTGCGGGTATCCTCGGCAACGTAGAACGCATGGCCGTCTTTTTCGCTCAGCTTTTGTAGCATCCGGTAATG